>Ga0272446_1007006_pt1 | contig 11456 bp, 7 predicted proteins | sample YNPCB0061_FD_194587 | JGI IMG/M metagenome (GOLD analysis project Ga0272446, IMG submission 194587) | Hot spring microbial mat communities from Yellowstone National Park, WY, United States - YNP-CB-006-1 | ecosystem: Environmental > Aquatic > Thermal springs > Hot (42-90C) > Sediment | place...
GTGAGCGCATCTGGCGGTGGCGTGCCGGTAAGCAGGTGATACAGCGTTGCCGCGAGCGCGTACAGATCGCTGCGCGGGTCAGTTCCAGCGCCCTTGATCTGTTCGAGTGGCGCATAGTGCGGCGTATAACCAAAGATACTCGCGGTTGATGCCGAGCGCGTCGCAGCCGAAACCGTACCCTTGGCAAGACCAAAGTCAAGCAGAATGATCTCGCCGCGATCGGTGAGTTTCATGTTCTGCGGTTTGATGTCGCGGTGAATGATCGGTGGCGTGTGGCTGTGGAGGTACTCCAGGGCATCCAGCAAGGTATCGGCCCAGCGCAGCACATCGGCAAGCGGAAATGGCCCCTCGCGCTTATTCAGCAGTGAACCGAGATCGTCCCCAGGGATAAACTCCATCACCAGAAACTGGCCATCACCTTCAATGAAGTGATCGCTGACCTTGGGGAGCGCTGGATGGCGCAGGCCGGCAAGGAGTTGCGCCTCGCGTTCAAAGGCGCGACGTGGCGCGTCACCTTCGACCAGGATCTCTTTCAAGGCGACAATCGCGCGCAGGCGTGTGTCAATCGCCTTATAGACAGCCCCCATGCCGCCGCGCCCGATCGGCTCGACAATCTGATACCGTCCCTGCAGGATGTGGTTGGCTTCGAGCATATCGAGACACCCCTTAGAGCCTCTCCGAACACCAGATGGTCCATGTCATTGCGAGCGCGAGCGAAGCAATCTCCTCTCGCGCCGATAGATTGCTTCAGCCACGCTTCGCTCGCTGCAGGCTGTCGCTGGCGCTCCTCGCAATGACCGCATGCCCTGGGTTTTCGGATAGGCTCTTATAGCCTGACGTCGCCGTATCCCGGGTGATGGAGACATATCACAGAGCACCTGCGCCAGACCCGTGACGCCCGGGGCTGGAGCGAGTATAGCATGCTCTCCTGTTCGCGGAGTAGGCGATCTTGTAACAATACCGTTACGCATTGTGCATCCGTGACGTGAACCGCTTGTAATGTCACTAGCTTACCGTATTGCTGTCAATAGCGTATAACCAGGAGAGAAACGAGGTCTCTGCGTCTGCCCGTGGACAAGTGGCCATGATTGGAATCGATCTGTTCCGCCGGTTGCGGCGCCACGTGCCCGGCGCTGTACCGGATGCGGTCGCTGCGCCACCCGGTGATGCCGGCGCCACGATCAGGCTGGCGCGTGACATCGCGACAACTGGTCACTACACCATGCTGGCGGCCCTGGCGCCTCTGGATCGTGCTGCCGTCGCGTTACATCTTGCCGCCTGGCTGGAGGATCCGTCCCCCCTCTTTACGATGCTCTGGCGTCATAGCGTGGATTCGCCGCACGATTTGCTGACACTGGCCGCCTGTCTCAGGGCTGGTTCGCGTGGCAGCGCACTCTGGCCGGTGCGTGTCGTGACGGCGCTGGCCGAGGGACGGAGCGGGCCGGTGGAATCAGACGGCGTGCTTCAGGCATTGCTCGATTGTCTTCCTTCACTCGATGATGCGCTCGATGACCTGATACGGCGTGGGAAGTCGCCGCGGCGCCTGCTGGGTCGCCTGTTCGATGTGCTTCCTGCGGAACTGGCGCTCCCCCGGCTGCTCCGCCTGGCGTTTGATGAGGCAACACCTGCGGTTCTGGCATGGGATGCGGCCGATCGACTGGCGGCTCTGGATAGCAGCATTGCCGTCGATCCGCCTGTACTGGCTGGCGCGATTTCGCGCTGGGTGCATGTTGATGCACTGCATGGTGCCCCTGGCCTGCGGTCGCTGCCGGAAACGGACGCGCTTGCTTGCCTGCAGTTCTTCTCGACCTCGACAGCCGGTGTGATGCGTTGTGAGCATGTCACGTGCGCGCTCGTCGCCAATGCTGCGTGTGGCCCGGCATTGCGGCTGGCTGCGCTTCACATTCTGGCGCAGCTAGATACCGGTGCATTCTGGAACGTGGTTGCCATGGCTTGCCTGGACGGTAGTAGTTCGCTACGACGAGGCGCCGTCGAGTTGCTGACGGCCAGTCCGGCGCGCGACGCAATTGCCGCGCTGGTGCGCCTGGCGTTGCGCAAGGACGCGCCGGCGGACGTCCGGCTCGAGAGTGTGCTGCGTCTGAGCATAGAGACGACATGGGATGTGGCGCCGGTGCTGCAGCGCTGTGCCGGGGATGGTACGTTGCCGCTTGCGGCGCGGGTGCGCGCGGCGGCGGCGCCGGGCCGCCGGGCCGCCGATCATCCTCGCTTGCTGGCATTGTTGCGCGATCCGTTGCTCCATGCCGAAGTGCGTGCCGCCGCCGCGCGCGTGGCGACCGGTCCTGCCGCAGCTCCCGATCTTGTGCGCCTGTTACTTGATGCAACCGCACCGGCGCCGGTTGTCGCTGCCGCCTGTGAGGCGCTGGCAGCGCCGGCCTGCCGGCCCTATGCGGTTGTTGCGCGCCGGGCGATGATACGGCTCCTGGCTGTGACGTGTGCTGATGTCGAGTTGACACTGGTGGTGATTGCTGCGTTGGGAAAGATTGGTGGCGAGGAGGCGGTTGGCGTCCTGGGGTCACTGGCCGGAGCCGGGGCCGCGATGCGCTTACGTGGTGTCGTACCGGCTGACATGCTGGCGCAACCCGCCGGCGCCTGTCTTACGAAAGGTGCGTTGACGGCGCCGCTGGCCATGCGCCTGGCACGTGTGATGGCTACGGCCTCCACCTCGGCGGAGCAACCGACAACGCTCGAGCAGTTTCTGGCGATGGAAGTTGACCAGATTCGCTGTGCGGCTGCGGCGGCCCTGGCACGCTGCAGCGGTGCGCCAGCGACGGCAGCGATCGAGGCGGCAATGCGCGCTGGCGCTGGTGCCCGCGTTGCGGCGGCGCTCGTTGCTGCACTTGATACGTCTGCCAGTGATGATGCGCTGTTACGCCATTTCCTTGATGCCGGCCTTGATGCAGCAATACGCTGGCAGATTCTTGAGCGGTTGATCGTGCGCGATCATGGCCCGGCACTGGTACGCAGCATCCTGACACAGCCTGGGTGTGACGCGTATGCTCACGAACTGGCGATCGAGGCGCTGGGCCGTGCCAATGATGTGGCATCCGCACCGCTGCTTATTCGCCTGATTGATGATCTGGCAAGCACGCCCGTGCTACGTGAACGGGCGCTCATGGCGCTCGGGCGCCTGGCAAACCCCGCAGCCGAGACCACGCTGGCGCGCATAGCAGCCAGTGCCGATCATCCACCGGAAGAGCGCGGCACGGCTGCGGCCAGTCTACCGGCAGCAATCAGCGACGCGACGTGTCGTCTGTTGCGCGATCTGGTGCGGGATGAACGCCCACCGGCACCGCTGATTGCCGGCGCGTTGCGGGCGCTGGGCCGGGCAGATGATGTCGCCGCACGACCACTGATGATTCGTTTCAGCGCGGATGCGCGGCCGGAAGTGGCACGGGCTGCCATCGAGGCGCTGGCGAGTTGCGGTGATCTGAGTATCAGTCCGGTACTGGTGCGCGCCGCGCTCAATCCGTACGCCGATGCGGCGTTGAAGCTGGCCGCTATCGAGGCGCTACTGCGAATTGGCGATGCAGATGCCCCCCGTTTGCTGCGACCATACCTGGGGCACGGATCGTTGCTGCTGCGTATGCGGGCAGCCAGCCTGCTGGCGGAACATGGCCATCTGGGCATGATTGCGGAGCAGATCGCTCGTGATCGCCTGTGCCCCTTGCCGCTTCGCCTGCACGCGCTGATGCATCTGGCCGGGCGACAGCAGGCAACGCCGGTATGTGCGGCACTGCTGGGTGATGCCACTGAGGATCTGCAGCTTCGTGCGGCAGCAGTCGCCAGCCTGCCCTCTGGCGAAACACCGCTGGAGGTGCTGGCGATAGTGCGCGATCCGCTGGCACCAGTGACCCTGCGCGCCGCGTGTATCGCTCATCTTGGCAGGCAGGGTGGCGTGGATGCGTGGCTGGAGTTAAGCACACTGGCGGAAGACGAAACGGATCCGTGTGTGAGCGCGCTGGCGATGCACGAACTGTACGCGCTGCTTCAGCCGGCCGGCCAGGTGACAGGGTGACACTCATGCAAGCGACGATCATGGTCGTTGATGACGACCCGGCGATCAATAGTCTCATCAGTCACCAGCTCCGTGGTCTGGGTTATCGTACCGTCTGCCTGTATGATGGTATGCAGGCACTCCAGCAATTCGTCGTGATACGACCGGATCTGGTACTCCTTGACGTCATGATGCCGTGTCTGAACGGGTGGGACATCTGTCGCCAGATTCGCGCCAGTTCCGCCGTACCGATTATTCTGCTTACCGCGAAGGATGCCGATGCCGATGTCATGGCTGGTTTTGCTGCGGGAGCGGACGACTATATCATGAAGCCGTTTCGCATTGCTCAGCTACATGCCCGCATTGAGGCGACGCTGAACCGGGCCGTATGCCGCCCGGATTCGCCGTTACGGGCGCGTGGCGCTGTGCCGACCGCTGTACCATCACTTGCCACGACTCTCGAGATGCCGGTGTTGCCGGAAAGACAGGCTGCGCCACAGACTGCCGACCCTCGTTCCCCGGCAATACCACGCCCGCGTCCTGGCCCGGTGCTGCGCGATGCGCGTCGTCGGCGCGGACTGTCGCTCTATCAGGCCGAGCGCGAATGTCGCGTTCGCTGGGATTTTCTTCAGGCTGTTGAAGAGGAGCAGTGGGATTACATTCCTTCGCCGCAGCGGCGCGCAGTCCTGAGAGCCTATGCCGGCTATCTTGGCGTCACACTGCGTGAACCACGACCGCAGCGCCCACAGCCGGGTGTGCTGACGCCGCTGCTTGCCGTGGCAGTGCTGCTGGTGATGCTAATGGCGGGCATCTACTTCCTGTAACGGCTCCCAGATGCAACCCCCCGGCTCAGGGCTTGAGCGACATCCGTCTCCGGCGGTGGGGTGTTTTTGCTCCACGCTTCCCGATTGATACCGCGGCAGACCGTTCCCATACATGTGACGGCACGCGCGTGCGGGCGTATGAACGGCCCGCAGGCGGTCGTGGCGAGGAGCGTCAGCGACCGCCTGCAGCGAGCGCAGCGTGGCGGAAGCCATCGCGGCGTTTGACATGGAGCTTCGCTAGCGCTCGCAAGGACATGGCATCCCTCACCCGTGATGCGGATGGGGCCGCACTAGAACCTGGAAGCATTGAGACGGGCAAATTCCGTTTTTTCCACGCCGGGTTCGCCGGCAGTGCTACTGCACGAGCCCTGCGACAGAGCGGCGCAGGACACCGCGCGCGGCGTAGGATGCCGCACGCTACGGGCCATTCAGTGGTATACTGAGAACAAACCAATACCGACGAATGACGGGCGCGGGAGAGCGCCGCCCAGCGGTCGCCGAAGGAGCAAGCCGGGGTTGCCGAGCCCTGTGTGAATCTCTCAGGCTGAAGGACTGCGCCCCGACGATCCTCTGGAGAGCCCGCTCTGCGGGCACCGACGGAGAAACCCGCTCTGCGGGGCATCTCTCAGGTCAACGGACAGAGTCAGGCATAGAGCTTGATTCCGTCCGTTTTTGTTTACGAAGGAGATTGCCTGATGGCCGGCCAGGGTGCGTTGCGGCGCACGCCATTGTATCAGCGCCACCTGGCGCTTGGCGGGCGCATGGTTGAGTTTGGCGGCTGGGAGATGCCTGTCCAGTACAGCGGGATCATTGATGAGCATCGCGCGGTGCGTGAGGCTGCCGGCCTGTTTGACATCAGCCACATGGGCGAGGTTGAAGTGCGTGGCCCCGATGCGCTCTCATTCCTCCAGCGCCTCGTGACGTTCGATGTGGCTGCGATCCCGGCAGGGCGGGCGAACTATGCGCTCATGTGCCGCCCTGATGGCGGGATCGTTGATGACATCTTCATCTATAACCTGGGCAATGATTACCTGGTTGTGATCAATGCCGCCAATATCGCGAAGGATGTCGCCTGGATGCGCGATCACGCGGCGGGCTTCGATGTCGATCTGGCCGATGCTTCCGACCGGATCGGTATGCTGGCGCTGCAAGGACCGGCTGCGGAGGAACTGCTGGCGCACGTCGCTGGCAGGGAACTTGCGGCGTTGCCGTTTCATGCCGTGGCGCGTGGCAGTGTGCTGGACGTGCCCGCACTCGTCGCACGTACCGGCTACACCGGCGAAGATGGATTCGAACTGTTCGTCGCCACCGCCGATGTTGACCGCCTCTGGGATGGTTTGCTCGATGCCGGGCGCGATTCGGGCGTGAAGCCCTGTGGCCTGGGCGCGCGCGACAGTCTGCGCTTTGAAGCGTGCCTGGCGCTGTATGGTCACGAGATTGCCGATGACATCAACCCGTACGAGGCGCGCCTCGGCTGGGTGGTGAAACTCGACAAGGGAGACTTCATCGGTCGTGAGACGTTGCAGCAGGTGAAACAGGAAGGCGTGAAGCGCCGGTTGATCGGCTTTGAGATGGTGGGCCGCGGCATTGCCCGCGGTGACTATGCCATCCACACGACGGACGGCACGCCGATCGGGCGTGTGACCAGCGGTATGCCGTCGCCGACGCTCGGTAAGAACCTCGGCATGGGGTATGTGCCGGTCGAATTCTCCACCGAAGGCACCGAGTTCGATGTCATCGTGCGGGAGAAACGCGTGCGCGCCCGTGTGGTAAAGATGCCATTCTATCGGCCACGGTACAAGAAGTAGGAATTGTGAACCGTGGATCGTGGACCCCGTTCCCTCGGCGCAGGTTGTGGGTTTGTTATATCATTCCCGGTTCTCAATTCTCAGTTCTCGATGTGTCTTGGAGGAGATCATGGCGTTCAATACACCTGTCGAATTACAGTACAGCAAGTCGCACGAATGGATCCGGATCGAGGGTGATGAAGGGACGGTCGGCATCACTGACTATGCGCAGGATGCGCTTGGTGACGTCGTGTACGTTGATCTGCCGCAGGTCGGGGCACGTTTTGATGCCGAGGCCGTGTTTGGCGTGGTTGAGTCGGTGAAGGCCGCGTCAGATCTCTACTTGCCGGTTGCCGGTGAAATCCTGGCCGTGAATGAAGCGCTAGCCAATAACCCTGAGTTGATCAACAACGATCCCTACGGCGCAGGATGGCTGGTGAAGATCAAGGTTGCGCCGGGGATTGGTGCGCTGATGAGCGCGGACGCATATGCGGCGTATGTTGAGACGTTGAAGCACTGAGTGCCGATCCGAACAACGCTCCGCCGCCTGTCACTGCGTGGAGCGCGCAGCGAGCGACGCGTGGCTGATGCAATCTCTGCTCGCGCCGCTCGATTGCTTCGTTTCGCTCTCAATGACATCCAATCCGTTAATCTGATGAGGGATGAGAATGACGCATTATATTCCGATTACTGATGATGATCGTGTCGCGATGCTGAACACGATCGGCAGTGAGCGTATTGAGGATCTGTTTGACGCCATACCGCCGGACCGCCGCTTCCCGGCGCTTGACCTTCCTGCTCCGCTGTCAGAACCGGAACTACGCCGTGAATTGAGCCGGCTGGAACGCGCGAACGCCCACGCCGGCAGCCACCAGATCTTTCTCGGCGCCGGCGCCTACAATCATTTTGTGCCTGCCGCCGTCGATCAGATCCTTCGACGCGGCGAGTTCTACACCACCTATACGCCCTACCAGCCTGAGGTCAGCCAGGGTACGCTGCAGGCGATTTTCGAGTACCAGAGTCTGGTGTGTGCGTTGACCGGCATGGATGTCGCAAATGCGTCACACTATGATGGCGGCACGGCGCTGGCTGAGGCGGCGATCATGGCGGTGAATGTGGTGCGTGGCCGGCGCAAGATTGTGGTCGCGCCCACGGTTCACCCGCAGTATCGCGCGGTCATGCGCACGTTGCTCCAGGGTGTTGATATTGAGATCACGGGCGACGAGAACCCCGAAGCGTCGTTGGCGGAGGTCGCGGCGCTAGTTGATGGATCGACCGCTGCGCTGATGGTGCAGAGCCCGGATTTCCTGGGCACGCTGCACGACCTTCGCCCGTTGACGGCGGCGGCGCACGCCGCCGGCGCCCTGATGGTGGCGCATTTTGACCCGATTGCGCTTGGCCTGTTCCAGACGCCAGGTGAGGCCGGTGCGGATATTGCGACGGCAGAAGGGCAGCCGCTGGGGGTTGGTCTGTCGTTCGGCGGACCATACCTGGGGATCTTCACCTGTCGCCAGCAGTACGTGCACAAGATTGCCGGGCGCCTGGTCGGTGTGACGCGCGATGTCGAGAACCGGCTGGCGTATGTGCTCACGCTGCGCGCCCGCGAACAGGATATCCGCCGTGAACGCGCAACCAGCAATATCTGCACCAACCAGGGATTGATGGCGCTGGCTGCGGCGGTGTATCTTAGCCTGCTCGGTCGCCAGGGCATGCGCCGTATCGCGGAACTGTGCTACCACCGCGCCCATTATGCGGCGGCACAGATCGCGCGTCTTCCGGGGTACCTGGTGCTTGATCAGGGGCCGTTCTTCAAGGAATTCGTGGTACGCACGCCGCGTCCGGTGGCTGAGATCAACGCGACGCTGCGCGAGCGCGGCATCATTGGCGGGTATGACCTTTCCGGTGATTACCCGCACCTGGGCGATGCGATGCTGCTGTGCGTTACCGAGATGAATTCGCGTGGGGATATTGATGGGTTGGTTGAGGCGTTGAAGGTTGAAGGTTGAACGTGGGAACGTGGGAACGTTGCAGATTGAACGAATGCCATGGAGCTCATCCGCGAACAGATCGAAACCGCGATCGGAGCGCGCATTCGTGAGTATGTCGCGCTGGGTGCCGATCGCTGGGCGCTGGTGCTGGCCGATGGCGAACGCCTGGTATTGCAGCGGTTCGCGTCAGGCGATGCGCTGGCGACGGCTGAAACGGCGCTTGAGCGATTGCGCGCAGAGATCGATCTGCCAGTCCCTCAGGTGCAGCGCGCGAATGCAGCCAGTGCCGATCTCGGCGGGCCGTGGGCATTGTTCGGCGGAGTCGCAGGTGAGCCATTGACCCGCAAACTGCCGCAACTGTCCGAAGAGCACCTGTACCGGGTCGGCGCACGCCTGGGGCAGGTCGCCTGCCGGGTGCACCGGCTGGCAGGCGGGCGCTACGGTGCGCTGGCAGGCGTCGATCCATGTGCTGCCGATGATGAGCAGCGCTACCTGATGGCGCGCCTGGAACATGATCTTGATCGGGCGATTGCCCTGCAGGTGCTGACCGATGGTGAAGCCGGGCAGGTGCGAAACAGACTGTTGACGTTTGTTCCACCGGGGCGCCAGGCGGCACTCCTCATTGGCGGGTTGGCACCGGAGGCGTTGCTGGTGCGGCAGCAGGAGGGGCGCTGGATGTTGAGTGGCGTGTTCGGCTGGGAGCATGCGTTGAGCTGGAGCCCGGCCTGGGAGCATGTGACGTTTCTGGATGCTGCGGACGATCCGCGGCTGTTCAGTCTGCGCGTTGGCTATGGCAATGGATACGATGGTGAGACGCAGCGCGTGTATGAGCAGGTGCGCGAGCCGGTGCTTCGCCCGTATCGGGTCCTGCTGGCGCTCCGCCGCGCGGTTGAGTGCGCCGGGCGCAATGCGCGCGACGAGGCGCAACGGCGGAAGGCGGTGTTGATCGGGCTGGTGCGGTGAGTCGTGAGAGGTGAGAGATAGGCCTGGCTATTCGCAAAAAACGCCTGTGTTCCATTCTTCCAGGCGAGGAGTCTGCTGCGGGTAAACGTCTGCCTGACATGTACTGAGGTTCGATTCGCTCTGCTTTCGAAGAAGGTGACATGATGCATAACTATGAGCCACCGATTTTTGAACTATCGGCGCCTGGCAAGTTTGGCGCTAATCTGCCGCAACTCGACGTGCCTGCCAGTGCGCTGCCCGATCATCTGCTGCGTGGTGATGATCTGGCGTCGCTGCCGGAACTTACTGAGCCGGAGGTTGTACGGCACTACACACGTATCAGCCAGCGGAATTTCAGTATTGATACGGTCTTTTTTCCGCTCGGCAGTTGCACGATGAAAGCGAACGCCAGGCTCCACGAGGAAGCGGCGCGTCTCGCAGGGTTTGCCGCCGCTCACCCATTGCAGGGCGATGAACTTTCGCAGGGCGCGTTGCAGTTGATGTATGAACTGCAGGAGTATCTTGGCGAGATCTCCGGCTTTGATGCAGTGTCGTTGCAGCCGGCGGCCGGCGCGCAGGGGGAGTTGACCGGCATCCTGGTGTTTCGCGCCTACCACCTGGATCGTGGCGATCATGAGCGTACCGAGGTGCTGGTGCCCGACTCGGCGCATGGCACGAATCCGGCGACGGCGGCCATGGCCGGCTACAAGGTCGTCGAGGTGAAGAGCGACGCGCGTGGGAACGTTGACCTTGAGGATCTGCAACGCAAACTGACACCGCGTACCGCCGCGTTTATGCTGACGAACCCGAATACGCTGGGGTTATTTGAGGAGCATGTGGTGGAAGTCGCGCGGCTGGTGCACGAAGCTGGCGGGCTGGTGTACGGTGACGGCGCAAATTTCAACGCACTGCTCGGCATTGCCCGGCCGGGCGAACTGGGCTTTGACTTCATGCACTACAACCTGCACAAGACCTTTACCACGCCGCATGGCGGCGGCGGCCCGGGGTCGGGTGCGGTGGGGTGCACCGCGACGCTCGCGCCGTATCTGCCTGGCCCGCGTGTACGCCGCATGGAGGGGGCCGGTGGCTTTGAGTTCTTCACTCCGGAGAAATCGATCGGGCGGATGAAGACCTTCCACGGCAATTTCGGCATGCTGGTACGGGCATGGACCTATATTCGCTCCATTGGCGCTGCCGGCCTGCGCAAGGTCAGCGAGACGGCGGTGCTCAACGCAAACTATATCCAGGCGCGGCTGAAACATGTCTACCCGGTGGCAGTCGATCGCACCTGTATGCACGAGACCGTCTTGCAGGGCAAACTGGCTGCCGCGCCAGAGGTGCGCACACTCGATATTGCCAAGCGATTGATAGACTATGGCTTCCACCCGCCGACGGTCTACTTCCCATTGATTGTGCCGGAAGCATTGATGATCGAGCCGACAGAGACCGAGTCGAAGCGCACGCTCGATGCCTTTTGCGATGCGTTGCTGGCAATTGCCGAGGAGGCGGCGCGCGACATAGAGACGCTGCACCAGGCGCCAACGACTACGCCGGTGCGGCGGTTGGACGAGGTGCGCGCAGCGCGCCAGCCAATCCTCAAATATGACGCCGAGGTGTTCGCGAAATTGCGTGCCGAGGGGGTGCAGGGGTAGGAGGCGGCGCGTGCACCACCCACATGTCGGGGTGGTGCGAGCCCCGCCCGCGCGAGCCCCGCCCGGGGGCACCACCCACATGTAGGGGCGGTGCGAGCCCCGCCCGCGCGAGCCCCGCCCGGGTGTCAAGGCCGGTTTTGTTTTGACCCGTTTCGCCGACGGGAATTGACCCGCCCCGGCGATTAGGACGTTGCGGCAGGTGCGTCACCGGGCAACCGCTGCCGCATGCGGTAGCTCCGTCCGTTGAT
>Ga0272446_1007007_pt1 | contig 11456 bp, 12 predicted proteins | sample YNPCB0061_FD_194587 | JGI IMG/M metagenome (GOLD analysis project Ga0272446, IMG submission 194587) | Hot spring microbial mat communities from Yellowstone National Park, WY, United States - YNP-CB-006-1 | ecosystem: Environmental > Aquatic > Thermal springs > Hot (42-90C) > Sediment | place...
TCCCGAGGCGTGCGGCGGATTGAGAACTGGATCGAGCTACAGGCTCTCGTCGACAGCGCCGAGGATTACATCGTGCAAGAGGTCGCTGTGGGCCGCGAGTTCACTGTCAACGTTTATGTAAGCCGGTCTGGCGAATGCGTCTGCGCCGTTCCGCACTGGCGCATCGAGGTGAGATCCGGCGAGGTGTCGAAGGGGATCACCGTGAAGCACCTCGGGCTGATGGAGCTTGCGCGGGCCGTGGCCCAGGCGCTACCCGGGGCGTATGGTCCGCTGAATATCCAATGCTTCATGGATGAGGCTGGTTCCATAGTTGTCACTGAGATCAACGCCCGGTTTGGCGGTGGTTATCCGCTTGCCCACCGGGCCGGCGCCCGGTTCACCGATTGGCTGTTGGGCGAACTGGAGGGGAAAAGTCCTCCGTATTTCGACGGCTGGACGGACGATCTCGCCATGCTTCGCTACGACGAAGCCGTTTACGTTCCGGGTAGCAGGATTCGGGCATGAAGCGAAACATCTGCGCTGTCTTCGATGTCGACGACACGCTCTACCTAGAACGGGATTACGTCCGCAGCGGCTTTGAAGCGGTTGGCCGCTGGGCGGCGAAGTGGCTTCAGATCCGCGATTTTCGGGAACGATGCTGGGCCAAGTTCATCTCCGGGAGCCGCGGCTCCATCTTCAATGAGGTGCTCAGCGAGTCCGGCAGGGCTGCGGACCCGAAGTTGGTTTCCGCCCTTGTCGAAATCTATAGAACCCACATGCCTTCTATCGCCCTCGCCCTAGACGCCGCGGAGGCTCTGATGGCGATCTCTCGGAGGGCCGCGATTGCAGTCATCAGCGATGGTCCCATCGTTAGCCAAAGCCGAAAAGCCGAGGCCCTTAAGCTGGCTTGCTACGCCGCCCCGATTATCTTTACGGAAGGACTCGGGGGCGAGTTCCGTAAGCCGCATCCCAAAGCGTTCGAGGAGCTAATGCGGCGCCGGCCGGCAAGCATGTATGTGTACATCGCGGATAACCCAGTCAAGGACTTTACGGCGCCAAAGAGATTGGGATGGATAACCGTCCGCATAAGAAGACCGGGGGGGCTGCACTACTCGTTAGAGAACGGCGACATCGTGCCGGATTGGGAGATGCCTGACTGCACGGAATTGCCGGGGGTGCTGGCGAGGCTGTAGCCAGATGGGCGAGATCGGAGACAATCCGCCTTTGACCCGTCGTGGGGGAGAATGATGCATTGGGTGCTGGAAGGGTTGTCCCGGGTTGGGCCAGTGAGGCGGGCACTGATTCCGTTGTTCCGCCGGGTGAACCCGGGCGATATAACCATCAGACATCACTGGACGGGCGACCGCATCACCCTGCAGTCTTTTCGGCACAAGGGTTACTGGTTTCACGGCAGAGAGAGAGAGAGAGACAGCATGGCTCTCTGTGCCCGGCTCATCCGCCAAGGGGATGTCGTCTTTGATATTGGCGGGCACATCGGGTACATGGCCTTGTATTTCGCAAGCTTGGTGGGTTCGCGTGGCAACGTCTTCACCTTCGAACCTGCACCTTCAAATCTCCCTTACATACGCGCAAACGTGGCAACCCGTAAGAACGTGGTCCTCGTTGAGCAAGCTGTTGGAGCGGACAACGGTTTGACTGCCTTCTGGACCGAAGAGCTGACCGGTCAAAACTGCTCAATCATCCCAGGGTACTTCGCCCTTGCTGGCACTGCGAAATCCCATGGAGTCCGGGCCCTGACGCAACAGCTAACGGTCGAAATAGTGACCTTGGATTCATTCGCCGAAAGGGTCGGAGTCGCACCAAGCTTCGTCAAGATTGACGTTGAAGGCGCGGAGGGGCTGGTGCTACGGGGCATGGGGGACATTCTGGCGAGCGCACGCCCGCGCATCATGATCGAAGTTACCAGCGACCCGGACACGGTGTTTGAGACGCTTGCCGGGGCGGACTACCTCTTGTTCGACGAGAAACGGCGAAGGCTCGCCCAGCCCGGTGAGTTCCGGCAAGCCGGCCCGAATCGCTTTGCCGTCCCTGCCGAGGATAGCGAAGCGCTGCAGGAAGTGGGCGGGCGCCCTTGAGTGCGCAGCATGCAGTGGCGCCCTGTGCCTTGGTCCCAGGTGGCCGGATTCTCAAAGATGGAATTGCGGGCGCCTTCCCGCACCAGCGCACAACCCTGACGGCAAAGATGATCCGTCAAATTGCGGCGTTTCACGGCCGGGAAACACCCACTTCTACAAACAAGGGCAGCAACTCGACCAGGTCGGCCTCGGGGGCGGAGGCCTCCGGATCAGGCCGCGGGAGGGGCTTGCCTTCCTCCAGGAGCATCTGCTCCAGCTCTTCCATGGCGCTCGAGATCATCCGGCGAGCGTCGGCAAGGTCGAATCCCTGGCTGACGGCTCCGGGGAAGGGAACCACAGGGGATCAGAGGCCGAGGACGAGGCGGAGGGCGCGCTCCACGTCGGCCATGCGAGCTTCCGGCAGGGCGCCAGCGGGAGGGCCGAAACGGCCGGCATCGAGTGAGCGGACCTGGAAACACAGAAATACGGTGTCCTTGGGCAGACCAGACTCCCGCGCGGTCACGCGGACGTTCGTGGGGTAGTCACTGGGGATGTTGGCGGCATCCGTTCCCACCACCACAGTAACCACCAAGGGCTGGCGGTTGATGGAATCCACCGAAACGACGAGCACGGGGCGGCGGCCGGCCTGTTCCCGGCCGAGGGTCGGGTCCAGGTTTACGAAATAGATGCTGCCGCGGCTAATCACGTCGGAGGCCGTCCATTTCGGCAGAGGTGAACTCGGCGGCGATGGCGGCACACTCCTTGCGGATGGCGGGGTCGGCGGCCATGCGGGCCACGGCGGCTTCCAGGGCCAGAGCTTTGCGGCGGGCTACGAATTCGCGGAGGGATTCGGCGACGAGGCGGTTCAGATTGCCGGCGGCCTCAGGAGGCGCCAGGGAGAGGACCTCGTCTACAAGCTGGCGCGGCAGCGCGACGCTGCGCCGGACAGTGTGTGCGCCTTTCGATGCCATGGATTCACACCTACCTACACCTAGCATATCACACACCGGATTCACCACAGCGGGGACGGGAAGATTCACCACAGAGCGCTGGCCCCGGAGGGCACGGGCAACGCCGGCGAAACGGGGTGGCAGGGCGTCATCGCCGCGAAAGTCCGCAACCACGACATTGGTGTCCAGCAGGACACTACCAGCCGTGTTCATTTACCTTCTCGCAGCCTTCCTCGATCACCTTTTCCAACTCGGCGGCCTCCTCCGGCGAGAGACGACCGAAGGTGCGGGCGAGGACGGCCTCGCGGTCTTCCCGGCCAGTCCGCTTTAGCCGCTTTATGAAGTCGGCGGCGACTTCAAGCTTGCCCGGCGGCAGCGACTTGAGGTCCTCGACGATGGCCTCCGGGCCAGGGTGGAAGGCAAAGTGGTGCTGGTCACCGGGGCGGCGGGCTCCATCGGCTCGGAGCTGTGCCGGCAACTGGCGCGGTTCTCGCCGGCCGCGATCGTGGGCTTCGAGATCGCCGAATCGCCCCTGTTCGAGATTGACCGCGAGATGCGCCAGGCCTTCCCCCGGATCCCCTTCCACCCCGAAATCGGCAGCATCCAGAATCGCGCCCGCCTGGACGAAGTCTTTCGCCACTACGCCCCCTCGGTCGTCTATCACGCCGCCGCCTATAAGCACGTCCCGATGATGGAGGCCCACGTCTTCGAGGCCATCGAGAACAACGTCTTCGGCACCTACAACGTGGCCATGGCCGCGGCCGAATGTGGGGCGGAGCAGTTCGTGCTGATCTCCTCGGACAAGGCGGTGCGCCCCTCGAACGTGATGGGAGCCACCAAGCGCCTGGCGGAACTCCTCGTGCTGAGCCTCCAGAACGGCGGGACCAGCTATGTCGCGGTGCGGTTCGGCAACGTGCTCGGCTCGAACGGGAGCGTGATTCCGATCTTCAAGCAGCAGATCGCCCAGGGCGGGCCGGTGACGGTGACCCATCCGGAGATGCGGCGCTACTTCATGACCATTCCGGAGGCCTGCCAGCTTGTGCTCCAGGCCTCCAGCCTGGAGGAGAGCGGGAAGATCTTCGTGCTGGACATGGGCGAGCCGGTCAAAATCGTGGACCTGGCGCGGAACCTGATCCTGCTGAGCGGCCTCAAGCCTGACGAAGACATCCGGATCGAGTTCACGGGCGTGCGGCCGGGCGAGAAGCTGTACGAGGAGCTGAGCACGATGCTCGAAGACACCGTGCCCACCTCTCAGGAGAAAATCCGGATCTTCACCGGCAACGGGCTGCCGGAAGAGGACATGGCGAGCTACCTGGCCGGCCTCCGCCGGATCTGCCAGAGCCGCGACCTGGGCGAGCTGGTGATCACCTTGAAGGACGCGATCCCGGACTACAACCCAAGCTCCGAACTCCTCCACCGCCTGATCGGAGCACGCCGCGTGATGGTGGCGGGACGGGGTTGACGGGCGACAAACCCGGCCCCATTGTGGATTCGGCTCAGGCAGGGTTCGTGCGCCAGTTTGCCAGCATGAGCGGCGCCTCGATCTGTTCGAAATGCCGCGTGTTGTTGGTGACCAGCACAGCCCCAAGCGCCAGTGCCTGGGCGGCAATCATCATGTCCAATTCCCCGATCAAGCGACCCGCGGTCACGAGCTGATGGCGAATGTCGGCGTAGTGGTCCGCCGCTTCCGCATCCCAGGGGAGAGCCTGTACGATGCGGAGAAAGTGGCGAACGCCCAAGTGCAATCGATGGCTGGCCGGGAGACGTTTCAAACCGTACAATAATTCGGTCCGCGTGACGGTCGAGATGCAGACCGTCGAAGGATCGAGGCCCGTGAGCCGGGCTTCCAGGTCAGGGTCGCGGCCTTTGATGATGTAACTTGCCGTATCGGTGTCGAGCAGGTGAAGCAAGGGTCAGTTCTCCCGATCTCCGAACACATCGCAATCAACGGGGACCCTGTTCATGGGGCGTTCGGCCATGAAGTCCGCGGGAACGTCGATGGAACGCATGAGCTCGAAAAACTCGCCCCACGTCCTGGCTCCCGGCCGCGCCGAAAGCACAACGTCACCCGTGATCTCGTCGCGGGTGGCGAACACCTGGTCGCCTGGGAAACGGAAGCCGGCCGGGAGTCGAACGGCCTGGCTGGCGCCGTTCCGAAAGAGCTTTGCGATCCGAGTGTCAGGCATACAACCTCCTCCCTTAATAGTATAGACTGTAGTCTATATCTCCACAATGAGAAACACGCGAGGAGCTCCCCCAACCGAAAAAGTGAGTAAGCGGCAATCGAGGCCGGAGTAAGACTGACTACGATGCCATCCAGGTGTTTCGATGCCCAAGCCCAGTGAACAGACAAGGAGAATATACCGGTGGATCGTTCAGGAGATCGGCTTCCTCGGCTTTTGTCTCAGCGTGGTGAATTTTATCTTTCTCGTGATTGCGTATTCAGCCAACAGGAGGCAGTGGGACACGCTGAACCTTGCGAGGGTGGAACTCACCGACGTCGGCTTCATCTCATGGAGGGAGCTGACGAGGCCCGAGGCCCTGCGGACCAAGTGGGGCTACAAACCGGATCTGTATGCTCGCCAACAGCCGTTCTTTCGCTCGGACACGTATAGCCTGCCCTATCAGTTGGTTCTTATCTCGCCCACCTACAACCACGGCATCTCCGCGTGTTCCACCACCGCGATCGCCGTATCGTCCCTTACCTGCCCCAAATCCACCCCCACAAAATACTAAGACCTACTCATCGTCTTTCCCATTCGTGTTCATTCGCGTCCATCCGCGGCGAATCCATCAATAATAGCCGTAGCGTTCGATCTCATCCCACATGGCCAGGGCGTTTTCGAGCTTGACGCCGGGATGGATTTCGGTGCTCGATCCGAGCCAGAGGCGGCCCTCGCGGCCGGCGTCGTCGATGGTCTTGCGCACGGCGGCGCGCACGTCTTCGGGGGTCCCGAAGGCCAGCAGGTTGCTCGCGTCGATGCCGCCCATCAGAATCCACTCGGGATGCGCCTTGCGCACCTTGCCGGCGTACATGTCCGAGAGCGGCTCGAGGGGGTTGAGGCCGTCGATGCCGGTGGCGGCGAGGTCATCCAGGATGTGCCACAGGCTGCCGTCGGAGTGGTAGATCACCTTGATGCCGCGCTCGTGCCAGGCGGCCACCAGTTTCTCGACCCGCGGGATGAATTCCTTGCGCAGGAAACGCGGCGAGAAGAAGACGCTGTTCTTGTCGGCGATGTCGGCGTAGACCAGCGCCACCGGGGACAGTTCCGGGTCGGCGGTTTCCTTCACGCGTTCGATCTCGGCCCAGTTCAGCGTCTCCAGCCATTCCGAAACCAGATCGGGAGCCTCCGCATAGGCATAAGTGAAGGTCTCGAAGCCGGCGCGGTGATAAGCGGTGTCGAGTCCCACGGGGCTTTCGTTCGGGAACAGAACGGTGTTGTCGCCGCACCTGGCCTGGAGGGCCAGGAACTGCTCCCGGGGCGATTCTCCGGCGACGCCCCACACGTTGCCCTTGCCGGCGAAGGTCCACATCTCGCCGGGCTTGCGATCGCGGATCTCCTCGATGTTGCGGCGGATGTAAGCCAGACAGCCCGCAACGTCGTGGAAGGGACGGTCGATCAGCCAGGTGGTCCACCATTCGTGCTTGTACACGAAGCCGTCGGGGTGCCGGTCCACCCGCGGTTCCGGAAATGGCGCGATGCCGCGGGTGATGTCCAGGCACTCGCCGATGGTCCGGCACAGCAGGTCGAGCGAGTTCTCGCTGGTAACCTTGCATCCGGTGATGTGCTCGATGAGCGGCACGTGCTGGATCAGGTCGAAAATGGGGACGCGGTCCGGCTTTTCGCCGCGCAGAGTGGCTTCAATACGCTGCCGCGCGGTCATGACGTCGCGGGCCAGTTTGCGCATCCGGGGCTCTCCTACCAGGCCGGCAGGAATTTGATGCAGACCGGCGCGCCGACTTCGAGGTTCTGACCGGTAGGCGTCACCTTGCCCGTGTCCGGGTCGATGCGGAAGACCACCAGGTTGTCGGTATCCTGGTTGGCGGCGATCAGAAACTTGCCCGTGGGGTCGATGGCGAAATTACGCGGCGTCTTGCCCTGGGTGGAAAAGCGATCCACGAAGGTGAGCGTCCCTTTCACCTTGTCGATGGCGAAGATGGCGATGCTGTCGTGCCCGCGGTTGGACGCATAGACGAACCTGCCGTTGGGATGCACGTGGATATCCGCCGAGTTGTTCTCACCCCGAAAATCGGCGGGCAGCGTCGAGATGGTCTGCAAGTTGGTGAGCACACCCTTGGCCGCGTCCCAGGAAAAGGCCGTCACCGACGAGCCCATTTCATTGATGACGTAGGCGAACTTGCCGTTGGGATGGAAATCGAAGTGCCGCGGGCCGGAGCCGGGCTTGACGGTCGCAAACGGGGGATCGTTGGGGCTGATAGTGCCGTTGGATGCGTCGAAGCGGTAGACAATCACGTGGTCGAGTCCCAGGTCGGGCACGATGGCGAAGCGATTGTCCGCGGACAGATTGATGGAGTGGGCGTGCGGCCCGCGCTGCCGGCGCGGGTCGGCGCTGGATCCCTGGTGCTGGATGAACGAGGACACCTCACCCAGACTGCCGTCCGCTTTGACCGGCAGGACGGCGGTGCTGCCGCTGCCATAGTTCACCAGCAGCAGGTACTTCTGGGTCTTGTCCACAACCAGGTGGCAGGGAATCGTGCCTCGCGTGGAGACCCGGTTGAGGGGCGTCAATTTGGCGGTCGCACGGTCCAGCGCGAAGGCGCTCACCGATCCCGCTTGCTCACCCTTGTACCGGGCGATCTCATTGACCGCGTACAGGAACCGCTGGTTCGGATGGATGGCGAGGAAAGACGGATGCTCGGTCTCGGCCACCAGTCCGACCGGCGTGAGCGCACCCTTGGCGCTGTCGAAGCGGTAGGCGTAGATTCCCTTACTCTTACCGCGGGTGTACGTTCCGATATAGACGAGGTACTCGCCCTTGGCGGCGGCGAAGGCCAGGGGCGTCAGCAACGTGGCAAGCAGGAGAGCGGCAAAGGTCTTTTTCATGTCTATTTATGAGACTCCATCCGGGCGCGCGGCGCAAGTTGGAATCGCAAAAAGGGCCCGGGCGCCCGGACCCGCACATCGAGACAAGCGGCTACTTCGTCACCGTGAAGAGCGTCATCGAGAAGGGCGGACGCATCTCGCCCTGGTCGGTCACCAGGCTGATGAATCGTTGGCCTGCCGCGGCCGCGCTCAGAATCTGCACATTGGCGGTCACCTGCGTGCCGTCGGCTTTGGCCTGCACGTTCGTCACCTTGATGTTGGTGTCCTCCAGATCCAGGCGGCGGGGACCCACGAACTCGAAGACCAGTTTTTGCACGCTCGCCAGGTTGAAACCGTTCAGGGTCAGCGTGAAGTTGGAGCCGGCGGCGGCCTTGTTCGGCGAGATCGAAGTGACGGTGGGCAGCGACCAGACCACGGTGTGTTTGGTCAGACCCGCGTCAATCCGGGCCGTGACGGCGCCCGTGCCGAGGTCCACCACGTCGATGACTCCCGTGCCCACACACAGCACGATCAATTGGTTCCTGGCCGGATTCACGGCCACGTCGCGCGGTCCGGGATCGACGGGGATGGTGCGGGTTACCTGAGCGGAGGCAATGTCCGCCACCGTGATGCTCGAGGTCATCTGGTTGGCGATGTAGGCGGTGTTCCCGTTAATGGCGATTCCGCCCGGTCCCATCGCCCCGAAAACGCTGGTAGTTACCTTAGTGGTCTTCTGCGTGGCGACATCCAGGATCAGGAAGCCGTTGGTCATTGGCGTCGAGATCACGGCCTTCTTCCCGTCCGCCGTGAGGGCCACATCGCGTGGCCGCGTACCGGGGTCGAGCGTCACGTGAGTCACCTGGTAGGTGGTCAAGTCAATGAGGGACACCGAGCCGCCCTGGAGGTTGGCGACGATGGCCAGGTTGCCGGCCACCGAGATGGCGACCGGGCCAAAACCGGCTTCGACGTTGCGCGCGACCTGGCCCGTGGCCGTATCGATGACCGAAACCGAACCGCTGCCGGCGTTGGTCACCAGCAGGCTGCCGCCGGAGAACGCCATGTCACCCGGCAGGAATCCCACGGAAACGACCTTGGTTACCTTGTTCTGACCGAGATCGATCAGGGCAACCGAGTTCTGAGACGTCAAAGCCGCGGCGGCCATAGAACCAGCCGCGTTCACGGCGATGCCCAGCGCTCCCGAACCCGAGGGCAAGGATATGGTGGCGGTGGTCGTCTTCGACTCCACGGCGATGACCCGCACCACGTCTTCTTCGGCATCCGCGACCAGGGCGGTGTGGTTGGCGGCGTTGTACGCCATCACGTTGACCATGCGGCCCATCCGGGCGTTTTCACGAATGATCCGGCCGGGCATCCAACCGGGAACCCAATTCATCATCATCTCCGTAGTGGGCAAGATCACGATATAAGTCACGTTGCTCATCTTGCCGCCCGACTCGACGCTGACCGGAACCCGCCCGACGCCCGCAAAGTTGGCGGGCAACACGAAGTTGATCTGTTGCAGGCCGGGATAGCCGGGAGCGTTTCCATAATAGGTGACCTCGACCTCGACGCCACCGACCAGCACTTTGGGTTTCGTCGTAAGGTCCAGCCCCGTCAGGAACAGCGACAGTTGAGTCGCCTGGCCGTTGGTGGTGACGCTGAACGGCCCGAGCTGCCACAGCCACCCGTGCAAGGCGGCAGCCTCGCCCATACCCATCCCATTGGTGGCGAAGATGCCGGGTCCGGCGTTGCTCACCATCGCGGAGCCCTCCACGACAGAGGCGCCGTTCTGAACCATGATGCTGGCCAGGCCGGGGGCGACGCTGGCAGGCATCACGAAATTGATTTGGCCCGGAGCGACGTAATACAGCATGGCCGGGGTGCCGTTGACCAGGACCGACACACCGCCCAGCGAAGTGGGCAGCCGCCCCTCGGCGTCCACCTGGGCGCTGAAGATGCCGGAAGCGAGATTCTCGCCAAAGACCGTGGCGAAGGCGCCGGGCGCCAGGGGCTGCGCGGAATCGTAGGACGCGCCGTTGACGACATGGATAGGTTCAGCCGCGCCCGCCAACGAGAACGAGGCGATGATCGCGGCGAACAACAGGCTTCGAAGTTTCATATTGTCTCTCCCAGAGCTTACTGGTGCACCCCGAGGGCCGGGGCGGAAGTCCAGATGAATCAATGCCGCACACCAGACAGAGCCGGTTAGAAAGGGCACACTCGGTGTGCCCGGCGGGCACACTGCGGAATCCGTCAATGCCCATGCCGTACCTGCCCGATCCAGTGAGCTACGTCGAAGACCAGGCCCGCCCTTACCGTGGTGAGCCGGAAAGGCACGCTGCGCGCGGCGGCGAAGTCGAGCGAAACGCCGGGAAACAGACCGATGGATGCCCATGCGTTGACACCGTGGTCCTGAAGATCCTGGGCAGGCACCTCGAGCCATTGGGCCTGCTGCAAGCCGAGCAGGCCGGCGAGATGCACGCGCAGCGGGCCGGTGCGCTGGCCGGCCGGAACTTGGCCCTGCGGGGGCCATGGCCAGTTCTTGGGCCAGCCCTTGGGGGCGGGAGTGCCGGGCGGGATGATCCCGGGGGCCGTGGGGTGCATGTCAGTCAACCGGCTGTACACCTGCTGCTCACCGTGCGGGCGGACGGCAAACCCTCCGGCGCCCAGCCGGAGGCGGCGGTGCGGGGTGACCTCCAGGCCGCCGGAGAAGTGCGCCGCCGGTCCCTCGGAGATGTAGGGCCGCTGGTACCCTACGTTGGCGAACACCGAATTGGTGTACCCGCCGCCGGCGAACAGACGCCAGGCGGCCAGGCGCACACCCACTACTCCGGCGCCATCGGCCGTGGTCTCGCCCGCTCCCAGGCCCCGCAGAGGGTCGCCGGTTGGCAGGCCCACCGTGAGCGACGTCCCGAAATCAAAGCGGCCCGCTGCCCCACGCAGGTACCCGGCCACGTAGGCATCTCCCAAGCCTCCGGCGGTAAACGACACGGCAGAATTGCGGTAGAAGGGCGCTCCGATCACAAGCGCGGCATGGCGGGTTTCAAAACCGATTTCCGGTGTCACCGTGTAGAATGTGCCCAGCGAGCTGTGATCGGCGGCCGAGCTGACCAGGAAGACGGGGGACAGGCGCGCGGGCTCGCTCCGCAGCCGCCGCTCGATCTCCGCGTTCACCGACCGCAACTGGCGGAGGATGTCGGCCTTGGAAGCGCCGCTTTCCTCGAGGCTGGCGACGAAAATGCGTCCGTAAGAATCACCGGTCTGTTTGCGAAGAAACACCAGATGGTTACGGTGCACTTTCAGATGCTCCGCCAGCACCGCGACCACGACGAGTTTGTGGTCTGGATTCGCGCTGGCGGCATCGACACGGGCCACTTCGGCATCCAGTTCGGAGGGCTGCGCCGGAC
>Ga0272446_1007008_pt1 | contig 11454 bp, 11 predicted proteins | sample YNPCB0061_FD_194587 | JGI IMG/M metagenome (GOLD analysis project Ga0272446, IMG submission 194587) | Hot spring microbial mat communities from Yellowstone National Park, WY, United States - YNP-CB-006-1 | ecosystem: Environmental > Aquatic > Thermal springs > Hot (42-90C) > Sediment | place...
AGCCAAAAGAGACAAACGAACCAAAGAGGTTGTCATCACTGAACAGCCCGCCAACTGTTTAACAGAAGTTGAGTTTGCAGTTGAGTTGTCTTTCCCTGTCGAGGTGGCCGACCAAGTTCGATGTGCGCTTGCTGCTTGGGTGAAGTTTGGGGGCATTGGAGCTCGCACCCGGCGGGGATGCGGCAGCATAGAGGCTACGGAGGGGCTAACACATGTAACAGCACCGTTGCAAAGGCGCGAACAGATGCTTACGCTTGCACCAATCAAGGTTTTGGCAGCTCAGGCTATCGGTAAAGAAAAAGAGCATGCTGTGCACGCGTGGGCAGAAGCTGTAAAGGTTTACCAGGAGTTTCGCCAGGGCAAGAACTACGCTAGAGACCCAGGCTCTGACCCCAATATGCCTGCCAAGCTGGGGCGATCACGCTATCCTGAACCAGATACCATTCGGGAGGCCTTTGAAGGAAAGAGCTGGAGACATACTCCACAACACCCTGTAAGAGGTTTTCCGCGTGCCGATCTAGGACTGCCCATCGTGTTCCATTTCCAAGAGGAAGGGCCAGACGATGATTTTATTCTCGAGTCCAACTCCAATTTCGGAGCCCGCTTTGCCTCCCCAGTCATCACGAAGGCTGTTAGGGTCGATGGGGGATACGCCCCGGCCATCATTCTTCTAGACGCGCCCCATGTGTGGGAAGCAGGCGACTTAGTGCTGAAGCTCGGTCAGGAAAAAAAGGCAATACCTAGGAATTTGGTCGAGCTCACTTCAGAAGAGCGTAAGAAGGTATCTCCACTAGGGGGATTGCCCATTCGAAAAGCGCTGGTCGAGTTTGCCAAATCCAGGGGCTACGAGGAGGTGCACCTATGAAGCACCTGCTCTCCATCTCCATCGGCCCCGTACAAGACTTCATCGCTGCGGCAAGGCGCACCGCCGACCTATACGCGGGTTCGCAGATTCTGCAGGAGGTTTGCCGGGCAGCGGCCTCGGTCATTCCAAAGGACGGGCTGATCTTCCCTGCAGGCGACAAGGCCGACCCTGCAGACGACAAGGCCATCGGGGCCAACAAGATTCTGGCCGAAGTCGAGGGCGACCCCAAAGCCCTGGCCGAAGGGGCCAAAAAAGCGGCCCAGGAAAAGCTCGAGCACCTTTGGAAGAAGACCATTGAGTCCTTACCGGAGTCGTACCAGAGTCAGATTGACCAGGCCAGGGCCAAGGAGCAGCTAGGGAGCTTCCTCGAGTTCTACGCCGCCTGGGTTCCCCTGAACGGCGACTACCCCCAGGCCCGCCAGGCCGTGGAACGCCTGCTGGCCGGGCGCAAGGCCCTACGCGACTTTGCCCCTACCCAGCAAAACGACGAGGGCATACCCAAATCGCCCCTCGACCCGGCCCGTGCTACCGTGCTCGAGCTACCCAGGGACACAAATGGGAAACCCATTCTCAAAGTGCCTGATCTGTTCGTAAAAGACCTCAAACTGCGCTTCAACCACAGCGAGTTTCTGGACGCCATTTCACTCCTAAAGCGCCTATACGGAACGCAGGAGCTTTTGGGGAAGGTTCCCCAGACCAAAACCCTGGCGCGAATGGCAAAAGATCCCTTGGCCACCAACGCAGAGAACATTCAAGAAGACCTAGACGACAGGCAGCAGCCTTTGGATTTCCCCTACTACGCCATCCTGGTTGCTGATGGAGACCGGATGGGTGAGCATCTTAGCAAACTTAAGACCAAGGAAAAACACCAGGAGTTTTCCAAGAAACTAAGCACCTTTGCCCAGAGTGTTCAGGGCGAGATTGAGCGCATCGTGTACGAAGGGAAAACCCCTGAAAAACCCCATCCCTATCGTTTTTGCGTCTACTCTGGCGGCGATGATGTGCTGGCCTTTTTGCCTGTGAACAAAGCGATAGCCTGTGCAAAGGAACTGGCTAAACTTTTCAGCAAGGTAGGCTGTACGCTTTCTGTGGGAATTGCTATCGTTCACTACCGCGAACCCCTCTCGATCTCGTTGCACAACGCTAGAGAGGCCGAAAAAGCCGCCAAGAATAAGTCGGGTTCCAAGGCCGAACAAGGTAACCGACTGGCTGTAGCCCTGCATACCAGGGGTGGCGCACCGATTACGGTTGTGCGTAGTTGGGAGGAGCTAAAGGATTCAAAACTAGACTGGGACAGCCTTATCCAAACCTACCAGAGTAAGAAGGTTTCTCGTGGACTGGCCTATGAATTCCACAAGCTGGCCATAGAATGGCCGAAAGAAATGGAAAGCCAGTACATCGAGTATCTAAGTGCGGAGGCCAGAAGAATCCTCGCGCGTAAGGAACTTGTGGAGCTCGAGTTGCCCCACTTTAGTAACGCCAAAGAATTAGAAACCTATGCCAATCAGCTCATCATCGCCCGCTTTCTGAGTGGCGTCTCGGATCACAACCAACCGGAGGTTGCTAATGCCTGAACGAGTTCTGGAAATTCAAGCCCTCACCCCCCAGTTCTGGCGCGACGGAAGGCCCTTTAGCGCTGCCGATGGCGCAGAAACCGCAGCGCAGAGCCTGCCAGTGCCCTTGCCCAGCACGGTGGCCGGTTTTATTCGAACCCAGATCGGCGCTGCCCAAAAAGCCAACTGGAACGATTATGAAACTCTGAAAAACCTGCGTGGTCTGCCCATCTACGGCCCTTTGCTGGCCCGCGGGGAAGAGCTTATGCTGCCCGCGCCGCGCGATGCGCTGATCTACCGGGTAGGCGAAGAGGATAAGATCCTGCGCTTGCAGCCATTTAGGTTCGACCAGTTCAAGGGCGGCTGTGACCTGCCGGATGGCCTGATGCCCCTGCGGGTGAGTGAGGATGTCAAACCTCAGTCCGGCTATGCCTTCTGGCGGCAGGGCGATATGGAGCGCTGGCTGCTGGGTGAAACGGTGTTGCCAGAGCCGATGTCGGGCTTGCTCAGCGAGAAGCGCATCCATGTGGCGATGGATCCGGCTAAGGGTAAGGCCCAGGAGGGACAGCTTTTTAGCGTGGACTACCGCGTGCTAGAAAAGGTAGAGGAAGGAGCACACATCCCCTTTACCCTGCGGGCTCGAGCCGCCATACCTGAAGGACATAAGCCCCAGCTCCTGGGCTTCCTGGGTGGTGAGTCGCGCCCGGTGGCGGTGCGGGTGCGCGAAGAGCTTTCCCGCTACTGGTGGGACTGTCACACAAGCGTCCAGACCGCCTTTGCCCAGCTAAAGCCGGGCAGTCTCATCCGCATGGTGCTGGCCACGCCGGCCCTGTTTGCGGATGGCTGGAAGCCAGGATGGTTGAAAAAAGCGGGTGAGCTGCACCTGCCCAGGGGGCTTTCTAGGGTCAAACTTCGCCTGGTCGCTGCAGCAATTGGACGGCGGGAGGCCGTTTCGGGTTGGAGCCTAGGAACCAACCGGCCCAAGCCGGTGCGCTGGATGGTACCGGCGGGCAGCGTGTACTTCTTTGAGGTGGAAGAGGGCGACCCCAGCGCGGTGCTGGAGAGCTGGCTGCGCCCCGTCTCGGACAATGAGCAGGACCGAAAGGACGGCTTTGGCCTAGCCTTGTGGGGGGTAGGAAGCTATGCAGACTAAAGCGTTTTTCTTACAAGCCATCACCCCGGTGCACCCGGGCACCGGACAGGAGTCGGGTTCGGTGATAGACCTTCCAGTGGCCCGCGAGGCCGCCACCGGTTTTCCTGTAATTCCCGCCAGCAGCCTTAAGGGGGTGCTGCGCGATGGGCGCAGTGATGAGGCGGCCAATAAGACTTTTGGCTCGCTCGATCAGATGGGCGAGCTGACCCTTACCGATGCTCGCCTGCTGCTTTTGCCAGTGCGCTCGTATGTCGGTACTTTTGCCCTCATTACCTGCCCGTTGGTGTTGCAGCGCCTCGAGCGCGATGCGGAAGCCCTGGGCAGGCCGTTCAACCTACCCCTAAGCAACGTAGCGGGGGAGCAGGCCCTGGCGGGAAGCGCCATCCAGTACGAGCAGAAGGTGATTTTGGAGGACATTGACCTAAAAGTGGCGGGCCCATCCGACACACTGGCCAGGGCCATAAGCCAAATGGCATTTGGTCGGGAAGAGCCTTATCTACTGGAGCGCTTCGCCCTGGTCAGCAACGACGTGTTTAGCTATTTTTGCCAGACGGGCCTCGAGGTCATCGCTCGAGTACAGCTCGACCACAAGCAAAAGACTGTCAAGGAAGGCCCCTGGTACGAGGAAGCTATCCCCGCCGAGGCGGTATTCTCCTGCTTCGCCATCGCCAAAGACCAGCAGCACTTTAGTGAACTAGAAAAAAGCCGCTACCTCCAGATTGGCGGCCAGGCCAGCGTGGGCCGGGGGCTGTTGCGGCGACTGGGGGTGTCGCATGGTTAACCCCCAGACCATCGGCAAAATCGCCACCCGGTCGCAACGGGACATGAAGCTGGCCCTGGACTTGGTGGCAGAGGTGGAACAACGCTATAAAAATTCCCAGCCGGACAAAACCAAAGGTCGCTATCAAGCGCTGTGCCAGGAGTTCCCGGTGATGGTGCGGACGATGGGCCTTTGCCAGACCTTAGCCTTTTGTGAGGCCAAAAAGGGTTCCGAAGAAGGTTTAGCAGAAGCGCACGGCCTGTTGCTGGATCATGTGGGGAAAATCCTGGGTACAGATGCTTTATTGTCTATGGTGCAAAACGCTTCTGTGGTGGAGTACATGCACCAAACTCGCCGCGTACTGGATGCTTGGACTTACTTCAAGCGCTTTTCCAAGAGTGTGCTATCGGTGGATAAACCATGAAACAAGCACATAGAAATGATATTCAAAAATTGAAGCTACCTTTACCTGGTAGTCACGCCGGGCTGGCCCTACATCACCTGCTGGCAAATCAGCCTGAACGTAATGATAAGTTTGAAAGCGGAAAACACCCTTATACAGTACTAGCTGACAGCATTGAGAAATGGTCGGTGCCGGAAGTCTACAAGAAGGAGGCCTTCTGTAGATGGATGGATTTTGTGAAATCCCAGGGCATTTTGCGATTAGAGGCCACCACCCGCACCCCCCTGGCCATCGGCCTGGGGAACGCCAGCCCCATCGAGAATGGCCTTTCCATCCACCACACCTACGGTACGCCCTACCTGCCCGGCAGCGCTCTGAAGGGCCTGCTGCGCCGGGCCGCCGAGCGCTATGACCTGAGCGAGCAGGAGAAAGCAGTTTTGCTGGGCGAAGGCCCCGACCCCAAGCGTAAAACCCAGGGCAACGCGGCCTACCTCGTCTACTGGGATGGCTGGCTAGACCCCGACAGCAAACGGCCTTTCCAAAAAGACGTGATCACCGTACACCACCAAAACTACTACAGTGGCGGCAAAGATTGGCCCACCGACTTCGACGACCCCAACCCTGTGAGCTTTCTCTCGATAAAGCCAGGGGTAAAGTTCCATATTCCCATTAGCTGCACCGCCGAGAACGCTCAGGACTGGCTGGATAGGGCCGCCGAGATACTCAAGTGGGGTTTGGAAAACCTGGGTTTGGGCGGAAAAACCAACGCTGGGTATGGGTACTTCGAGGTTACACTGCCACCCAAGCCAAAGACCCAAGCCGATTTGGCCGAAGAGGTGTATGCAAACTTCAGTGTCTTAATTGAGAAAATCAGCCGCAGAGACCCCCTTCGGGATGTGCGTGAAATGGCGTCGAAGCTTAGAGCGCACCCAGTCGAGCTTCGGGGGAAGGTTATCGAGTCAACGCTTAGGAAACTGGAAGAGCTAGGAGCCTCGCAAGGTGACAAAGCCAAGGCCAGGGCTTTGTTGGAGGAAGCATGATTATCCTCTCAATGATCGGTATTAGCGACTATAAAGTGACCTCCTACGCCTGGGGAGATAGAGTAGCCAAACCTTGCCATCTGGTTCAACAGGCTCTAGCCGAGTGGTTCCCCGAGGCCACTTTGCTGGTTTGCGCGACTCAAAAGGCGAAGGAAAAGTACGGGCAGGAGATCGAATCTATTCCCAACGCGCGCCCTGTAGACATTCCTGATGGTAAGAACGAAGCCGAGTACTGGGAGATGTTCAACAAAATCGAACAAGAAATACCACCAGGTACAGAGCTTGTGCTAGATATCACCCACGGCTTTCGCTCCTTGCCGATTCTGGCTTTGCTGGCGGTGAGCTTCTTGCGAGCCGCCAAGCAGGTTCAGGTCAAACACGTGCTGTACGGGGCTTTTGATGCTAGCCACAACGGCTCAACCCCGATGTTCGACCTTACCCCGTTCCTCACGATGCTGGATTGGGCCATTGCAACCAATCGGTTTTTGGAGACGGGTTATACATCTGCTCTAGCCAATGTTGCAAAAGATGATGCCAAAGCTTTCGAGCTTGCGAAAGCTCTCGAGGGTTTTTCAATAGCCATGCAGCTTCACGATCCTGTAGCGGCAGGCCAGCGAGCCAAAAACGCTCTTGATCAGTTGGAAACAAACCTTGAGGGACCCCTAGACTTACTGAAAGACCAACTCACTCAGGCTCTAAGGCCGATGGCTTTTTCTAGTGAGGACGATAAAAAGCAGTTGATAGCTATATTCAATCAAATCGATTGGTACAAGCGACATTCGCATTACGAGAAGGCTACAGGATTGGCTAAGGAGTGGTTGTATCTTTTTGCCAGATGGAAGTCGGGAAAAAAGATTTGGCCAGATGGCGAAAAATTCTCGTTGAATGAATTCTTGAAAAAGCCCGAAAACGAGGCCCTGAGGGATATATATGACCAAATAAAAGCCCAGCGAGACAAGATGTCTCACTGGAGGGGGATTCCTACAGAAGGGGCAGGCGATGGTTCAACTATCTTTGACTTCGATACCTTGACTCGTCCCTTGGATGACCTGAGAAATATTGTCATCGGAATGGGCCTCGAGCTCCCGGAGATTCTATGAGCAGCGTCATCCTTACCACCGTCGGCACCAGCCTGCTCAGCAACGCCAAGCGGGACGGGCTGGTTTCGGATCAGGAAATCCTGCGTTATCTGGCCCAGGACCCCAAAAAGGCCAGCGCCGAGACCAACTCGCTGTTGCGCGTCCTCCAGCCAGGCGACGAAATTGTGCTGCTGCACAGCGCCACCGAGGAAGGCCGCAAGGCTGCTCAATTGTTGCAAGAGTACTGGCGGCAACAGGGGGTGGCCTGCGGCCTGGTTGAGATTGCCGGCCTAGCCTACGAGGCCCAGGGCTTTGTGGACTATGGCCTGAAAAACTTTGTACGCACTTTGGCAGGGGAGATTCGCAAGGCGGCCCGGAAGCAGAAAGAGGTGATCATCAACGCCACGGGGGGCTTCAAGGCCGAGATTTCCTACGCCACCGTGCTGGGGCTGGTCTTCAAGGTTCCGGTCTGTTACATTCACGAGCAGTTCAGGGAAATTGCCATCCTTCCGCCTACACCTATTAGCTGGGACAGCAGCCTGTTTGTCTGGTACGCCGACTTTTTCGAGTGGCTGAGCGCGGGCGAGGGTGGGCTGCGGCCCAAGGCCGAAGCTGAGCCCAGGGCCGCTTTGCTGCCGGAGGAGGCCCAGGTGCTGCTGGAGGAGTTCGAGCTGGACGGGCAGGCTTACTTGGGCCTCTCGCCGCTGGGCGAAGCCTACCTGGAAGCCTTCAAGAACGAGCTCGAGCAAGCCCAGAGCGTTCCAGTCTATCTTTCCAACAAAGCCCGGCGCTCGCTGGAGGCCCTCGAGCCCGCCACCCAGGACCGCTACCGCAAGCTGCTAGAGCGCCTGCGCCTGCCCAACCGCGCGCTCATCAGCGAGCTCAAAAGCGGCGGGGGCGATGCTTTGGGCTACCCCAAAGGCAAGGTGGATGAGCGGCTCTTTTACGCCGAAAAGGAGGGCAAGCTGTATGTGTTTGCCCTGACCCGCCACGGCCCCGAGTACGAGAAGTTTTGCCAGGAAGGCTTTTACTGGCGCGACTACCCGCCCCAGGATTTCACCCTTTGGGAGGGCTAGGCCCCAATAAGCTGACGCAATACGGGAGGTATTGGAATGGACGATTCGGACGATGTATTTTCCGATATAACCCCCACCCCGCCCCAACCTGACCCGTTGCCTCTGAGTGCACTGGCCCAGTACACCTACTGCCCCCGCCGGGCAGCCTTGATTCTGCTCGAGGACGAGTGGGAAGACAACGAGTTCACCCTGCGCGGTACGCGCGCTCACGAGAACGTGGACATCCCCGAAGGGCTCTTGCGCGAAGGGGTCTGGGTGGAGCGTGGGCTACCGCTGTGGTCGGAGCGGCTGGGGCTTACGGGTCGGGCCGATGTGGTGGAGTTTGTGGAAGGCAGGCCTTACCCGGTGGAGTACAAGGTGGGCAAGCGGTGGCCCCGCGAGCTGGCCCGCCAAGCCGCCGAGGTGCAGCTTTGCGCCCAGGCCTTGTGCCTGGAAGAGATGTTCGGCCAGAGCGTGATGGAGGGGGCTTTGTTCAGCAAGGCCAGTCAGCGCCGCCGCGAGGTGAAGTTTACCCCCGAGCTGCGGGCCGCCACCCTGGCTACCATCAGCGCCCTGCGTAAGCTCTTGCAGCAAGAGCGCCTGCCCCCGCCCGCTGCCGACGAGCGCTGCAAGCGCTGCTCCCTCCTGGGGGTATGTATGCCGGAAGTACCGCAAGCCCTGCAGGCCTGGCAAGCCCAACAAAGGCTATGAACAGCGAATTGTTGAACACTCTCTACATTCAAACCCAAGGCGTGTACCTGCGCCTCGAGGGCGATACCCTGCGCATCCAGCACGAAGACGTAACCTTACGCAACGTGCCGCTGCACCACCTGGGAGGCCTGGCGCTGTTTGGTAATGTGCTGATCTCGCCCTTTTTGCTGGCCCGCTGCGCCGAGGAGGGCCTCGAGGTGAGCTGGTTTAGCGAGTCGGGACGCTTTTTTGGCCGTTTGAGCGGGCCGGTTTCGGGCAATGTGCTGTTGCGACAAACCCAGTACCGCGCCCTGGACGACCCCAAAAGCCGCCTTTATCTGTCCCAGCGTTTTGTGGAGGGCAAGCTAAAAAACGCCCGCCTGGTCTTGCAACGGGCGCTGCGTGAGCGAGGCGAAACTGAAGCCCTGGTGAGCGCCCTGGCCGAGCACGAGGCCGCTTTGCGCCAACTTCCCCAGGCTCGAACGGTGGACGAGGTGCGGGGCCTCGAGGGCAGCGCCGCCAGCGCCTACTTTGCCGCCTTTGGCGACCTCTTGCTCTCGGGCGAGTTCCGCTTCGGTGGGCGCAACAAACGCCCCCCGCGCGACCCGGTTAATGCCCTCCTGGGCTTTGTGTATGCCCTGCTCACCACCCAGTGCACGGCTGCATTGGAGGGCGTAGGGCTCGACCCCCAAGGGGGCTTTCTGCATGCCCTGCGGCCCGGACGCAACGCCCTGGCCCTCGATCTGATGGAAGAGTTCCGGGCCTGGTGGGCCGACCGGCTGGCCCTATCGCTTTTGAACCGCAAGCAGCTCACCCCCGAACACTTTGAGGCCCGCCCCGGTGGCGCGGTGCTCTTGGGCGAGGAGGGCCGCAAGGTGGTGATTACGGCCTTCCAGAGCCGCCGGCAAGAGACCGTGCAGCACCCCTTGTTCAAGGAGCCTGTGCCAGTAGGCACACTGCCGCACATCCAGGCCCGCCTGCTGGCCCGCTACCTGCGGGGCGACCTGCCCCAGTATCTGCCTTTTGTGGGGAGGTGAGCATGGAGCGCCTGGACATTCTGGTGACCTACGATGTCAACGTTACATCCGACGACGGCCAGGCCCGACTGGCCCGGGTGGCCAAGGTCTGCAAAAGCCTGGCAAAACTTTTAGCCAGTTTGGGCGGGTTTGAACTTTGCTTTTCTGGACGTTACTTTTTGCGGCTTCACGTTGTCTGAAGTAAGTCCATTTTGACCTGTTTGTTCACCGTGTAGGTGTAATAAGGTGTCAAGGTTCAGCGCGGCCCGCCGCCGGTCTTCCTCTTGAAGATGCTGGTAAATCCGCAGCGCCAGGCTGGGGTCGGCATGGCGTAGCCGATCTGCCACCTGTTTGGGGCTTAGGCCCGCCTGAAAAGCCAGCGAGGTATAGGTATGCCGCAGGCCGTGGGGGCTGATGTAGGGCACCCCAGCTTTCTGGCATAGTACCTTGAGCGCCCTGGCAGCGTTGCGATGAGTGATGGGGGTGCCCACCTCAGTAGGAAAGATAAGCCCGTGCTCATGCCAGCGTTTGGCGGTGGCCCGCTCTTCGGCCTGGGTCTGGCGGTGGGCCGCAAGGAGGGCCTGGGTGTCCGCGTCCAGGTATAGCGCGGCCTGGGAGTGGCGGGTTTTGGTAGGGCCAAAGCTTCCATCGAGCAGAAGGGTTCGGCGTATCCATAGCCGCTCCCCCTCCCAGTCCTGCCACTGAAGGGCTAGGGTTTCGCCAATCCGAAGCCCGGTAGCAAGCATGAAGGCAAACATGGGGTACAGCCGGTGTGACCGGGCCACCTCGAGGAATCTAGCCGCATCCTGAGCCGTCCATGCCTGGGCAGGACGCACCCGGCCCCCTGATGGGGGGTCTACCGCCTCTGCTGGGTTGGACTCGATAAGGCCCATTCGTACAGCGTCCCGCAAGGCAGCCCGCAAAAACTGGAAGGTCTGCCGCCGGGTGGAAGGCGACAGGTGGGCCAGATCAGCCAGGAAGGAGCGAATAGCCAGCGGGGTTAGCCGGGTAAGGGGCACCTGAGCCAGCGGGGCCAGCCGCTTTTTGTACTCTTGGTACTTTGCAACAGTAGACGCTCTGATGTTGTGGGTACGGGTATGTTCAGCAGAATACCGCTCAAGCCACTCTCCCAGCCGCAAGCGACTAGGCTGAATCACCCCATAGCCTGCTTTGGGCAACAGTCGGGCCAGCCGCTCCGCTACCTCGCGCCGGGTGCGCCCGTACACCCAGCGCTTTTGCTGCTTGCCGTCAGGCCCATACCCTACAGTGACGAAGGCCGCCCAGCGCCCGTCCTTGCGCTGGAAGATGGAGCCTTCGCCTTTGCCGCGTCTGGGCATCTATCGTTTTGTAAAGTTGAATGTAAACTGCAACCTGCATCCATTTGAATTAGAACCGTTCAGGCTACCGGTTAGGTTGTTTCCGGTAACTAAAAATGAGCCGCTCATATCAAGCAGTAAACCAGTATTATCTCTAACCGTCAAACTCAAGGAATTGCCGCTGATAGCGCCATTTATGACATCAAGCGACATCGTATTGCTATTGTTATTAGGGTCAGTTAACCTAATGTTACCGCTAATGATTTGCCCCGACTGAGCAAAAGTGGCTAAAGCGTATAATGACGCAGAGCCACCAGAGCAGTTTGGCCCACCAGGAGCATAAGCCGACGCCGTTCTATCTTCCCACTGCCCGCTAATATTGACCGTTGAGTTTTGAGTGCAAGCCGAAAGAACCAAAGCCAGCAAGAACAACCACCGATAAACCATAGAACACCTCCAACCCAAAACATATACCAGAACCGCTCTAACCCACGTGCATCCGTCACAACCGCCCGCCCGCCGGG
>Ga0272446_1007009_pt1 | contig 11453 bp, 13 predicted proteins | sample YNPCB0061_FD_194587 | JGI IMG/M metagenome (GOLD analysis project Ga0272446, IMG submission 194587) | Hot spring microbial mat communities from Yellowstone National Park, WY, United States - YNP-CB-006-1 | ecosystem: Environmental > Aquatic > Thermal springs > Hot (42-90C) > Sediment | place...
GTCGGAAAAGCCCCGTAGCCTGCGCCGGAAAGCCCCGCAAAGGCTCGAAGCCCGCACACCCAACCGCGCGGCCGCCCCCAACAACCCTAAACAACATCCAGCCAGACAGTTATTCGAGGTGTCCAACCTTCTCTGTCACGGCGAGCATCCTGAGCTGCTCCGGGTTTGCTGGAGGCTTCAACCGTTGGGCGGATGGAGCGATGACGGCGAAGAAGACGGCGTCGAGCTGCTCGCCTGAGGTTCGGGAGCGGTCGGTGCGGCTGGTTCTGGACGGCGCCGGGGAGCACGGCTCGCAATGGGCGGCGATCACCTCGATCGCGGCGAAGATAGGCTGCACGGCGGAGACGCTGCGGCGCTGGGTGCGGCAGGCCGAGCGGGACGGCGGCAAGCGGGCCGGTCCGACGACTGAGGATCGGGATCGCATCAAAGCGCTGGAGCGGGAGAACCGTGAGCTGCGCCAGGCAAATGAGATCCTGCGCAAGGCGTCGTCGTATTTTGCCCTGGCGGAGCTCGACCGCCGGTCGAAGCCATGATCGCGTTCATCGACGATCATCGGCCAGGACGACGGTGCCGAACAGGGGCGTGCCGTGCCCGGCCGCCCGCGCGAACCGGCAGTTCCTCGCCCCTCGGCCCAACCTGCCCTGGGTGTCCGACTTCCCCTGCGTCGCGACCTGGCAGGGCTTCGTCTACGTCGCTTTCGTCATCGACCGCTTCATGCAGCGGATCGTCGGCTGGCGGGTGTCGCGGACCGCCCATGCCGGGTTTGTCCTCGATGCTCTTGAGCAGGCGCTGCACGACCGGCGGCCCGTCCAGGGCGCCGGCCTCGTCCATCACAGCGATCGCGGGGCCCACCACATGTCGATCCGCACACCGAGCGCCTGGCGGAAGCGGGCATCGGGCCGTCGGTCGGCAGCGTCGGCGACAGCTACGACAACGCGCTGGCAGAGCGCGTCATCGGGCTGTTCAAAACCGAGGTCATCGGTCGCCGAAGCCCGCGGCGCGGCCTGGACGGGGTCGAATTCGCCACCCTCGAGTTGGTGGACTGGTTCAACAACCGCCGCCTCCTCGAGCCGATCGGCAATGTCCCGCCCGCCGAGGCGGAGCCGCGCTGCTATGCCGCCCAGAAGGTCAAACCCCTGCCGGCGTGACCCACACCAAACAGCCTCCGGCAAACCCCGAGCGTTCCGCACTCGTAGAGGCGGAGAGGCGGCACGCGGATACTCTCCTGCGAGTTCTCCGTCGCACGTGGATGGCTGGCGCCATGCTTCGCCCCGCCGATGTCGCTCTTGTTCGAGCGGTCGATCGACCAGAAGGCGAGGCGGGCACCGTCGAATACGGGCACGAACACGGTGAGGTCGCGGAGATGGATGCCGCCGAGACAGGGATCATGCAGCAGGAACACATCGCCCTGGCTGATCCGGCCGCGGGAGACCTCATGCCCCGACCTCGCCGCCCATGGCAGCGCGCCGACATGGATGGGCACATGCTCGGCCTTCGCGATCAGACGGTCTTCCGCAGCGGCAAGCGCGGTTGAGAAGTCGCGGATCGAGTTGAGGATCTGCGACTGGGAGGTGCGCAGCATCGCCTTGCCCATCTCCTCGACGATGGCGTGACGTCGATGCTGCATGACCGAGACCGTCACTGGATCGAGCCGTTCCGCGTGTCTGCGCTCCATCCCGGCATTCTCCGTCGCTGGCACGATCGGCAGTGTCGCGCCGCTGGAGGACGGCATTAACCTGCTCCGTCACGCTTCGGCGGCGAACATCTCGCGGAAGGCCTCAAGGAACTCCTTGGTAACGCCGGAGAGGCCACGATGCGTGGCGTAGACGGCCGAGATGGTGAAGCTCACGGCCGGCTCGAACGGCTTGGCCACGAGGCCGGTGCCCTCATACTCGCGGGCCGTGAACGGATCGACGATTGCCACCGCCGCGCCAGAGGCGACGATGGCGCAGGCGATCTCTGACAGCGGCGTCTCGATCCGCAGTCGCCTCACCACCGAGCGTGCGGCAAAGACCTGGTCGATATCGGCGCGTGACGATGCGCCTGGCGTGAGGGAGACGAAATCCTCATCGGCGAAGTCATCAGCGATGATGCGCCGCCGGCGGGCGAGACGGTGCCGTTCAGGAACGATGGCCACCATTCGCGCCGGCGGCAACGGTACCGAGGAGACAGCCGGGTGCTGCATCGTGCCGGCAACGAACCCAAGATCACATTGCCCGCTCGCCACCCAGTCGAGCACGAGGTGGGATAGCAGCCCGTAGACCGCGAGGTCGAGTTTTGGCCGGTCGCGCATGAACCGGCCGACGAAGCGCGGCAGGCAGCCGTTTGCAAGCGCCGGGAGCACGGCGATGCGCAGTACGCCCGCGCGGCGGGCGCGGATCTCGGCCGCGGCTGCGGCGATGCGGTCAAGCCCGACATAGGAGCGTTCCACTTCGCTGAAGAGGGCGATCGCCTCGGCCGTCGGCGCAAGGCGCTGGCCGCGTCGCGTGAACAGCGTCAGTCCCAGGCGGTGCTGCAGGTCCTGCACGAGGCGGGAAACAGCTGGCTGGCTGATTCGCATGCTCTCGGCTGCCCGCACGGTGCTGCCGGTCAGCATGACGGCCCGGAAGGCTTCGATCTGGCGAGGGTTGAGCGGCATCGATACCGTATAACATCTGTGCATCGATCAGCCGTCAATTTGCATTTGACGCATGCTTCCCGGAGGCTTGATCCTGCCACCGCAAGGAAGTGTCGGCTGGCCCGAAGGCATGGCCAGGCGCAACAAGAGGGAGACGAGGCAATGAGGACGACCCTGCGAGGGCTCGCGCTGCTTGGCGCGATGATGGCCTGGGCCGCACCGGCTTGGGCGCAGCAGACCTTCTATGTCGCCGGCTATGGCGGCAGCTTCGAGCAGACGATCCGCAAGGAGGTGATCCCGCAGTTCCAGGCACGACACAATGTCCGTGTCGAGTATGTTGCCGGGAACAGCACCGATACGCTGGCCAAGCTCCAGGCCCAGCGTGGCAACCAGCAGATCGACGTCGCATTCATGGATGACGGGCCGATGTTCATGGCCATACAGCTCGGCTTCTGCGGTACCATCACCGGGCTGCCAGCCGACGACATCGTGCCTGCCGCGCGCTTCCCGGGTGATAAGGCCGTCGGTGTCGGCATCGTCGGCACGGGGCTGATGTACAACACCCAGGTCTTCCGTGAGCGGGGGTGGGCGCCGCCCACCTCCTGGAACGACCTCGCCGACCCCAAGTTCCGCAAGCTCGTGGTCATCCCACCGATCAACAATACCTACGGGCTGCACACGCTCATCATGTTTGCGCGCATGGCAGGCGGCGGCGAACGCGCGATCGAACCCGGCTTTGCCGCGATGAAGGAGCGCGTGAACCCCAACGTGCTTGCCTATGAGCCATCGCCCGGCAAGATGACCGAGCTCTTCCAGTCCGGTCAGGCCGTGATCGGTGTATGGGGCACCGGGCGTGTCGCTTCCTTCGCTGCGACCGGGTTCCCGATCGATTTCGTCTATCCGAAGGAAGGGACGGTGACGTTGCTCGCGTCGATCTGCCCGATCGCGAAGCCGAACGCATCGCCCATCGCGCAGGAGTTCGTGCGCGCGATGGTGCAGCCTGACCTCCAGGCCCTGCTCGCCCGCGAGTATGGCTATGGCCCGGTGAACCGCCGGGCACCGATCGACCCCGCCACGATGCCGATGGCACCGGTCGGCGAACGCGCCGCGCAGCTCATCAACGTGGACTGGGACGTCATCAACCCCAACCGTGATGCCTGGACGCGGCGCTGGAACCGCGAGGTCGAACGCTGAGGCAAGGGCGGGGCGGCGCGGAGGCGATGCATCACCCTCCGCGCCGCATGGTTCGCACATGAGCGCGTTGACTCTTGAAGGCCTGTCGAAACGATTCGGCAGCCACTCGGCTGTCGACGGGGTCGACCTCAGCGTCGCGGAGGGAGAGTTCGTCTCGCTGCTCGGCCCTTCTGGCTGCGGCAAGACGACAACTCTGCAAATGATCGCTGGCTTCGTCGAGCCGAGCGCTGGCCGCATCCTGCTCGGCGGAACCGATCTCGCGGGTGTCTCTCCAAGCCGGCGAGGCCTGGGGATCGTGTTCCAGTCCTACGCGCTTTTTCCGCACATGACGGTGGCCGAGAACGTGGCCTTCGGCCTCGAGATGCGCCGGGTGGGCCGGAGCGAGCGTGACCGGCGTGTGCGCGAGACGCTTGCCCTTGTCGGGCTGTCTGGGTTCGAACACCGGTTTCCTCGGCGCATGTCAGGCGGCCAGCAGCAGCGCGTGGCGCTCGCGCGTGCGCTCGTCATCGAGCCTTCGGTGCTGCTGCTCGACGAGCCACTGTCCAACCTCGATGCGAAGCTGCGCGAGGAGATGCAGATCGAGCTTCGTCAGATCCAGCGGCGCCTCGGCACCACCACCGTTCTGGTGACGCATGATCAGGGCGAGGCGATGGCACTGTCCGATCGCGTGGTGGTGATGAATGCCGGCCGCGTTGAGCAGATTGCGCCACCGCACGAGGCGTATGAGCGGCCGGCGACGGCCTTCGTCGCCTCGTTTCTGGGGAAGACGAACCTGCTGCGCGGCATGGTCGAGCGGCGGGCGGAGGGCTCGGTGTTCACCGTCGGCGGCAGCGATGTCGCCACCGTCGAGGCGCCGCCTGGCCCGTGCGTCGCGGTGGTGCGGCCCGAAAGGATCGCGCTCACGGCGCCCGAGGAAGGGCTTCGCGGGACCGTCGCAGCGCGGGTGTTCCAGGGCAGCCACTGGATGCTGCATATCGATACGCAGGCAGGGCCGGTGCTCGTGATCCGCCAGAATACCGGTGGCGCCGTGCCGGGCGAGGGCGAGGCGGTGGGCCTTGTCTGGGCGGAGGCCGACATGGCGCTGCGCTCCGAGGTGGCTGCATGAGCATCGCTGCGCGCAGGCAGGCCGCTGCCCCGTGGTTGCTGGTGGGGCCTGCGCTTCTGCTGTTCGTCGGCGTCGTACTGGTTCCCATCGCGATGACGGTGCTGCTCTCCTTCCATCGCTGGGGCCAGTTCACCGGCATCGAGCCTGTCTTCGTTCTCGACAACTGGATCGAGGTGGCGGAGGACCCGTACTTCTCCGAGATGTTCCTGCGTACCTTCCGCATCTCCGTCATCGTCACGGCAGCGGCGGTGCTGCTGGGCGCGCCGGAGGCCTATGTCCTGCACAGGATGCGCAGCCCCTGGAAAGGCATCTTCCTGCTCATCGTTCTCGGGCCGCTGCTGATCTCGGTGGTCGCGCGCACGCTCGGCTGGGCGCTTCTGTTCGGCGGCGAGACGGCACTGGTGAACCTCGCCCTGTTGCGCCTCGGCGTGATCTCGGAGCCGCTGCGCTTCATGTTCACCGAGACAGGCGTGATCATCGCGCTCACCCACGTGCTCGTGCCGTTCATGGTGCTGTCGGTCTGGGCGGCGCTGCAGAGGATCGACCCGCGGGTCGATGATGCAGCCGTCTCGCTCGGCGCCTCGCGGGTGACAGTGCTCTGGCGCATCGTGCTGCCGCAGGCGGTGCCGGGAATCCTTGGCGGGGCGATCATCGTGTTTGCGCTGGCCGCCTCGGCCTTCGCGACGCCGGCGATCATCGGCGGACGCAGGCTCAAGGTCGCTTCCACGCTCGCCTATGACGAGTTCCTCAACACGCTCAACTGGCCGCTGGGCGCAGCTGTGGCGGTGCTGCTGCTGATCGCGCTGGCCGCGATCATCATCGGCGCCAACCGCATCGTCGAACGACGCTTCGCGCAGGTGTTCGAATGAGGGGCAACGGATTCCTCGCGCTCGCTTTCCACACGCTTTTCATCATCTTCATCCTCGCGCCGATCGTGGTCGTCTGCGTCGTCGCGTTCACGCCCGAGGGGTTCCTCTCCTACCCGACGCATACCTGGTCGCTCCGGTGGTTCAAGGCGATTGCCCGCTATCCCGAGTTTGTCGATGCCTTCTTTGCCAGCATCTGGCTCGGCTTGCTGTCCTCGGCCATCTCGGTCGCCCTGTCGGTGCCTGCTGCGCTCGCAATCGCACGGTATCGGTTCCGAGGCCGTGAGGCGATCACGGCGCTGTTCCTGTCGCCGCTCATGATCCCGCATGTCGTGCTCGGTATCGCCTTCCTGCGCTTCTTCACCACGATCGGCATCGGCGGCACTTTCCTGGGCCTCGTCATCAGCCATGTCGTGGTCGTCTTGCCCTTCGCGCTCCGCCTCGTGCTTGCATCCGCCGTCGGCATGGACCGGTCGATCGAGAACGCCGCGATCTCGCTCGGTGCCTCGGCGGGAACGACGTTCCGCCGCGTGACGCTGCCGCTGATCGCTCCTGGGGTAGCAAGCGGCTGGGCGTTGGCCTTCATCCAGAGCTTCGACGAAGTGACCATGACGGTGTTCATCGCCACCCCCGGCACCACGACGCTGCCGGTTCGGATGTTCCTCTACATCCAGGACAACATCGATCCCCTCGTCACCTCCGTCTCGGCCTGTGTGATCGCGCTGACGGTTGCGTTCCTCATCGTGCTCGACAGGCTGTACGGCATCGAGCGGCTGCTTGCGGGGCGTGAAGTGCGGGAGGATGACCGATGACGGCTCGGGCCCATGATGCGCTGGTCGTTGGTGGTGGTCTCGTCGGTGCGTCCATCGCCTGGGGGTTGCTCAGGCGAGGGCTCTCGGCGGCGCTGCTCGATGAGGGCGACGTGGCGTTCCGCGCAAGCCGCGGCAACTTCGCCCTCGTCTGGGTCCAGGGCAAGGGCGATGGCCAGCCGGCCTACACACGCTGGACGCGGCTCTCCGCATCCGAGTGGCCAGGCTTGCGTGACATGCTGGCGGCCGACACCGGCATCGAGACGGAATTGCAACAGCCAGGCGGGATGCATCTCTGCTTCTCGGAGGCCGAGATCGAGCTGCGCATTGCTCTCCTCGAGCGGATGCGCGCGGCTTCAGGCAACCATGGCTATGACTGGCGCCTGGTGACGGGGGCGGAGCTGCGCGACATGCTGCCTGGCGTCGGGCCCAAGGTGATCGGTGCGACCTACACGCCCTATGATGGGCATGTGAACTCATTGAAGCTGCTGCATGCGCTGCATCGTGGCTTCGTCAGTGGTGGTGGCGCCTACCTGCCGTATGCGCGGGTGACGTCGGCGCGCGCCGCGCCGCATGACTTCGTGGTCGAGACGCAAGTCGGCAGTTTCTCAGCTCCCCGCGTGGTGCTTGCGGCCGGCCTTGGCAACCGCGACCTTGCGCCGCTCTTCGGCCTCTCGGCACCGGTGCTGCCGAACAAGGGCCAGGTCCTCGTGACGGAGCGCACGCGCCACGTCCTGCCGCTTCCCACCGTCTGTGTGCGGCAGACTGGCGAAGGCACGGTCATGCTCGGTGACTCGAAGGAGGACAAGGGGTTAGACCTGAGCCAGAGCCCCGATGTCATGGCGGCGATCGCGCGCAGGTCGGTCGACAGTTTTCCGTGGATCGGTGAGCTCAACATCGTAAGGGCCTGGTCGGCGCTTCGGGTGATGTCGGCTGACGGATTTCCGATCTACGAGCAGTCACGCACCTGCCCCGGCGCCTTCGTCGCGAACTGCCATTCGGGCGTGACGCTTGCGGCGGCGCATGCGCTGCATCTCGCGCCCATGATCGCCGCAGGAGAGCTCGATCCGATGCTTGCTCCCTTCACCGCTGGACGGTTCGATGTTCCGGCTGCGGCCTGAGGCGCGCGCGACGGTGCGCGTCACCGTCTGCGGCGAGGCCGTGCTGGTTCCGGAGGGCGCATCTGCGGCTGCGGCCATGCTTCTGGTGGGGCCGGGGGCCGCACGCGAGACGGCGGTGAGCGGGGCCCGTCGCCTGCCCTACTGCATGATGGGGGTGTGCTTCGACTGCTTGGCCGAGATCGACGGTGTCGCCAACCGTCAGGCCTGCATGGTTCCGGTGCGCGAAGGCATGGTGATCGCGCCCCAGCGCGGCGCGAGGAAGATCGACCCGGAGGCAGCATGAGCGTGGTGGATGTCGCCGTTATCGGTGCCGGGCCCGCCGGCATGGCGGCGGCGACCGAGGCGGCCGCGCATGGGCTGTCGGTCGTCGTCATCGATGAGCAGCCAGCCCCTGGCGGGCAGATCTGGCGCGGGGTTGAGGCCGCACAGGGCGTTGCCGCGCTGGGGGCTGACTATGCCGCGGGGCGCGAGCGTGCCGCAGCGCTGCGGTCAGCTCCGGTGGCGCTCGAGTGCGGTGCGACGCTCTGGCATCTGGATGACGATGGCACGCTGTCTTTCCTGCAGCACGGCAGAACGCGCAGGCTTGTTGCGCGTCGCATCATTCTGGCCACCGGTGCGATGGAACGGCCGGTGCCGATCCCGGGCTGGACGCTGCCGGGCGTGATGACGGCTGGGGCGGCGCAGATCCTGCTCAAGACGGCGTCCGTCGTGCCTGAAGGCCCCGTTGTGCTGGCCGGGCAGGGGCCGTTGCTGTGGCTCGTCGCGCAGCAGCTGATCGCTGCCGGTGCGCCGCCCGTCGCGCTCCTCGAAACGCGACGGGCCGGGGTGATGCAGACCGCGGTTGCCCATGCCGGGGCACTGTTGCGGGGGTGGAAGGCTGTCGCCAAGGGCCTTGCGATGATGCGTGCTGTGCGGCAGGCGGGCGTGCGCGTCGTGCGTGGGGTAAGCGGGCTTCGCGCTGTTGGGGAGGGCATGGTCGCGCAGGTGACGTGGGAGGGGGGAGCGCTGGCGGCGCGCACGCTGCTGCTGCATGAGGGCGTGATCCCCAACGTGCAGGTAAGCCTCGCTCTCGGCCTCGCGCATGCTTGGGACGACTCGCAGCTCTGCTGGAAGCCGGAGGTCGATCGCTTCGGTGCCACCTCATCCCACCTGGTGGCGATCGCGGGCGACGGTGCGGGTATCGGCGGCTGGCAGGCTGCCGAGGCACGCGGCCGGCTTGCTGGGCTCGATGCGGCATACAGGCTTGGCCATCTTGATGCTGTAGGGCGTGACCACGCCGCCACGCACTTGCTTGCCGCCGAGGCGCGCGCGCTCGCTATCCGCCCGTTCCTCGATGCGCTCTATCGCCCCGCGCCTGAGATGCTTGTGCCGACCGATCCGGAAACGATCGTCTGCCGTTGCGAGGAGGTCACGGCCGGGCGCGTGCGCGATGCAGCAAAGCTTGGCGCGACAGGGCCGAACCAGGCCAAGGCCTATCTCCGCTGCGGCATGGGGCCTTGCCAGGGGCGCCTCTGCGGCCCGACTGTCGCCGCGTTGATCGCCGATGTGCGCGGCGTGCCTGTCTCCAGCGTCGGCACCTATCGGCCGCGTGCACCCTACAAGCCATTGACCGTCGCCGAGCTTGCCGATGGCTGACGCGCCATCTGCCAAGATCGTCATCGTCGGTGGCGGACCTGCAGGACGCACGGCGGCCGGGCTGTTGCCATCCGCGCGCCTCATCGCGCGGCCTCGGATGACGGCCTGGCATGTAGAGCCTGGGTTGCTCTGGACCTGGCAGGGTGAGACCGTCTCGCCTGTCGCCTATGACGTGCTCGTGCTGGCCGCGCCAGCCCCCCAGCTTGCGCTGGCGCTTGGCTGCGCGATGCAAGGCTGGCAGCCGGTGGTCGACAAAGCCGGCTGCACGAGTGTCCCAGGCGTATTCGCGATCGGCGCGCTGATCGGGGCCCGCTCGGAAGCGGAGGCAGAGCGCCAGGGGCGGATCGTTGCGCAGACGATCCTCGGGAGTGCTCCCGACGGGGAGATCGCAGCCAGTCCTCCGCCACCCCTCGAGGCCGGAGATGTGCTCTGTTCCTGCCTTGGCGTGACACGGGCTGCCGTTTCAGCGTCCGGGCTGACCGATCCGGCGGCGATTGCCGATCTCTTCGGCCTTCGTGCCGGGTCGTGCCGCATGGCGCGCTGCGGCCCACACCTCGGTGAGGCGGTCACGCTGTTCCCGGCTGCCCCTGTGCCGCTCGCCGCGCTGGCCGCTCGCGCCGGCACGCCACCTGCGCCACGCGCGCGGCAGTTCGACCCACGCCTCGGCCAGGCAGCGCCATGACCAGCATGCCATCGCCCTGGGCCGCGATCGTGATCGGCGGTGGCCTGCATGGGCTTTCGGCGGCACTCCACCTCGCGCGGCGTGGCCTTCGCGTTCTCGTGCTCGAAGCATCCCGCGTCGGCGCGCATGCCTCCAGCGCCTCGGCTGCCGGCGTGCGCAGCCTGGGGCGTGACCCGGCGGAGATCGCCATCGCCGTTGCGGCGCTCGAGATGTGGCGGGGTATCGCCGGCATCGTCGGCGATGATTGCGGCTTCGTGCAGAGTGGGCAGGTGAAGGTCGCCGAGACCGACGCCGAACTCGCGCAGCTCGCTGCGCGTGTTGCGATGGTGCGGTCGCGCGGCTGGGAACATGAGGAGCTGTTGGATCGCGACGCGCTCCGCCTGATGCTGCCTGCCGTCTCGCCACACTGCGTCGGGGGGATTGCAGTGAAGACGGATGGCTTCGCCTCACCCTATCGCACCGTCCATGCCTTCCGCCGTGCGGTCGAGGCGGCGGGCGCGGTGGTGCGCGAGCGGGCGGCGGTGCGCGGGCTCGATCGGGCGCGCGGGATCTGGCATGTGCGGCTCGACGAGGAAACGATCTCCGCACCGCTCGTGGTCAACGCAGCCGGAGCCTGGGGGCCTCGCGTCGCGCTGATGGCCGGCGAGAGGATCCCCATCGGCTTTTCTGCCTTCATGATGCTTCTCACCTCGCCGCTCCCGGCCTTCGTCACGCCCGTCGTCGGCGCGACGGGGCGGCCGCTGTCGTTCAAGCAGCTCGCCTCTGGCCACGTGATGATCGGCGGCGGGCACAAGGGCACAGGTGATCTGGAGACGGGAACCTATCGGCTCGATATCGATCGCGCGGCTTTCTCGGCGCGGACGGCGCTCGATCTTTTCCCGGTTCTCGCTGGCGCCGAAGTCGTGCATGCCTGGGCCGGCATCGAAGGTGTGGCAGCGGATGATCTACCCGTGATCGGCTTCGGCCGGGCGGAGGGGCTGATCCATGCCTTCGGTTTCTCGGGCCATGGCTTCGCCATCGCCCCGGCTGTTGGGGCCATGGTGGCGGAACTGGCCACCGAGGGCCGCAGCAACCTGCCCAGTGCGCCCTTCGATCCGTTCCGTTTTGGAGACGGATAGCGTCAGCCGACGCGGGCGAGCAGGCGCCGTGGTGTGACGACGAGCAGCCTCTCGATCTCCGCCGCGGTGAACCCGCGCGCCTGCATCATCGGCCGGACGTTCTCGAGAAGATGCGCGTAGCCATGTCCGCCATAGGCTGAAAGCCTCGCCTTCGTGCAGATGTCCTGCGACATGAGCACCTGGACACCTCGAATAACTGTCTGGCTGGATGTTGTTTAGGGTTGTTGGGGGCGGCCGCGCGGTTGGGTGTGCGGGCTTCGAGCCTTTGCGGGGCTTTCCGGCGCAGGCTACGGGGCTTTTCCGACG
>Ga0272446_1007010_pt1 | contig 11452 bp, 8 predicted proteins | sample YNPCB0061_FD_194587 | JGI IMG/M metagenome (GOLD analysis project Ga0272446, IMG submission 194587) | Hot spring microbial mat communities from Yellowstone National Park, WY, United States - YNP-CB-006-1 | ecosystem: Environmental > Aquatic > Thermal springs > Hot (42-90C) > Sediment | place...
GTCGGCCGATCTGTTCGCTCGGTTCGCTGAGTTCGATTCGGCTGAGGGACGGCAGCCGCTGTAGCAATTGGGCTGCTAGTTGCCGATGGCGCGTGCCTGACTCGCCACGCTGGACATCCAGGCGATAGGTCAAGGGGGCAGCCACCAGCCGTTCGCGGATACGCGGCACAGTATCGGCAGCGGCGATGCGACCGTGAGACATGATCACGACATGATTGGTGAGTTTTTCCAGCTCGTCAAGCTCGTGACTACTGACGAGAAGACATTTGCCTTGATTTGCCAAGGAATGAAAAAGCGTGACAAATTCCGCTCGGCCTACGGGATCGATGCCGCTCATCGGTTCATCGAGAACCAAAAGCGGCGGATCGTGGAGCAACGCCTGGGCCAGCTTCACCCGCTGCCGCATCCCCTTGGAGTAGCCGCGGATCGGCCGATCGGCACGCTCGGCCATACCGACCCGGGCTAGCACGGCTTCGGTACGTCGATGCACTTCGCTTGACGTGAAACCGCACAAGCGAGCCATTTCGCGCACGAAGGCACGTCCACTCATTTCTTCATAAAAAGTATCTGTATCGGGACAGTAACCAATCAAACGTCGCGCCTCGGGGCGATGGGCGTCGATGCCCGCTATTTGCACGCTGCCACTGTCGGGGCGTAGTTGGCCAGTGATCAAGCGGATAAGGGTGGTTTTGCCCGCGCCGTTGGCCCCGACCAAGCCGGTCAACCCGCCGCGTAGTTCCAAGGTCACGTCCAGCACCCCGCGGACCGCCCCATACCACTTGCTGACCCGTTGGCACAGCATCATCGGCGCGGCTGGCACGGCCGATCGCGCCGGTTCCGCAACCTCGACCGGCCGCGTCGGGGCCTGCGTGCGCTCTATGGGACGATCTCGACCGCCCGGACTCGCGGAATCAAGTAGCTCAGGCATGCACTACAAACCCCTAGTAACACCAGAGCCGCTTGCCAAACCTCTGGTTGTGGTGAAGGACGAATCTTCGACAGATCGGCCTGCAAAAGAGCATTGCCGATCACGTAGGTGCAGTTCCACAGATCGATCAGACGCCACAGCGGCGAGAAACGCAGCCCATCGACCAAAGCCGAGCTGACCGCTTGGGCAAAAACGAACAACGTCATCCAGGCCATGATGAGCGGTACCGTAGTACGCAGCCAGGCCGCCGCTGCCAGCAAAACGATAGTCAGCGATGTGCTGAGAACCAGACCGTAGGCAAGAATACCCAGCAGCAAATGCGATTGCTCCGTGAAATATTCCCACGACTCCAACATGCCGAATTGGACCCATAGCACCACGGCCGGCAGCGTCGTGAACAGGTTCAAAAAGACGACGACGGCCAACCCCTTGCCCAGCAGGTAGTGCCAGATGCTGATCGGCTTGGCGAGGTAAAACGCCAGGCTGCCGTAGCGAAAGTCGTTGCCGATCAGCACCGCCCCGGAGAAGGCCAAGGCGATCATGACCGTGTTGGCTTCAAACCAGAAAAAATCGCGGAAGGTGAGCGGCGAGCCGTTGAAATGCAGCGTGTCGCGGAGTGTCTCCAGCAGCCATTTGGGTTGAACGCGGGCGACGCCACCGACCCGGATTTCGCTTTCGCCTAGCAACCCTTGTGCCCAACTCATCAGATACTGGCCGAAAAAATAGCACAGAAACACCGTGATCGACAGGGCATACAACCCCCAAAACAATCGGCGACGAAACAGCATCAGCAAGGCCACCCGGGCGATCGGCCAGGCACGCGACCGGCTCACGAGCAGAAAGTTGGCCAAAAACACCCCCAGCAACAGCACCCGCACGAGGCCACTGGGTACCAGGGCGGCAACGCCAAACAGAGCCGCTTGGACGGCCAAGAAACCAAAAGTGCTGGCGACTCCATCGCCCTGCAGCGAACCGCGCCAACCGCGATAGTGCAGCAACACGGGCTTAGCGTTGAGGTCCGCCATGCAAGTCAGCCTCGGCCAAGAGACGATGGAACAATTCTTCAAGGGATTCTTCATCCGCACGCAAGCCACGAATCAACACACCATGATGGGCAGCTAGCGCAAAGAAGGCCCGTGTGACAAAGCCGTGCGGAACGGTCACACGCCATTGACCACGGGTATTGTCCGTAACGATCTGCACGCCTTCAAGGGCTAGCTCCTCGCGAAAGCCGGCCGAATCGCCCTGAATCTGCAAGATGTAGCGGTCCTGCCGAGAGGCGCGTAACTCGGCCACACTGCCCTGGGCAAGAATCTGGCCGCGATGCAAAATCAGGACCGTGTTGCACACCCGCTCGACATCGCCTAGAAGGTGCGTGCAGAGAATTAGCGATTTGTGATGTTCGCGGCCCAGTCGATCCAGCAACTCCAACATGGCGTCGCGGCCGGTGGGGTCCAGGCCGCTGGTCGGTTCGTCGAGCAACAGCACGGGCGGATCGTGAATCAGCGCCTGGGCCAGCTTCAGGCGTTGCTTCATTCCCAGGCTATATTGCTCCAGGGGCCGATACCGCGCGTCGCCAAGTTCCAGATAAGTCAAGACCTCGTGAGCGCGACGGCTAGCATCGCGGCGTGGCATGCCGCACAATTCCCCGGCCAGTGCCACATATTCGACGCCGCTCAATCCGGGCACCAAACCATCGGCCTCGGGCATGTAGCCGATCAGCCGACGCAATTCTGGGCCTGCGTGGGCTAGATCACGGCCGAGGATACGACCCGTGCCAGAAGAAGGAGCAAGCAAGCCGAGCAAGATTTTCAGCAAGGTCGATTTGCCCGCGCCGTTGGGGCCGAGCAGGCCGATGCGACCGGGAGCCAGACGGCAGGAGAGCGGCCCCAAAGCCCGCAAGGGTCCAAACGAGCGGGTGAGGTGTTGTAGCTCAATGAGTGGGACAGGCTCGGTCACGCGACTTCCTCCTGAGGCGGGCTGCATTCCCCTTGGCCCCATTGTACATCTGTCCGACAAGAGAGCAGCGACCAGCCCCTCGCCAAAGGCCAGCCCCTCGCCAAACGGGGGGAAATAAGCTAGCCTACAGCGTACGAAGGATGCCCGTTTCGCCCCCTTTGCCCGCTGAATGGAGAAAGCTGTGGACGCCGCCGCCCCCCGGACAGACCCGCTACTGGAATCGCTCCTGGCCCAATGTGCCCAAGAACCGATCCACATTCCCGGTAGTATTCAAGCGTTTGGAGTGCTGCTGATCTGGGATTCTCAGTGGCGTTTGGAAGCGTTTGCCGTGGGACAACCGGAGCTGCTCCCCAGGGCCATCCCCCTCACGCCGGGTCTGAAGCTGGAGACTTTGTTCGGCTCCGAGGCGGTGTTCCTTCGCACGCTGGCTCAACAAGTGCCGCCGGGCGGCTTCCATTTGTTGGCTTTGCCGGCCAATGACCGACACCCTGCCTGTGAAGGTCGGCTGCATACCACGGTGCGAGGCTGGATGATCGAGTTGTGGCCGATAGCAACACCAGCGTTAGGCCACGACCAAACAGCCTGGAGCGAATGGCTCAACGAGGTCGAGCAAGGTCACGAGTTGCTCCAGTTGGCCGAGCGTCTGTGCGTCGAAGTCCGGCGAGCGTTGCGTTACGATCGCGTGCTGGTATATCGGTTCGATGCCGATGCTAATGGCGAGGTGATCGCCGAGGCGGTTCGCGAGGATTGGCCGAGCTTTCGGGGGTTGTGGTATCCGGCCTCGGATATACCGGCCCAGGCGCGGGAGCTGTATCTGCGGAATCGGGTACGGCTGTTGGTAGACCGTGACGCGGCCACGGCAGCGATTCTGCCCGCGACGGTGCCCCAGACCGGCGAGGCGTGGGATTTGTCGCTGTGCCTGCTGCGCAGTATGTCGCCGGTCCATCTGCTGTATCTACGCAACATGGGGGTGGCGGCCTCGCTGGTTGCCTCGGTGGTGGTGCAGGGTCGGCTCTGGGGATTGATCGCGTGCCATCACGGCCAACCGTATCTGCCGCCCCAAGGGGCCCTGGAGCTAATCAACAATTGGGCCTCGCTTTTAGGCTTGGCCATCGAACGCCACGACGAAAGGCAACGACACCAAGGGATTCAACGAGCGCAACAGTGGCTCAAGCAGGCCTTGATGCGTCCGCTGGAGGATGAGGATTGGACCCAGTTGCTCATCGGTTCCCAAGCGGGATTGCTGCAAGTGATTCCGGCCGATGGCATCGCCTTGGTGCGAGGCGCGCGGGTGTATCGGCAACGGCAAACACCGGACGAGGCGGCCTGTTTGGCGCTGCGAGATTGGCTGAATCACCAGAGCGAGACCGTCTATCATACCGATCGGCTGGGGCAGGTGGAACCAGCCTTTGCGTCGCTCGTGGACGTCGCAGCGGGGATCATGGCGTTGCGTCTGCCTCAGTTGGAAGACAGCTGGCTGATCTGGTTTCGCGGCGAGTTGCGCCAACAAGTGCGCTGGGCAGGCGATCCCAAGAAACCTTTGGGCGAGTCCAACGCTGGGCTTGGTCTGCAACCGCGTTCCTCTTTCGAGGCCTGGCAAGCCGAAGTAGCCGGACGCTCCCGCGCCTGGAGCGCTACGGAAGAGGCCATCTGCCGTGAAGCGATTCGCCTGAATCTACTCAACGTGCTGGTCGATTGGCAAGAGCGGCACATGCAGCGATTATCGGCCTATCAGCAGGTGTTGCTCGAACAGGTCGGCGACGCCATCTACTTGCTCGATGCCCACGGCGTGGTGCAGTATGTGAATCCGGCGGCGGAGCAGCTCTTCGGTTGTTCGCTGTATGAGGCCGTCGGACGTCCTTTAGTGGAGCTGTGCCAGGGGCCGCCGCATCGGGCCGAGCTGGAAGCCATTTTGCAAAAAGTGCAACAGGGCGAAACCTGGCAAGGCGAACGTTTATGCACACGCGGCCGAGCCGGTCCCCGCTGGGTCGATTCCCGGTTTCAACGCATCGATGTGGCCGCGGGGCAAAGTTATGGCATCATTGAAATTTCGCGCGATGCCAGCCGCCGCAAACAAGCCGAGTTGGAACTGCAAGAACGCGAGCAGAGGCTCCGCACGCTCATCGAGCGAATTGGTGCGGGCATCGTGGTTTTCCGTTGCGATGGCTCGGTGCGGATGGCCAATCACTATGCGGCTGGGTTGCTACAGTTGAGTTATCAAGAAGTGATGCAGCTGCATCTGCCGCAACGCTTCGTGCAGTTTTACGATGAGAAAGGCCAGCCGTTCGATGACGATCTTTGCATCGTGCAACAGTGCTTCCTGAAAAAACAAACGCCGCACAACTTCGAGGTCGGTTTTTACCCTCCCGGCCAAACGCAGCTCGTTTGGTTGACTTGTCATCTCGAACCGGAATTCGACGAGCAGGGTCAACTGCTTCATCTGATCTGGACATTTAGCGACAGCACGCAACGCCATCTCGCCGTCCAATCGCTGCGCGAACGGGAGGAGATGTATCGGCTGCTGGCGGAAAATGCCACCGACCTGATCACGGCAATGGATAGCGCGGGGCGACTGGTCTATGTGTCGCCTATGTCTGAGCATTTGATAGGATTAACGCCCGAGCAGATGATCGGTGTGCCCTGGGAAAGCTTTGTGCATCCCGAGGATCAGGCGGCCTGGCTGGCTTTTCTCCACGACCCCCACGGCACCTCTCGTCCAAAGCTGGAATATCGTATCGTCCAAGCCTCGGGGCAGACACGCTGGGTGGAAACCTCGGCGAATTTGCAGGCCAACTCGAGCCCACCTCGCATTGTATGTGTCACTCGCGACATCGAGGAACGACGAAACCTCCAAGAACAGCAACGCCGACTCGAAAAATTCGAAGCGCTGGGAAGCTTAGCAGGTCAGGTCGCTCACGATTTCAACAACCTGCTCACGGTGGTGATTGGGGCCTGCTCCGAAGGACTGCTTGCCGACGATCCTCGACAAGCCCTGCACGATATTCTCAAGGCCGCTGAACAAGGCCGGCAACTGACGCGGAAGTTACTCAGCTTCAGCCGGACTCAACCCCTACGTTGCGAAGAACTGCCCCTGGAAGCGACCATCCGCGGCCTGCTCAGCTTGCTGGAACGCTTGGTCGGCGTCAACATGCAAATCGTCCTTGAACTTCATACCCCGCTGGCGGCCATTTGGGCCGACCAGGGGCAATTTGAGCAAGCGTTGCTGAATTTGGTGAGCAACGCTCGCGATGCCATGTCGCAGCGAGGCACTCTACGCATTCGGACGCGGACGGTTCACCTCGAGCGAGGTGATCCTTGCCTTCCCAGTGGCCAAAAGCCGGGCGTTTACACGCAACTCAGCGTGATCGACCAAGGCTGTGGCATGGACGAAGCCACTCAGAAACGCATCTTTGAGCCGTTCTTCACTACTAAGGTGGCGGGCAAAGGGACCGGCCTGGGACTGAGCATTGTCCAGCATTTGGTCACGACCGCACAGGGCTTCGTTCGAGTCGAGAGCCAACTGCAACAAGGCACATCGGTGCATCTGTATTTTCCGTTTCGCGCCCTCAAGGTCCAACCGCTGCCGGTGCCCCCCTCACCGCACGCTACCCAGAGCAAGCAAGAGCACGCGAAAAACCTCTCGGCAACGGGCAAGGGGCAGCGGATTTTGCTCGTCGAAGACAACCACGACTTGCGTCTGTCCACGGCCCGGTTGTTACAACAGGCCGGCTACGTCGTTCAAGCAGTCGAAACGCCCAACGAGGCCTTACAGCAAGTCGAACAAGGACTGACGTTTGATTTGCTCTTAAGCGATGTGGTGCTGCCGGGCATGACCGGCCCCGAATTAGCCAAACGACTAGCCGAACGCCTGCCTGGACTGCCGGTTTTGTTTATGTCGGGCTTTGCACCGGAGGCTTCCCTCGAACAGGGCCTGCCCCTGGAACGCGACAACTTCTTGCAGAAACCGTTTGCTCCGGCCGAATTGTTCGAAGCCATTCGCAGCCGATTCCGACGCACGACGTAATTTTTTCGATTTTCAGGGATATCCCCTACAACACGGGCCGCGGGCAAAACCTATGGTTGTTTCGTTAGGGAGTATTCCGTCAACTCCCAACTCGATTGCCCCCCTGTGGATCTTCCCGGATGAAGACACTCCTTTTGCAACCGATTGCCGAAACCCAGGCCGTCCAGACGGGTACCGTGCTGATCGAAGCGCTGGAACTCAAAAAACTGAACGTCTTGAAATCGTGTGGCGGTCAGGGGTTGTGTGCGACGTGTCATGTCCACGTTCGCAAGGGGATGGAAGCGCTCTCGCCCATCAATGAACGCGAGAAACGCACCCTGTCTTTCATCACCGGCACCGATGCTTGCAGCCGACTCGCTTGCCAAGCCCGCGTTTTCGACAACGGCGTGGTCGTGGAAGTCCCCAAGGGGATGTATATCGAACGGGCCGAGGATCTACTCGATCTGCTGGGCACGCGTGCACCGGAAGACATTCTTCATCCGATCAAAGGGATTGTCTTGATTGCCAAAGGCAAAATCATCACACGCACCCAGATCGAAGAGTTGAAGAATCTGCAAAACGAAGTTTTGGCGGCTCGCGGCAATCCTGGAAGTTCGCTCTCCAGCCCGCCGGCCGGTCCGTCGCCCAGCAAACCGCCTAGCCGCCCCGCGGTGCCCTCGGTGACGCCCCGAGTGGAGCCCCCCAACCGTATGGCACTGCCGCCCAAGAGTAGCCCGGCCACACCGCCGACGCCGCCACCCGCACCGCTGCCGCCTAGCGTACCGCCCTTTTCGCCCACGGCTTCGCGGGCAACGCAGTCGCCCAGTTCGGTGCCACCCGTTAATCGGCCCAATCAGATAGCACGCGAGGTGCCCCGCCCCACCTTCGCGCCGCCTCCTTCGGTCCGTAGTACGATCAACGCGACATCGGCCTCTACGGGGTTTGATGGCTTGGGCTCCTCTCGCTTGCCTGGGCCGCTTTCCAGTGTGGCCGGCACTCCAGGGCCGCAGATCGGCGATCAATTGGGCAAGTGTCTGTTGCAGGCGCGGTTGGGCACCGGTAGCACCGGCAACGTGTTCCGGGCTCATCATCGCACCCTGGGGATTCCCGTGGCCGTCAAGGTCATCAAGATCCCCGCCGAGAGCAGCCCCGCCGAGCAAGAGGCCATCCGTGTGCGTTTGCGAGCCGAGGCCCAACTGTTGGCTCAGATCAATCATCCCCATATTGTTCGCGTGTGGGACTTTGATGATGAGCATGAGTTCCCTTATGTCGTTTTGGAACTCGTGGATGGCCCCTCCTTGGCTGAGCTGATTCAGCAGTGCGGCCGCATCACTCCCGAAAGGGCCTTGTCGCTGGCCGCTCAGGTGGCCGAAGCCTTACAAGCGGCCTGGCAACTAGGGGTGGTGCATCGCGATGTCAAGCCGGGCAACATCCTCATCACCCGCGAGGGCAAGGCCAAGCTGGCCGACCTCGGTCTGGCTCGCTCGCAGCAGGATGGCAATTCGACGGCTGGCACCATTGCCTACATGCCACCCGAGCAGGCCAATTCGGGCGAAATCGATCTGCGCAGTGATATTTATGCCCTCGGCGCGACCCTCTACCACGCTATCACGGGGCGGTTGCCGTTTCCCGGCAAGACGCTTCAAGAGGTGCTTTTCAAACACGCCAATCAACCCCTGGATCCGCCCGAAACGCTGGTGCCCGGCGTCTGGCCGAGCCTGTCGCAACTGATTCAGGACATGATGGCCAAAAGTCCTGCGGATCGTCCGCAGAGCTACCCTGAACTCTTGGCTGAAATTCACAATGCGGCCCCGCCTGCTCCGACATCGAGTACGGCACCGCCAAGTACCCGACTGGTGCCTTCCTTGAGAAACGCCATCTGAGGAAGCATCCACAACCATCGGAGATTGCCCCATGTACTTGACCGTATTTCCGACCGATGTGATGTTTGGCACAATCGACAGACCCCGTCCCCGGAGTGTTTCCATGGACTTGCCCCAACGCCTCAAGGAGGCGATTGCCGAAACCCATGATGCGATCGAGGCGCTGCCCCTGAGCAAGTCGATCCTCGAAGGGCAAATCAGTCGCGCGACCTACCGCGTGCTGCTTTCGCAATTGTGGTATGTTCACGCGGATTTGGAACGCTTGCTACTGGGCGCTGCCGAGTTGGTCGGCCTCGTCGAGCGTACCATGCACCGCACCAACACCATCATGGCTGACTTGGCAGCCCTCGAGATGGAGATCGCCCCTATCCAGCCTTGTACGACGCGTACCCTCCAGGCGGTGCGAGCGGCCGCCCATGCCTCGCCCTGGGCGTTGCTGGGATGCTTGTACGTTTTGGAAGGCTCGCGGATGGGAAGCATGGTCTTGGTCAAGCCGTTGTCCGCTGCTTTGAAGGTGGAACTGCGTCCCGGCCAGGGGCTGGATTATCACCTCGATGGGATGCAAACCCGGCCACGCGATTGGATGCAATTCAAGGCACGCCTGACGGCCTTGGAGCTCGACGCCGATCAGACGCAACAGGCCATCCACGGCGCACAGTTGATGATGCAAGGGCTATATGCCATTTACGAGGCACAATCCAACGCAACGAGCTTAGTCGCCAACTAGATCGCTTTTGCTTAACCCCTGAGAAGGTTCTCCCCATGAAAAAGCTGCTGCTGCAGCCGATCAACCGCACCGTCACCGTGCAGACGCGTACTAGTCTGCTTGACGCGCTGTTGAGTAGCGAACTCGATGTCCCCATGGCTTGTAAAGGCCGTGGCATCTGTGCCACTTGTCACGTCCATGTGGAACAAGGACATGATCGGCTGAGTCCGAAAACCGAGCGCGAATGCCGGTCGCTGGCGATCATCACTAGTGCCAATGAGAACAGCCGCTTGTCCTGTCAGGCTCGCATTCTGGGCGAAGGCGTGGTGGTTCGCTTGCCCGAGGGGATGTATCTCGAACGCGTCGAAGATCTCTTAGATTTGGTTGGCACCCGAGCCGAAGTCGACATCTTGCACCCGATCAATGGCTCCGTGCTGATTCCCAAAGGCAAAGTGATCATCCGCTCGCGAATTGAAGAACTCAAACGCTTGAATGTTGAAATGGAACAATTGACTCTGACTCGCGAATAACCCCTACCCTCTAAAGGAAATCAACACATGACCACGCTCCATAGCGTCCATGGGAACGGTGCAGGCAACGGAGCCGATCCTCTGAAGTACCTGCGAACTCAAACGGCCCGCTCGGAACTGCGCGATGCCATCCAAGTGATCCCGGGTCCGCAACCCGTGCGGCACAACCACTACTACGACGAACGGTTCTTTCAGCATGATCGCAGCACGGGCATCTTACGCAACGTCTACGGCCAACGGGTCGTGCGTGTGACAGAAGACTTCATTCTGGGGCTGCTCTCAGGCCTGGAAGAAGAAGTGGGCGACGCCGCCGGCGAGATCATGTACAAGGCCGGTTATCAGTGGGGCCTGGAAGACATGAAATCGTTCGTGCCCCGCGTCCAACAAGAATTCGAGGTGCAATTCTCCAAGATGGGCATGGGCATGATGCTCGAAACCTGGTGGTGGCCGTTGCAGATCGAGGGCTGGGGCGGCTGGCGATACGATTTCCGCCAGGGCAAACAGGGGCTGATTTTCATCGATCTGTTTGAGTCGGCCGTGGCCCAGTCGATGGGCAATGTCGGCAAGGTGATGTGCTACTTCTACGCCGGGCTATTCGCGGCCGTGTTCACGTTGTTGTCGAAGAAGGAACTCGCGTGCATCGAGATTCAGTGTTACTCGATGGGCGAAGATTTTTGCAAGTTCTTGATTTCGACGAGCAAACGTGTGAATGCAGCTGCCTTTTGGCGCAGTGAAGGAGCCACCAGCGCGGACATCATGAAGAAAGTCAAAGACGTTCTGTAATAAGGAGCAAGCCCATGAGTACGGCAACGTTGGATACCTTGGACGAAAGCCGACAAATCGACGAACTGCTGGAACAACTCGCTCCTTTAGAGCAGATCGGCTTGCCCACGATGCCAGCCTTTCCCGAAGCGGCCGCTGTAGCACCGCCATCGCTACGGCGTTGGTCGCCGGCCACCCTGCCGGTGGGGCTGTTCCTACGCAAGGTCAACTGGATCAACGACGACAACTACGATCCGCCGCGTCCTGATTGGCTGGAGCAAGAGCCACTCCTGCCCTCGGAGCCGTCGGCCAAGGAGACCCGGCCCCTGACGCCCGGCGCGACGCCTGTACGGCAGTTTTTACAACTGGTCAACTGGGAGAACCGCGAGCAGACGCCGGCGTTGCCGACCTTCGAGGCACCCGCCGAGCCGAAGGTAGCGGCCAATGGCATCATTGTGGAAACATTCTTTAGCAACTTTGGTTTTGAGTGATCCCCAAAGGTTAGACCTACCTACACCACGGAGAAAGCCAAATGAATCCCCACTTGTCCGAGATCATGCGCAACAGTGAATCACGCTACCTCAACAGTCAGGAGCAGCGTGAAATTCTTGAGTACACCGAGTCGCTGCCTCATCGCTTCAAGGTGGCTTCGCTCATCGAGCAAAAGGAAGAAGCGATCGT
>Ga0272446_1007011_pt1 | contig 11448 bp, 12 predicted proteins | sample YNPCB0061_FD_194587 | JGI IMG/M metagenome (GOLD analysis project Ga0272446, IMG submission 194587) | Hot spring microbial mat communities from Yellowstone National Park, WY, United States - YNP-CB-006-1 | ecosystem: Environmental > Aquatic > Thermal springs > Hot (42-90C) > Sediment | place...
GTGCTCAACGCCTTACGGCATCAGAGGTAGGGGCACTGCGAGGCTGAAAACGCTTTCCTAGTAAGAGCTTGTATTCAGTTTTGCAGGTACTGCTCATAGATTAACAAAAATTCCTCAAAAAGCTAGTTAAGTTTTGTTAAGAATTCCAATTGTGATGGCTGTAAGCCAGACCTAGAGGGTGTTCCAGAAAAAAGCAGGCATCTATTGAACTACATGAAAACCTGAAACCCTTACCTAGACTGGGCTGGCAGTGAAAAACTGACCCTCATTTAGTTCACAATCAGAGATGCCTGCAAAACTTAATAAATCCTATGTTTGCAGGTTGGTAAATCCCAAACCCCTGGGCGATTACAGGTTACTGCCCTCTGAAGGCATCGATCGCACAAACCCGCTAGCAATAAACTGTCTTCCGCTGTCAGGATTTTTTCCAACTCCCAGCGTAGCTTCTCCCGCTCCCGCATAGTCAAAGCACACCGGAAAATTGAATACTGGAGACGATCGCCATAACCCTGCAAAAGCTTATAGGCAGCCCGCCAACGCTTGGGATTACGAATATCGTAAGCGACCAGATAATAATTTTTAGTTTCTGCCATAACCTACCTCACCACCAAACCTGCAAATAAACCACCCTCCCCTAGCCACTCTTTTTCTAGGAGCCTCACCTCTAGTTCCATCAAACGTTGGTAACTCAAGGAATAACCAGTTTTAGGATGCTTGTAGCAATCCAACTTGCGCTGCTCGTAGAGGTTGATAAACTTCTTGAGACCTGGCCCCGACAGCCATACCTGCTCACCCCGCACCTCAAAATCAGTGTGGGTATCCCACTGGCCCCGATTCACCGAAGCCATCACAGGCATATCTACTAGCGGTACTCGGAAAATTTCCATCAAATCCAAAGCTAAGGGGGGAGCCTGCGATCGCAACTGATGGTAAAACCCCAGGGCTGGCTCTAACCCGACCGTGACGATCGCCTGCATCACATCCTTGAGGAGTAGTGCATAACCAAAACTCAGCAGCGCATTAAACCGATCCTTGGGCGGGCGGCGGTTTCTCTGAGTAAACCGCATCTCCTGAGGCACATCCGGCTTTTGTAGCAAACTCAACCCTGCAAAATACAAAGCCGCCAAATTTCCCTCCATCCCCAGCAGCGATGCTAAGCTATTAGCCTGGTCGACCTGCTTTAACAAAGCCTTCATCTGAGTAGTCTTCGGCTCTACATCCCCCTGCCCCCGCATCAAAAATTTCCGTTGCCCTTGACCCCGGCAGGTGACTAATCGCTTGGCTAGGGCTAGACAAAATTCAGGATCACTCAAAGCTCGATACTGGTTCATCCGCCGCTGGATACTACCGGCCTTGGGATCAAAGCTGCCAATGTAGCGGCCGCCCCCGGAAATAAAGTGTAGGCCAATCCCCTGCTCGGCACACAAGTGCATGGCCTGGGTGGAAATTTGCGAAAAGCTGTGCAGTACCACCTGAGCAACTTGCCGGGTCGGCATCAGTTCCTCTGGCTGATTCCGGTGGTTAATTTTCAGTTGTTCACCGCTGCGGCCTACCCGTGTGCCCGGTTCAAGGATGTGTAAAACCTGGCGATCGTCATCCTTAGGAAATAACCGCACTGGCTGCCATTCCCGGTCGTGGGCAAGGCGGGCTTCCTCTGGTAAACAAACTGGAGCCAAGGAGCAGCGGGTACACAGGCGCTCATTGTTGGTAACGGGTGGACGGTAGGGGCTGGCCCGCAATTCCCTGGCCCTGGCGATCGCCTCTTCCACATGCTGCTTACCCTCTGGAGTTAGAGGTACGTGCACTAACACATTGTCGGCATGGTAGCGGATTCGACCCTCTGGAATCACTACCCCCAAGGCCATTTCCAGCAAGTAGGCGTAGGCTAAGATTTGTAGGCGGTCGCTCTCCCAAGCGATCGGTTGCTTGTTTTCGTCCCTGGCCGCCTCGCCTCGCTTGTGCTCGTAGGGAATAATCTGTCCATCCCTGGTCTTGAGTGCATCTAATTTTCCACGCAATCCCAGGGTTTCATTTTCTAGGTACAGCTCTTCCCAATCCTCATCCTGCTGTTTTTCCAATTCTGCGTGTAATCTGCGCCCAGCAAAAACCTCGGCATTTTGGGTGTAGAGTTCCTCTACCTCCTCTAGGTAAAATAACCGCTCACAGTAACCCAAGGCACGCAGGGCTGAAACTCTTACTGTTGTTTCAGCGTAGGCATCAAAATCATTTTTAAGATACATAGTCGTTGAATTAAGTTATAGGGTGATTCAACGCCTAACGGCATCAGAGGTGAGGCAATCTGCTACGGGGTCTGGGGCAATCCCGCCCGTTGGAATAGCGATCGCGCGGTGAAGTTCAGGTCGAGCAGTTCTGGATCGGTGATCGGGGTGTCATCGCGATAGGTCTGCGGTAACGCATCAGCACAGAAGACCGTAAGGCTCTGCGCTTCTGGCTCTGCAATCCACACGCGCCCCACACCCGCCTGGAGGTAGTCCGTTGCTTTTTGCACGATGTCACCAAACGACTGGCCCGGTGAAATAATCTCTACTACCAGATCGGGCGGAATGGGACAGGCTTCGTTGCCGAGGGTGCGATCGCCCAGCCGTTCGTAGGACAGGTAGGTGAGGTCGGGGACGGGTACCCAATCGCGATCGCCTTTTTTCAGAATCACCGCCCACTCAACCCCAAGTTCGCCGCGACCTGTCGCCCATTCACTCAGGAAGATACCAAGCGTAATGGCAAGCTTGGCATGGAAAAACTTCGGTGACACTTTACGGATGGCCTCCCCATCTACCAATTCAAAAATCCCGTCCTGTTCGGGCAATTGCAAAAACTCAGCGAGGGAAAGCGGCGTTGGTGCGGCGATCATTGTGGGAGCTGGTACCATGGCTCAGTCCTCTTGGGTGTTTGTGTAAGCAAGATATTAGCGATCGCAAGAGTATTGTTGAAACTCTGGGCTGATGTCACGGGAATGCTTGAGGTCGTCCTAGCATCCACGTCTAAGCTATCTCTAGAGGGGCGATTACTATTGTTTACGTTTAGATCTACTGCTGCGAGTTTTTTGTTTGGTGGAAATCTCATGTTTGTTTATGCTAACCCAACAATCATCTTGAAAATCACTATCTTCGCGAAATCTCTGAAAAGATCCCTGTCCAGTTTGGCGATCAATCCATACAGGTAAACTAATCAAACCTCGATTATCTTTCACCAACCAACGAATAGCACCATCGGTCTCACGATACTTACGAATACCGTTAATCATTGACCAAGACTCGCCCAAACTTAGTCCGCCAAAGCGTGATATTTGATTAGGGGACGATAATGCGATCGCCACCCTTTCAGATAGCTTAATACTGGCATCCTCATTCCTAGAGTCAATTGTGAGAGCGATACGCACATCCGTTAGCAACTCTTGAAAATTGGGCTTAGAAAATTGGCTGGTGGGATATACACCCTCGCCATACTTCTCTACCCGTTTCTTGGCCTCACTACTCACCACAAATTTGTGACTGCGTTGTTTACGCACAATCCGAGAAATGGGTGAGTCATCGCCAAGAATACCGATCGCTAACTTCACGCCTAGATGAGCCGTCATATCCTCTTCACCAACTAGTGAAAGCAAAAAGCCATAAACAGTTGATGGCGGTGGATAAAGATAGGTTTCCTTGAAATCCCTTGCAAAGCTTCGGGGAAAACTTGTACAAGGACATTCAAGATAGAGGATTTGATTCATGATTCAGTATCGATTAAGTTTTCTGGTTGCAATACCAAACAGGGAATATCGACTTGTACGGGTTGCCAGAGAATATCTAAGTTAATAGCAAAATAGGCATGAACTAATCTGTTTCGCATAGCAATAATCTGTGACCAAGGAACTTCTGGGTATTTTTCTCAACAGTTGTGAGAAGTCCCATTTGTAGCTTCCCCAATAATTTCAACCAGTTTTACAAGTGCTAGCTGCAAGAGTTCGTTCCTACCTAAATCTTCGCGAATGCTATCTCCTACAAATTCCATGGCTTTTCTACTAGCATTGATCATATGCAAAATTCGACTGCGATCGTCAATGGCGGACATACTGTACCACCGCCGAATCTAGCACTTTTTGCCGAAAATATGGACTTAAATCTTCAGCAGTTCTAAGGTCGGCTTTTCGCTGAATTAGCTCACTTAGTTCTAGCTCCATTCCCGCAAGGGCAATAAGCCCTGGTGTGCGATCGAACTCAACCAAAAAATCAATATCACTTTCAGGGGTGAAGTCAGATCGCAAAACTGAACCAAATACTGACAGCTTGCGAATGTGGTGTCGTTTGCAAAAATCAGCGATTTGCGGCTGAAATTTTCTGAGATCGACGGTTGTTTTAGTGCTCATAAAACCTCCTAACTTTTTGTTTGTGAATCTTGAGCCACTGGTTTCAACATGGCTTTAGCGGCAGCGATCGCCTCTTTGACTCCGCGATGTACAGTTACACGCAAGCTTTGTAACTGCGACCCATAGGGCGTATCAGCAATCTCACCCGCCACGATTAACTCATCCGCAGGAATGTCATTGACTTCAACCAAGCGTACCAGTTTGGGACAGCCAACCGATTCGCCCACACGCTTAAAGCAATTCATAATCCAAGGGCTAGGATCATCAGTAATGCGAATCACAATGGATTCGGGACGGAATTCATATAGGAAGCGAGAATGATTGCCGCCCACATGACGAATAGCCGCGATCGCATCTAAGACAATATCTGCACGCTTGGGGTCTTTGAGGCTTTCAGGGGTAAGCGCGACCGAATATTGATAGGCAGTGCGATGTACCTCGGTACTATGGATAGAAGTCTTACCCTTCTCTCCACCAGTTGAACCAAAAGCAATATCACCCCAATAGGGATCAAGACTGATTGCCCGGCTAACTTCTAACGCACCACGCCGCTTTTTAGTAGCATCTTTATTATCTGAGCCTTTCTTGGCATCCATATAGCCGAAGAGATCGTCATCGATATACTTTTCGGGATCATACACCTTATTTCCATTTTGCTCGTCCTTATTTCCATTTTGCTCACCCTTGAGGTTGTACTTATCCTGATCGGGGTCAAAGGTGCGGTTTACCTGTTGCTCGAAGTTATTCTGCAAATACTCGCGCAAACCCCAGCGAATGGCTTCAGCGCTCACAGTTGTATGCTGATCGTTGCCGCAGGTAATTTTCTGCAAAGTTGAGAGAGTGCTACCGTCACCTTCGCCACGATTGTTGGCAGCAATCGCTGTTGGGGTAACGACAGTGATGAATAAATGCTTAGACATGATGTAACTCCTTAGATATTCAAAAATTGACACACTATTTACAAACTTTCTTCGTAACCTTCATCATCTGTTTCAGAAACAGAATCATCATCTGGAATTTCTACTAGCTCATCTTCAGAGTTAGCAACTCCATCTTTTTTCTTGCCTTGGTAGGTGGCGATCGCCAGCATGGTCAAGTCACGAGCTTTGCGCCATTCCTCTCCATGAATCCAAGCATAGATTTCTCGCCCCAACCCCCTTGCCGCTTTACTACGAAATTGGCTCAAAAAGTCTACAAGAGCCGTAGCAAACTCTTGTTGTGTACTAGGACGCTGTAAACGGTGAATCACCTTGTCAGTAACTTGAGCATAATCTAAAGGACGACCTTGTTTAGTCGCTTGCTTGATCTGTCCTATTAGATAGATGCTAAATGCTCCCTGTACTGAGTCAAACAGAGTTTTTTCATATGGTTGCAAATGTTCAGTCATAGCGGTTAGTCCTTTTCTTTCAAATTTATAGAGTTCAACTTTTTTACTGCTACCATCAGCAAGTGAAATTTCATCCTCTGTCTTCTTTTTGCAAAAACTAGAGAAATCTGTATACCAAGGTTTTCCATTAACTAGGTTTTCAGCAATCCAAGGCAATATCTTGGACATCACTAACCAAGATTCACCTTTATCGGTTACTTTTACTTTGCTGGGAAATAAGGCGATCGCACTTTGATAAACAGATAAAACTTGATGAGATGCACGCACACGGTAAACAGCCTGTTTTAACCCTGATTGATTGCCATCCCAAGGTTGTTTCCCAAGTTGATAGACTTCGCAATATTCAACCTTTTGCAGTTGCAAGCTGTCTGCTAGAGCTTCTTCTAGTAGAAGCCTTAAACCAGCTTCCCCTGCACTTGGCGATCTAAAATCCCGATAACTGCGATTACTAAGTTGACGACGACGATAAACCCAAGATTTTAAGTCTTTGACTTCGGGAATTACTAGGGCATAGCGACCATTCTGCAGAAGGTAGTAATTACAGGCGATCGGCAAAAATAGCAGAGAGATAAATCCACTGGGAGATTCTTCATACTCACCGTTGACATAGCACTCAACAAGACCAGGCAAGTGATGTCCTTTGATAGCAATTGAGTCGCTAAATTTTTTTTTGCTATTAAAAACACCTTTAAAGTCTCGTAAGTAGTAACAATCAATCATGTCCCGATGACTAACTAGAATTTCTGGCTGATTCTGATCGACTTGAAAAGGGATAAGTCTTGCTGTTTTGTCTAAAGTTCTCTGTTTAGAATGCTGTAAAAAAGTAGATGTTACTCCTTGACTAAAAGTATACTTTCCTTGCCCACTCAAACTAAGAGCAGGTACGTTTAACATACCTTCATCAATTTGGTAAGCCTGATTGACTAGCCAATCTAACGCCTCTTTATCACTACAATCCCAACTTAGAATAACTATATCTTCTGTTATCTCCCAAGAAATAGGAGCATCATCTATTTCAAGAGTGGATAACACTAGGGCAAGCCCTGCGATACCCGCACGATGGGGCAGTAGAGTATTAGGATCGAAAATAGACAACTCGAACTTACTCAATTTTCATCACCTCCTTTGATTAAATAAGCTCCCAATTCTGGGGAATATGCCCACTCACTACTAGGAGCGATCGGGTATCCTTTCCTATGCCTCTCCCATTTTTGAACCTTCTTAGTAGAAAGTAATGGGATGGTATATTTGGGTAAATCTTTGGCAGGTAATTTATCCACAATTTGTTTGTCTTGCTCTAGTATGGCTGTAACCGTGTGACCAGCTTCACGACATGGTGCAGGGTACGTTTGCCATTTTTTGAGTTCATTAAATAAAACTGTCTCTTTATCGGGCTTACCCTGCTGAGACGATCGCTCTAGCCATTCTGCTAAATCCGCCTGAGAAACTTCACCAGTAGATGTCTCAAGCATTGACTGACCACTTTCTAAATCCTCTTTGCTATAGGGAAACCCAACTTTGAGATCGGGATAAAAGATCGCATCTAGCGATTGCCCAATATAGCGGCGATTGAGCCTACCCAAACGCTGAATTATTCCCGCAGGATTGGCAATTTGTGAAACCAGCAAAGTTGCTGATAAATCCAAAGACATTTCTGCTACTTGGGTCGCGATCGCAATCACAGGTTTATTTCCCTTGAACGATTCAATGACAGCACGGTGATGATCTACACGGTCTTGGTAGCGATAACGGCTATGATATAAAACTGCATTTAGCCCTTTTTGTTTTGCTTCTTGATAAATAGCGATCGCCGTACTTACTTGATTACAAACCCATAGCACTTTGCCGCAAATAGGCTCCCCATTTGGCAAAACATAGATTTTTTCTAACTCCTGTGTAACACGCTTCCAATCAGGTGTTTCTAACAAATGAAAACGATAGCGAGGCAGTATTTCTAACTCCTTCTCACCTTTAATAATTTCCACTGATTCCCCCACTGCTTTCTGAATTGCCTCTAGCTGCCAAGGTAAAAATGAGGCAGACATTAATAAAATAGGAGCTTTGACGACCTCTAAAAATCGTAACAACCCACCAAATAGGCGATTATCGTAACAATGTACTTCGTCAAAAACAAAGGCAGCTTGGGCGATCGCTGGAAAGCAATACATTGGACGACGATTGCATTGTAATAGACCTAGAACCGTATCCACAGTACAAACACTAACCTTTGCACCCCAAGACTTAAAGGATTCCAGTTTAATGTCTGCATCATCTTCATCCCCCGTTGGCATCAAATGTTCTAAATCCACATCAGCACGGGAATGTAACAAGATTGAATCTACTTGATCGTGAACATAATCAATAAAGCCTTCTGTACTTGTGCCTGTGGTTGGATAGCAGAAAAACAATTTACGATCTACTGCGTAGCGCTTTGCCCAGTTGTAGGCACCGAGGGTTTTGCCTGTACCACATCCTGCCCTTGCTAAAGTTACACGCGATCGTGACTCACATAGCGCAGTCTGAAATGGTCGCATTAATTGACCATTAAGCCTCTGTTCAATAACTTTTTGAACTTCTGAGTCCGTAAGTTTTAATGATAATTGTCCCTCAATCCAAGCACTGATTTTAAAATTCGTGTTTGGCAAAGCAGAACCCACTGCATCCCCTGCAATAATTAGAGCTTTTATCACTGAAACAAAGCGAGAATCTATTCGCCAGTCATCCAGGAAAGCATCTAAGATATCCTTTCTCTTATTTTTGATGTCTGCAATAGTCCATTCGGCTGAGGGTTTCTTTGACAGCTTGAGTTGTCTTGGTAAACCTAGCTCCTTCACTCCATACTTTAGCAATCCACAGAAATATTGTGATTCAGTATAAAGGTAGAGGCGATCGCTACCTGAACCATCCCGAATTTCTCCAAGTTCATCACTAGCAGCCTGTCTGCGCGAGTCCCCACCTAGCTTCAAATGATGACCACCTGCTGCCGCCAGTGCAGTCAGAAAATCAGCATTAGGACATTCCTGTAGCCATTCTCGATACTCCCAAGCCAGTAACATTGATGCTAACTCATGGCGAATTAACTGCGGATTTTTCATAATATCTCGCTTACCTCTTGCCACCATTTGAAAGTGGTCATTAGCTTTGCCCCAGTCATGAAGGTAAGCAGACAACCTAGCTGTAGCCCGAAAATTTTCCCAGCTACAGGTCAAACCAAACTGTGTGATAATTCCCTGTCCAAGATTTTCCAGTAAGGCAGTAACTGCATTTACCACATCAAATGTATGCCCAACAAGAGAATAAGAACCTTTCCAATTCCCTTTCTCATAGGATTTAGCCAGAAGTAAATTTGGTTCTAGTTTTGCTAATTTACTCTTCATTTTTTAACTCCTTTACGGGGTAAAACCAACCACAACCAAAGTGTTTGCGTCCGCCCATTCCCAGACTTTGTAATTTGATTGAGTCTTCATCACTCAATCCCTCAACCACAACACCATAGCCCACAATATGTTTTTGTTTCACCTTTAGCGATCGTCTTGCCAAATCTCCATGCTCGTTACTATCTATATAAACCTGTGCAGATATATCAAGCCTATCTAGGGCTTTTTGACATGACTCCAAAAAGTACTTGGGTGCTTGATCATTATCAATAAACTCTAGTTTGAAGATTACATTTCTAGCTTTAAGGATGTTACTAGGTTGAATTAATCCTAGCTTGGGCTGTACTAAGCGAATCAAATGCCCTCCTATACTTAGAACTTGATTTTGTAAGAGACAATACCAAGGGCGCATCTGTTGGTCGGGGCATCTAATTTTAAATTTTGAAATTCTCTGATTCAGTTTAATTATTCTATTACTATGATGAATACCTGAAATACTAGAAATTAAAACATCACTTGGCAGCGATTTTTCTGATTCTCCATTTGAGCTTTGAAGTATTGTCCTTGTCAAGGAGTTGTCAAGGTTTTGCAAATTACTTTTAATGGCTGAATAAAGTGTATATCCATGATCTGCTGGTAGCGTCTTACCCTGTATATCAAACTTAATTTCTATAAAATTCATGGTTCTGACTCCCTTTAAACTATCTGTAAATACATATTCAAAGTGACTTTAGAGGAGGTTGTAAAAGGTAAAGATGGTTAAAACCATCACTACAAACTCAGATATTTAGGGGTGTAAACGAGAATTTTTCAACCAGTATTGACAACCTTAGTCATCAAAATGACTTGACACCAGACTTATTTAAAGTCCTTAGCTGTAAAAAAGCCACAGGCCATGTTTCTTCTGCCACCTAGTCCTAATATCTGTAACTTCACAGAATCGGTGTCCTTGAGGTTATGAACCTCTAAACTAAACCCGACTATTAGATGCTGCCTAATCTTGATAGTTTTGCGATCGGGCTGGCCTTGCTCATCCATCGGGATGACTGCCGTTGCTGAGATGCCTAAATTATCAAGCTGGAGCTGGGCAGCTGCTGTAAAGCTATCTGGTTCTAAATAGTGCTTGATCACTACAATCCGGGAACGCAGATGCTCAGCGGGTTGCAGGGGGAAAATTTGAGGAATACCTAGTTGAATTCGATGGTTATAAATACTGAGATCTTTCCCCGCTAGCTTGCAAACCAAGGGAATATAGTCGCATGGCAATCGAATTCGTAGATTTGACCAGTCCTGGAGGTAAATTTTGCCTTTCTTATCTGGGATGCCGCTGATGGTCTGAAAACTCAATTGGGAGTTTTCGTGGAACTCAGGACAAGCATGGGCGATCGCACTGTACAGTTTATAGCCGTGGTCTGCTGGTAAGGTTTTGCCGATGACTCGGAAGCTTAGATCTACGTAAGAACCCCGGAGATCAGCTAAATTCTGCACTGCGATCGCCATATGATTACTCCAGCCTAATTAAATTGTCCTAGGGTTAAGGCATCAGCAGCATCTAAGTCATCTACCTTGAGTAATAGCTGAGCTAGAACCATAGGAGCAGCAACTCATCTATCTACAATCTGAGTCCATGCCGTCTCAGGGACTTGATCAGCACTGCTTTCTGCTTTCAATTGATAGCGTTGCCATCTAGTGCCAGCGGAACCGACATGATCTACCCAATAGGGCAAAGAAATCGCGCCGTACTGATCTTGAACAAGCCATTGCCAAGCTGTCTCAGACCCAGCCATAAGGCTAATTGAGTTCACTAGGTCGCGGCTTTCTCCTAGGGATAAGCCGCCGAATCGATCGATCTGCTCCGGATGGTTAAAAGCTTGATCAAGGCGACTAACAAGAGTCAGTTCATTGATCTCCTGGCTGGATCTGACCCACACCCCAAACTGTAAACCAGTTAGTAATTCCTGAAAATCAGGGCGGGCATTGGCGGGGTCATCCAGTTCCTTTTTCTTTAAGCGTCTAAAGGTGCGGATGATCCTAGTTTTCTCTGGCTGGTATCTGAGGGCGATCGCTAGCTCCACTCCCAAATGTTGATAACGATCAGTTTCCCCCACCACCGACAACAACATGCCATACACCGTAGCTGGCGGTGGTAATGGATAGGTTTCTGCGTATTCCCTAGCCCGTGACTGGCGAAAGCAGGCCACAGGAACCTCCACAAGTAGGGCAATCATTTACTTACTCCTGTGCTAAGTCTTGCTGGATGAGTGTCTTGATAGCTTCGGTGGCGGCCTTTATGCCCCCAAACACATTAGCTCCTA
>Ga0272446_1007012_pt1 | contig 11446 bp, 14 predicted proteins | sample YNPCB0061_FD_194587 | JGI IMG/M metagenome (GOLD analysis project Ga0272446, IMG submission 194587) | Hot spring microbial mat communities from Yellowstone National Park, WY, United States - YNP-CB-006-1 | ecosystem: Environmental > Aquatic > Thermal springs > Hot (42-90C) > Sediment | place...
CAGTGCCCTGGCGATGCGGCCGGAGATGGAATCAAGTTCCACACCGATGAAGCGGTGGCCCGGATTCCCCTGCCCCATGAAATTGCCGATGCCACAGCCGGGTTCCAGGATGGTGGCGCCACCGCTCACGCCTAATCGGCCGAATGCCTCGTGCATGGCGGCAATGACGGTCGGCGACGTGTAGAAGGCATTGAAGGTGGTGCGCTTGGCGCTGTCGTATTCCTCGCGGGAAAGCAGCGACTTCAACTCTTCGCCGATGGCCTGCCAGCCGTCCTTGAACCTGCCGGTGGCCGGATCGGGGAAAATGGAGAGCGCCACGGGGCCGAAGCCGGAGAAGCGGGCGAGGATTTGTCTCTCGTCGGGCGTCGCGGCGCGCTGTTCCTTTTCGATGTGCTTGAGCGTGCGGATGGCGGCGATGATGTCGCGGGCCTTTGCTTTCTCGCCACTGGCCATACCCGTAAACGCGGGCGGGCTTTCCTGTCGATTGGATTCGGATGGGACTATCGCCGGTGGCGGCGCGTCGAGTTGAAAACTGAGTTGCATTCCTTGCATGGCGCTGTCTCCTTCTGCCGTTTCCGGCCCGCCGATGGGGGCCTGACGGCTCGAAGAAGGCTCAGCACCTGTCCGGGGCTTTGCTTGCGAAGCAACCGTGCCAGCGGAAACTTGGGGGAGACCTTCAGGGGGAACCGGGTTTGCGCTTGCACGGCCCGGCGGGCTGAGTAACGTGCCGTCATTCATGGCCCGTGGCGGGGCGGACGGCTCTGGAGATGGGTCTTCCGGCGGGAAATCAAAAAGCGAGCGTTGGCGTGATGCTTTTACCCGCGCGGCGAAGGACTGCGGATGTACGCCATTGCCTGGTCGAGGGAGAGTTCTTCCTGATCGGCTTGCCGTGATTCGGGCGGCAAACGATCCGTCAGTTCGCTCATTGCCAGCTCGAAGGCTTCCGTCGAGATCTGCTCCCGCGTGCGTTGCGAAGCTTCCTGCTGGAGGATGCCCATCCAAGACTCGTGGCTGTCCTTCAACTCCTTGGCGTATGTCTCCAGCGTCACGAGTAGCTTGCGTTCCTTCCGCAGTGCCTCGTGCATCTGGGGCCTGCTCTCCAGCAGGTTCTGGATTATGGTCTTGTACAGCATGGTTGTCTCCTTTTGGTTCAGTATGTGATGAATCAGCGGTGTCTTCCACTGGCTCGGGCGGGAATAACGACGGCTGCTGCCAGTTTGGTGGCCTGCGGCGGCGCATGGTCAGTTACCATCGGGGGGCAATTCCCCGCCTCTGATACGCTGGTTGCGCAGCCGTTGCCCTTCATTGGACGATGGATGGCATGGGATCGTTCGCCTTTCAATCGACGAATTGTGACCCCATGCACAAAAGGTGCATCCGCTCGGGTACATGGCTTCCTGCCGTATCTATCCTGGCAGGTCGCCTAGAACGGGACTTCGGGGCCGGACTCGATGCCCATCTCCTGGCGGATCATGCTGCTGACCGACTGGTAGGCGCGTTCGGCCTCGATGCGGATGGCGCGGGCGCTGTCGGGGCGGATGGGAGTTACCCAAACCTTATTCCTGGGATTCCAACGGAAGCCGGAATCCTTGAGGCGGTTTAGAACATCCGCACTTGGCTTCTCGTCGAACTTGATGACCATCAGGCGGTCCTGCCTGTTCTCGAAAAGGTGGACACCGGCCGCATAGTCGGATGCGATACCGAACGGATCAGGAATCCGGTTTTCGGAGTCCTTCCTCGGACCGCGTTCCCGCAGAAGGCGCTCTACGAAGCTCTCCTGGGGTGGAACGGCCGGGGGCATGGCGGTTGGTTCGGCCGCGATGGCGGCTTGCTCAGGCTCCATTGTGGCCGTCGTTGCCGTTGTATCGTTGTTGTCTGTGGATGTGTTTGTTGGTTGCTGTGTGCGTTTGCGTGACATATTTTCCTCCTTGAAATGATGGGCCAATCCCTCAACCCATAGTTGTAATGCTAACACCGTTTATGAATTCGCGCAACAAGGATGAGTGCGGGTTACAGCATGATGTAATGCGGGAGAGGCGCGGAAATCTTAGCTATACGCGCTTCTTACATGCCTGAAAGCCGCCGATTGTCTGGCATTCATGAGCCGAGCTTCCGCCACGACTTGATGCAATCGTGATGTGGTGCAGGCGACGGCATTACAACCGAAGGTAGAAATGCCGGTTTCCCCGGGAAATCTGACCTATGCCGTGCATAGGGAAGACGCCTGTGCAACAAAAATGACTTTCGCTGTCAAAAACGCCATTTCAATGCAGGTGGGGATAGGTGGGCGGAGAGAGGAGCAGCAAGCCTGGGGTTTGGGGGCGTGTAGAAGCCCGCTACTGCTGGGAAATGCCCATGTGTTTGACCCTACGCCTGACAGGCAAAACTGTCAACCGTTTTCTGTGTATGCGAGGTTTGGGAGATGGGGCGTTAGTCAATGATTAACTGCTGTGTGATAGCCTTCGCCCTGGCATGCTCAGGATATCGGAACTGAAGTCGGCGACGACCATTCGCCAGTTTTATGCCTCGCGGCACTTTTACGAAAAGGGCCTCGGGATCGTGGGGGTCTGGGGCGGTTTTGGGGCTGAACGATTGGGTCTTCGTGGAACCGTCACCAGGACAAAACTGGAATGGCTCTGCGAGAACATACATCCCGTGAACGGACATAGATTGACGGTCAGAATGCAACCGGGCCGGACGGTGGCTTACACCTTCCGATTCTCGCCTTGTAAGTCGGTTTCCCTCCTGTACGGCCTGTATCAGGATAAGGCGATTTTGGGAGCATTCCGGACAGCCGTGATAGAGACAATGCGGGAGATGGAAGCTGAGATGAAAACCCGCCTCAGGAAGGGCGGGCATCAAGCGGAACGGGCGACCGGAAACATGGTCTGGGGAGAGTTCATCCATACGGTCGCGACTCCGGTCGATGGGATGTGCGATCCCCAGTTGCATGCCTACTTGCCCGTGTTTAACGCCACCTGGGATGAAGTCGAAGACTGCTGGAAGGCCGGGTGGTTTCAGGACCTCGTTCGTGATGCGCCATATTTCGAGGCGGTCTTTCGTAGCCGGGCCGCGCACCTGATTGGGTCGCTTGGATTCAAGGTCAGGAGGAAGGGCAAAGACTTCGAGATTGCAGGTGTACCAGATGAGCTAATCGGTAGGTTCTCCCGGCGCACGGAAACAATCGAGGACAAGGCTGACGTGCTTGGAATGACCGATCCCAGAGCCAAAGGCAAGCTTGGCCCGAAGACCCGAGAGGGCAACGTGGCGGCACATTGGACCCCCGACGCCTTGCGCTGGGAATGGGCCGGCCGGCTCTCGCATAGCGAAGTAAGAACGCTGGAGGAAGCGTACGAGTCGCGCACCCAGCCATCGGAATTGACACAGAGTGCAGGCGACATCGTGAGCGAGACACTCAGACGCCATAGAGGGCGAGGGGCGATACCAGAGCGCTGTTTGGTGATGGAAATGCTCATTGCAGGAATGGGGGATGTGACCGTCGAATCTGTCCGGCGAGAGCTTGCCAAGAGGCCGGTGGAACGGGTCGGCGACGGGCGCGAATGCGCCTTGCTGCTATAGGGTAACAATGCCCTTTTATGGGCCGTCTTACGGGACCATGTCGTCATCGTCTTTGGACATGGGGATATGGACCTGGATTGCTGTGTTGGCTGGAACCGGTTCGCGGCTCAATAGGTAGCCGATGCGGTTGACGTGATGTAGGCCGTTGACGACGTAAATATCGCCGTCATCCCCATCGACGATGGTCCAGATGCGGGCGGGGTCGAACCGCTTCACAAAGTCGAATTCGTCGCCGTAGGTCTCAAAAAGGCAGCCTCCCTGCTCCCCAATGGCCCAGCCAGCACTGGGGTTCAGGTGGTTCGGGATCAATTGGTATTGCTGGTCGAACTCGTCTTCGGTCAGTTCGGTATAGCTTGCTTCCGTTGTGGTCATGGCATACTCCGTTACTCAAAGTGTCGCAGTTGGACTCGCAGTTCCTGGAACTCACGTTCGAGGTCGTCAGCGATTGCGTCGAATTCGGCGTCACAGCCTGCGTCCAGTTGGCTTACCAGTTCCGCAAGGCGGACATCAATCGAAAGTTTGTCGGGATACACGTTATTGAGCATGGTTTGAATCCTTTCATTGTGGGCGGGGCGGGCTTCGTTGCCTGCCCCGCCGGTTGCGGCTTATGCCTTGTTTTCGGATGCGACGCGGATGCTGACCCTGCCGTCCAGCGGGACGCATTCGAGCTGGATGTTGAAGCCCTTGCCATCGGCGTGCGGCCATACGCTGCCGATGCGGGTCCAGATGCCCTTGGCACCCTCGCGGTCGCGTACCTGGTAGGCGATGTGGCTGGGACCTTTGCTGGTCGATTCGGGTTTCTTTTCTGACATTGGATTGTTCCTTTCCTTACTCGTTTTTGGCCGCGACCATCGCGGCCTGATGACACCCAAGCAAAGCCGGACATAGTCGTGGCAGAAGCGAGCGCAAGCGAACCGGGCAAGCTGAAAATTGGGGGAGACCTTCAGGGGGAGCCAATTTTCTGCTTGAGCGGCACGACGTCGGCTTTAGGCGTGTCCATCAGGAAGGCCGCGTGTTGCGACCGAATTGAGGCTGAAAGGAGCCGATTGTGGGGCAGGACCGGAGCGAGAAGGCATATGGGGCAGCCTGCCCTGGCGGGATGGCTGCTGTGTGTCGCCTTTGGCATCGACGATGATCGGCAGAATCCCTGGGGCAGCGATGGCAGGCTATAGGTTCGGCATCAAGATCGGGGCCAAGCCCCTGGTGGCTAGGTCGCCAAGCGACTCGCCTGGTTCGGATGAACTGCTTCATCCGTAAGGGTAAGTGTGCCTCACTCTGGCCAATCGCCTGCTTCAGGGGTGGAAGTCGGCTTGCGGGAACTCCGGCGGGATTTGCCTTTGGGAAAGCTGGGCCGTACCGGCTTTTTCTTCTTGACGGGGCTGGCCCGTCGAACATTGATAGCAGCTGCATCGAGCGTGTTCTTGATGTGTGCGGCGTAGAACCTCTCGATCATCTCGACGCTGGTGCGGCAATTCTTGGCTACCTGGTAGATGTCAGCGCCTTCCATGAGGCGCATGCAGATGTAGGTGTGGCGAAGGCTGTAGGCCGTCCGCCGGTTGCCATCACGGTCCAGTTTCAGGTTTTCGCGTTCGAGTAGATTGTTGAACAGCTTGATGTGGTTGCCTGGGAATACATGGTCGGTGGGTTTGGGATACTGCAACTGATCCTGATTCAAGGGTTGGCCCCGCTCGGCCCTCCTTCGCCTTGCACGTTTCCCTTGCGGAAGGCCGGGCAAGGCCCTCGCGAGAAGGCGTTTGTACGGCTTGACGGCTCCGGGCATGCTCTTGCAGAAGCCCACACCTCGTTTGCCGCGCACCTCGATTTCGAGAATGCGTTCACCCGTGGCTTTGTCCGTGACGATCTCGACATCGCGGTGTTGCAGGTTCTTGGCTTCGTCGGGCCGCAGTCCCGTGTTAGCCATGAACAGCACGAAATCATGCACTTGCTCGGCATTCCACTGGTGGTACGAATTGAATGGCTTGGAGGCGTAGGCACGGGTGGCCTCGTAAAGTTGCTTGTACTCGGCAGGGCTGAACCACGGCCGGTGAACGATTTTCCCCTGCGTCCGATAGGGCGGGGACAGGTCCGGCAAGTACGCCAGCCAGCCATGCCGGATGGCTGTTTTGAGGACCAGCCGCAAGGTCACGATCTCGTCGTGAATCGTGCTGCGGGCCGGTCGTTTGGGTTCGCCCGTCTTGGGGTCAACCCGCGAAGTCATCCGGTGGACTCGGTATTCCTGCACTTTGCTGGCAGTGACTTCGCCCACCCGGAGTTGGCCAAAGAACGGTATCAAGTGCAGGCGAAGGCGAATGCCGTGCCCTTCGACCCAGCGTGGGCTGCGTTGCCCTTCGGTGATGATCTCGTACTCGGTCAGGAACTGCTTGGCGACAGCTTCAAATGTCTTGCCGGTTACCAGTATGCCGGCGTGCTTCTTGCCCTTCAGCGTCAGGAGCCAGTCTGCGGCGAACTGCTTCGCCAGATCCAGGCTGGTTTCGCCTGTGCTCACCCGGAATTGCTTGTGGCCGACGGAGGCAGAGCATTGCCAGACGTTTCCGTCTTCCCGCCTGTAGATATTGACCTTTCCTCCATGAATAATGTGCGACGGCATCCGTTCCATCATGTCTTGTTTCGTACAAGATGGATTTTACCATGTTTTCAAGCACATAGCTATCGGCTCAAAAAAGTGTGCTAGGAGTGTGCTAGGCAAAATATCGTTATTTTTGACTTTTGGCGAAAAACGCAGAATCTGTAAGCCGTTGATTCTGCTCTCTGATTCTGGTTGCGGGGGCAGGATTTGAACCTGCGGCCTTCAGGTTATGAGCCTGATTTCATTCGTCGCAACCTATTGATATGTAATGGTGAAATCTGCCTCAAACAACTTTTGTGCTAAAAACTGTGCTAAATGACAGATTAGTCAACTGCATCAATAACTTGCCTAGCCGACGACCATGCTTTGGCGAGTGTTAGGGCGACTGATCCGCCTTCAACGTGCGGCCTTGATGTACACCAGCGTTGTAGGCAAATGTCAGCGCGTTTTTCACACCCCAAACACTCACCTCGTGGAAGTCGAGGGAGTCGCTGTTTCGGACCTCCAGCGTCGGTATGCCGAGATGCTCCTGGGCGATGGCGGTGAGTGTCGTATCGAGGTTGGTCATGGTTACGCTCCTTTCTTGGCGGTGTGGGGTTTCTCGAAGATGCTGCACACGTCGTGCAGGCCGGGAATGAAACTGCTGCGGTACACCTTTTTGGAACTGCTGGCTCCGTGGCTGAACCGGATGATGTCTGTGCAGTTCTGGCGCAACCCGGCCTCGAAGGCTAGTCGCTTGGTGTGGAAGGTGAGGGGCACGAACCCTTCGTCGCGGTCGTTGTAGTCGCCCATCAGGATCGCCAGTTTCCCGCCGGGCTTGAGGGCACGGGCCGCATTGCGGATGAACTGCCGGTAACGCCGCAAGAAATGCTCCAGCGTTGGCGACCGGGAGAGGTCTCGGGGATCGTCGGCATAGAGTTTCATTCGCCAGTAGGCCGGATGTGCCCAGATGAAATCGAACACGTCACTGTCAGCGAAGGATTCTGGGTCACAAGCGTCGAATCCCTGATGGATGTCGGAGGAAAGGCACGGGATGCCCATCTCGCGACATACGTCGGCACATGTGCCGGACCCGCTCATCGGGTCAAAGACAATACCCGGTTTGAAATACGTCAGCAGATCCTTGATTAGGTTGCCGCCACAATTGCCGGGGTAACTGCGATCACCATAATCACCGGCGCGGTGATGGTGGTACAGGCTCGTCAGGCCGGGAACGGGACTGGCGTTCTTTGGGGCCATTGGCAGCCTCGCGTAAACGGGCCGGTCACACGCCTCGTTCCTCGTTGCGTCCCGTTTCATGCGGGCAGCGAAGAAGGGATTGGCGATATAGGTTGCAGTGGTCATGGGTGTCTCCTTTCATCGTGTTGTTCATCATTGAGTTCGTTGATGTAGTGGCGGCAGGCCTGTGCGAGGGCGAGATGGAAGTCTTGGCCCGTGCCGTCGCACCAATGCATGGCATCGGTGAGCAGGTCGATGAGGTTGGTGAATGTGTCATCGGCTGAATACGCGGACAGCGCTTCATCGCAGCGATTAGCACGAGTCTGGTTGCTCTGGCTCAAAATGACGCTTGCACGATCTCCCATGTTAATTCTCCTCTTTCTGCGAACTATCGTTCGCCTTGCTCGGGTCGAGTTCGCCAAAGAGGGACTGGGCGTGGTAGTGCAGCACGTCCCAGTTAATGCCGATGGTGGCGTCGTGCCTGCGTTCGGCGACCTGGAGCACCTCCCAGGCTTGTTCCTCGGTAAGGTCGGGGCGGATCGACAGCACATCCTCGATCATCCAGACGTTTGCGATCTCCTTCCGCTCGGCGTGCAACTGGTGCAGGTCGATGGGTAGTGGCTCGCCTTCCACCTCGTTCTGGTTGTTGATGGCGCGACGGAGGGCTGGCTCGTAGCGATCACCACGCCAGGAGTTGCTGCCGAAGGCGATGTCGCCTTGAGCCAGCTTGTCGAGGTTGAAAATCGCGACGTGATATTCCTGATCGAAGACGATGCCGACCATGCAGCCTTCGTCTGGGTCTCGGAAAAGCAGGACGTTGAAGGGTGCTCCGGAAATCCCGTTGCGGTGGCGCTGGATATTCTCGATGGATAGCTTCATAAAGTGTTTTCCTTCCTTGGTTCAGTTGTGGTAATCGACAATGACGAGCCACTTGCTTCCGATGGCGTGCCGGGTGAGCGGTTCATCCTCCTGATCGAGGAATTGGCAATGGCCGTCATCTGCGACCAAGCGTTCCCCCTCGAATTTGCTGAGCAGTTCGTCGTACAGTTCGGAAGTGAGCGGCATAGCGTCGTCTTCGTGGCCAAGTTCTCCGGCTTCGGATCGCGTGTAGGGGCTGTAACCAACACCGCCATGTGACTGCCAAATGGCGTCGAGTTCTTTGCCCTGCGAGTCGGCAAGGGAGTGCGGCCACCAGTTGCCAGCCATTTCCGGGAAACGCTGGATCACGGCGTCACGGAATGGCTTGCCCATCTGCGTCTCGGCGAGCATTCCGCTCCAGCGGCCACCGATGACAAACCAATCGCAGACGGGAACTCCGAACCGGCCTCCTTCGCCACAGAACGTTGCGTCGCTGGCCAGTGCCTCAAAAACAGTGAAGCGAGCTTGCCTGGAACTGTCGGCTTCAACGGTTACGAGCATCAGGTAATGCATGGCTGCCTCCCTTACTCGATGTGGTGAAGTTGGAGGCGGAGTTCCTGGAACTCGCGTTCCAAGTCATCCTGCTGCGTATCGAAGTCCGGGTTGCAGCCGGCGGAGAGTTCCCCGGCGAGTTCGAGCAGGCGGGCATTGATGACAAAGCGGTCGAGTTGAGTGTGCATGACGTGATTCCTTTCGTTGATGGGCGGGGCCGAAGCCCCGCCCGGTTGCGTTAGTCTTTCTTCTCGGTGGCGACTCGGAGGGTGATTCGCCCGTCGAGCGGCACGCATTCGAGTTGAATGTTGAAGCCCTTGCCGTCCTTGTGCCGCCAGGCGGCACCGATGCGGGTCCAGAAGCCCTTTCCTTCACCCTTTCCGTCGCGAACCTGGTAGGCGGCATGCGTCGGTGTCTTCGAGGCGGGTTCTGAGTTCTTGCTTTCAGTCATGGTGTTCTCCTTTTCTTCAAGTTGCTGGCCGCAACCATCGCGGCCTGATGGCACCCAAACAAAGCCGCTTCAGTCCGGGGCGTATGCGCACCGGGCAAGCGAAAGGCCGAAGGCTTCCTTTGGAAAGCGGCCTTGGCAGCTTGAGCGGACCGGCGGCGGCTTTAGGAGTGCCCGTCAGAAGGCCGTGTGTGCGGTTCTTGCAAACAGAGAGGAGTTAACCTGCTGTTGAGCAAAGACGATGCGCACGAATCGAAGGGATCGCTGCGGGGCTATCGCTTTTGCGTAAATGGTAGGAATGCTTGGAGCACGAACGTGCGGGTAGGACGATGGCAGGAAGGCATCATCAACAGGTCGAATGGAGCCGGTTACGGGCAACCGAGGGGCTCTCAGGGACAGAGTTCACGCGAATGAGTCAAGCCGCCCAGGTGTCCGGCGGAGAAATCAACGGCTTGCCCAGAAAACTCGATTCTTCATGCTTGCCCGCCTGGATGTAAGGATCGCGTTGGGGCCGCGCGCGCGTGACATTGCACTTCGTCGAATCGGCTACAAGCGAGACTGGCTGCGGGTTTGCGTGGTGTCGTTAACGATTCGTTAACCAGAATGTGCTAGGGTTAAAATTATGCATGATCCGAATCACGCAACAGGATTGTGCAGGGTCCGCCAAGCGGTACTACACCACGGCGGACTACTATAGCGAAGGCCAGGAACTCATCGGCTCCTGGGGCGGCAAGGCTGCGTCCATGCTCGGCTTGGACGGCGTTGTCGATAAGGCATCCTTCGAGCAACTCTGCGATAACTTGAATCCCAGCACCGGAAAGCCTCTCACCGTCCGTACCCGCGCGGAGCGGACCGTCGGCTACGATTTTACTTTCTCGGTGCCGAAGTCTGTGTCGCTTCTCTATGCCCTCAGCGGCGATCAAGACATCCTGGACGCATTCCGGGCATCGGTCGATGAGACCATGCGGGAAATCGAAACCGAGATGAAGACCCGCGTCCGGCGCGAGCGGAAGGACGTTGACCGCACAACGGGCAACATGGCGTGGGCCGAGTTCATTCACACCACGTCACGTCCGGTGGACGGTCTTCCCGATCCGCAGTTGCACGCCCATGTCTTCGTGTTCAACTCCACTTTTGATGCGCAGGAGAAGCGTTGGAAAGCGGGCCAGTTCCGAGATCTGAAACGCGATGCCCCGTACTTCCAGGCGGCATTCCGCGTGCGGCTGGCGAACCGGCTCCAAGAGATCGGCTTTGGCATCGAACGCAAGCGGGACGATTTCGAGATTGCGGGCATCAAGGCGGACGTGCTCAAGCGATTCTCGCGTCGCACGGCCGTCATCGAGAAGCTCGCTGAGGAACTGGGCATCACCGATCCCTACCGCAAGGGCGAACTTGGGGCGGAGTCCCGCGAGAAAAAAGGCAAACCGCTTTCCATGAACGAACTGCGCAAAGCTTGGGATGCCCGCCTGACGGACAAGGAAAGAAGCACACTGGCAGAGGTTCACCGGCGCGAGAAGCCACCGGAACGACTCAGGAAGTTGGAAGCGATGGCGGTTGACCATGCCATCAGCCATTCATTTGTACGAGAAGCGGTAGTGCCGGAGCGCAAGATTGAAACGGAAGCCCTGAAGCGTGGGCTTGGGGCAGTAACTGTCGAGGACGTGAAGGCTGAGACATCCCGCCGTCCGCTGATTCGCAGTGACGTTGCCGGTCGAAGTATGGCCACGACGAAGGAAATGCTCTCCCTTGAATCGAAGATCATCGAGTTTGCCAAGGGCGGGCGAGGGCGCTACCGGCCATTGGGAGATCCCGACCGGCCATGTTCCCGCGAGTGGTTCAACGAGGGACAGAAGAATGCCATCAGGCATGTGCTGGGGTCGCGGGACCGGGTGATGATTATTCGCGGCGTCGCCGGCACGGGGAAAACCACGCTGGAACAGGAAATCGGTGAAGCGTTGACGGAACTGGGCAAGCCGGTCGTGGCCATCGCGCAGTCGGTGAAGGCAAGCCGTGAGGTACTGCGGCAAGAAGCCGGTTTCGCGAGTGCCGACACGGTGGCACGCTTCCTCATGGATAAGGAAATGCAGAACGCCGCTCGCGACGGCGTGATTCTCGTGGATGAAGCGTCCCAGCTTGGGACAAGGGACATGCACCAGGTCTTCAGCGTAGCGGAGTCGGTCAACGCGCGCGTCATTCTGGTGGGT
>Ga0272446_1007013_pt1 | contig 11445 bp, 20 predicted proteins | sample YNPCB0061_FD_194587 | JGI IMG/M metagenome (GOLD analysis project Ga0272446, IMG submission 194587) | Hot spring microbial mat communities from Yellowstone National Park, WY, United States - YNP-CB-006-1 | ecosystem: Environmental > Aquatic > Thermal springs > Hot (42-90C) > Sediment | place...
TGGAGATGGTGATGCCGGGGGACAATATCGAGATGGCGGTGGAGTTGATTGTGCCGGTGGCGATCGAGGCGGGGTTGCGCTTCGCCATCCGCGAGGGCGGGCGCACCGTCGGCGCGGGGGTCGTCTCGACGATTACGGAGTGATTCTATGGGTTAAGGGTTAAGGGTTAGCCGCGTTGATGGCACTGTCTGGAGTGATATTCATCCGTAACCCTTAACCCCTGGCCCTTAACCCACGAGGCAACTATGGCGAAACAAAAGGTTCGCATCCGTCTGAAGGCGTACGACCACAAGATTCTCGACCAGTCGGCGCGCCAGATCGTCGAGGCCGCCGAGCGCACGGGGGCGCTGGTGGCAGGCCCGGTGCCACTGCCGACCAGAATTGAGAAGTATAGCGTCATTCGCTCGCCGTTCATCGACAAGGACTCGCAGGAGCAGTTTGAAATCCGGACTCATAAGCGCCTGATTGACGTCCTGGACCCGAGCCAGCAAACGATTAACGCGCTTATGAAGCTTAATCTTCCGGCGGGCGTCGATATTGAGATCAAACTCTAAGCTGGTAAGCATTTGAGAAAAAGCAGCCGCTACGCGAGTTTCCGCCTGTGAGAGCGGTGCGTATGCTGTGGAGGTGCGATTGTGATAGAAGGGTTGCTTGGTCGCAAAATCGGCATGACCCAGACCTTCGACCCGACCGGCCGCGTCATCCCCGTCACGGTCATTGAGGTCGGCCCGTGTGTGGTGACTCAGATACGCACGACGGAGCGCGATGGGTACGATGCGGTGCAGGTTGGCTATCAGGAGGCGAAGGCCAAGAGCCTGACAAAGCCGGAACAGGGGCATTTGCGCGGCGCCGGCCGGTTGCTGCGCCATCTGCGCGAGTTCGGCGCCGATAATGTCGCCGATCATAACGTCGGCGATGTGCTGACCGTCGAGATCTTTCAGGCCGGTCAGCGTGTTGATGTCATCGGCACCTCAAAAGGGCGCGGCTTTCAGGGCGTGGTGAAGCGTCACGGTTTCGGCGGCGGGCCCCGCACGCACGGCCAGAGTGACCGGCAGCGCGCGCCTGGTTCAATCGGCGCCGGCACGGACCCGGGGCATCTGTGGAAGAACACGCGCATGGCAGGACGTATGGGGAACAGGCGCGTCACGGCCCAGAACCTGACGGTTGTTGAGATCATTCCGGAGCGCAACCTGATGCTCGTGCGCGGATCGGTTCCAGGCGCCAACAATGGGCTGATCATGGTTCGCCGGTCGGTCAAGGGCTCGTAGGGGCGCATGGCGCTGCCCATGCACATTGAGGGATTGCGATGGAAGCCAAGTTGTATAACCAGTCCGGTGAAGAAGTCGGTGTGATCCAGCTCTCGGATTATCTCTTCGGCATTGAGCCGAACGTGCCGGTGATGCACCAGGCGATGGAGCGTCAGCGGGCCAATGCGCGCCTGGGTACACATAATACGCGTGGCCGCGGCGAAGTGGCCGGTAGTACGCGCAAACTGTATCGCCAGAAGGGAACCGGGCGCGCACGCCAGGGGTCCATCCGGGCGCCGCATCGCAAAGGTGGCGGGGTTGCCCACGGCCCGCATCCGCGCAAGTATACCAGGGACATGCCGCGTAAGATGCGCCGCCTGGCCGTTCGCTCGGCACTCTCGGCCAGGTATGGCAGCGGCGCGATGCTGTTTGTTGACCGGATCGCGTTTGACCACCCGCGCACCAGGGATATGATTGCGTGCCTGAATGCACTGAACCTGAGCGGAAAAACGCTGATCGTGCTCGACCGCAAGGACGAAGCGTTGCAGCGGTCGGCCAATAATCTACCGGGCGTCAAAACATTGCTGGCCCAGTATCTGAATGTCATTGACCTGTTGCAGCACGATAACGTGGTGATGGTTCAGGCGGCGGTTGATGTCGCCGAAGGATATCTGGGGCTGCCGGCCGGCGCCGTTGCGGACGCCGACGATCATGATGAGGAGGCGTGATGAATGCGCACCAGATCATCAGGCGACCGCTGATCACGGAGAAGAATACCAACCTGATGCTGTTCAACAAGTATTCCTTCGAGGTCGATCGCAACGCCAGTAAGCCGCAGATCAAGCGCGCTATTGAGGAAATCTTTAAGGTGCGGGTGACTGCCGTCCATACGATGAACGTGCGCGGCAAATTGCGCCGCCGCGGGCGCGAGTTCGGCTATACCGCCGACTGGAAGAAGGCGATTGTGACGCTCGCCGAAGGCGACCGTATCGATCTGTTCGAGGGAGCATAACCATGCCTGTCAGAAAATATAAGCCAACCTCGGCAGGTCGCAGGAACATGTCCGTCTCGACCTTCGAGGAGATTACAAAGACGACACCGGAGCCGTCGCTGCTCGAGCCGCTGCGCAAGAAAGGCGGGCGTAACAATTATGGTCGTATCACGACCCGTCATCGCGGCGGCGGCCATAAGCGTCACTACCGGCGGATTGACTTCAAGCGCGACAAGGTCGGCATCCCGGCGACCGTTGCCTCCATCGAGTACGACCCGAACCGCTCGGCACGTATCGCGTTGCTGCATTATGTTGATGGCGAGAAGCGTTACATTCTGGCGCCGCTTGGCCTGAACGTCGGCGACCGGGTGATGAGTGGGGCCGAAGCAGAGATTCGCGTCGGTAATGCTTTGCCGTTGCGCCTGATCCCGCTCGGATCGCAGGTGCACAATGTGGAACTGGAGAAGGGGCGCGGTGGGGTGCTGGTGCGGAGCGCCGGTTCGTCGGCGCAGGTCATGGCCAAGGAAGGTCAATACGCCACTCTGCGCATGCCGTCGGGCGAGATGCGCCAGGTATTCATTGAGTGTACCGCGACCATCGGCCAGGTCGGCAATCTGGATCATCAGAACGTTCGCCTGGGCAAGGCAGGGCGCAAGCGCTGGCTCGGCCGGCGGCCCGAGGTGCGCGGTACCGTGATGAATCCGCGCGACCATCCACACGGCGGCGGCGAAGGTCGTGCGCCACGCGGCATGGCAACACCGAAGACCAGGTGGGGCAAGCCGGCGCGCGGCGTGAAGACGCGGCACAATCCGCGAACGGATCGCTTCATTGTGCGCCGCCGGACACGGTAAATTGAAGTTCACCGCGAAAAGGGTACAAGCATATGTCGCGTTCATCTAAAAAAGGGCCGTATGTCGATGTCCGGCTGCTTGGCCGCATCGAAGAACTGAACCGCGGAAATGAGAAACGCGTCCTGCGGACATGGTCGCGCGACTCGACCATCTTCCCGCAAATGGTCGGCCACACGATTGCCGTCCATGATGGTCGGCGGCACGTTCCGGTCTATGTAACCGAAAACATGGTGGGGCACAAGCTTGGCGAGTTTGCACCAACCCGCCTGTTCCGCGGTCACGGTGGTAAGAAGGCCGATAAGCGCGGCAAGATGAAGTGATTCCGGCGCACAGGGGGAGGTTTGCAATGCAGGCAAAAGCAGTAACGAAATACGTTCGCATTTCGCCAACCAAGGTGCGCCCGGTGATGGACCTGGTGCGCGGTAAGCCGGTTGATCGGGCGCTGGCGATCCTGCGCTACCTGCCCCACAAGGCGGCACGCGAGATCGCGCGTACGATCGAGTCGGCACGGGCCAATGCCACCAACAATTTCGACATGGCCCCCGACGATCTGACAGTGAAGTATATCTTCGCTGATGAAGGCCCGGCGTTCAAGCGTATCATGCCGCGCGCGCGCGGGCGCGCCGACCGCATTCGCAAGCGGACGACGCATATTACGGTGATTGTTGACGACGGCGAAGAGATCTAGTCTGGAGCGCTGCGGCCGCGCGCGCGCTGGCCCGCCTCCGATTGCGAGGAGCTATGGGACGCAAAGTACATCCGCTTGGCTACCGGCTTGGCTATATCAAGGATTGGCAGTCGAAGTGGTTCGCGGAGCGTAATTATACCGATCTGCTCCACGAAGACATCATGCTGCGCAAGCTCATCGCAAAAGAGCTTGAAAACGCGGGTGTGGCGCGAATCGATATTGAACGCTCGGCCAATAAGGTTGAGGTGACGGTCTACACGGCCAAACCGGGGATTGTGATCGGCAAACGCGGCGCGAAAGTTGATGATTTGAAGGCGGCGCTGGAAAAACGAACCGGTAAGAAGGTCAAGCTCAATATTCAGGAGATTCACCAGCCGGAACTTGAGGCGCAACTGGTGGCCGAGAGTATCGCCGAGCAGATCAATAAGCGCGTCTCGTACAAGCGGGCAATGAAACAGGCAGTGCAACGCGCGATGCGCCTGGGTGCGCAGGGAGTGAAGATCAAGTGCTCCGGCCGCCTGGCGGGCGCGGAGATGGCGCGTATCGCCTGGGAACGCGATGGCCGTGTGCCACTGCATACACTGCGCGCCGATATTGATTATGCGCAGGTGCATGCCCACACCACCTATGGCCGGATCGGGGTCAAGGTGTGGATTTATAAGGGCGACGTCTTCCCGGACCAGTTTGGCCGGATGGTACCACCGCAACCGGTGGTTGTGCCGCGCTCCGGCGCCGGTGAAGATGAAGAGGAACGACCACGACGCAAAGGCGGTCGCGGTGGTCGTGGCGGCGGGGGGCGTGGCGCTGGAAGCGGTGCCACAGCCGATCGTGGTGGCCGTGGTGGTGGGAACCGGTCACGCGGCTAAGCGGAAGGAGACGCACCAATGTTGATGCCAAAGCGCGTCAAGTATCGCAAACAGCAGCGCGGCCATACCCGCGGCATGGCGCATCGTGGCAATACCGTCGCCTTCGGCGAGTATGGGCTGATGGCGCTGGAAGCAACATGGATGAGCAGCCGCCAGATTGAAGCAGCGCGCCGCGCGATTACCCACCATGTCAAACGTGGTGGGAAAGTCTGGATACGGATATTTCCAGACAAACCCGTAACAGCCAAGCCGGCGGAGACGCGCATGGGCTCGGGGAAAGGCGCAGTCGATCATTATGTCGCCGTGATCAAGCCAGGCCGCATTCTGTTCGAACTCGCGGGGGTCCGGCCCGAAGTGGCGCATGAAGCACTCGAGCGCGCTGCGCAAAAGCTGCCGGTCAAGTGCAAGATCGTGCCGCGCGAGGATGTGGAGGGCACCGAATGAAGAATGATGAATTGCGCGGCCTCGATGATGAGAAACTACGCGCACAACTGAAAGATCATTACGAAGAATTGTTTAACCTGCGCTTCCAGCAGGTGATGGGAAAATTGACCGCGACTGGCCGCCCACGGATCGTCAAGCGCGAAATAGCGCGGATCAAGACCATCCTGCGCGAGCGCGAGCTTGGCCTCTAGGCCCAGGAGATAACCGATGGCTGAAGCACGACGACAATTCAAGGTCGGGCGGGTCGTCAGCAATAAAATGCAGAAGACGGTGGTGGTTGCGGTTGATTATCTGAAGCCGCACCCGCTGTACCGCAAGATCATCCGCCGGACCAGCAAGTTCCACGCTCACGACGAGCAAAATTGCCAGATTGGCGATGTCGTTCGCATCGGCGAGACACGGCCACTGAGCAAGACCAAGCGCTGGGAAGTTGTCGAAATTGTGAAGCATACCGAGGAGGCGTAGGGATGGTCCAGCAACAGACACGCCTCCGTGTCGCCGATAATACCGGCGCCAAAGAGATCCTGTGCATCCGCGTGATGGGTGGATCACGGGTGCGCTATGGGTATGTCGGCGATGTTATCGTCGCGTCAGTGAAAGAGGCGGCACCAGGCGGGGCCGTGAAGAAAGGCGAGGTCGTCCGGGCAGTGATTGTTCGCACATCAAAGGAGTATGGCCGGCCCGACGGCTCGCATATTCGCTTTGACGATAATGCAGCGGTCATTATCGGTAAGGACAATAATCCGCGCGGGACGCGCATTTTTGGCCCGGTCGCCCGCGAACTGCGTGAACGCGCCTTCATGAAGATTATCTCGCTGGCGCCGGAAGTGCTGTAAGAGCCACAGGTGAGGAAGCTATGCACGTCAAAACCGGCGACGAGGTCCTGATCATTACGGGGAAGGATCGAGGGAAGCGCGGCAAAATCAAGGCGGCGCGGCCCAGAGAACAGCGCGTGATCGTTGAGGGCCTGAATATCGTAAAACGGCACATGAAACCGCGCGGCCCGACGAAGCCGGGTGGGATCATTGAAATGGAAGCCCCGATCCACGTGTCGAATGTGATGCTGATCTGCCCGAAATGCGGGCGCGCGGCGCGCACCGGGCACCGGTTCCTGGAAGAGACTGATACCCGCGGGCGGCCGAAGAAGGCGCGCTTTTGCAAGGTGTGCAACGCGACCGTTGATGAGTAGGGGATCGTTTTCAAGGCCGGAGCGCGCGACGTTCGCACTCCAAGCCCTTGAGGAGTAGGTGATGGTACCACGGCTGAAAGAAAAATACCAGACCGAGATCGTGCCGGCGCTGATGCAGGAGTTCAAGTATAGCTCCGTGATGCAGGCACCACGGGTGCAGAAGGTCGTGCTGAATATCGGCCTCGGTGAGGCGATTCAGAATGCCAAAGCACTGGACGCTGCAACGGCCGATCTGGCGCTGATCACGGGCCAGAAGCCGGTCATAACGCGGGCGAAGAAGTCGATCGCGGCGTTCAAGGTGCGCCAGGGCATGCCGATCGGCGCCATGGTGACCCTGCGCGGGACATTGATGTGGTCGTTTCTCGATCGCCTGATGAATGTGGCGCTGCCACGCCTGCGCGATTTTCGTGGCGTGAGCCGCCGCTCGTTCGATGGCCGCGGAAATTATTCACTTGGCCTGCGCGAACAGATCGTGTTCCCTGAGATTGAGTACGATAAGGTGGATAAGATTCGCGGCCTCGAAGTCGCTATTGTGACCACCGCTCCTGATGATGAACAGGGGTATGCGTTGCTCAAGCGTCTTGGCATGCCGTTTCGCGATTAGCCCGGGCCAGGAGCGCGCGTCGCGGTACGGCGCTCACCAGCCTGGACGCCCAGAAGGAGCCTGTGTTGGCAAAAAAATCATTAATCGTCAAGGCTCAGCGGCCGCCAAAATATAAGGTGCGGGCCTATCACCGCTGTAAAGTCTGCGGCCGGTCGCGCGCGTATATGCGCAAGTTCGGCATGTGCCGTATCTGCTTCCGCGAGAACGCACTCCGCGGGTTGATCCCCGGTGTGACGAAATCGAGCTGGTAGGCGTCTGTGTGGTGCACAGGCGGCGCAGTTTCGCCGCTTCGCAGTCAGGCCGGAGACGAAGGAGAAACGCAGTGAGCGTGAATGACCCGATTGCAGATATGCTAACCCGCATCCGAAATGCGTGTATGGCGCGCCACACGACCGTGGCGATACCGTCGTCGAAGATGAAACTTGCGATTGCGCAGATCCTGAAGCGCGAAGGTTTCATCCACGACTTTACGGTGCAGCAGGGCGAACCATACCATACGATTGTCATTACCCTGAAATACACTCCCGATCGGCGGCCGGTTATTACCGGGCTGAAGCGTGTGAGCAAGCCAGGGCTGCGCATCTATACCAGACGCGCCGATATTCCGCGCGTCCGGGGCGGGCTGGGGTTGAGCATCCTCTCGACCCCGCGCGGAGTGATGGCTGGCCATGAGGCGTGGCAGCATCGCGTCGGCGGTGAGGTTCTGTGCTACGTCTGGTAACCGTTGAGGAGTGAGATCATGTCGCGCATTGGCAGAAAACCAATCCCGATTCCACGCGGCGTCGAGGTACATATTGATGCCGGGAACCTGGTGACCGTGAAAGGCCCGAAGGGAACGCTGTCGCAGCAACTGGCCTCCTCTATGGTCATCAAACAGGAGGCCGGTACGCTGACGGTGCAACGCCCTTCGGATGCCAAGGAATATCGTGCCCTGCACGGCCTGACGCGCTCGCTGCTCGCGAACATGATCGTGGGTGTGACCGATGGGTATCAGCGGGTGCTGGAAATTACCGGCATTGGCTACCGCGCCTCGCGCGAGGGGAAGAACCTGATCGTCCAGGTCGGTTTCTCGCATCCTATCCGTGTCGTGCCGCCCGATGGCATTACCTTCGAGGTCATGGAGCGGCGTAGCGCAAACGATCCGCAGCAAGTGATCGTGCGCGGTATCGATAAACAAAAGGTTGGCGAAGAAGCGTCGAAACTGCGCGCGCTGCGCCCGCCGGAGCCATACAAGGGCTATGGTATTAAGTATCGCGATGAGCGCGTCCGCCGCAAGGCCGGTAAGGCCGGTAAGGCGAAATAGGACGACGCATCGCGTGCAACCCGTTCATTCGCTTCGGCAGGGGATGGCAATCTCTGCCGCCAGGAGCACACCGTTATGGCAAAACGAACACCGCGCGAGTTGCGCCTGCGACGTCATAATCGCGTACGCAGAAAGGTGCACGGAAGTACGCTGCGCCCACGACTGAGCGTGTTTCGCAGTAATGTTCATATCTATGCTCAGCTTATTGACGATACCATCGGCCGGACCCTGGCAGCAGCGTCAACGGTTGAGCCTGCGCTTGCGGCGCAACTCAAGGGAAAAACGAAGACGGAACAGGCCAGGGTCGTGGGTTCCGTGATTGCGGAACGCGCCAGGGCGGCTGGCATTGAGCAGGTCGTGTTCGACCGCGGCGGCTTTATGTATCACGGGCGCGTGCAGGCGCTCGCCGATGCGGCACGTGAGGCCGGCCTGACATTCTAGTATGCTGTGGCGGCCCATAGCCTTGATGGAGTATGACAGTGGCACAACGACGCATTAACGCAGAAGAGCTTGAGCTTGAAGAGCGCGTGGTCCAGATCAATCGCGTCTCAAAAGTGGTCAAGGGTGGTCGCCGGTTTAGCTTCAGCACGGTCGTCGTCGTCGGCGACGGGAAGGGGCATGTGGGTGTGGGCATGGGCAAGGCGGCCGAAGTGCCTGAAGCCATTCGCAAGGGTGTTGAAGCCGCGAAGAAGAATATGATCCGGGTGCCGCTTGCCGGTACGACGATCCCGCATGAGGTGCAGACCGATTTTTCAGCATCCCGGGTACGACTCATTCCTGCTGCGCCCGGCACCGGCGTGATCGCTGGCCGTGGTGTGCGCCCGGTGCTGGAAATGGCAGGCATCAAGGATCTGTTGTCGAAACGCTATGGCAGCAATAATCCAATTAACGTGGTGCAGGCGACGTTCCGCGCACTGGCAGAACTGACCTCGCTTGAAGCACAGGCACGGGTGCGCGATCTGACACCGCGTGAACTCAATCAGCGACGGATGCGGCGTGAAGCAACACCGCAGGAGCTCTGACCTCATGACGAAACTACGTGTAACATACCGCAAAAGCTCGATCGGTTACAGCAAGGATCAAAAGGCGACCATTCGCTCGCTCGGGCTACGCAAGTTGAATAGTAGTGTGCTGCATGACGATACGCCGACCATTCGTGGTATGCTCTTCAAGGTCAAACACCTGGTCAGCGTTGAAGAGGTCGCTGTCGCTGGCGATGCGCCACCCGAAGCAACCGATAATCTGGAGCTTGTCGAAGGGATCGGCCCGAAGATTGCGCGCGTGCTGCACAACGCCGGAATTACAACCTTTGCACAACTCGCCGCGCTCGATCCTGAACGGATCAGATCCATCCTGCGCGCCGGTAACGTACGCCTGGCGGTGACCGATACCTGGCCCGAACAGGCGCGCCTTGCGGCTGAAGGAAAATGGGACGATCTGAAAGCGCTGCAGGAACGGCTCACCGCCGGCCGCGCCGAGTGATGAGGAACACCATGAAGCTGCATGATCTGAAGCCGGCGCCAGGGGCGCATCGTGAGCGCAAGCGTATCGGTCGCGGCCCGGGATCGGGAAAAGGTAAGACCGGCGGTAAAGGGATGATGGGGCAGAAGGCTCGCTCTGGCCCGAACCCCTCACCAACGTTCGAAGGCGGCCAGATACGGATGGCGCGCAAGTTGCCGCGCCTGCGCGGGTTCAAAAACCCATGGCGCGTGGTCTATCAGGTAATTAATGTCGGCCAGTTGAACGATGTGCCAGATGGGACCGAGTTGACGCTCGATGAGATGGCGGCGCAGGGCTGGATTCATCCGGCACGGCCGGTCAAGGTGCTTGGTGACGGTGAACTGGAACGCAAACTGACGATCCATGCCCATAAGTTCAGCGCCAGCGCACGCACGCGTATCGAGGCCGCCGGTGGCACTGCGATCGAGACGCCATGGGTCAGGGAACGGCGCAGCCGCAGCCACGGGCCGAACCCTGCCATGCGTAATCGGCGCGCGAAAGAGGAACAGAAGGCCTGAGCGCTGACAGCCGCCAGCCTCTGGCTGGACCGCTTCGCTCCCGGCCTCCTGTACGAAGGAGTCCATGGCATGCTTGACTCGGTGGTTCGTGCCCTACAGTTGCCCGACCTGCGCCGGCGTATTCTGTTTACGCTGGCGATGCTGTTGCTGTTCCGGCTGATTGCGCATATTCCGGTGCCGAATATCGATCCGGCAGCGCTGGAAAGCCTGCGAACCGCACTGCAGACGAACCAGCTCGCGCAGTTGCTGAATATTTTCGCCGGCGGTGCGCTGCAGAATCTTTCGGTTGCGGCAATGGGGGTGTATCCCTATATTACTGCCCAGATTATTGTGCAGTTGCTGGTACCGCTCATCCCGGCCCTGGAGGAAATGCGCAAAGAGGGCGAACAGGGTCGCATGCGCATGAACCGGATCACGTTCTACCTGACGATCCCGATGGCGCTGTTGCAGGCGTACGGTCAGACCATTACGCTCGAACGCGGTCTCGGCGCAGGCCAGGCGCTGTTCCGCACGCCCTTCGATATCGTGAACAATTTCTTCCCGACGTTTACCATTCTCTGTTCGATGCTGGCGGGTACGATGTTGCTCGTGTGGCTGGGTGAACAGATCCAGGAACGCGGCATTGGTAACGGCGTCTCCATGATCATCTTCGCCGGGATCGTCTCCGGCTTGCCTGGCTTGATTATTCAAGCGTTCACGACGGTCGAACTGGGCGGTGTTGAGCAGATCATCGGCATGGTCGCCTTCCTGATAATCGCGCTGGGAACGATCGTCGGTATTGTGATGATGCACGAAGGGCAGCGACGGGTGCCGGTGCAGTATGCAAAACGCGTGCGCGGTAACCGGGTCTATGGTGGGCAGAGCAGCCATATTCCGCTCAAGGTCAATATGGCCGGCATGATTCCGCTGATCTTTGCCCAGAGTATTATTATCTTTCCAGGAACGATTGCATCGTATGGCTGCCCGGAACAGGTGGCGCCGGCCGGGGCAAGCATTCTGAAGCAGGTCGCATGCTTTACCTATCAGACGTTTAGCCCGCAGTTCGGTAGCGGTACGCTGGTCTATTCGATCGCGCTGTTTGTGCTGGTCTACTTCTTTACCTACTTTTACACGAAAGTGATCTTTGACCAGCAGAATATCCCTGACTCGTTGCAGCGCAATGGTGGCTTCATCCCGGGCATCCGGCCGGGCAAACGCACCGAGGAGTATCTCGATCAGGTAGTCAGCCGGATCACACGCGTTGG
>Ga0272446_1007014_pt1 | contig 11443 bp, 14 predicted proteins | sample YNPCB0061_FD_194587 | JGI IMG/M metagenome (GOLD analysis project Ga0272446, IMG submission 194587) | Hot spring microbial mat communities from Yellowstone National Park, WY, United States - YNP-CB-006-1 | ecosystem: Environmental > Aquatic > Thermal springs > Hot (42-90C) > Sediment | place...
TGCAACTCTATTACAGATACCAAATCTGCTGACGAGCTATCATCCATTGAGGCATTATCCATAGTATTCATTGCCTACTTCACAGTTGCTGGATTAGTATCCATTGCAGGGTAACCGCAAGAAAAATGTAACCAAAATGTGCATTAGCAAAGAATGACTAAGACAACTCCTGAAATGCCTATTCTCTCGTAAAGGTTCATATTCAATAAGGTGTCTCTATTGAGAATTTAACTAGATTTTTCGCAATAAGGGGTAGCTTATTGCTTCTTGCGGTTACCCTGCTTACTTGCTTAAGAATAATTGTATCTCCACGCACTAGCTTTGAGGACATCCCTCGCCGAGGATTGAACCGCATAACAATCACTGTAGGATGGCTGAAGGAACACGTTAGAATTGCCGCTGCAGTTATGTATCAGTCTGAGATTGGGGTTGCTATTGTGGGCACGGGCTTTGGGCAGAAAGTCCATCTACCAGCCTTTCAGATCCATCACCGCAGCCAGGTTGTGGCTGTCTATCATCGGGACTTGACTAAAGCCAAGGCGATCGCCCAGACCCACAACATTCCCTACGCCTGCTCCACAGTCGAAGAGGTGGTTGCCTTGCCGGAGGTCCAGGGGGTCAGCATCTCCACTCCACCGTTTTTGCACTACCCAATGGCCAAAACGGTTCTGACTGCTGGCAAGCATTTACTGCTGGAAAAACCGATTGCTCTGTCTGCTGCGGAGGCCGTTGATTTGCATCAACTGGCGATCGCCCATCAGGTGAACCATACGGTGAATTTTGAGTTTCGTTGTGTGCCCGCCTGGATGCGACTGGCCGAGTTGCTAGCCGAAAACTATGTGGGCCAGAAACGATTGATCAAAGTTGACTGGCTGGTGCCTAGTCGGGCTGATGCCACCCGCCCCTGGAACTGGTACGCCCGTCGCGATCAGGGTGGCGGAGTCCTGGGGGCGATCGGTTCCCATACGTTCGACTACCTGGCCTGGTTGTTTGGACCAATTAAACGGCTGTGCGCTCGCCTCAGTGTGGCGGTTCCCTTTCGACCCGATCCGGTCAGTGGTGAAATGCGCCCGGTGGATGCGGATGATATCTGTACAATTCAAGTGGAACTGGCCGATGGCACTCCCTGCCAGATCTGCCTCAGCGCTGCCACCTATCAGGGGCGGGGCCATTGGCTGGAGGTGTATGGCGATCGCGGCACGTTGGTCCTGGGCAGCAGCAACCAGAAGGATTACGTGCATGGGTTCCAGTTATGGGGCAGCCAGCAGGGAGATCCGCTCACTGAACTGGAAATCCCATCCCATCTGGCCTTTCCCAAAGTCTACGACGACGGGCGCATTGCCCCCTTTATTCGGATTGTGGACCGCTGGGTACAGGGCATTGATCGGGGAATGCCGATTGAACCCTCACTGAAGGAAGGGGTAGCTTCTCAAGTCCTGATGGATCTGACCCATCAGTCCAATCAGACCGGCAGTTGGGTAGATGTGCCGGAAACGTGAAGATGTGCCGGAAACGTGAGCCAAAGCCTTCTCGCCCCGACTCCATGGCAAATATTCTCCATCCCTTTATCTTAATTGGGCTGGCATTACCGGGTATATAAACTGTAACGCTTTGGCATCTTCCCGATGGGCCAGCCCCTAGCTGCCGAGCTTTTTTCGACCCATCTGTTGCCAGCCAGGTTGCAATGTCATCGTCCAATTTCCAATATCCATTTCCCCAGATCGCGAGGCCGATCGCATCATCTGGTTTAGCCTACTGCTTTTTGTCGCTCTACTGGGACACTTTAAATTCGACTGGTGGTTCTTCCAGGGCGGCATATTCAATGAAGTCGGTCATTTGGGAGTCAGAGGTCTTCAGGCGGGCCAAGACTTCTGGATGGAGGGGGGCCAGGGAGCGACAACAACTGCTGACAAAGAAGAGAAATTCACTGTCGCCGAGGCGGATGCGATCGCCATCCATCAGCCGCTGTCGTTGCTGAATCCGGGCGCCATTGACGTAGGATCCGTTCATACTGTTCAGGTCCACTAGATAGAAGCCCTGGTCTCGCACATACATCAGTACGGCATGGTGGCGGGAAAGGGTTTGATCCTTTAAGGGAAGGGCGGCTTCCCGGCTGCGCCCAATTGTCCAAATCATTTGGGACTGAAACAGGGTGCGCGAGTGTTCCCCCAGTAAATTGGTAATAATGAAGGCTTGGTCTCCCTGAATCATGCCTTGAATGTATTTGCGGTTGGTTGGGAAAAGGCACTCTGGCGACGATTCAGGTGGGTGGGTTGCTCGTCGGGTTGTCACCCGTTCGCTTACAACTAACTCAGGTTGCTGATTTGGTGCTTGCACTGCAAGGGAGGGGGACATTTCCAGGAAAGGGGATTCCGGTTTCATGGGATGGGCCTTCTATTGACAAAGAGGTAAAGGCTGCCAGAGCAATCCTTTCCGACTTGTGAGAGACTTGCGGAGAGGAAACGCTCTTACATGGTTGCCAACCTTATGAACGACTGAGGATTGCTTGCTGGCTTTAGAGTGCCCCAGGAGAGAAACTGGCTAACGGCTGGGCGATCGCAAATCAAAAGATTGGCAGAAGGTTGCAGAAAAAACATTGACATAATTGGTTTAGAGAAAACACGGACAATTCCCTCATTCACCCTGGTTAAGTTTCAAGACCGATGGCTCGTATTCCTACCCTGTCCTATGATCGCGGCACCTTGTTGCTCCATCCCCCGCCCCGAGGTAAGGACTGGATGGATTATGCAATTTGGGATGACCGGGTAGAGCGGTTTCGGATTCCGGCTCTGCAATATCGCAATCTGGTTATGGCCCTGCGGGCCGCTGGAACCGATCTGGAAGACAAGGCCAAAGCGTTCCAGGAGCTTGACCTGGTGCCCAGTCTGGAAATGGAACCCTATCCCCATCAGCAGGAAGCCTTGTCCGCCTGGATCAAGACTGGCCGCATGGGCGTCGTGGTTCTACCAACAGCGGCTGGCAAAACCTATCTGGCCCAACTGGCAATGCAAGCCACCCAGCGCAGTACCTTGATCATGGTGCCAACGTTGGACTTGATGCACCAGTGGTACGCCCATCTGGTGGCGGCTTTTCCAGATCGAGAAATTGGCCTATTGGGAGGTGGCTCGCGAGATCGAACACCGATACTGGTTGCTACCTATGACAGCGCGGCGATCCAGGCCGAAACTTTGGGTAACCAGTATGCTCTGTTGATCTTTGATGAATGCCATCACCTGCCCAGCGACTTCAACCGGGTGATTGCCGAGTATGCGATCGCTCCTTACCGACTGGGCTTAACCGCAACTCCAGAGCGCACTGACGGTCGCCATGCCGACCTACAACTGTTGATTGGTCCGGAGGTCTATCGGCGATCGGCGGAGGAATTGTCTGGGACGGCGCTGGCCCGGCACAAAACGGTTCAGATTAAGGTCCGCCTCTCGCCCCAGGAACGGGACCGTTACGAACGCCTGATCCAGACCCGCAATGCCTTTTTGCAGGAAGCCAACATTTTTCTAGGCAGTGTCCAGGGCTGGCAACGGTTTGTCCAGGCCAGCGCCCGTTCCAAGGCGGGGCGGCGGGCCATGCTGGCCCATCGGGAAGCCCGGGCGATCGCCTTCGGCACAGAGGGCAAATTGCGGGTCTTGGCCGACCTGCTGCAACAGCACCATCCCCAACGCACGCTCATCTTTACCGATGACAACGCCACCGTATATCGGATTTCCCAGGAATTTCTGATTCCGGCCATCACCCACCAGACGGGGATTAAGGAACGACATGATATTCTGACCCGGTTTAAGCAGGGGGAATACCGCTGTTTGGTAGCTTCCCGCGTCTTGAATGAAGGCGTAGATGTGCCCGATGCCAGTGTGGCGATTGTCCTGTCTGGCACGGGTTCCAGTCGGGAGTATATTCAACGACTGGGGCGAGTGCTGCGAAAAGGGAAAGATCCCGACAAAATGGCCCTGCTGTACGAAGTGGTGGCTGAAGATACCAGCGAGGAAGGCACGGCTCGCCGACGCAAGCAGAAGGCATCCGCCGTTTCACCCACACATCAGTTGGAACTGGTGCCCCAACCCACTTACATTGTTCAACCGGATGCATTGCCTCGGGCCGCAGAATCGGCTGAAGATTGGGGGGCATGAGAGAATAGAAGCAGAAGCCTCTTCGGAGGGTAGATTACGGTCTATGCTGGTTCATTCTGGGTATCCCGAACCGCCACCGGGCATTCGCAAAATTGCCGGCACCTTCCGCTGGCTGGGTTGGCTGGGTTTTTGGGTGCAATTGGCCATGGCCTTTGTCTCTGGCATTGCTCTGCTGTTTGCTGGTCTCAGTCCCAATACCTTTCCCGGCACAGGCATCAGCATTTTCTGGGCTATGTGTGGCTTGTTGCTGTTGGTGTTGGCGATTGTATTTGACTTTCAATATGTGCGAGTAGCCAAGGGACTGTTACACGAACCCGGATCTGCCCTGCACCCGAAACGGGCAGAAACCACTAAGCTCCTGCGTCTAGGTGCACTGATTGGATTTGCAGGAATGCTCTTTGCCCTGCTAGGGTCTGGCAGTAGTGTCATTGTCCTGCTAGCCAAGATTATTTCGCTCCCTCCTGGAGTAGCCATTACCGATCCCAACAAATTTGTCCGACCGTTAGATGTGTTTGTGGTTTTGGCCAACCTCAACCTGATTGCCGCCCATCTGACTGGAACGGTCATTTCCTTCTGGTTGCTGGATCGAGTTCATGACCACCACCATCACCCCTAATGGTTGCTACAGCCGACTGGGGGACTACGCGATAGCCAAGGATCCCCTTTGCACCTCGGCGGCCAGGGCTGCGCCCGATTTTATTGCTAATTCCAAACTAAAATCCAACTTCCCGGTTAAATCGCAACATTTCCAGACTGCGATCGCCATAGACGCCCTCAATTTGCTGGCGGCAGCACTCGATCGCAAAATCGTTTACCTCTTCCGGTTCAATGTCGTAGAGATCGGCAAACACATCCGCCTGAACCCGACAAAAGCGGGGGCGATCGGGGTAAATGCGGCATTCTCGATTAACAGGATCAAAATTGATGCACCAGCCATCATCCCCAACCATGCTGAGATAAAGCACTAATTCTTCCGGGGTGAGATACGTATGCAATTCTGGACGATCAGCCGGATCCAGATGACAGCAGGCTCCGCATTGTTTGACACATTTCCAAGTTCCCATCGCGATCGCCTCAATTGCTTCCACAGACAACAGATCTCCCTGACAGGGCTGGAGCAAGGACAAGCAACTTCCTCACCAGATACCCCGCCACCATCATCAGGGGATAACCTTTAATAACCTTAAATAAGGGTAACAAACTGCTTGACTGGCTGATGCCACATTGCCGCAACCAGCCGGTTTGCGGGTTCTATACTTTTGTAAACTTCCTTAAATGGTGCCCCCCTGCCAGATAGAATAAGAAGTCGTTGCGGCCTTATGAATAACAGGCTGTTCACCGATTGAGTCAGGTTGGAGGGGAAATGGAGTTCATTGGGAATTTTTTCGGTGCCATTGCTGCCATTAACTGGGAAGTCATTGCGCAGCTCATCATGCTGGCGGCGGTTGTTATTGCTGGACCAGCGGTGATTTTTTTACTGGCAGCCCGTGGCGGCGACCTCTAAGCTAACCGCTTTTTCCTTGTTCGCGCCTGAAGAATCTTGATTATGAGAGAGTAGCAAAAAGCTCGGCCCTGCCGGGCTTTTTTCTTGATCTGAACTACGTGACCTGAGATCTTGCACCTCTGGCAACAACCCGCCCTGCAATGAATTGCGGGCTAACAGAACTAAGTCCGTTTAAACGGACTGACGATCCACAACTTGGGTTTTCTAGTCTACTTCAGTGGACTTGCCTCTATTAGCCCGAACTTTTAGTTCAGGGCGGGGCAAGGATATCGTCACGCGGTAACAAATCCCCCTGGCATCGATGAAACTGGCTTAGCAAGGGAGGTTGAGCCGATGAACCAGGGCAATGCCTTGCTGTATGGGCCGTTGGGCGATCGCGGGGAGCCCCACTCAGTAAATTCACTTATTACATTGGCATGGTATCGAGTGACAACTCAATTGCATTGCCTGACAATTCGATTGCATCCCGTGAATTCAGTATATTCCGCAGTGACAATTCGATTGCATCGGGTGAAAACTCAATTGCATCGACTGACAATTCGATTGCATCGACTGACAATTCGATTGCATCGAGTGACAATTCAATTGCATCGGGTGAAAACTCAATTGCATCGGGTGACAATTCGATTGCATCGAGTGACAATTCAATTGCATCGGGTGACAATTCGATTGCATCGAGTGACAACTCAATTGCATCGGGTGCCAGACGTATAACGGCAGAATTCACCGGCGATCGCAGTCTGCGCGGTTGGCCCTTAGTTTTCGGCCGTCCGGTGCGACGCGGGTTAGCTGGCGGCGCTACTCCAGACACTGAAACCCCCTCTCACCCTTCAGCTTGCCATCAAAACTCCAGGTTTCTGTGCAACCCGCCTGCTGGGATACTGCTCCAATCAAATAATCTGAGAAATCAGCCTTGCCCTGCTTATATCGCTGTAGAGCTTGGTCAACGGTTGAGCGGCTTTCAAACTCAAAGGCTGCACTATGCAACATTGCTTCTAGAACATTGATGATTTCATCTTTACGAAAGCCATAGGTTGTCCCCCGGAGTACCCAAACCACCTCACACAGGACGATGTTGGTGATAAAGCAGGGTTGGTTTTGCTGAATCAGGTCAGCGGCCTGCTGCCATTGCGGCTCATCATCTCTGGTGAGGTATCGAACGAGGACATTGGTATCAAGTCCAATCATTCGCGCCCTCGGAGATGGCTGCTTCCATATCCTCCAGGGAGGCTGGTTGCATGCCAGGTCGGTGGAGGATGCCGGATAAGGTTTCTACGGCAACGTTGAGGGGGACGATTTTGACCTGGCCGTCTTCGTCGATCACAAACTCGACTCGGCTGCCGTTCACCAGCTTGAGATGCTGTCGAATTGCGTCAGGCAGAGTAATTTGCCCGGTATCGGTGACTGTGGTGCTCAGCATGGCTGGGATGTCTAGCAGTTAAACCATACCAAGATTCTAACATTGCATAACATTACCCCTACCAGTACAGATAATAGGTAACCGCCCACTAAATTATGGGCGGCCTAGTGCAGCGTCAACTCTAGAAATTAGGGTTTGTAGTCAGCGCTTCAGCGCTAAAGCGCCGACTACGAGCCAATGGGTTCACCTTAAACTTAGGGTTTGACAGAACACTAGCTTCTTACCTTTAGTAATGCCACATTTAAGCGCAACAATTGGGTCTAATGTTTTCCAATACTGACGGGGAGCCTCATCAATCTGGTTAGTAGCCACTGAGGCTTTAACTGTTTTGAGAGGGCTACCTGGCTGCGAAATCAAATACTCTAATGCGAATTTAATTTCGTCCCAGGTTGCCTTGGATAGGTTGATTTTTGGCACTTCTTCGCCTGCTAGAACCTTGGTGACTTCAGCAGTATTGCTACTATCGTCAGCGACGATACAAGTCTCCAATTGGGTGATGAGTCTATCAGAATGTAGTCGTAATTCTGTATTCGAGATTTATCAATATTTGGTCAAGCCACTTACTTGAAAGTCCCTCGTCGTCAGTTTTATTGTGATGATTGCCAGCGCTACTTTACTGAATCATTAATCTTTATGGAGGCAGGTCGGGGCTACACTCGACGGTATGAGGAGTATATTTATCAGCAAGTACAACTTTCTAGTATTGAGCAAGTTGGTCGGATGGAAGGGCTGAGCTTTGACCGGGTTCAAGGGATTTTCAAGCATCCATATTCTCAGAAAAAAAGAGCAGATGGCAAACCGTCAAAACCATCTGCTGCTATCTTGCGTCTACTGTCCCGATTTGGCTGGCGGACCCTTACCCTGAGTCTGTTGCTGACGGCTTGTGGCAGTCCCACTCCTGCTCCTGCACCCACCACCCCCAGTGCGCAGCAAACTGGCAAGGAATTTACAGTGGGTCTGGTGTTGATCGGGCCCAAAAACGATGGCGGTTGGAATCAGGCCCATTACGAGGGCATGCAAACCGTCGTCAAGCAGGTGCCTGGTGTCAAATTTGACTATGTGGACAAGGTCAATCCAGCCGATCGGCCTAATGTAACGGGCGTGCAGGTGGCCGATGAACTGATTGCCAAAGGCGCACAGATGGTCATCTTTAACTCCGATGACATGAAGGACGATGCCCTGGAGACGGCCAAAAAATATCCCAACCTGCCGATCATCCATGCCTCTGGAGATTACGCCTGGAAAGAAGGCAAGAACTTCAAGAACCAGCCCAACCTGGGCAACATCATGGGTCGGATGGAATACGGCAAAATGATGGCTGGCTGTGCCGCTGCCCTCAGTTCCAACACAGGCCAGATTGGTTACCTGGGTCCCCTGATCAACGATGAGACCCGACGGTTAGTTGCCTCCGCCTATCTGGGCGCTCAATACTGCTGGCAAAATTATCGGCAGAAGAATCCCGCCGATCTAAAGTTTAAAGTCACCTGGATTGGCTTCTGGTTCAACATTCCGGGCAAAACGTTGGACCCCACGAAAGTGGCGGATGACTTTTTTAACCGGGGGTATGACGTCGTGATTTCCGGCATCGATACACCGGAGGCGGCGGTGCAGGCGAAGAAGGCCGCCGCTGCTGGCAAGCCAGTGAAATTCGTCCACTATGACTTGAAGACGGGTTGCGACTTGGCCCCGGAGGTTTGTCTGGGCGTGCCCTACTTCAACTGGAACATTCCCTATCAGGCTGCCATCCAGCAGGCGATCGCGGGCAAGATGCCGAACCAATTTATCTGGCTGGGCCCGGATTGGAAAGACATTAACAATCCGCAAACCTCCATGATCGGCTTCCTGCCGGGTAAAGCCTTGGGCGAAACCAATCAGAAATTCCTGAATCAGTTCATTCAAGGTCTAGGAGACGGCAGCATCGTACTGTTCAAAGGGCCGCTCAATTTCCAGAATGGCCAACCCTTCCTGAAAGCTGGAGAAACAGCCACCGATCAGCAAATCTGGTACCTGCCCCAACTCCTGTCTGGCATGGAGGGTCCCAGTCAATAGGGATCAGGCTGTATGAAAGTGGAACTGTTGAACATTAGCAAACAGTTTGGCGCGGTGCTGGCCAATCAGGACGTCTCGCTGGTGGTGGAAGCGGGCAGCATCATGGGCTTGCTGGGCGAAAATGGGGCTGGCAAAAGTACGCTGGTGAAAATCCTGAGTGGCTTCCTCCGACCGGATCAGGGCGCCATCTGGCTGAACGGTCAGCCGGTGGCAATTACCACTCCAGCCGACGCCATCCGCTTGGGCATTGGCATGCTGCACCAGGACCCCTTGGATTTTCCGGCTCTCACCGTGCTGGAAAACTTTCTGATGGGACGATCGGGATGTTGGTTCTTACAGCGCCAACAGGCTCTGCGCCAGTTTTGTCACCTGGCCGACCAGTTCAATTTCCATCTGGAGGCGACGGTTCCCGTCGATTCCCTGACTGTGGGGGAGCGGCAACAACTGGAAATCCTGCGCTTGCTTTCCTTGGGGGTGAACACTCTGATTCTGGATGAACCCACTACGGGCATTTCCAGCGCCCAAAAACAGGCCCTATTTGCAGCAGTGCGGCAATTAGCCCAGCAGGGCAAGTCGATTTTGTTTGTTTCCCACCAGTTGGAGGATGTGAACCAACTCTGCGATCGCATTACGGTGATGCGCCAGGGAAAGGTCATCGACACCGTGACAGCACCCTACCCAGAAGCGGAACTGGTGACCCTGATATTTGGTCGGCAACTGGCCCCACCAGCCAAGCCTCAGACCAGCCAGCCAGCAGTGGCTTTGCTGGTGCAAAACCTGACCCTGAGTAGCGATCGCCTGACGATTCAGATCCCCTCCTTGCAGGTAAAGCAGGGAGAGGTGATTGGCCTGGCTGGCTTGGAAGGCAACGGCCAGCAACTGCTGCTGCAAGCCTGCGCTGGCTTACTGTCGCCTGCCACTGGCAGTCTGGTCATCGATGGGGTGGAGATGGCCCACCAACCCTATCACCAGTTTCTCGAGCAGGGGATTGGCTATTCCCCCGCCGATCGCCTGCGGGACGGGTTAATTGCCGGACTGTCGATCCAGGAGCATGTGGCCCTGAAAACTGCCTCCAAGGGTGGATGGATCAACTGGTCAGAGGTTCGCCAACGCAGCCAGCAGGCGATCGCCCTGTTCACGATTCGGGGCGCCCCCCAAACCCGCGTGGAACAGCTTTCCGGCGGCAACCAGCAACGCACCCAACTGGCGTTGTTACCTGTACCCTTACATCTGTTATTGATGGAACATCCCACCCGGGGGTTGGATATTGAGTCTGCCATCTGGGTCTGGCAACAATTGCTGGCCCGCTGTCAGGGCGGCACCGCCATTCTGTTTTCCTCCGCTGATCTGAACGAGATTCTGCAATACAGCGATCGGGTGTTGGTCTTCAGTGGCGGCCAGGTTTCCCAACCCATTGCCGTGACCGACCTGAGCGTCGAACGCCTGGGCCACATGATTGGCGGTCAATTCAACCAGCCAGCGACGAGCACTCCCTTACCGGCTAGAGGTTACGGTGAGGGTTGAACCGACGGAGACCAGTTCAAATATTGTTCCATATGGCCCCAGTAGGCCATGTAACCCGTAAAGGCCCAGATTAACGCCGCCACCAGCAGAACACCAGCTCCCATCATGCGCCAGGAACGGTTGGCCTTCCAGTAAAGGAACGAAGGGGCAGCCAACACCCCGCCCAACCCGGTGAGGATGAACCCAATGCTGGAAAGCAGGGGCCGCTTGGTCAAATTCAGATTCAGGATGCGAACTCCCAACAGCATGGCGGTCAGTCCAGCAAAGAACGCATAGACCATGATGCTCAACAAATCCCAGTTGAGGGCCAGGGCCAGGGCTGTGGCAATGAACAAAATGCCAAACATAACCGTTGTTTCGCCATAGGCAATGTTGAAACTACTCCGCACCGGCCAGGTCCAGATCATGGGCAGACCCGTTGCCAGGGCGATCGCGCCGGTCATGCCAAAGCCAGGAATCCAGCGCTTCGATCGGGAATAATCAAATCCCTGATACACAAACGCCGCCAGCAGGACTAAGCCAGCCGTCATATTGATCAGCATGAGGGTAATGTAGTTGATAAACATCGTGTTAGACCGTCAGCTTGTGTATAGGAGCATCGTAATGGTCTTTGGAGGTTCCTGTGATGGAAGCCGATTTTAATGCCATGACCAAGTCAGAACTGAGAGCTTACGTCATTGCCCATCCCAATAACAAAATAGCCTCAGTAGATCAAAAATCCTCCAGAAAAGGGATAAGGTCAGAGCATCCGTATCGAAGGTCAAACGACGACAATTCACCCTGCTTCGGTTTACTGCTTTGCTG
>Ga0272446_1007016_pt1 | contig 11438 bp, 11 predicted proteins | sample YNPCB0061_FD_194587 | JGI IMG/M metagenome (GOLD analysis project Ga0272446, IMG submission 194587) | Hot spring microbial mat communities from Yellowstone National Park, WY, United States - YNP-CB-006-1 | ecosystem: Environmental > Aquatic > Thermal springs > Hot (42-90C) > Sediment | place...
GTCGCGAACGCCTCGCGGGCGAGACGCGCCGTCGCCACGGCCTCGCGCGCGGTGAAGCACCCTGCCGTGTTGGGCAGGACCCGCGCCCCGGCGCGCTCGACGGCCTCGTAGATGCCGCCCGGCGCGTGCTCGACGCGCCTCAGGGCCACCGTCACGACCTCGGCGCCCGAGGCGGCGATGGCTCGCTCGAGCACCGCCGGGCTGCGGAACCCGCCGGAGCCGAGCAGGAGCCGCGAGCGGAGCGTCGCGTCTCCGATCCGCAGGCCCGGGTCGTCGGTGGCCGTGGCCGGCGCGGTCTCGGACTCCCCCACGCTCACCCTCCCGCCGAGGCCCGGACGACCTCGATGCGCGCGCCCGGCGCGAGGGGGGTCGTCGCCCACCGCTCGCGCGGAACCACCTCCGCGTCGAGCGCCACCGCCAGGCCCCGCTCCTGCGGCCCCGCGCCGGTCGCAGCCACCGCCTCGGCCAGGGTCGCGTCCGCAGGCAGCTCGCGCTCCGTCCCGTTCACGATCACGCGCATGCCACCGCCTCCGAGGTCCGACCCCCGAAGCGCACCGGCGCGAAGGCGGACCAGCCGGCCGGAGGCGGCTCTCCGGCCGCCGCCCGCGCGGCCGCCTCGGCGGCGATCGGGGTCAGCAGGATCCCGTGCCGGAAGCCGCCGACCGCCCACACCAGGCCCTCCTGGTGGTCGCAGCCCACCGCCGGCAGGCCGTCCGGGGTGGCCGGACGCAGCCCCGCCAGGTGCTCGGCCAGCTCCATCTCGCGCAGGTCGGGCACCGCCGCGAGCGCGTCGGCGAGCAGGTCGTGCGCGGCGCCCGCCGTCGGCGCACGATCGCCGGACTCCTCCTGGGTGGCCCCGATCACCACCTCTCCCCCGGGACGCGGGACGATGTAGACGTCCGGCGTACGGACGACGCGCGTGATCGGACAGGGAGCCGAGGGGCGCGGGCGCAGCCGCAGGACCTCGCCCTTGACCGGCCGGACGGGCACCAGCGGCGCCAAGCGGCCGGCCGCCCAGCCCGCGGCCAGGACGACGCACCCCGCGTCGCGGCGCCCGCCCCGGGAGAGCTCGACCCCCCGCACCCGACCGCCGTCGTCCCGCACCAGGGCGACCGCCGCGTCGGCGACGATCTCGACCCCCAGGCGCGCGCACGCGACGCGCAGGGCGGCCACCAGGGCGCGCGGGTCTGCCTGGTGCTCGTCCTCGAGGGCGATCCCCCCGGAGACGTTCCCGCCGAGGGCGGGCTCGATCTCGCGCAGCTCGGTGCCCGCGACCCAGCGCGGCGGCTCCCGCAGCCGTCCGATCAGCTCCGCCTGACGGCGCACCCGAGCCAGGTGCTCGGGCCGGGCGGCAACCATGAGGGTGCCCGTCGGATGGTACGGGGACGGGCGCTCCGCAACGAGCGCCAGGCGCGCCGCGAAGCCGGGCCAAGCGGCCGCGGCCGCCGTCATCAGGCGATGGAGCGCCTCCTCCCCGTGATCGGCCTCCGACGAGGGAGCCAGCATCCCGGCGGCGGCGTGGGCGGCCGACGGCGCCCCGTCGTCGACCACGCTGACCCGGGCGCGGCGCTCCGCGAGGAGCCAGGCGGTCGCGAGCCCCCAGGGGCCGGCGCCGACGACGACGACGTCCGGCGGGCCGTTGCCGGACGGGATGCTCGGACGGGGGTCGTCCATCTCTCTCCCTCCGCTGGCATTACCCAGGTCAGGTTCAAAGGGTCGAGGCCGGATGCCTCCTCTCAGCCGCCCGACGGCAGCTCCCCTAGCTCGCGCATCATATCGGTCCGGGCGCGCGCACGCTCGCGCCTCCGCGGCGCACCGCGGCGCAGGCTACGGAGCGACCCGGGCCAGGCCGTCCCCGGCCGGAGCGATCACCTCAGTGAGCGGGGTGAACCCGATGACCAGCGCGCCGGCGGCAGGGGCCGGTGCCTGGCCGTCGGCGCTCTCCGCCGCCTGGAAGGCCAGGGGAACGTCCGTGCGCCGCTCCCAGGCCAGGAGGTAGGGGTAGGGGTTGACGCTGTCGCCGTCGCCGGGGTGGATCTCGAAGTGCAGGTGCGGCGGGGTGCCCATCGCCTGCCCGGTCTGCCCGACGAACCCGATCACCTCCCCGGCGCGGACCCGGGCCCCGTCCAGCACCCCGGGCGCGTACGCCGAGAGGTGGGCGTAGTAGAAGGTGTTGCCCCGGTCGTCGCGCAGCCAGAGGCGGTTCCCGCCCAGCGTGTTCACGCCGACCTTGAACAGCGTCCCGTCCGCGACCGCGAGGACCGGGGCGCCCTCGGGGGCGAAGATGTCGGTCCCATGGTGCCAGCCCGTCACCGCCCGGGGCGCGCCGTAGTCGTCGGAGTAGGAGGACGGTCCGTGCACGGGGAACACGTAGCCGGCGGTCTGAGGCGGCAGGAGCCCGGCGGGGGGCACCCGCCGCGGAAGCAGCGGAGCCGGGGACGGTAGCTCGGGAGTCCGCACCGGCGGCGGGAGGGGACGCACCGGCACACGCGGGAGCGCGGGTGCCGGCAGGGACGGCTCGGGCTGCGGGGCGGTCTCCGGGACGGCGCGGCGCGGCGCCGGAGTCGGAGGAGGGAGCGGAACGGCCGGGTCGCCCGCCGCAGCCTCGGCCTCGAGATGGCCGACGGCGACCTCGGTCCCGACGGGGAGACCGCTCGCCGCATCCGTCACCTCCAGGCGCAGCGCGTTGGCGCGGACCGAGCCGGCGGCGTCGGTCACCTGCTCGAACAGCGTGAGCGTCCCCAGGCCGGCCAGGTCGACCCGCATCCCCGGCGTCGCCTCGACCGGCCGCCCGTCGACGAGGAGTCCCGTGGCGCCGTAGTCGGCAAGGCCGACGCGGGCCCCGTCGGCTCCGACGTGTGCCTGGACGGCGAGGCGGAGGTGATCCACGACGACCCTCCCGCCGGCGAGGCTCACGCCGCGGGCGAGCGCCACGGCCTCCCCGACGCCTGTCCCGCCCCGCGCTCCCGCTCCGACGCGCACCTCGACGACCGCGACACTCCCGCCCGTGCCGGCGACGTCGCGGGCGAGGACGCGACGGTGCGGGCGCCCGTCGGCGTCCGCCCGCGCGGCGGCGACGGTGGCCCCGTCGATCATCACGCCGAAGCCGCGCGCGTGGCCGGAGGGGGGCGCGGCGGCGGCGGGCGGGGCCGCGCCCCCGGCGGCCGGGGCCATGAGCAGCGCCAGAGCGACCCAGGCGGCACGGCGACGCACGGACGCCATTCTCCCCCACGGCCGGCGGAGGTTCAACACGGGGCCGGGGTGGCACGGTCGCGATGAAACCCTCGATTTGCAGGGATCGAAGAGCGTGGTAGTGTGCCGCGGTCGCGTGGGACGGCGGTCCCCGCGGGAGCGCAGCGCGCCGCTGCGCCGGTCCTGCCCCCGGCGAAAGGCCGATCTGCGAATCTCTGACCACCGGATACGCCGCGCCGTCCTCTGGATGATCCTCGCGCTCGCGGGGTCGGCGGCGACGGCCGCGCCGGCACCGGCGGAGCCCTCCGGCATCGCTGCCAAGCGAGCGGAGGTCGCCCGGATCGAGCGCGATATCGCGGCGATCGACGCCCGCGTGGGACACGCGGCGGAGGCCTACAACGGGGCCAGATGGCGCCTGGGGCTGGTCCAGGAGCGCATCCGGGAGAACCGCCGGACCCTGGTGCTCGCCAGCCGCAACCTGCGTCGCGCGCGCGACGTCCTGGCAGACCGCGTCCGCCATATCTACAAGCAGGGCGAGCCCTCCACCGCGGAGGTGCTCTTGTCGAGTGACAGCATCGTCTCGGCCGTCGACCGGATCGAGCTGCTCGACCGGATCGAGCGGCAGGACGCCACGATCGTCCACCGCATCCGCGACTTCCGCGCTCGAGCCCGCACGACCCGCGCCCGGCTGCTGGAGGATCGCGAGCGCGCCCGCGAGGAGCTGGCCGCAGCCGAGCGCGCGAAGGTGCGCGTGGAGGCCCTGCTCCGCCGCCGCCGGGCCGTACTGGGCCAGGCGCGGGGCGAGCTGGCCCGGATGATCGCGGCCGAGCGGGCCCGGGAGCGACGGGAGGCCGAGATCGCCCGCCAACGCGCCCTGGCGGCGCAGCGGGAGGCCCAGCGGGACGCTACCCCCCCCGCGTCCGGCGCTCCGGCGTCCCCGCCGTCGCCGGCGCCCCCTGCGTCTGCGCCGTCGCCGGCGCCCCCTGCGTCTGCGCCGTCTCCGTCCGCCGGGGAGAGCGCGCCCGCCCCGGCCCTGCCGAGCGGAAGCGGCAACGCGGCCGCCGCCGCCGTCGCCCTGCGGTACCTGGGCGTCCCTTATCGCTGGGGCGGCGCCTCGCCGTCGACCGGCTTCGACTGCAGCGGACTGGCCTCGTACGCCTATGCGCAGATCGGCAAGAGCGTTCCGCACTACACGGGAGCGATCTGGGCGCAGTTCCCGAAGGTGCCGAGCGACCAGCTCCAGGTGGGCGACCTGGTGTTCTTCAACGGGCTGGGGCACATGGGGATCTACATCGGCGGCGGGCGGTACGTGCACGCGCCGCACACCGGCGACGTCGTGAAGATCTCGGATCTCTCCGGCCGCAGCGACTACGTGGGGGCCGTCCGGCCCTGACGTCCGGGGCGCGGCCGCAGCCCGCCGCACCCGTCGCCGCTCCTGCCCCGCCCAGCCCGGCCACCTCAAGGCGCGCGGCGAACGGGCCGACGAAGGAGGAGTGATGGCACGACGCCACCGCCTCCGCGTGCCCGGGAGGGCGACCGTCTGCGCCCTCGCCGCCTGCGCGCTCCTGGCGGCGGCGAGGGGTCCGGGCACGGCAGCGGCGGCTCCCGGGGCCGGCGAGCGGCTCGGGGTGGCGGGAGAGCGGCTCGACGCCATCTCGGCGCGCCTACTCGCCGTGCGGACGCGGCTCCAGAACGCAGGGCCGGCGGAGGAGCAGCGGCTGCTGCAACTCCAGAGCCGGCTCGAGCGGCAGAAGCGCGTGCTCGCCGAGCGTGAGGACCGGCTGGCCGTCCAGGCGACCATCGAGCGCCGGCGGACGCTCGCCCGGCGCGCCGCCGAGCGACGAGCCGCAGCCGAGCCGGCCGCGTCCGCGCCGCCGGTCGCCGCCGTCCCCCCGCCGGCCCGCGTCCCCGTTCCCGCGGTGGCCGCGGCGCAGGGAGACGCCGAACTCGCCGCGGCGCTGGACGGCTACCTCGCCGGCAAGCTCAGCCCGCTCACGGGCCTCGGCGGCGCCCTTGTCGCGACGGCGCGCGGGGCCGGCCTCGACCCGCGCCTCCTCGTGGCCATCTCCGGCGCGGAGACGGCCTTCGGAACCTACGCCCCCGCCCAGCGCATACACAACCCCTTCGGCCTCGGGCCCCACATCGCCTACCCGAGCTGGGAGGCGAGCATCGCCGCGGCGGCGCGCACGCTCGGCGGCCCGATCTACCGGGGAGCAGGCCGCACGACCATCGCCCGTATCCAGGAGCGGTGGGCGCCGATCGGCGCCGGGAACGACCCGACCGGCCTCAACGCCAACTGGGTCGCGAACGTCGCGCGCTACTACGCAGAGCTCGGCGGCGACCCGAACGGCCCGGTCTTCACCGCCCCCGCCGGCGTCCGGCAGGCCGCCGAGCTCGGCGCACCCGCGCCGGCCCCGCCCCTCGCCCAGGGCCCCGCGGTGGCGGTCCGGGGCGGCGGCTCGGGCGCCGGGCCCCTGGTGGCCCGCGACGCCCTCCGCTACCTCGGTACCCCTTACCTCTGGGGCGGCGAGAGCCCGGAGACCGGCTTCGACTGCAGCGGTTTCGTCCAGTACCTGTACGGGCGGCGCGGCGTCGCGCTCCCGCGCGTCGCAGAGGACCAGGCGGCGGTCGGCATCCCGGTCCGCCCGGAAGAGCTCCGGGCCGGAGACGCGATCTTCTTCGCCGACGCGACCGGCTACGTGCACCACGAGGGCCTCTACCTCGGCGACGGCTACTTCGTCCACGCACCTCGGACCGGCGACGTCGTGAAGATCTCCTCCCTGTACGAGCCGTACTACGCCCGCCAGTACGCCGGCGCCCGCCGCTACTGAGCCGGGTGGCCCGGAGCGCAGCCGGCGGGTGGACCGCCCCGCGCGACCTGTGACACCATGGCGCGCGTGACGTCTCCCGGCCGACCGGACGTGCGCGTCCGCGAGCGCCTCCTCTCGGTGAACGTCGGGCGCCCGGTCGAGCTCCCCCACCGCGGCAGGACGGTCCGCACCGGGATCGTCAAGTCGCCGGTGCGGGGGCGTGTCGCCCTCCGCCGGCTCAACCTCGAGGGGGACGGCCAGGCCGACCTCAGCGTGCACGGCGGCGAGGAGAAGGCGGCCTACGTCTACAGCTGGGATGCGTACCTCTGGTGGATGGAGGAGCTCGGCCGCCGACTCCAGCCGGGCGAGCTCGGCGAGAACCTGACCGTGACCGGGCTCGCCGACGGCGAGGTGCGGATCGGCGACGTCCTGCGGGTGGGCGAGGCCCTGGTCGCCGTGACCGGTCCGCGGGAGCCCTGCTACAAGCTCGGGATCCGCATGGGCGACCCTCGCTTCCCCGCCCACTTCCTGCGAGCGAACCGGGTGGGCTTCTACGTGCGGGTGCTCGAGGAGGGGACCGTCGGAGCCGGGGACGAGGTCACGCGGGAGCGATCGGACCCCGAGTCCCCCACCATCGCCGAGATCCATCGCCTCTACGCCCACGCGCGAGACGACCGGCCGGCCCTCCGGCGCCTGGTGGCGTCGCCCGCACTCCCAACGCGCTGGCGCGAGTGGGCGGAGCGCCGGCTGGCGCATGCCGAGCGGCGGCAACGGGCCGGCTGACGAGGCGGGACCTCCGGCCGCCGGAGCGGACCACCGGCCCCGCGGGGTGGCGGCTATGCTCGCCGGGTGTTCCCCGAGATCGGCTCGATCGGCCCGTTCACGGTCCACTCCTTCGGGCTCATGGTCGCGCTGGGCCTCGTCGCCGCCGGCTGGTTCCTGAGCCAGGACGCCCGCCAGCGAGGCCTCGGGACGAGCCTCGCGCTCGAGCTGACGGCGGCGGCCGGCATCGGCGGGTTCGTCGGCGCACGGATCTACTACGTCATCGACACGGGGGATACCGGCGACGGCCTTCTCAGCGGGAGTGGGCTTACCTGGTACGGCGGCGTCGCGGGCGGCGCGCTCCTGGTCGTGGGCGTGGCGCTTCTCAGGCGCGTACCGTTGGGGGTGATCGCCAACATGGCGGCGCCGGGCCTCGCGATCGGCTACGCGATCGGCCGCCTCGGCTGCCAGCTCGCCGGAGACGGCGACTACGGCACGGCCAGCGACCTGCCCTGGGCCATGAGCTACCCGGACGGGACGGTGCCGACCACCGAGCGGGTTCATCCCACGCCGCTCTACGAGTCCGTCGCCCAGCTTGCGCTCTTCGTCGCGCTCTGGCGGCTCCGGGAGCGGTTCTCGGCGGCGTGGAGCCTCTTCGGCCTGTACGCCGTCCTGGCGGGGGCAATGCGCTTCCTGGTCGAGTTCGTGCGCCGCAACCCGGAGGTGGTCGGCGCCCTCACGACGGCACAGGTCGTCTCGCTCGGCCTCATCGCCGTCGGTGCGGCGATCCTCGCGGCCACCCGCCGGAGCCCGGCTCGGCTCGCCCCGGCCTAGCCCTGCCGCCGGCGCCGAGCGCTAGGCGTCGCGCGCGGGCGCGTCGTCCGCCGGTCCGCCCGGCACCCAGAGCACGTCGCCCCGGCCCTCGGCGCGATTGCAGCCCCGGGCGAGGACGAAGAGGAGATCCGAGAGCCGGTTGAGATAGGCGATCGCACGGTCGTTCACGCTCTCCACCTCGGCCAGCGCCACCGCCGCGCGCTCGGCGCGCCGGCAGACGGCCCGCGCGTGGTGGAGGGCCGCGGCCCCGGCCGTGCCCCCGGGGAGCACGAAGCTGGGAAGGTCCGGCAGCTCGGCGTTCGTCTCGTCGCACCACCGCTCCAGCCGGGCCACCTGCTCCGCGCTCACGCGGAGCCGGGTCCGGGAGGAGCTCTCGCTCTCCGGGACGGCCAGGTCGGCCCCGAGGTCGAAGAGGTCGTTCTGGATGCGCGCTAAGCGCTCGTCGTATCCCGGCGGCAGGGGGGCGAGCCGGGCCAGGCCGATCACGCTGTTGAGCTCGTCGACCTCGCCGTAGGCGACGACGCGCGGGCTCGTCTTGCGCACGCGGCTCATGTCGCCGAGGTCCGTGTCGCCCTCGTCCCCTCTGCGGGTGTAGATGCGCGTCAGCCGAACCATGCGCCGGACCCTAGCGCGCGCCGCGCGCGGCGGGACCCCCTACCCGAGGAAGGTCTCCGTGACGAGGAGCTGTCCGGTGCAGGTCCGGAGGGCGCCGACGCCGAAGCTCCGGTAGCGCCGCCCGAGGAGGGTCGCCCGGTGCGGGGGGCTCTGCGTGAGCACCACGTGCGTCTGCCGGGCGGTCCCCGCCAGAGCGAGGTTCTCCGCCGCCGTACGGCCGTTGGCCCAGGGGAAGCGGCCGTTGCGCAGCGAGTGCGCGAAGCTGCCCCGGCGCGCCATCTCGAGGCTGTGCCGGCGGGCGACCCGGTTCAGCGCGGCGCGAGCGCGCAGGGGGCGCAGGCCGGCCGAGGCCCGGAAGCGGTTCGCCAGGGCGCGGATGACGCTCTCGGCGTGTGCGTCGAAGGTCACCTCCGGCCCGATGCAGATCCCGCTGGGCGCCGCGGCACCCGTCGGCGCCCACGCCACGGCCGCGCAGGCCGCCGCAATGCCGATCCTCCTCCTCCAGGACACGCCCATGCCTCCCCTTCTCCCGGTGTGCACGTGACGCCCCGTGGTCGGGGCGGGCTCCATCAGGCACCGCTCCCTGCAGTCGACATCGGCACGGTGCCGGTGGAGCTTGAGTGGCGCTCGTGCCAACTTCGCGCGAATCGGAGCGCTCCCTCCCGATCGCGCACGCGGCCGACGAGCTGCTCCTCCCGCAGGGCATCCAGGAGCGGCCGCAGCCAAGGACCCACCGGGCGCCCGAGCTCCCGCGCCAGCTCGGCCCCGTTCACGAGCGGCCGGATCGGCCCGCGGTCGACCAGCTCCAGGTGGACGCGGAGGACCTCGCGCGCGAGAGCGAGGTGGCGCAGGATGGCGCTGTCGCTGGTCCGCGGGCCCCGCGTCGCGAGCCGGTCGGCCACCGAGAGCACGATCACCTCGATCTCCGCAGGCGCAGTCGAGCGCAGGTAGCGGTCGATCTCCCGCAGGGAGAGAGGGGCCCGGTGGACGAGGAAGCCCAGCGGGAGGTGGCGCCGCACGAGCAGCACAACAAACTCGCGGAGCCGAGTCGACGTGCGCATGCGCCGGCACCACGCGTCGGCCATGGCGGCGCCGACCTCGTCGTGGCGGGGGAAGCCGATCCGCCCCTCGGGCGTGACCATCCGGGTCGCCGGCTTCGCGACATCGTGCAGCAGAGCGCCCAGCAGGAGCGCCCGGCCGCGCGTCATCTCGTCGGCGAGGGGCTCCATCAGCCGGGCCGCGACCCGGGGCGCCAGCGCGCGGAAGACGGGCTCCGGGTCGGCGGCGATCTCGCCGGCGCGGCGGACGACCTCGAGCACGTGGCCGAGCACGTCCCGGTGGTGGTAGGCGTTCTGCTCCAGCCCGCGCGCCTGCTCCAGCTCGGGGACGAGCGCTCCGAGGGCACCCAGCTCGTCGAGGAGCTCGATCCCCCGCCAGGGCTCCGGCTGGCGCAGGATCCGCCGGAGCTCGTCCATCTGCCGCTCCGGGGCGGAGCGGCCGAGGTCGGCGGCGGCCTCGCGCGCGCGCACGCGGGCCTCGGCGTCGATCGCAAAGCCGAGCTGGCGCCCGAGACGCGCGAGGCGGAGCACGCGGACGGGGTCGTCGCGCAGCGCGCTCGGGCGCACCAGACGCAGCCGCCGCCGCCGGAGATCCTCCATGCCCCCGTAGGGGTCGATCACGCCGCCCGAGCCGTCCAGCGGCAGCGCGAGGGCGTTGACCGTGACATCGCGGCGCGCGAGGTCCGCCTCGAGGGAGCCCCCCTGCAGCGGCGTGAGGTCGACCACGAACGGGAGGCGACCGCCGTGGACCCGCCAGGCCCCGAAGTCGGCCGACAGCCGGAAGCGCGCTGCCCCGTGGGCGCGCGCGAGCGTGCGCGCTGCCTCCGCGGCGTCGCCCACGACGGCGAGGTCGACGTCGGCGACCGGAACGCCGAGCAGGGCGTCCCGCAGGCCCCCGCCGACCACCCAGCCGCGCCCCGCCAGCGGAGCCAGGGGAGGCAGGAGGCGGGCCGCAGCGGACGCGGCCGCGGCCGGATCCGGGATCTCAGCCGGCATGGATCCGGCGCACGCGCGCGCCCACCGCGCAGGTCACCTCGTAGTTGATCGTGCCCCGCCAGGCAGCGATCTCCTCGGCGGTGATCTCCTCGCCGTCCTGGGCCCCGAGCAGGACGACCTCGTCTCCCACCCGATCCGTCGACTCCGGGCCGAGGTCGATCGTGAGCTGGTCCATGGAGATCGTCCCGGCGACGGGCGCGCGCCGCCCCCCGACGAGGACCTGGCCCCGGTTGGAGAGGCAGCGCGCGTAGCCGTCGGCATAGCCCACGGGCACGACGGCGACGTGCGTTCCCCGGGCCGCACGCCAGGTGCGTCCGTAGCCGACGCTCTCGCGCGAGCTGAGTCGCTTGACGATCGCGAGGTACGACGTCCAGCGCATCGCGGGCCGCAGCCCGTGCTCCCCCGGATGCCGGCCGAAGGGCGAGCAGCCGTAGAGGGCGATGCCGCAGCGCACCATGTCCAACCTGGCGTCCGGCCCGCGGAGCACGGCCGCAGAGTTGGCGGCGTGGAGCCGGGCCTCCGGGAAGCGGTCGCGGATCTGCGCCGCGGCCGCGCGGAACCGCAGGAGCTGCTCCCGGAAGAAGGCCGCGTCGTCGCCCTCCACCGCGTCGGCGGTCGCGAAATGCGTCATCAGGCCGACCACGGTGAGGTCCGGGCGCGCGGCGGCGGCGACCAGGTCGGCCACGTCCTCCGGGCGGGCCCCGAGCCGCCCCATTCCCGTGTCGAGCTTGAGATGGATCCGCGCCTCCCCCGGGCGGGCCTCGGCGGCGAGGCGGCACATCTCCGGCGTCCAGGCGACGATCTCCGCTCCGGCCGCAAGCGCGCGCGCCGCCTCGTCGCCCAGGAGCGGGCCCATCACGAGGATCGGCGCGGCGATCCCGGCGGCGCGCAGCTCCTCGGCCTCCTCGACGGTGGCGACGGCCAGCCGCCGTGCCCCACCCTCCAGGGCCGCCCGCGCCGCGGGGACCGCGCCGTGCCCGTACGCGTCCGCCTTGACCACGGCCATGAGCTCCGCGGGACCGGCGGCGCGCGCGAGAACGGCTGCGTTGTGGCGGATCGCGGCGAGATCGATCCGCGCGATCGCCCTGCCGGCGCCCCTCACCGACCCGCGACCGCCTCCGGGAGCGCCTCGATCACGTCGCCGGCGATGGTCCCGTCGCCGCGCCCGGCG
>Ga0272446_1007017_pt1 | contig 11436 bp, 8 predicted proteins | sample YNPCB0061_FD_194587 | JGI IMG/M metagenome (GOLD analysis project Ga0272446, IMG submission 194587) | Hot spring microbial mat communities from Yellowstone National Park, WY, United States - YNP-CB-006-1 | ecosystem: Environmental > Aquatic > Thermal springs > Hot (42-90C) > Sediment | place...
GCGCCGTCGCCCGCGTTGATGACAGGGAGTTTGGTGTGTTTAGCGACAAGATGCGCCGCGCCTGAATCGGAGTGCCGAATGACGAAGGCATCAAGGTTCATGGCTTCAAGATTGGCGATGGTATCCAACAGCGTTTCGCCTTTTTGAACGCTCGAAGTAGAAGCGGTGAAATTCACGGTGCTTGCGCCCAGTCGGCGAGCGGCAAGGTCAAACGAGGTGCGGGTTCGAGTTGAATTTTCAAAGAAGCAAAGCGCAATGGTTTTGCCTGAAAGCGTCTTGAAGGTTTGCGAAGGCGATTGTTGGAGTGCGGGAAGAAACTGATTCGCGTCGTCTAATATCGCGGTGATGTCGGTTGCGGAAACGCCGTAAAGTCCAAGCAAGTGGCGCATAACTTTGAAGGGTTATTGGGTTTTGGATTGATGTTTCAAGATGGCTTTTGCGATGTCAAGGTCTTCGGGCGTGGTGAGTTTTAGATTGTGGTAGCCTGTCTCAACGATTTTTATTTTTTGTTCGGGGAAGTAGCGTTCAACCAGTGCCGCGTCGTCGGTGGCGTAAAAGCCATCGGTTTTGGCGTTCAGGTGTGCGTCGATGATGAGTTGCGCGCGGAAGCCTTGTGGGGTTTGGACTTGGCGCAGGCGGCTTCGCTCCAAAGTTTCGCCAAAAAATTCGCCTGAATCATCAATGAATTTAATGGTGTCTTTGGGTTTGGTGGCGGGGACTGCCGCGCCGAAGTGGAGTGCGTCTTGGGCAATGCGTTCAATGTCTTGGGGTTGAATCAAAGGGCGTGCGCCGTCGTGAATTAAAATCACCGTCTCGCGTTTCCTCTCTTCGCTCATGGCGTGATAGACTGATGCAAAAACTTCAATGCAGTTAAAGATTGAATCTTGACGCTCTTTGCCGCCTTGCAAGAAGTGATGCACTTTTTTGAACGACGCTCGATTGACGAGGCGCACGAGGTCGTAAAGGTAAGCGGGCGGTGTCGCAACGGCAATCGATGAGACAAACGCACACGCTTCGAAGGCTTTGATAGTATGATGCAAGACGGGATAGCGTCCGAGTTTGAGATACTGTTTGCTTTCGCCGTCTTTGAGCTTCATGCGTATTCCCATTCCGCCCGCGGCAATTATCACAAGTGCGTTCATATCCCTTAAAGAAATTTTCGGAAAGTGCTTCGCAAGACGCCTTTGGCGGCGAATTTTTCCTTGAACTCGATGAGCGAATAGGCGGGGGTCATCTGATTTTCGTGTTGAACATTTTGCGACACACCGATATCGACATACCGACACCCCATTCGGATTGACCACTCGACCACGTGCTTCATGACAAAGTGAATCGGGTGCAATTTTTCAAACTCGTAATCGAGCATATTGTAGAAACAAAGCGAGACATTCGGATTGCAGAGAAACATCAGTGAGCCGCCAATGGCTTTGCCTTTGTAGCGCACGAGGAAAAGGTGAATGGCATTGGGGAGAAGTGATTTCAGGCGATAGAGTTCGTCGAGCGAGTGAGTAGGTTTGGCGTTGTGCCGTGCTTTGTTGTCGAGCAGAATCGGATAAAATTCATCGAGTCCCTCGTTGCCGTCGCAGTGCTGAACGGTGAGGTCGGGGTTGCGCTCGCATTGATGAATGTATCGGCGGGCAGTGGCGGAAAAGTGCGAGACGAAATTCTCGCGCGGTTCAAGGTGAATGGCGTGCGAGATGTAGTGCCTATCAAAATCAAAGCCTTTGAAGGCGAGCGCGTAGTCGATGTCTTGACAGAGCCGCGTTTGATAAATCGGTGGCGCGTGCGTGAGCAGAATTTTCTTGAAACCTTGCTTTTGTGCGTAATCCAAGAGTGCGTCAACGAGATGTTCGTTCAAGACATATTTCATTTCCCAAGGCAAAACAAATCCGCCGTAACTTGCGCCGATGGGCGATTCAAGGCATGTGCCGTTTTCGGTGATGGCGGCGGGCAAGAGAGCAATGAGCCGTCCGCCGCTGTAAAATAGCAAGTGATGAAAGAGAAATCGGTCATGGGGGTGATACGAGAAAAAACGTTGAAGATGAAAAATCGTGCCGTTGTTAGAGTGGAGAACGAAGTTATCCCACTCATCACGGCGGGGCGGCGCATAGGGGCGCACTTCAATCATTGAAAAAGAAACATTGAGAATTAAAGACGGCTTGTTCAACTGCGGGGGAGTGTGATTATCCTTTGTTTTTTAGTTTGCTAATTTCATCGCGAATCCGAGCCGCTCGTTCATAATCTTCTTTAGAAATCGCCTCGCTCAATTTTTCGTTGAGTTCTTCTAACTTCGACATCGGCGAGCTGGAACGCACTTGGGATTCCTGCTTGCGTTCTGCACCGACAAAACCAACCTGCTCGCTGTGCTTTTCATCAACAATGCCGGCTTCGTGCATGACTTCATCAGAGACGAAAATCGGCGCATCGCAGCGAACCGCAATCGCAATCGCATCGCTGGGACGCGCATCAATTTCTTGAACCACGCCCGACATTTCGCAAACGACCTTTGCATAAAAGGTCTCGTTCTTCAATTCATCGATGATAACTTCCGTAACCGTAATGCCGAATGTTTCGGCGATGCTCCGAACAAGGTCGTGTGTGAACGGACGTGGGGCTTTGATGTTTTCTAACTTCAAAGCAATCGCTTGCGCCTCAAAACTGCCAATGATAATCGGCAACTTCCGCTTGCCGCCAATTTCATGTAAAATCAGCGCGTATGCCCCGTTGTTTTGTGGACTGGTCGAGAGACCGAGAATATCAACTTGAACTTTTTTCATATCAAATAAATCGAGAGGAATTCCATGATTGATTTGTAGCCTGCGACCAATGCGCATGCTGTTTTACCAAAGCGAATTGAAGATAAAGCAAATGAAACAAAAACAAAACGTGTGCGCCAAGCTCGGTGCATCGCTTCAACAACGCTCGACGCAAGACCTAAAAGAACACCGAAAGGACACGGTATCGTGAGAATTTAAGTTCGGAAAAAATAAAAGCGTTGGTGTATCTTCTGAATCAAATTTCAAAAAAACAACTTTCAAGCGAAATGAAGATCTGCACAAAGGGCTTTGCAAAAAGCGTGTGGGTAGCAGTTGGGGTGTGTTTAAGCGTCGGATTAACGGTTGGGTGTTCTTCTTCAAAGCATGCGGTTCGTCCAAGCGCACTCAAAGACAAAGCGGATTCTCTGCGCACACTCGATTCTCTCTTTCTTTTGGCACAACGCGATTCCCTTGAAGCCATTCGGCTCAAAGAAGCTGAACTGCGCGAAGCCGCTCGCAAGCGCAAAGGCAAAATCGCCGAAGCCAGCAACCTCTATGACATCGCGCTGAGCCAAATCAACACCGCACGCGATTCCGCTCGGCAATCGCTCGAGCAAGTCTTCTACCTCATCAATGAACTCGCCGAAAGCGACAAATGCGAAACCGATTCAACAATCTGCGGATTAGCCTTTTACGCGCTTCAAACCTATCACCGATACATTCAACCGCTTCACGAATTAGATAGCGATAATCCCGCACTCGCCATTCATGAACGGCTCTTCGGAAAGGTCGATGAAATCACGGTCGATGAGCGCAAATTTTTGGGATTCATCATGCCGAAGACAACAATTCCGATGGAGCTTAATGATGAGGTGAAAAAGTTTATCACGTATTTCAGCACACGACACAGGGAGCATTTCCAACGCTATTTGAAACGAGCAGAGTTTTACTTTCCGATGATTGAGCGCATTATCGCCGAAGAAGGCATGCCGCCTGAAATCATCAATCTTTCTATTGTTGAAAGCGGCGTCAATCCGCACGCGCACAGCCGCGCGAATGCACTCGGCATGTGGCAGTTCATTAAGCCCACAGGAAAGATGTATGACCTCGAAGGCAATCAATGGTTTGATGAACGGCGCAATCTTGAAAAATCAACTCGTGCCTCGATGCGCTTCCTGAAAAGTCTTTATGAAACTTATGGCGATTGGTATTTAGCCCTTTCTGCCTACAACGCGGGCGCAGGGAAAGTTAATCGCGCTATCAAGCAAGCCAAGTCCAAAGATTTTTGGAAGGTGCGCAAATATTTCCGACGCGAAACGAAGGAATATGCGCCACGTTTCGTTGCCGCTACGATTATTGCAATGAATCCTGAGCGTTTCGGGTTTGAGCCGCTGAAATTCAAAGAGCCGTTTCCGATTGCCAAATTCCCTGTGCCGCAAGGCGTTTCGCTTGCAACGATTGCACACTACTCGCGCATTTCACTTGATACGCTCCTGATGCTTAATCCTGAACTCGTCAAGGGCATGACCCCACCCGCCTACGACAATTATCCGCTCGTGATTCCCGCTGACAGGCTCAACGATATTGAAATTGGGCTAACCCATTTGCCGCCTTCGGAACGCAAGCATTTTATTGCACATAAAGCGCGCGGCGGCGAGTCGGTAAAAGCCTTAGCGAAAAAGCATCAAATCGATGCCAATCAACTCTATGCGTTCAACGAGCTCAAAAGTTGGACCCTTCAAAAAGGCGCGGTGTTGATGATCCCTGTCAATCCCGAAGTCGCAAAGGATTATTCGTATTCAAGAGCCGATTTAAGTGATGACAGCGCAACCGCCATGCGTTATGGACGCCGATACAAACGCACTAAAACCTACAAACAATCGACCGCGTCTGCTTCAAGAAAGAAGAGCAAATAGTTACAGTGCGTTTGCAACGAAATGTAGCGTGTGTATATTCTTGACGACCAAGTTTAACTGTTTTTCAACAACCTTATTCCAATGATGTTTTCCTATGGCAAGCGTCGTTCTAAACAACGTCGAAAAAATTTACGAGGGCGGAGTAAAGACCGTTCATAATTTTAATCTGACGGTCAACGATAAGGAGTTTGTCGTTCTGGTTGGTCCGTCGGGCTGTGGCAAAACGACCACCTTGCGAATGATTGCGGGATTGGAAGAAATCACATCGGGCGAGTTGCTGATTGATGGTGAAAAGATGAATGATGTGCCGCCCAAAGACCGCGATATTGCGATGGTGTTTCAGAACTACGCGCTCTATCCGCACATGTCGGTGTTTGAAAACATGGCGTTTGGATTAGAACTACGCAAGTTTCCCAAAGATGAAATTAAACGCCGTGTCGATGAAGCGGCGCGCATTCTCGGATTAACCCAATACCTTGACCGCAAACCCAAAGCCCTTTCAGGTGGACAGCGTCAACGCGTTGCGCTCGGCAGAGCCATCGTGCGCAAGCCCAAAGTCTTTCTCTTCGATGAGCCGCTCTCCAACCTTGATGCCAAAATGCGCGTTCACACTCGCACCGAAATTTCGCGCCTCCACAAAATGCTCGGCTCAACGATGATTTATGTTACGCATGACCAAGTCGAAGCCATGACCATGGCAGATAGAATCGTGGTGATGAAAGATGGCTACATTCAGCAAATCGATACGCCGCTCAATCTCTACAATCGTCCCGTCAATCGCTTCGTTGCAGGCTTCATCGGAAGCCCCGCGATGAACTTCATTGATGGAATCCTTTACAAAAATGGCACGCTTGCGTTCAGAGATAAATCAGGGAAGTTGGACTTTCATTTGCCAGAGCCGTTGGCAAAAAAATTGGAAATGCACGCGGGCAAAGAAATAACGCTTGGCATTCGTCCCGAAGACATTTATGATGCCTCGCAGAAGCGTGTTGCATCAGGCGTGAAAGGGAAATTGAATTTAGAAGTCGTTGAACCAATGGGCAACGAAATTTTCCTCTATTTGAATTTGCCAAGCGCAGCAGATAACGGTCAGTTCGTTGCCCGTATCGATGCCCGTCAAGTGCCGCAAGTGGGAACAGAATTTGAATTTGAATTGAACACAGAAAAAGTGCATTTCTTCGACAAACAAACCGACAAAGCCTTGATTTGATTTGCCAACCCACCACTTGAGTCTGTTGCAAATGTTCTTTTCTTCATCGTTTGAAAGGCAAGCAGGTTTTAATCAGAAACCCGTTTGCCTTTTTAATTTGGAACTTTAATCAAGGGTTCGGCTTGTATGTGAAATGAAAAATGTGTTTTTTCCGAAATCGTTGATGAACAGATGCTTCTTTCACAAATGACATCAATCAAAACATTTTCTCAACTCTCGCTGATTGGGTTTTCGCTTCCGCCAGTTGAAGAGTTGGCGGAGGGTAAAACATTGGTCATTATTCCAACCTACAACGAAGCGGAGAACATTCGCTTGGTATTGGAAACAATTTTCAGTTTGGAATTGCCCGATGTCGATGTGCTTGTCATTGATGACAATTCGCCTGATGGCACGGCTGATGTAGTCAAGGAAATTGCAACGCAGAATCCGCGCGTCCATCTTATTGAGCGCGAAGGCAAATTGGGACTCGGAACGGCGTATGTGCGCGGATTCAAATTCGCACTTGAACAAGGCTACGACTTCATCATGGAAATGGACGCTGACCTTTCGCACGACCCGCGAATGATTCCGCTTTTCCTGTCCGCGATTAAAGAGGCTGACTTGGTGATTGGCTCGCGCTATGTCGGCTCGGTAGCGAATGTTGTCAACTGGCCACTTTCACGACTCTTTCTTTCTATCGGCGCAAGCCTTTACACCCGCATCATCACAGGCATGCCGATTCAAGACCCAACAGGCGGATTCAAACTCTTCCGACGCAATGTCTTGGAAGCATTAGATTTAGACAATGTTCGAAGCGGCGGCTACTCGTTTCAAATTGAGATGAGCTTCAAAACTTGGCAGCGCGGCTTTCGCATCAAAGAAATTCCGATTGTGTTCGTCGATAGAACCGTCGGCAGTTCGAAGATGTCAAAGAAAATTATTTGGGAAGCCATTTGGATGGTGTGGGCACTCAAATTGCGAAGCTTTTTCGGAAAGTTATGAGCGCGTGGCTCATTCGGCTGAACACGCCTCTGTTCACAAGGCTCTGCATCGTTTCGCTTGTTTTACGCATCGCTTTTATCTTGCTTACTCGACCTCACATTCATGCAGTCGAAGATTTCAACATCGCTGAACACCTTGCACGCGGCGATGGCTTCGCCTACGGCGGCTTTGAAGATGACTTCCACCCAACTGCTATGAAAGCCCCTGTGTATCCCTTCTTTCTTGCTCTGTTTATTTGGGCGTTTGGCGACGCATCAAAACTTGCGATTGTGATGGTTCAGCACGCGCTCTTTGCCTTCTTGCCGATGCTCTTTTTGCGCATTGGCACAGCATTGAAGATGGAAACGTTGGGAAAAATCGCCGCACTTATGTTCCTCTTTCACCCTTCTTACCTCTACTATCCAACGGTCATTGAAGCCACGAATCTCTTTGTGCCGCTTGCACTGTGTTGGTGTGCTGTTGCGATTAGGGCGGTGAAATCCTCTGCAACATTGCGTGACGGTGCGCTGTTTGGCGTGCTTTCAGGCGTTCTGATTCTCACACAGCCGATTGCGCTTCTGCCCATTGTGGCGTGTATCGCGATTGGGTTTCGCACAAACGCAAAATCACTCCTCATCATCTTTACCGCAATGCTGTTGCCGATTGGCGTTTGGACCGCGCGAAATTGGCTTGTGTTTGAAAAAGCGATTCCCACAAAATCGCCGTTCTACATGAACCTTTATGTCGGGTTACTTCCTGAATACTCGGGCTTGAAACAGTTTGAATTTCTTGACTCGACAAAAATCCAACACTTAAACGCACTGCAAAAAGTTCACGACGATGTGCAGATGGAATCGCATTACAAAGCGGCGTTTCTTGATGCTGTGAAAGAAAAGCCGTTGCAGTATGCGCAAAAGACGTGCTGGCAAGCGTTGCTCTATTGGCTTTTCCCGCCACGATATTTTGAGAACCTCTCGCTTCAATTTGTAGTCGTGAGGCTTTTGCCCGTTGTGGTTCTAAATGCGCTCTTCGTTTGGGGAACGGTGAAGGTGTGGCACATTCGGCGCGAAATTGCCCTCTCCATACTGCTTGTGCTTCTTTATTTTACCGCCGTCTACGCGCTCACGCACGTGGCTAACATTCGCTTCAAACTCGATATCGAGTGGCTTGAGCTCTTTGTGTGCGCCGCTGTCTTTCAACCGAAACCGCAATCGCTTCAATGACGCTTTCCATCGTTATCGTCAGTTACAATGTCAAGGAGTTTTTGGAGCAATGCCTCCACTCCGTTCTGAAAGCGATGAAAAACATTGACGGTGAAATTTTTGTCGTGGATAACAACTCCGTTGACGGCACGCAATCCATGCTCAAAGCCAAGTTCAACCTGCCGAACGTGCATTTGATGTTCAACAAAGAAAACGTGGGCTTCGGCAGAGCCAATAATCAAGCCTTGCGACAGTGCAACGGCGAATTTGTGCTGGTGCTGAATCCCGACACGCTCTTGCAGGAAGACACTTTGGAAAAGATGATTGCCTTTATGCGAACTGATGAAAGAATCGGTGTTGCAGGGTGCAAGTTGCTTAATGCTGATGGCTCGTTTCAACTTTCTTGCCGAAGAAGTTTCCCAAGTCCCGAAGTCTCGTTCTACAAAATCATTGGGCTTTCGCGACTCTTTCCAAAGAGCCGACGCTTTGCGAGATACAATCTCACTTACCGTTCAACCGAAGAGACTTACGAAGTCGATGCGTTGATGGGCGCGTTTATGTTCTTGCGGCGCGAAGTCTTAGAAACGGTCGGACTGTTTGACGAAGCATTTTTCATGTATGGCGAAGATTTGGATTGGTGCTATCGCATTAAGCAAGCAGGCTGGAAAATTTACTACTACCCTGGCACGCAAATCATTCACTACAAAGGTGAGAGCGCGAAGAAAATGAGTTTCAACTATGTGGTGCAGTTTTATGAAGCGATGTTGATTTTCGTGCGCAAGTATTATGCGTCCTCAAAGTGGTTTGAAGCGATATTGATTTTGGGCATTTATGCGCGTGCGTCGCTGGCATTTTTGCGTAGGCTCTTTGCACATCTCTATGTGCCAATGATTGACGCGCTATGTGTGGTGGTTTCGTGTTTGATTGGCTTCAAGTGGAAGTTTGATGATTATCCCGAAGCGTTTTTGGAGTTTGCGTTGCCGGTGTATGTAATGGTTCAACTGCTCTCGTTTGTGTCGTTTGGGCAGTATCGAGAAGGGTATCATTACTCGCTCAAAAAATTATTTCCTGCACTTTTAACAGGCTTTGTGATTTCTTCGACGTTCAACTTTTTTTTCAAGGCAGTGGCGTTTTCGCGTGCGGGACTTGGGTTTTCTTACTTGATGCTCTTTGCACTTGTGTTTGGGTGGCGATTGCTGACGCGGCTCCTGATTCAACGTAGTTTTAGCGGTGCGTTTGAGCCTGAAAAACGTGTGGCGATTGTCGGCACTGAAGAGATTGCACAAAGCGTGGCTGAAAAACTGTTGAAAGAAGTCGGAAAGAATTACAGCATTGTGGGCTTTATTGAAGTGCGGGAATCGACATCGACCGCGTTGCCTGCGGGCAGTGTGCTGGGAAGCCTTGAAAACATTGATGAAATTGCGCGAATCAATCGCCTTGATGAACTGATTTTTGTTTCGCCTGCGCTTTCCAACACCGAAGTCTTGAGCGCAATCACGCGCTGCAACGGTCGAGCAATCGATTTCAAAATTGTGCCACAAGGCATGGACGTGATGATTGGCAAAGGCGCAATCGATGAACTGGCTTCAAGCGTGCCGCTGGCTGATGTGGAGTTCAATCTCTCGCATAAGTCGCGCCAATTAGGCAAACGGCTCTTCGATCTTGCCATCACGCCGATTCTCTTTGTGTTTTCGCCTGTTATTTTTCTTGTTGGACATTGGCACATCTTCAAGTCTATTTGGGAGGTTGTAACGAATCAAAAGACTTGGATTGGCGCGGCAGAATCGCTTGGCGGTTACTCAAAAAGCGGCGTGTTTGTTGGAAAACCGGGCGTGTGGAGTTTGTGGTCGATTCAAAAAAATAAAGCCGTAGATAAAGAATCGCTCGATGTGTTTTATGCAAAAAACTCGACGCTCGGTTTAGATGTTGAACTGCTGATAAAAGCCTTGCTTCGTTGAGCGGCTTTCGTTGTATCTTCAAGCAAATTAAACACCAATGGCACGATACAGACGCACTCCGCAGGAAGAACTTCCGCCCGTGAAACTCTCTAAAGAATCGATAAGGCATGTGGTTGAACTTTTCCGCTACCTTTCGCCGTATCGAGTGAAGTTTGTGCTTGCACTCGTTGCGCTTCTCTGTTCAAGTTTGTTGGGATTGGTTTTTCCTTACATCACAGGCAAGTTGGTTGATGGCGCGCTAACAGGCAAGAGCGAAGGACTTTTCGGCGACATTGATACGATTGCGCTGGTTCTGATACTTGCGCTTGCGCTTCAAGCCGTGTTTTCGTTTGTGCAATCACTGTGGTTCGTGGAAGTAGGGGAGCGAAGCCTTGCCGATTTACGCAAAGACACTTACCAAACCATCATTTCGCTGCCGATGTCGTTCTTTGCCAATCGACGTGTCGGAGAACTCACCAGCCGAATCGCTGCCGACCTCTCGCAAATTCAAGATGTGCTGACCTCAACGCTCGCGCAACTCTTACGACAAACTGCAATTCTCATCGGCGGCATAGTGTTGATTTTCGTTACATCGCCGAAACTTTCCGTCGTGATGCTGTCTTCATTTCCGATTCTCATTGCGATTGCGGTTTTCTTTGGCAGAAAAATTCGCAAGTTCTCGCGTGAAGCGCAAGATAAACTCGCTGATACCAACACGATTGTTGAAGAAACCTTGCAGGGCATTACCAATGTCAAAGCCTTTGCAAATGAAGGCTTCGAGGTGAATCGATATCGATACAGCATCGACTTCTTTTTGAAAACCGTGTTGAAAGGCGCGAAGTATCGCGGCGCGTTTATTTCGTTTATCATTTTTGGGCTCTTTGGCGCGATTGTTTTGGTGCTTTGGGTCGGCGCGAAAATTGTTCAAGCAGGCGAGATGACGGTCGGTGAATTGACATCGTTCATTCTTTATACAACCTTTGTCGGCGCGGCGATGGGCAGTTTCGCGGAACTGTATAGCCAAGTGCAAAGAGCCTTAGGCGCAACGGAGCGCGTCCGAGAAATTTTGCGTGAAACGCCCGAAGCGATTGAACTGAAACCCCAAGTAAAGTCAAGGGTTCGCGGCGATGTGCAGTTTGAAAACGTGGTGTTCAGTTATCCCTCGCGCAAAGAAATTACCGTTCTCAAAAACATTTCCTTTGAGGTCAAAGCAGGGGAGCGCGTGGCGTTTGTTGGAAAAAGCGGCGCAGGAAAATCAACACTCGTTTCACTTCTCTTGCAATTTTACACGCCTAACAGTGGCAGAATTTTAATCGACGGAAAAGATGCTCGTGATTACGCGCTCTCTGAACTAAGAAGCCAAATGGCAATCGTGCCGCAAGATGTGATGCTTTTCGGCGGAAGCATTTTTGAAAACATCGCCTACGGCAATCCAAGCGCAAGCGAAGCCGAAGT
>Ga0272446_1007018_pt1 | contig 11435 bp, 12 predicted proteins | sample YNPCB0061_FD_194587 | JGI IMG/M metagenome (GOLD analysis project Ga0272446, IMG submission 194587) | Hot spring microbial mat communities from Yellowstone National Park, WY, United States - YNP-CB-006-1 | ecosystem: Environmental > Aquatic > Thermal springs > Hot (42-90C) > Sediment | place...
AGATCGAAAACGTAGCGGTTGACCTCATCGGCAAGCTTGCGCAGCACCACCCGGGCCGCGCCCAGGTCCTCGGCACGGGGGCTGCCGGACTCGGTCACGACGAAACGCAGTGTCTGCCCAGTCACGGCGCAGGTGGCTTCTATCGTGCCCGCCATGCCGAGAAGCCGCGGCAGGGCCAGGGCGTCGAGGGCGGAAAACGCATGCACCGTCTCATGGGGAAAATGCACGCGAATGTCCGTGGGACCCACGGCGAAAGGGGGACAGGCCAGCCGGCCATCGCGGGGAAAGAGGATATCGAGGGCGGTGAGCTCATCCAGGGCCTCCCTGTCGAAGCCATCGGCCGTGGGCGGGGCCCCCGTCTGCAGCCAGCGCATGAGGACGGCAAGATAGGTCTCCCGCGTCGTCTCACAGGCGCCCTCGCGGATGCGCCGTTCCAGCGGCCAGGCCCGGTGCAGGGCGGCTAGCGCCGCCAGGACGCGCTGGGGATCGGCCGGAGCCGTGACCGTTGCACTCACGCCGCTCTCCCTCCGGCGGGCGGCCACACCCGCGGTTGCCCCCTCACAGCGCAGCCGTCTCCAGGTCCATGGCGATGGCGTTAAGCCCCGCCTTGGCGCAGGCCTCGTCCTGTTCCCCGGTGGGCGCGCCCGACACGCCCACGGCGCCGACGATGTTGCCCGCCGCCTCGATGGGCAGGCCGCCCGCGGAGAAGACGAGCCCCTCCACCTTGCCCACGGAGAAGGGATGGGTGAAGCGTCCCGCCATGCTACCGGTGGACGCATTGAAGTTGACTGCGGTATAGGCCTTCTGCCGGCTCACCTCCAGCGTCAGGCGCGGCGCCAGAGTATCCCGCAGCACCACCATGGGGTCCCCGCTGCGATCCACCACCGTCACCGCAATCTGGATCCCCTGCTTGCGGCAGGCCTCCAGGGTCGCCCGGGCGAGCTTTTCCGAAGCCTCCACGGTGAGGCGGGGAATCTTCACCGCCACCGGCAGATCGGCCGCCTGGGCGGAGACAACCAGGAGGGCGGAAGCAGCAAAGATCAGGCAAAGACGTTTGCGCATGATGATCTCCTCTCTCTTTCTGCGGGGTTGGGATTTTCGCTCTGTGAAAAGGACGCAAGGGCGGCGCCCTTCGTATTTATAGAGCAGATTCCCGGGAGCCGGGTTCCCTTCCCGCCCCCACTCCAACCGGAAGTGTACCTTGGCTGGAAAACGTGTCCCGTCAGCGGCGGCGGAAGGAGGCGGGGCGCGGGAGGGGCGCCGCCGGTCGCTCGTCCTTGTGGCGGAAACTGATGCGCGCCTTGGTGAGATCATAGGGTGACATTTCCACCGTCACCCGGTCGCCCTCGAGAATGCGGATGCGGAACTTGCGCATCTTGCCCGAGGCGTAGGCCACCACGTCCACGCCGTTTTCCAGCAACACGCGGAAACGCGTATCCGGCAGCACTTCGGTGACGGTGCCCGTGAGTTCGATGAGTTCTTCCTTTGCCATGTCTGCCTCCTGCGGGCGGTGCGCCCATGAAAAGGAAAAAGCCCGGTCGCCCGGGCCTTTTCCGGATCGGTAAGCCGCCGCTCACGCAGGACGGATGTTGGATGCCTGTTTGCCCTTCGGGCCTTCGGTCACGTCGAAAGTGACCCGCTGGTTTTCCGCCAAGGTTTTGAAACCGCTACCCTGGATGGCGGAGAAGTGGGCGAAGAGATCGTCGCCACCCCCATCCGGAGTGATGAAGCCAAAACCTTTGGCGTCGTTGAACCATTTGACTGTACCCGTTGCCATGTCTGTATTTCCTGAAAACAAGTTTGAAAATGGGCGCAAGCCCAGGGGACGAGGATCAAGACGGAGAAGCCGAAGAACAGGTACCGAATTCAACCCAGATTTGTCATTAGAGCGGCCCGTACCTTCGATTGGCGTTTCGGCAAGTCGAATGGCCTCCGCCTCGCTGGGCCATCCCGGCCTGCGCGCCCTAATGACAAATCTGGGTTCAAGAATGAGGCACAGCCCAACGAGCCAACACACTGCTTGAACATCTCGCTTCCGCCAGTATGGGGGAGGCAGGGGGTGGATGCAAGCTTTATTGGAAATTTTTTTAAGGACTCACCGGGAACTCGGAATCGGCACCCCGGCAGACTTCTTCAACCAGGCAGGCGTGTCGGCCGACTGTTGTCAGAAGGCACGCATCCTCGAGAAGGGGCGGATGCGCCACGAAGGCGGTGCGGCCTGGCGCCACCCTCACGGCCATTGATCGATGGCGGCGGGAAAGAAGACGTAGGACGCGCCCGCTGGGGGCGGCCGTCTGCCCTCCCGGCAGTTCATGGGAACGAAGACTTCCCGCCAGGCCAGCACCTCCAGCCGGCGGAGCTGTTCCGCCAGCGCCTCACATTCCGGGCAGCGCGCGGGCTCACCCAGGGCATCGAATCTCTTCCCCTTCATGGACACCTCCCCGCCGGAACGCGGTCTCCTTTCCCCGATGCAAGAGGCGTGCCGGCCATTGGATAGCATTTTTCCGCCATGGGACGCAGCATAGGCCGCCACTGTTGCACCCTTGTGGCGCAGCGTGCACCGCGATGGCGCGGTGCGGGAGGTTCAACGCAGCCGGCGGCCGCTGACATAACGAAGCCGTGCCGGCGCATTGAGATCGGGTTTGGCGAGCCACACGAGATGCAGATTGCCCGCCTCGTCGAAGGCCACACTGGGGTCGGATTGCACCCCCGCACCGGAAGCGCCGGGCACGGCGAGATCATCGCTCCAACCCTGCGGCGTCCTCCAGGACAACCAGATGTCGGGGGTGCCGTCACGGTCGTCCTCCCAGACCACGGCCACCTGGCCGTCCCCCGTGGTGGCAATGGCGGGATGCCATTGGGCGATGTTGTCACCGAAGGGGTCCTGCACTTTTTCGTTGCGGCCGAAACGCAGCGCCGGCAGCGGCGCAAAAGCGGCATAGACGTCATACCCTGAGCGGAAATCGCGCTTGTCCGCCCACACTGCGGCCACCCCCTGCGCCCAAGGGGAAAGCGCGACCCGCATCACCCCGGTCCCCCGTCCGAACCCCAGGCTCTGGCCGGGCCAGTCGGATTCGTTGAGGGGAAGGGCCGTGGAAAAATGTCTCCCCGCGTCACGGGAAACGGCGTAGTAAAGTCGCGTGTGCCCCGCCCGCCGGTCCTCCCACGCCACCACCAAGCGGTTTTCCGGCAACACCGCCAGGCTGGGATAGTTCTGGTCCGCCGCGGAGACGGCATCCACGAACCGACTGCGGCGAAGGCGTCCGTGGCGGTCCAGGGCGGCGACACGGATGCGCCAGGCTTTGCCGTCGTGTTCACTCCACGCGGCGAAGGCGCCGGTTTCAGCGTGGAAACCAAGGCTCACCTGGGTGGCGAGTACCCGTGCCAGCAGCCGAGCGGGAGTCAACCGTCCGCCCCGCAATTGCCGCAGCCAAACACGGTCAGCCTCCTGCCAGCCGAGGAGGAAGTCACCTGCTCCGAGTGCCTGGACCGTGGGCTCCGCACACTCGCCATCGCCGCTCAGACGCAGGGGGGCTTGGAAGCCCGGGTCCCCTCTTTTCTTCAACGCGAGATGGCAACGGCTCACGCCCGCGTCATCCTCCGCGTAGACGACCGCCACCCAGTCACCGGAAATGGCAATGTTTTTGCGCCCAGCGGATTCCACGTGAAAGAAACGGGGCGGCCCACCCACCACGTCGACGACTGCATCGAATTGCCAGGTGGCGTGGGCAAAACCCGATAAGCCCACCAGGAAGACGAGCCAGCGGCTCATGGTGCTGCCCGCAGAAATTCGGTCAGGGTCTGGCTGCGGTAGTGCCCTTCGCGGACGTAGCGGTCATAGTGGAGGAAATCCTCCACCGTCTGGATGCCCGGGACGCGCGCAAGCTCCGTCCCGTCTGGCAGCAGGTAGAGGAAAAGGGGCGTGGCAAAGGCCCGCCAGCGCACGCCCAGGTCCGCCTCCGTGATCCGCTCCCCACTGGGCAGACGCAGTCGTTTTCCGCTTTCCGCATCCACATAGACCAGCACGTAGTGGCGGGTGAGCAGCGACTTCAGTTGGGGATCGACAAAGGTCTTCTTGTTGACCTCATCGCACCATGCACAACCGAAGCGACCAAAGTAGATAAACAGCGGCTTGTTCTCCTTACGCGCCCGCACGACGCCTTCGTCGAACGGCACGAAGGGATAACCGGGCGGCGGATCGGCCCACGCCTGGGTGGAAGTCAGAAGACACAACAAGATCAAGAGACGAAATCGGTACACCCCCTTCTCCTCACGCACCCCGTGCACGCAGGCAAGCCGATCCCGGCACCGCTTCCCCGGGGGCGATGGAAACCCGCCCGTCAACCCAAGAAGCCGCCACGCCGCTGCCCCTGCCAAAGCGCTCCCAGTGAAGGAAGCGTTTCCAGGTGGGTTTTACATTCACACTGAATAGAACATGGCCGGAAAATTGCCAGGGCAAGGCTCGCGCCCGCAGTGGCTCCTCCCTACAATAGGCCATTTACGCTGGGAGATTGTCCATGATGCGAACCCTGGTTTTCCTTCTCCTTGCCCTCCTGATGGCCCCGGCTGCGCAGGCCTCGCCGCCGGTGGTGGAAATGCAGACGAATCTGGGCACGGTGGTGATGGAACTCTACCCCGACAAGGCGCCCAAGACGGTGGAGAATTTCCTCCGCTATGTGGAGAGCGGCCATTACAAGGGCACGATTTTTCACCGGGTCATCGCCGGCTTCATGATCCAGGGCGGTGGATTCGACACCCGTTTCCGGGAAAAGCCCACCGGCCCGCCCATTCCCAACGAAGCCAACAACGGTTTGCGCAACGAGCGTTACACGGTGGCCATGGCGCGCACCATGGAACCCCATTCGGCAACGGGACAGTTCTTTATCAATGTGCGGGACAACGATTTCCTCAACTACACGGCGCCAACGGTGCGCGGCTGGGGTTATGCCGTGTTCGGGCGGGTGATCCGCGGCGAAGAGGTCGTCGATCGCATCGCCCGGCTGCCCACCGGCGCCGGCGGCCCCTTCCCCGCCGACGTGCCGCAGCAGATGGTCGTCATCGAGGATATGCGCAGAGTCCAGTAACCATGCCCCGTCGCGGCTTCACCTGGTCTTCCATCCTCGCCCTGCTGCGGGAACACCGGCGATCCCTCCTCATCGCCCACGCCGTGGCCATCGGTGGGGCCCTGGCCAGTGTCCCCGTTCCCCTGCTCATGCCGCTGATGGTGGATGAGGTCCTGCTGCAGAAGCCGGGTCCCATGGTGGAAATGATCGACCGGCTCACCCCCGCGGCGTGGCATGGGCCGGTGCTCTACATCCTCGCCGCCCTGCTTTTGACCCTGCTGTTGCGTCTGACCGCCCTCGTGCTCGGGGTGTGGCAGGCCCGCGAGTTCGTGCTCATCGCCAAGGATGTGGTCTATCGCATGCGGGAGCAGCTCCTTTTGCGCCTGTCCCGCATCGCCCTTGCCGAATACGAAACCCTGGGCAGCGGCACCGTGGCCTCCCACCTGGTGAAGGACCTGGATGCAGTGGACAACTTCATCGGCGTGTCCATCTCCAAGTTCGTGGTGGCCGTGCTGTCCATCATCGGCACGGCGGTGGTGCTGCTGTGGATGCACTGGAAGCTTGCCCTGTTCATTCTGCTCCTCAACCCTGCGGTCATCTACTTCACCATGGTCCTGGGCAAAAGGGTGAAGGAGCTCAAGAAACGCGAGAACAGCGCGTTTGAACTGTTCCAGCAATCCCTCACCGAGACCCTGGATGCCATCCACCAGATCCGGGCCCTGAACCGGGAACGCCATTACATCGCCCAGGTCATCGATCGGGCGCGGGGGATACGCACCCACACGGCAGCCTTTTCCTGGAAATCCGATGCGGCGGGACGGCTGTCCTTCCTCGTCTTCCTCTTCGGTTTCGATGTCTTCCGGGCACTCGCCATGTTCATGGTGCTCTTCTCGGGTCTTTCCATCGGCCAGATGATGGCGGTGTTCGGCTACCTCTGGTTCATGATGGGCCCGGTACAGGAGATCCTGGGCATCCAGTATGCCTATTACGGTGCCAAGGCCGCGCTGTCACGGGTGAACAAGCTGCTGCGGTTGCAGGAGGAGCCGGAATATCCCCATCTCAAAAACCCTTTTCGGGGCAAGCGCACAGTGAGCCTGGCGGTGGAGGATGTTTATTTCAGCTACGGCGATACACCGGTGTTGAACGGCGTGTCCCTGTCCATTGCGCCCGGGGAAAAGGTGGCCCTGGTGGGGGCTTCCGGTGGAGGCAAGTCCACCCTGGTGCAGGTGATCCTGGGGCTTTATACCCCCCAGTCGGGAACGGTGCGCTTCGACGGCGTCCCCATTGAGGAAATCGGTCTCGACGTGGTGCGCTCCCACGTGGGCACGGTGCTCCAGCATACTGCGCTCTTCAACGAGACAGTGCGCATGAATCTCACCTTGGGGCGGGAACTCACCGACGACAAGCTGTGGCGGGCGCTGGAAATCGCCCAGCTTGCCGACACCGTGCGCGCCATGCCGAAGGGCCTCGACACCCTCATCGGGCGCCAGGGCGTGCGTCTGTCCGGTGGCCAGCGTCAGCGCCTGGCCATCGCCAGACTGGTCTTGTCCGAGCCGCAGGTGGTCATCCTCGACGAGGCGACTTCCGCCCTCGATGCGGAAACGGAAGCCCGCGTGCACGCCGCCCTGGCCGATTTCCTGGAAGGGCGTACCACCCTGATCATCGCCCATCGTCTCTCAGCGGTGAAACAGGCGGACCGCGCCCTGGTCTTCGAGAACGGTCAGATCGTGGAGGAAGGCGCCCACGAGCAGCTCATCCGGCGCGATGGATTGTATGCGCGCCTGTATGGAGCGCTGCAGCACTGACATGGGAGAACTCATCACCATCGCCCTGGCCTGGCTTGCCTACGGCGCGTTGCATTCCCTTGCCGCAAGCCTCAGGGTCAAGGGCTGGGTGGCAAGGCACTATCCCACCTTCCTGCCCGCCTACCGCCTCGCCTATAACCTGATCGCCACCGTGTTGCTGTTGCCCCCACTGGCCCTCACCTGGCGCTTGCGGGGCCCCTTGCTGTGGGACGTCCCCGCGCCGGTGGAATGGGCGGGGGCGCTCCTGGCGGTGGGAGGGTTCGCCGTCAGCCTGCGCTGGTATGACGGCGCCACCTTCCTGGGCCTGCGCCAGTGGCGCGACCGCGTGGGCCCCGACGCCGAGGCGGAGGCCTTCACCCTCTCACCCCTGCACCGCCATGTGCGTCATCCCTGGTATACGCTGGGGCTGCTCTTTCTTTGGACACGGGACATGGATGCGGCCTGGCTCGTCACCGCCGCAAGCCTCACCCTCTACCTCGTGGTGGGCAGCCGCCTGGAGGAGAACAAGCTCATCGCCCGCTACGGGGAAGCCTACCGGCGCTACCGCGGGCAGGTGCCCGCCTTCCTGCCTTGGCCGGGGCGCAGCCTCAGCCCCCGGCAGGCCAAGGCGCTGGAAGCCCTGGCGCGGCAATCCCCCGCCGGGATGGATCACCGCTGACGGACACGGCCCAGGTGGCTCAGGCCCGGTGGACGGTGACGCGGTTCGCCTGCAACCCCTCGTCGGCGGTTTCAACGAGAAAGGTCACCTCGTCCCCCACCCGCAGGTGTTCGAAATCCGGGTGCACCACACTGAAGCGGTGGAAATAAAGCTCCTCGCCGGTTGCGGTCTCGATGAAGCCATAGCCTTCCTCGGGGAAGAGGCGGGCAATGCGCCCGCGGCTCTCCACCTCGTGGGTCTTCACCTCGCCCCGCTGCTTGCGCGCGAAATCCTCGAGCTTGCGCCGGGCGGCGTCGAAGGCGTCCCGGATCGCCACGTAGATGTCTTCCGCCTTGTCACGGTTGATGACGATCTCGCCCCCCGGCACGGTGATGTCGAGACGGATGTTGTAGAGCTTGCCCTGATGGTGATGGCGCTGGATGGTGCCCACCACGGCCCGCACCGCCATGATGCGGTCGTAGAAGCGGTCGAGTTTTTCCGCCTTTTCCCGGATCGCGGCCTCGATGGCATCGGAGTGGGGCACGTCGCGGAAAGTGACTTGCAGGGGAAGTTGCATGATGGCTCCCTTGGAGTTTAAGTCTTGGAATGATGGCGCAAAGCCGCAAGTTTACCATCGGCCGCCCCTGGGAGGCTTCGCGCCACCGGCGGGAACCTCAAGGCGGGGATGGGCTCAAAGCGCCCGCAGCCTCCCGAGCCAAAAGGGGTTCCCGTGATGCGCCTCGCCCAAGGCCAGCCACGCCAGGTCCCGGCGCAAGAACTCCCCGGGTAGAATGGAGCCATGAACGTTTCACCCCCCAAGCCCCTCATGCGTTACCGCCCCTACTGGGCCCGGCGCTTCGGCACCGCCCCATTCCTGCCCATGAGCCGGGCCGAGATGGAAGCCCTGGGCTGGGATTCCTGCGATGTGATCCTGGTGACGGGCGATGCCTACATCGACCATCCCAGCTTCGGCATGGCGCTGGTGGGCCGGCTGTTGGAGGCCCAGGGGTTCCGCGTGGGCATCATCGCCCAGCCAGACTGGCATTCCGCCGAGCCATTCCGCGCCCTGGGCCGGCCCAATCTCTATTTCGGCGTCACCGCCGGCAACATGGATTCGATGGTCAACCGCTACACCTCGGACCGGCGCATCCGTTCCGACGACGCCTATACCCCCAATGGCGAGCCCAACCGGCGCCCCGACCGCGCCGTGCTGGTCTATGCCCAGCGTTGCCGCGAGGCCTATCCGGATGTCCCCATCCTCCTCGGCGGCATCGAGGCGAGCCTGCGCCGCATCGCCCACTACGACTACTGGTCGGACAAGGTGCGCCGCTCGGCCCTGGTGGACGCCAAGGCGGACATGCTGATCTACGGCAATGCGGAACGGGCGCTGGTGGAGCTCACCCATCGGCTGGCGAAGGGCGAGCCCATCGGCGCCATCACCGACATCCGCGGCACGGCCTTTCTGCGCCCGCGGGGCTGGCGGCCCGGGCCAGAGTGGGTGGAAATCGATTCCACCCGGGTGGACACACCAGGGCCGCTGATGTCCCCCGTCAATCCCTATGCCACGGAACCGCCAGTGGCCTGCGAAGCCCCGTCCTCCCACGTGGTGCGCCTGGAACGTCCCCGGGCCGGGGCGGACCGCTCGAGGACGGTGATCCGCCTGCCCGCCTTCGAGCAGGTGGCCAGCGACCCCGTGCTCTACGCCCATGCCTCGCGGGTGCTGCACCTGGAATCCAACCCCGGCAATGCGCGCGCCCTCGTGCAGGGCCACGGGGAGCGGGACGTCTGGCTCAATCCGCCACCGCTGCCCCTGAGCACCGAAGAGATGGATTACGTCTATGGCCTGCCCTATGCGCGGCGGCCGCATCCGGCCTATGGGGAGGCGCGGATTCCGGCGTGGGAGATGATCCGCTTTTCCGTCACCATCATGCGCGGCTGCTTCGGCGGTTGCACCTTCTGCTCCATCACCGAGCACGAGGGACGCATCATCCAGAGCCGCTCCGAGGCGTCCATCCTGCGCGAGATCGAAGACATCCGCGACCGGACGCCGGGCTTCACCGGGGTCATTTCCGATCTGGGCGGACCGACCGCCAACATGTACCGCATGGCCTGCAAAAGCCGGGAGATCGAGGCCGCCTGCCGGCGGCTGTCCTGCGTCTATCCGGACGTGTGTGGCAACCTCAACACCGATCACAGCCCCCTCATCGCCCTCTACCGCAAGGCACGCGCCATTCCCGGCGTGAAAAAGGTGCTCATCGGCTCCGGTATCCGCTACGACCTCGCCGTGCGCTCGCCGGAATACATCCGGGAGCTTACGCAGCACCATGTCGGCGGTTACCTCAAGATTGCACCGGAACACACGGAACCGGGCCCCCTTGCCCACATGATGAAACCCGGTATCGGCAGCTACGAGAAATTCAAGCAGCTCTTCGACCGCTTTTCCCGTGAGGCCGGCAAGGAGCAATACCTCATTCCCTACTTCATCGCCGCCCATCCCGGTACTACCGACGAGGACATGCTGAAGCTCGCCCTGTGGCTGAAGCGCAACGGCTTCCGCCTCGATCAGGTGCAGACCTTCCTGCCAACGCCCATGGCGCTGGCCACCACCATGTACCACACGGGGCTCAATCCCCTGCGCGGACTGCGGCATGCGCAGAAGGTGAAGGTGGTGCGCGAAGGCCGCATCCGGCGGCTGCACAAGGCCTTCCTCCGCTACCATGACCCGGAGAACTGGCCGCTTTTGCGGGAGGCGTTGAAACGCATGGGTCGCGCCGATCTCATCGGCAACGGCAAACATCATCTCGTCCCCGCCTGGCAGCCGCCGGGCACGGGACTTGCGCCGGAAGGGCGGCGACGGCCCCCGCGCGCCGCCGGCAGGAGCGGCGCCAAAGGGGTGTAAGGGGCGTGGCATAATCTGGGGAGCCCCACCCAGGAGCGCTTATGTCTCTCCTTTCCCGCTTCCAGTCCGAGCTGCCCCGTCTGGCCGCGCTGCGCCATGATCTGCACGCTCACCCGGAGCTCGCCTTCGAGGAACACCGCACCAGCGACGTCGTTGCCCGCTTTCTGGAAAAGGCGGGGGTGGAAGTCCATCGCGGACTGGCCGGCACCGGCGTGGTGGGCGTGCTGCGCGCCGGCCACAGTCGCCGTGCCATCGGCCTGCGGGCGGACATGGACGCCCTGCCCATCGAGGAGGAAAACACCTTTCCCCACCGTTCCCGTCATGCCGGCCGCATGCACGCCTGCGGCCACGATGGCCACACCACCATGCTGCTGGCGGCCGCCGAATACCTGGCCGGCAGCCGCCGCTTCGACGGCACGGTGTATTTCATCTTCCAGCCCGCCGAGGAAGGCGAGGGCGGCGCCCGCGCCATGATCGAAGACGGCCTGTTCACCCGCTTCCCCATGGAGGCGGTGTACGGCCTGCACAACTGGCCGGGCCTTGCCCTGGGCCAGTTCGCCGTACACCGGGGGCCGGTGATGGCGGGCACGGACCAGTTCGACATCGTCCTGCGTGGGCAGGGCGCCCATGCCGCCATGCCCCACCAGGGACGGGATCCCATCGTCGCCGCTGCCGCGCTGGTGCAGGCCCTGCAATCCATCGTCAGCCGCAGCACCGATCCCCTGGATGCCGTGGTGGTGAGCGTGACCCGTTTCCACGCCGGCGAGGCCTACAATGTCATCCCCCCGGAAGCGAAGCTGGGCGGCACGGTGCGCACCCTGCGGACGGAGGTGCAGCAGGAGGTGGAAAGCAACCTTAAGCGGCTTGCCATGGGGATTGCCCAGGCCCATGGCATGGAGGCGCAGGTGTTTTATCGGCGCGGATATCCCGCCACCGTGAACGACCCGCGGGAGGCGGAATTCTGCCGCCAGGTGGCCGCGCAGCTGGTGGGGGAAGAACAGGTACGGGCTGATCTGCCGCCCTCCATGGGC
>Ga0272446_1007019_pt1 | contig 11435 bp, 9 predicted proteins | sample YNPCB0061_FD_194587 | JGI IMG/M metagenome (GOLD analysis project Ga0272446, IMG submission 194587) | Hot spring microbial mat communities from Yellowstone National Park, WY, United States - YNP-CB-006-1 | ecosystem: Environmental > Aquatic > Thermal springs > Hot (42-90C) > Sediment | place...
CAGTTCGCTCAAGGTGCGGTCTTCGTCTTCGGTTAAGATGATGCGTAATGGCGCTGGCATGTAAGGGCACTCAAGCTACCCCAATATCTTACATTTAATTCCAACTGCCTACTTAGAAAGCCAGTTACGGCAAGAACGGCAACGGGCTGAGCAAGAACGGCAACGGGCTGAGCAAGAACGGTTGGAAAAGTTGCGATTACTGGAACAATTGCGCCGATTAGGGGTAGATGTGGAAGAGCCTTAGATTCCCCGATCGCGCTGCCGCCTGCTTTCTCTGATGGGCGATCGCTAGACCATCCACGATCGCGCCAGCGCTGTTGCTTGGATGCCCACAGGGCTTTTGTCAGTTCGCCGGTCAGGGTCTACCACCTCGATCAGCAACTTCCAGCGATCGCCCAACTGAGGAAAAAATTCCTGCAGACAATTTGAGCTGAATCCTTGATCCAAGTCGCCCTGCGGAGAGTAATGGAGGAATCTCGCTGCTTTGTACTAGCGATCGCGAGGCAAAACTGAATTGGCTCTTAGTAAACTTCGTCATGAGTGCCAATATCAAGCAGGAGGATAACTTTCTCCTTTGAATCTTCGTCAGTCTCTATAGCAAAGATGATGCGACAATCGTAACCGCAAGAACAGGCTCTTAATCCCAAAAGTTCGCCTTTGAGTGAATGGGTTCCCAACTGAGGAACAAAAACATCTTCTTGCATTTGTTGCAAGGTGGCCTCAATCCGTTTCTGAAGTTTGGGATCGCGAAGCACAAATTTGCGGAAGGCACGTTTGAATTTTGGGGTTAGAACGAGTTGTCTCATTCGCCATTTCGTAAAGTCTCACGCAGTTCAGCAATAATGTGTTCTGCGGACTGGGGCTTTAACCGCCCCTCGTGGAAAGCCGCGATCGCAGCTTGTGCATCTTGAGCCATTTCCTGGCGCCGTGCTTCAATGAGGCGATTTTGGATAATGTCAATCAGCATCTCTTGCTGCTCAGGAGGTAACTGACTGACCGTATCGAGTGCTTGCTCAAGGGTGATCATGGCACTGTAGGCTTGTCAATAGATGATTGCATCATTTTAGATCAGGACGCTTGTGTCGCTGCCAGATAGATCCGGCCTGGCGGTCTCTGCTCTGGTCAGAGAAAACTATCCTGCCCCACTGACCATGCACGATCGCGCCAGCGCTGTTGCTTGGATGCCCGCAGGGCTTTTGTCAGTTCGCGGGTCAGGGTCAACCACCTTGATCAGCAACTTCCAGCGATCGCCCCCATCTGAATTAGATCCCCATTCAAGCGCAGGTCCACGCCTTGTTGCAACAGGGGGCTAACTATGACATCAGCGATAATGAGAAAACACCGTTGGCGAAAACGGTGCGCACCTGTCGGCAATTGTTAAAACTCGAACCGGCTTTGTGGTTATTTGTGCACACCGAAGGGGTGGAACCGACGAACAATGATTCGGAAAGGGCATTGCGACCGGCTGTTCTCTGGCGGCACAGTAGCTTGGGGTCCCAAAGTGCTGCTGGAAGTCTATTTTTGGGGCGGATGTTGACGGTCGTCACCACCCTCCGCTTGCAAGGACGAAATGTGCTGGATTACCTGACTGAAGCCTGTCGAGCCAAGCGACAAGGAAAACCGGCTCCTTCGTTGCTGCCGAACACCTCCATTGCCGTCAATTTACTTCCCTCTGTCGCCTAAAACTCCCTGAAAAAGTACAAACAAACTTCATCTCTGGTGAACAGCAGCAGAGGCTTCAACCTGACCTCAGAACTACTGCAAGCATGGTCAAAAACTGCACTGAGCCAGACTGCAACCAACAGAGAAGCTCGAAAAAACAGCACACCTGAATTCTTGACCAATTAGGATAACAACTTTTACTTCCACTGACAAGATTTCAACTCATTGCTTTTCACTAAGAACAAGGGTGCTTTTCCCTACCCAGATCCCGATGGTATGAACAAGTAGATTTGTAGCTTATATCACACCGCAAACGTGTCTGCTGCTGTGTATGTCTTTACCATTCACGACTTCAGCGCCTCCAGACAGGTCCACTAGCCACCCACAACTCAGGTTGGAGGTGGCAGAGGACGGTAAGCATTGGCAACGATGACCTCCAACAACCGACGGGAAAGATCCTCCCCGGTCTGCTCCAACCGCTGGACGATCTTATCGGGGCTTTCAACGGTGACTGGCATCTGGCATCGTGGGTTTTAGCTCCATCTTCAGCGATCTCAACGGGTCCCAAGGGTGAGACATCTGAGCATCTGCTCAAAGCTTGGATAAGGCAGGCCAATCAAACTGGAAGAAGCGGCCATCAACCAGCCCCGATCTCCTTGCCTTATCGTAAGATCGAGGCAAGTCATCAGGCGGTGTTGAGATCGAGATTCAGAAAATCCTCCGCGATCGCCTGATTAGGATGAAATCATGAGCCAGATCTTTCAACAGATCCGTGAATTAATTGTCCGACAAGAGGTACGAATTTCAGCTCATGGTTATGATGAACTGGTTAATGATGGAATCCTTGTCAGGGAAGTGATGGCAGGTGCTGCAATGGCAACTGTTCTGGAAGAGTATCCTGACTATCCCAAAGGTTCTTGCGTTCTGGTTTTGCAGCGGGACGATCAGGATCGGCCGATTCACGTTGTATGGGGTATCGCACGAAATACTGACTCTCCAGCCGTTTTGATTACGGCTTACAGACCAGATCCAGAGCGATGGTCAGGAGATTTTCTCAGGAGGAAAAATGACTCAGAAGCACCAAACTAAATTGGTCCATGAAGGACACTATGTTGCTGAAGTTGACGTAGACCTGATTGAGACAGCCGAAGGATGGTCACCGTATTTATCGCTAGAGGATGCGCAGAAATTGGATGATGTGCGACAAGCTTTGCGCAGAGGGGATCTCGCTGCTGCGGCAAAACTTGCTCGTCTCTACAAGTTGACTCCTGTTAGCGGATGAGGCGGGTGGGCAGTCAAGGCTCTTGATCCAGGCTTCAACCTGGTCATGGGGAATGGCATCCTGCTGATAGTTGGCTAAAACCTCTAAGCTTTGCTGGATCATCTCTGCTTCGGTCAGTTGAACAAAGTTCAGATGATCGTCAAGGTCGCCAAAGGAAGGGGCTGAGTCGGCATCCTGCTGACTTTGACGCTCCAGTAGCCGAACACCAGCCCAAATCACGTCGATCGCAGTTTGATAGTTACCGCTCATGATTTGATGCTGCACTAACTGCTCTAGTTCGGGTGGTAGAACAATTTGCATAAGGTTTTCCAGACAGGCAATCTGTCTTTAATTGTAGACACTGTCTTTAATTGTAGACACTGGCAGAGTTTGCCCACCAATAGCCGCAGGGCAACTGCCCGCTGCGGGTCGTCAAAGTGGGATTCTCCGGCAACTTCCAGGTTCAGTTGCACCTCCCCTAAAGGGCTCAACAGTTCCTCTAACTCGGTTTCCCTCCGTTAAGCAACTGGAACTGATTGGCGGGGCTGTTGCAGTTCACATTGGAACGATTTATGAACCGAGTTCCCGTTCGAGTCGGTGCGACAGACCGTAATGGTTTGGGTCCTGTTGGCCAGTCTTTTCAGCCCAGGAATTGGGGGACTTATGACTATGCTTGGGACTATGCTTGGGACTCAATTACCCCGCCACCCAGCAGCATCTCTCCCTCATACCAGACGGCGGCCTGACCAGGGGTAATGCTAGCTTGAGGTTCATCAAATAGAATGCGGGCCCGGCCCTTTTCCAAAGGGATAATGGTGGCTGGAACGGCGGCTGATCGGTAGCGAATCTGCACTGTGGCAGTAATTGGGGCAGTTGGTTCAGCCATTGAAACCCAATTGACTCGTTGGACAGTGCAGTCCGAGGCCAGGGTGGCGGCGCGATCGCCCACAATCACCCGGTTACGAGCCGCATCCAGAGCCACCACATAGAGGGGTTCACTATGGGCAATGCCCAGTCCCTTGCGCTGACCAATGGTGTAGTGATGCACGCCCTCGTGATAACCCAGCACCTTACCGCGCTGGTCCACAATTTCGCCTTTCTGGGGAGTAATGTATTTGTCCAAAAAGGCCCGCATCGATCCATTGGCTTCTACCAGGCAGAGATCCTGACTTTCCGGTTTGTCGGCAGTGTGCAGGCCAAATTCCGCCGCAATCCGTCGGGTTTCCGTCTTGGGTTGTTCTCCCAATGGAAACAGGACATGGGCCAGGACCGATTGCGGTAGGTCATACAGGAAATAAGACTGATCCTTGCTGCGATCCACTGCTCGCAAAAGCTGATAGCGGCCACTGGCCACATCGAAGCGAGTTCGAGCATAGTGTCCGGTGGCAATCTGGTCCACCCCCAGTTCTTCCAGGGAATAGCGCAGCATGGGACCGAACTTCACCGCCCGATTGCACTGGGAACAGGGCAGGGGTGTGATGCCATCGCTATACCCCGCCACCAGATAGTCCACGATGTGTTCCTGAAAGACATCACGGCTATCCACAATGTGGTGGGCGACGCCGAGTTGCTCACACAGTTTGGCCGCATCCACCATGCCTTCTGAGCAGCATTGTCCTTTGCCCTTCATTAACCATAGGGTTAGGCCCACCACCTCATACCCTTGATGGTGCAGGATGGCAGCGGCGGTTGAACTGTCGACTCCGCCGGAAAGTCCCACTACAACTTTGCTCATGGGCGATCGCATCAGGAAACGAGAAATTAGCTCAAGAATGTTGTTTTTCTAGGCTAACATCGGACCCATCAATCCAACCATCAAGACTTTGGTGCTCGGCCAGGTCGCGGTCATTCCCGTACCGATAGCTTTTGCCGATAGCTGTATTGGCCATAGACATTCACCAGATAGGGCATGCCATAGGTTAATAGCGCCGCCAACCATCGTTCTCGACTCATCTCGCCCCGGAGCAGCGCCGCACCGTGATTAATGGCAAACAAGGTTGTGCCAACCAGGAGGGCGGTTTTAACCCCGGTCGGGATAAATTCTGGATCCAACAAACTGCGTAGATAGCCTCTGAGATCTTTCATCAAGTGTGTCTCTATTTTTTGCCCTTATTCAGACTGCTCTCAGCTTTTTAGAGCAGATTAGCAGTAGTTGGTGTGCGAAAGGGTTTGCCTAACCACACATCGAGCCCAAAATATTAGAATATGAAGAAACGTTACTTTCTGTCCGCGATCGCGGTGCTTGGGGGTGCCGCCTGGCTATCCCGCAATTCATTCCAGAGGTCCAACCCTATGACAACCAATCGTCAAGAGCAGTTTGAGATTACCCGCACCGACGAAGAATGGCGCCAGACCTTGACGCCGGAGCAATTTCGAGTGCTGCGCCAACATGGCACCGAACGGGCTGGCACCAGTCCGCTAGACAAGAATTATGAACCGGGAACCTATGTGTGTGCTGGCTGTGACCTCCCCCTGTTTACCTCTGAAACGAAATTCAACAGCGGCACGGGTTGGCCCAGCTTCTATGCCCCCATCGACGGGGCGATCGCAACCTCGGTAGACCGCTCCCTGTTTATGACCCGCACTGAGGTTCACTGCCGCCGCTGTGGCGGCCACCTAGGCCATGTTTTCAAAGACGGGCCCCAACCGACGGGGCTGCGTTACTGTATGAACGGTGTGGCCCTCAAGTTTATTCCCAGCTAGAGTTGGCTAGATAGGCGCCCTTGGTCTGGCTGCGACAAAGCCATCAATGTGACAGGTGACAGAGCGGGTAGGGAAGGGCAGGTAGGTTTTGGGTTTTGGGTAGCTGCCACCCCATCCTTCCCAATCACGCCCCCGACACCCAGCACCCCCTCGTCTCCTAGTGCAGCGTCAACTCTAGAAATTAGGGTTTGTAGTCAGCGCTTCAGCGCTAAAGCGCCGACTACGAGCTAATGGGTTCACCTTAAAATTAGGGTTTGACAGAACACTAGGGGCATGTCCGCCGATTTCAGACTCAACCACCAGCGGCTAAAACTTGGGCCGCGGTTAGAGTCACAGCAGGAAAGTGGGGAGACTGAAGTACTGCCTCAGCCCGGTAAACCCGCTCCTCATATAATCCTTCCACCCATTGCAGCACCGTCACCGCCTGGGCGATCGGGTCCACAATCCAATACTCCAGAATGTGGCGTCCGGCATATTCCGTTCGCTTGTAACGATAGTCGCGGTCTGCCTGATTGGGACTCACCACCTCAACCACCAACACGGGTGGCGGCATATCGTGGCTAATCAGGCAGTGGGTTGCACCCCTTAACGCCGCTGCTGTTTCCTCTGACAGAACCATCAGATCTGGCTGCCGTGCGGTGGCCCGTGCGCCACTGACTGCAATTTGGGCTCCAATCCTCAAGCAGTAGAAGGGAATCCCTAATTGCAGGAAGTAGGCAAACAAGAAGGAGACAATGCGGTTGTTCAAGTCACTCTCTGTTGGCATGGCAACCAATTGTCCATCAACCAACTCATAGCGGCTGTCTGTGCCATCGTCATAGACCAGATAGTCCTGTAGGGTCAGGAGTGTTTGCGGTACAGCAGTTTGGCTCATGGTGACGGTAGCCCCTTCTGCCTGGGTGATGCTTTGGATTATAGGCGTGAATTCTGTCTGATGTGCAGTTGCAGTCGAACCTGATCTTTCCGTTGGAGTGGGTTTCGACTCCGCTCAACCCACGGACTACACCCAACCCAATGAAGACTAAGCAGAGAGCCGACGAGTGCTGAGCGGAGAGCCGACGAGTGCTGAGCAGAGAGCCGACGAGTGCTGAGCGGAGAGCCGACGAGTGCTGAGCGGAGTCGAAGCACAAACTGGGAACCGCAACGATGCGCTGGGTTAGTAGGCAAGTAAAAACTTCAAGACTCCTGTCTACTATCCGGACACTTCACTGAAACTTCATATTTCTTCCCGCAGAACTTTACGACAGGATGCCCACCAGTCAGAAGATGCACCGTTTTATACGGAGGTCAATGTGTTTTTTTTTACAAAGCAGCCTGTTAACGTTTGACCTCAGGATATGGTTTCTCTAACCTGAGAAAAATCATCAGGGGAAATCGATAGGGATTATTTCCCGTTAGGGTCTTGCGCAGACCCGGATATACAGAAGCGCGACGGTCTTTCCTTTCAAGGGGCACTACCACTTCCGTTCATTCATCGACTTTGGAGTGCTTGCTATGAAACCCTTAAATCTTTTGAAACAGGGCGTCCTTGCCCTGGGTGGCGCCGGTTGCCTTGCATTAGGAACTGCCGAGGTTTCCCATGCCATTTCTTTTGTCACCAACCCCGCAACGGGTAACCAGTATGGATTGACTGACCCAGGGCTAAGCTGGACGGCAGCTCAGGCAGTGGCAGTGGCCAATGGCGGCAATCTGGTGACGATTAACAATTTAGCCGAACAAAACTGGCTGATCTCCACCTTTGGTAATAGTCTTTTCTGGATTGGACTGACAGATCAGGCCACAGAAGGTGTTTGGCAATGGATCAGCGGGGAACCAGTTACCTACACTAACTGGGCACCGGGTGAGCCAAATCAGGTTGGTAATGAAGACTACGCCGTGATGAATTGGGGAGACCTTGGGAGATGGAACGATTTACCTAATAATGTCTTTGGATCAGGATATCGTGGGATTGTTGAAAAACCGTCTGCAGCAACAGCGGTTCCAACTCCGGCCCTCCTGCCTGGTTTAATGGGCATGGGTCTGGGCATTCTCCGCAAGCGGCGCAATTTGCAGGCCGAGCAAGTGGAGGAATAAGCCATTTTGATGCCGGGAGATTTCTGACCTGTAAAAACAGACCGAATTCCTGCCCAAATTGCCTGGGAACACGATAGGCTGCAACAGGAATGAATGCAGGTTGATATGCATCGGATTGCAGCAACACCCGGCGGATGGGACCCTCAAGCCGAGGGTGTGATTTGGATTGAACAAACAGCGGCTGAGATTGTGTTTCTCACTGCCGCCGATACGGAGATTCAAACCCTGGCCCGGGCGATCGCCCAGCTACCCCACGACTTCCCCACGGTGCGTGGGATGAACCTGCTGGCTTTACAGCAGCAACTAACCATCGATACCTATGCGGAAGAGGTTCTGGAACCGGCTCAGGTGATCATCCTGCGCCTGTTGGGCGGCAGAGCTTACTGGTCCTATGGGCTGGAGGTTTTGCAGGAAACGGTTCAACGCACTGGCGCGGCTCTGTTCGTTCTGCCGGGCGACGATCGCCCGGATTTGGATTTAATCAGCCATTCCACCGTTCCCCTGGCGATCGTCAATCAACTCTGGCGTTACTTAACCGAAGGCGGCATTGCCAACCTGGTCCATGCCCTTCAGTTTGTGGCGGATGTCAAGTTAGGCAGCCAGTTTAATCCGCCGCCCCCAATTCCCGTGCCATCAGTTGGACGGTATGACTGGCAACGGTCAGCGGTCAGCGGTCAGCACCCAACACCCAACACCCAACATCCACTCCCCCGCGTCGGCATCCTGTTCTACCGGGCCCATTATCTGTCTGGCAACACCGCTCCCATTGATGCGCTGTGTCAGGCATTGGCGGAACGGAATCTGGAAGCGGTGCCGATGTTTGTGGCGGCTTTGCGCGATCCAGAAGTGCAGGCCGAGGTGTTGGACAGCTTCCAACCGAAGCAACAGCCAGCAGTGGAGGTGGTTTTGAATACCACCAGTTTTGCGATCGCGTCCCTGTCCGACCATCGCTCCGGAGCAACCCATCCCCAAACCCCAGCACCTGGCTCCTCCCCCATCGGCCTATGGCAGCAACTGGATGTGCCAGTGTTGCAGGTGATTCTCAGCGGTGGCACCCAGGAGCAGTGGCAGGCTCACTTTCAGGGGTTATCACCGCGGGATATCGCCATGAATGTGGCCCTGCCGGAGGTGGATGGGCGCATTATCACGCGAGCGGTGTCGTTTAAGGCGATTGCCAGTTGGAATACAGCCCTGGAAACGGATGTCGTCACCTACGAACCAGTGCCCGATCGCATCCAGTTTGTCGCCGATCTGACAGCTAATTGGGTGGCGCTGCGGCGGACCCCGGTGGGCGATCGCAAAGTGGCCCTGATCCTGGCCAACTACCCCAATCGGGATGGGCGACTGGCCAACGGGGTGGGACTGGACACTCCCGCCAGTTGTGTGGCCATGCTTCAGGCCATGCAGCAAGCCGGTTATCGAGTTGAGTCCTGTCCTCAAAGCAGTGACGAACTGATGCAGCGGTTGACCCAGGGTATAACCAATGATCCCGAGGGATGGGAGTTGCGCTCTGTCCAGCAAACCCTTTCTCCAACCGACTACCGCCAATACTTTGAGGCGCTGCCGCAAAGCGTCCAGCAGCAAATACAGGCCCGCTGGGGCGAGCCACCTGACCCAGCAGCCAACCCATTTCCCGTGCCGGGTCTGCAACTGGGCCAGGTGTTTGTAGGCATCCAACCAGCCCGGGGCTATGACCAGGATCCGTCCCTGAACTACCATGCTCCCGATCTAGAGCCCCCCCATGCTTATCTGGCCTTCTACTATTGGCTACGGCACCAGTTGGGGATTCAGGCGATCGTCCATGTGGGCAAGCATGGCAATCTGGAATGGCTGCCCGGCAAAGGCATTGCCCTATCCGAGGGCTGTTTCCCAGAAGTAGCACTGGGACCGCTGCCCCACCTGTATCCCTTTATCGTCAACGATCCGGGGGAAGGAGCCCAGGCCAAACGGCGAAGCCAGGCGGTGATTCTGGATCACCTGACGCCACCCATGACTCGGGCCGAACTGTACGGGCCGCTGCAAGAACTGGAGGGATTGGTGGATGAATACTACGAAGCCCAAAGTCTGGATCCCTCCCGTTTAGGTCGAATTCGCGATCGCATCACAGCTCTGATCCAGCAGGAAAACCTGCATCGGGATCTGGCGTTCCTGCCAACCCCAGCCTTGGATGGCGCTTCCATCGCCACTCCAGATACAACCTCAGCGCCGCCCTTTGCCGCCCTACTGACCCAAATTGATGGCTACCTGTGTGAATTGAAAGAAGCTCAGATTCGAGATGGCTTGCACATCTTTGGCCAATGTCCCACCGGCACCCAACTGCGCGATCTGATACTGGCGATCGCCCGCCACCCCAGTCCCGGCCGTTTGGGTTTGACCCGCGCCCTGGCCCTAGATTGGGGACTGGATTTTGACCCCCTGACCGCCGATCCGGCCCAGCCGATCCCAGCTAACGATCAACCTCCCACGAAAGCGCAGTGGGGACCGCTGCCAGGATTGCAGAACTGTCGCACCATCGGCGATGCGATCGCCCAACTGGAAGAATTTGCCGCTACTCTGGTGGAGCCTTTACTGATTAACCCCGCCGTTCCCTTCGATCCGCTGCTTCCTCGAACCACTCAGGAACTAACTTGGATCCAAGCCTTCCTCCTACCAGCCCTGCGCCAAACGGAACAAGAACAGCACAACCTGTTACGGGGGCTGGAGGGACGCTATGTCCCGGCTGGGGCTGCCGGTGCGCCAACCCGTGGCCGACCGGAGGTGTTGCCAACCGGACGGAACTTTTACTCAGTGGATATTCGGGCGATCCCCACGGAAACCGCCTGGGATGTGGGCCGCAAAGCCGCCGAAGCCCTGATTGAACGCTACACCCAGGAACAAGGGGAGTATCCCAAAAGTCTCGGACTCTCCATCTGGGGCACCTCCACCATGCGCACCGGCGGCGATGACCTGGCGGAGGCGCTGGCCTTGTTGGGGGTGCAGCCGGTCTGGGAAGGCGCCGCCCGGCGGGTAGTTGATTTTGAAATTTTGCCCCTGTCCTTTCTGGGCCGTCCCCGCGTCGATGTGACACTGCGGATTTCCGGCTTTTTCCGAGATGCCTTTGCCAACTTAATCGATCTGTTTGATCAGGCGGTGGCGGCAGTGGCCGCCCTAGATGAACCCCCGGAGCAAAACCCACTGGCGGCTCAGGTGCGCCAGGAAAGCGAAACCTGGCAGGCGGCTGGTCTGACGATGGAGCAGGCTGAACGGCGATCGCGCTATCGCATCTTCGGATCTAAACCAGGAGCCTATGGCGCCGGACTGCAAGGACTAATCGAGGCCCAGAACTGGACCGATGACGCCGATCTGGCCCAAGCCTATATCAACTGGAGCGGCTATGCCTATACCAACCAGGGGACGGGACATGCAGCCCCGGAAGCATTACAGCAACGCTTAAGCCAATTGCAAATTGTGCTGCACAACCAGGACAACCGGGAGCATGACCTGCTGGACTCGGATGACTATTACCAGTTCCAGGGAGGACTGACGGCGGCGGTGCGGGCCGTTCAAGGCCGCAATCCCCAGACCTACTTCGGCGATCATTCTCGACCAGAGCAGCCCCGTATTCGGCGCCTGCAGGAAGAAATCGCCCGGGTCTACCGTTCCCGCGTGGTCAATCCCAAATGGATTGCCGGTGTTATGCGCCACGGTTATAAGGGCGCTTTTGAGCTGGCGGCAACGGTGGACTATCTGTTTGCCT
>Ga0272446_1007020_pt1 | contig 11433 bp, 9 predicted proteins | sample YNPCB0061_FD_194587 | JGI IMG/M metagenome (GOLD analysis project Ga0272446, IMG submission 194587) | Hot spring microbial mat communities from Yellowstone National Park, WY, United States - YNP-CB-006-1 | ecosystem: Environmental > Aquatic > Thermal springs > Hot (42-90C) > Sediment | place...
ACGCCGCTACTCCCTTGATTGGCGGCATGCCCAAGAATTGCTTAACCAAGGCATGTTAGGTAATCCCCTGAATTTTTATGCTCGAATTTCCATGGGAAAGAGCCGTGACCCAGCCAGCGTTCTTTTTTGGGATGGTACCCACATGATTGATGCCCTACGATTTTTGTTTCCAGGTTCCTGGTCTCTTAAAAAAACGTGGCGTACCCACCATCCCAATCAAGTGATGGGCGCCACCCTCCAAGTAGGATCCCTCAGCGGCATCATCAGCGTGTCAAATGGATTTGATCATTTAGTCTTTGAACTCGAAGTGCAGTGTGAAAAAGGAAGGCTGCGGGTTGGCAACGGAACTTGGGAGGTTTGGGAAAGCCAAAAAAGTCCCTTTTATGAGGGGTCCCGCAGTCTAGTAAAAAACGAAGAAAAAATCTGGTCGACCACCAACTACTTTCGTGGTGTCTACCAAGACGCCGCCGATTGTTTGCAAAACCCAACCAAGCAGCCTGAATCCACTGGCTGGGATGGTTGGGAAGCCCTTAAAATCATCCGTTCCATTCAACGGTCCTATTGGTTTAAGTAGCGTTCAATCTCAGCTCGGCGGGGATAAGAGGGTTGTCGCTCTAACAAGTTGCGAAACACCCTTGCCCCTTCATCAACCTCACCCAGGGCGTAGTACACCGTCCCTAAGCGGTAGTGAGCATCCCAAAAACTGGGGTTGAGGCGAACCAACTCTAAAAGCACACTTTTAGCCAAATCATTGCGGCCTGTTTCAATGTAGGCAAGAGATAGGTTGAACCGAACCTGCGGGGTATCTGCCCGACGATCGATGGCGCGTTGATAGTAGGTGATGGCTTGGTCGTAGAGTTTTTTCTGAAGGAGGATGTTTCCTAGGTTGTTGTTCACGGTCATGTTGTTGGGTTCTAGTTCAAAGGCAGCCATGAGTAACTCAAGGGCTGAGTCTAGGTCACCGTTTTTTTCAAGGATGTTGGCCAGATTGATGCGTGGTGGCACGTATTTTGAATCAAGACTCATCGCTTGCCGATATGCTGTTGCAGCCTGGGCTGAATCACCCATTCTTTCCAACACCAAACCCAAGTTGTATTGGTAGAGCGCGTTTGACGCCTCAAGTTGAACCGCCAGACGCGCATTTTGAAGGGCGGCCTCAAGCTTATTGAGTCGAAGTTGGGTTAGGCTTAAATTATAGGGAATTTCAGCACGCGTATTGTCTAACGACAAGGCACGGGTTAAGGTTGTTTCTGCTTCCGCAAAACGGTTCAAGGTAAAATAAGCCGTTCCCAGGGCCAAGTGATAGGGAGCTCGGTTAGGTTCCAACTTGACGGCTTCTTGGAGGGCTTCGACAGCCTGGGTGTTGTTTCCTATCCGAGTTTGAGCCTGCCCAAGAGCAAAGAATCCCACGGCGTAATCGGGCTTAGCGCGAACGCTGGCTTGAAAAGCTAGAACGGCGTTTCGATCGTCATTGAGCTGTTGATAACTCAAGCCCTGGTTGTAAGCAGCCCGATGATTGTTGGGTTCCAAGCGCAAGACCTGGCCAAAGGTTTGGGCTGCTTCTCGGAATTGTTTGTTTCGGTAATAGCTCACCCCCAACTCATAGAGGATGCTCGCATTTTGAGGATTCAGACGGTCTGCTTGTCGATAATTGTTGATCGCTTCAGGCCAGTTCTGGGCGGTTTGGTACACATCACCCAAAATCCGATAAGGCCTAAACTGGTTGGGATTGATTTGAACAGCTTGGTTCAAGAATTCGATGGCTTGACGGCGATTTTCGGCACCATTGGGGTTCTCAAGGTAGAACGCTTCTCCCATGCGCTCGTAGGCTGTTGCGTTACGCGAATCTTGTTTGATCACCTCTTGGAAAACTTGCCGTGCTTCTGGGTACTTCCCTTGATTCAAGAGTTCGATACCCCGATTGAGCAATTCTTGACGTTCGCGTTCTTCCCGGCTTAGGCGGGCTGACTCAGCTTGCTGGCGTGCCAAACGCTCCTGTTCTTCACGCTGTCGTTCCAAACGCCGGCGGGCCTCCTCTTCTTGGGCTGAGATTTGAGGTGCGCTCTGAACCTGGGGTGGTGTCACGACCACCACGCGCTCCGGTTGACGCGTACGCTCTAGGGCTTCTCTTTCTTCTTGTCGCCGTCTTGCCTCGGCTTGACGTTTCTGTTCAAGCACTTGGTTCAAAAGATCCGTCGCTTCAGCATCGTTCAAGTCCTTGGTTAAAAGGGACTCCAAGAGGCTCATCGCGCGTTCGTATTCGCCTTGTTCAAGATAACGCCGTGCTAAAATCAGGCTATTAGTTCGGGAATCGCTTGGGGACTCTGTTGGAATGAGGGAGGTAGTTAACAAGCCAATTCCTAAAATTAACAGAATGGCAAGGCCACCCCAAATTGCCCAGCGGGCCCAGGGGCTCCTATTGTTATTATTTGTCAAAGTTGAACTCCTCTCTTCAGTTTTTTCGATGCTAGGTTCTACCCGCGTCAGGTGCGTTAGCTCTTCTTGAGGCAAAGTTACTTGTAAATTAGACTGCTGAGACGTTTGAGGCGTTGAATTTAATTGTTGCTCTAGGGGTGCTGTTGTTCGTTTGGGACGCTCACCCCCGTGACTTTTCTTTGGGGCAACGGTTGATGCTGTTTTCTTGCGGGTGGCTGTCTTAGCTTTAGCGGCTGATTTTGTCTTTGGCTCCGCCTTGGCCTTTGCCCTAGCTTTTGGGGTATTGGGCTCGGGATTGGGTGTTTTCTTACTCGGCAAGGTCTAACTCCTCTTGAGGTTTTTTGATCTGTCCCTCTGATGCACCTAGGTTCTTGGTCTCTTCGGCTGCCCTTGCAAGGCTTTCTCGAATCCGCGCCAAAAGTTCTTCACGACGACGATTTTCCTCTGCCAGGCGCTGTGCCTCTTCTTGCTGACGCCGTTCTGCCTCCAAGCGTGCCAATTCTTCTGCCCGTTTGCGTTCTTCTTCTTGAATAGCGGCAATCCGCTGTGCCTCACGACGTGCTTCTTCCTCTCGGGCAATTTGGGCAAGCCGTTGAGCTTCTGCTAGGCGCTCTGCTTCACGAATCGAAGCCAAATGCGCTTGTAATAGATCGGTGAGGCGCATGATTTGAGGGCGTTGCGGGTTCTGCGGCTGAAGTGCCAAAACTTGAAGGTAATCATCGAGAGCCCCTTGGTAGTTTTGCTGGATGAGGCGAGTGTTGGCGCGATTCAAATACACATCCCCATCTTGAGCGTCAAGGGTAAGAGCCTTGGTGAAGTTCTCTTCAGCCTCTTTATATTTGCGCTGACCCATCATCACGTTCCCCAAGTTGAATAAAAGAGTTTGTGTGAGCTCCCCCGGAAGTTGGAGTCCTCGATCAAACATGGTTTTGGCACGTTCGAGCTGCCCAAGGGCATAGTAGGCCGTTCCGAGGTTGAGAAAGAGCTTTTGTGATGCTTGCCCCTGGCCCAAACTGGCTTCGAAAAAGGTGAGAGCTTCTTGTGGTTTGTTTTGCAGGAGAAGCTTTTCCCCTTCCGCTAGGAAATCCGTTGAGGGAGTTGCCCCTGCTTTGAGGACTACCATCAGAAAAAACCCTATTTGACAGCCTTTCTTGAACATACTACCATTCCAATATACCATATTCGGCAAGAAATGACGGGGGATTGACCCTTTGGAACTTATCATAACGCTCATCTTTGGTGGAATCGCACTTGGCATAGCAATTTTTTACCTCTTTACCCAAGTTTTGTTACCCAAACGAATTGTAACCATTCAAAATCTGATGCGTAGGGGAAAGTATACCCAGGCCATCCGCATTGCCCAAAAAATGATCGCCAAGGACCCCCGAAACAACGAAGCTCACTATTTATTGGGCATGATCTACCTACAAGTGAATAAACCCGAACTTGCCTTTATCGAGCTAAAAACGGTTAACCAAATCGGAATTTTTAGCGGGGTAATCAGGGAACTAGAATTTCGAAAACAAATGGCTGCCTTGTTCGTCCAATTTGGACAAGATGAAGAGGCTCTTAAAGAATACGTTCTCCTCATCAAGGCAGAACCCGCCGAAGCCGCTCACTATTTTAATGCGGGACAACTTTTTGAAAAACACGGTAAATCAGACCAAGCCCACAAATATTACAAAAAGGCTCTGGAACTTGACCCAAGTCACACCCAAGCTCACCTTCGTTTGGGTATGCTCCTCTACCGAGCCAAACGCGTAGCAGATGCTCGAGCCGAGTTGGAAAGCGCGCTGCGTTTTGGTCCCGACAATTACGAGGCGGCCTTTTACATTGGTAAAATTTTCAAAGATAATAAAGAATTCACAAGCGCGGTGAATTATTTTGAAAAGAGTTTGAAAGATCCCAACCTCCGTCTCAAAAGCCTGATTGAACGGGGGATCTGTTACATGCAACTCGAAAACATCGAACGTGCCATTCCCGAACTTGAAAGAGCCATCAAACTAGAAAATGCGGAGAACCTCAACGAAATCCTCCACGCACGTTATTTTCTCTCGCTTTGTTACGAACGATTGCGGCAATTCGACGAAGCGATAGAACAGTGGGAAACAATTTACAAGGTAAAACCTAATTTCAAAGATGTCCTCGAAAAGTTAAACCTCTACGCCGACCTTCGTGCCGACGACAAAATAAAAGATTACATGACCTGCTCCAAGGAAGAGTTCATCCAGTTATGTGCGAATATGACCACCGCACAAGGACTACGAATTAAAGAAACCACAGAAATCCCCGATGGGGTACAGTTCATCACAATCGAGAACGACAGCGAGCAGTGGCGCAACGTTAAGAAAATGCCCAAAATCCTTCAGTACTATCGGATCAATGAGAACATCGATGACAATGTACTGCGCCCCCTCTCGGAAGCGCTCCAAAAAATGCAGGGTAACCGCGTCATTGTGATAACGAATACGGGCTTCACCCGAACCGCCATCAATTTTGCCGAAAGCCGCCCTTTCACCCTCATCGCGAAGGATGGTTTGCAGAACCTGCTCAATAAGGTATCTTGGAAGACGAAATGAAAATTCTCTGCGTTGCGGATCAAATCGATCCCCTGGTGTATAGCAGTTCGATTAAAAGCCGTTTTCGCGATGTTGAGTTGGTTCTGGGAGCTGGGGACCTGCCCTTGGACTATTATAGCTTCATCGTTAGTTGCTTGAACATTCCCCTTCTTTACATTTTTGGGAATCATGAGCTTACTAGCTACAAAGCCATTAAATTTCGATCATACCGCGATCCCAAAACCTGGGAAGATGATGTGCAACTCAATGAGAAATACGGGGCCATCTATACAGGTGATAAAGTGAAAAATCAAAACAAGGTTTTAATTGCAGGCTTAGGGGGGAGTAAGCGCTACAACGATGGACTCAACCAATACACTGAACTACAAATGTTTTACAAAATGCTCAAACTTCTTCCGGGACTAATTTGGAATCGAATTGTTCATGGGCGTTGGCTGGATGTCTTACTAACCCATGCCCCACCTTATGAAATCCATGATCGTCCCGATCCTTGCCACCGTGGATTCAAGGTTTTTCGGTGGTTCATGCATTTATTTAAACCAAAATACCTCATTCACGGTCACGTTCATCTTTACCGTCTTGATGACAAACGCTACACCCAGTTTAAAAAAACGATGGTTGTCAACGCCTTCAACCACGTTGTCATTGAACTGGAGGTGCCGGGTGGATGAGCGGCTCATCACTGCCAAGGCCTCCGATGATTTCAACAAGGCACGCGCAAAAGAATTGTTTTCCCGAATTGTACACCTGCTCAAACCCGAGAAAAAGCAACTCCTCAATCTCAAAGAAGTAAAAGCTCTTTTGCGAACCAAGGGTGAATACTACAAGGGAATGCAAACTGTTCCCATCGATGCCATTGTGGGAAGCGAAGGACGATATCGAGACTTCAACCAAGCCTTTTTACCCAAACACGAATACCTACGCGAGCGCTGGGAGCGAATCGACAAGGCGCGCTTACGCGATGAAATTCTTCCCCCGATCAAACTCTATCAAATTGGCGAGGTTTACTTTGTTCGTGATGGTAATCACCGCGTTAGTGTGGCAAAAAGTCAGGGACAAAAATCAATCGACGCCGAGGTGACAGCCATCGTGGCTGACATCCCATTTAAACCCGGGATGACCCAATCACAGCTCATCGAAGAGCTCTTGAAATGGGAGAAACAAAAATTTATTACCCAAACGCATCTTGATAAGGTCATCTCCTTAGATCACCTCAACTTCAGTACCCCAGGACGATTTGATGAGATCATTAAGCACATTCAAGGGCACCGTTACTTCATGAACCTCCAGCCAGGGAAAAATTTGAGCTTTGAACAAGCTGCCCAAAGCTGGTGCCAAAACATCTTCTTACCCATCATTAAGGCTGTTCAGAAAGAAAACATTTTGAGCCGCTTCCCAGGACGAACCGAGGCCGATCTTTATATTTGGATTGTACAGCACTGGGATAGCCTGAAGGCAAAGTATGGTGAAAAAATCAGCATCACCGAGGCAGCCCGAGACTTCTCCCAAAAATTTGGGAAAAACTTCTGGGAACGCTTAGCAAGTCTATTCAAATTTTGAACCGTTTCACTAAGTTGTCTAACCCATTGGAGATGGACTTGTTCCGCCGACTGTTGTCGATGGTGATTTGAGCCGTCTCGGCAATTTCAAACGTGGCCTGATTAATTTCCGCGATTGCTTCTTGTACCTTACGGGCTTTTTCCACTACCCCTAACACCAGCTTTAGCATGCTCTGACTACCGGTGGCCATTTCGCGCGATCCCAACTCTACTTCGGCAGCAATTTGCTTGAGCTGATGGACCCCTTCCAAAACCTGCTTGTTTCCCACATTTTGTTGCTCAGCCGAAGTACGAATTTCCATTTGACGGTTAATAACCTCATCGACCGACTTTCGAATGGCTTCAAAAGCTGAACCGGCATCGGAAGAACTAGCCACGGCTTGCTCACTGAATTGGTGCAAGCTCTTTAATAACTGGTTGATGTCACGGCTACGATTGGCAGACTCCTCGGCAAGTTTACGAATTTCATCGGCCACTACGGCAAAGCCCTTGCCCGCTTCACCCGCATGAGCTGCTTCGATGGCCGCATTCATGGCCAGGAGGTTGGTCTGGCTCGCGATGTTGTTGATGATGCTATTGGCTTCCTGAAGCCCATCGGATTGCGCTGAAATGTTGCGAATCACCTCGTTGACTTCTTCCAATTTTTCATAACCCTGATCACTCACCGTCTTAAGCTTGGTGATGGAATTCATACTTACATCAATGTTACGTGTCATGTTCTGGATGTTTGCCACCATTTCCTCAACGGCGCTGGCAGAATTTGAAAGAGTTTGATTTTGCCGCTCAATTTGCTGGTTGAGGCTGTTAAGGTTGCCCACAATCTGTTCCACGGTAGAGCTCATCTCCATCACCGTGGAGCTTTGTACATCTGCAGTCTGTTTCATGTTTTTTATGTTGGTTTGAACCTTATCCAGCTCAATACCAATCGAATCCATGTTCTTTTCGAGTTGGACACTGACCTGATCGAGGTTTTTCATTTGCTCGCGAATCTGCAGAACGATTTTCCCAAGACCCTCAATAAAAAGATTAAAACTCTGGGATAATTGGGCTAATTCGCCTCCCCCCTTGGTGACGAGTCGAACCCGAAGATCAGCCTCACCTAGCGCGAATTCCTTCATGGAAATCCCAATTCGAATCATTGGACGCATAAAGGAATCGATGACAAACAGTAGAATTAAAACAAGGATGAACATTGCCGTCAAAAACGATAGGATAAAAAATTGAGCAAATGAGTCCGACTCTTGATAAAATTCGGTTAGGGGAACCACGGCCCCATAAACCCAACGCTGATTAGTACGTCCCACCGAAAAGGGGATGAAACTTTTCATGGTGAACGCATTCAATGCTTTGGAGAATTCTTTTTCTGTAAACGATAAACCCTCTTCAATTTTTTGAATAAAAGAGGCTGCCTTCTCGCCTTCCCACTCGGGGGCCTTTTTGCCTATCCGTTCCTTGGAAGGGTGGTAAGCAACTACGCCTTCGGGCGATATCAAGCGCCCAAAGCCCGTGTCATAAAGTTTGAGCTGACCTAACTCTTCCGCGAGTGAATCAAGGCTATAGTCTATTCCCACGACACCTTGAAAAACCCCCCGCCTATCGTAAATGGGGGCTGCAGCCGTGACCATCAGGGTTTTGACCCCCTGGGGCTCATCATAATAAGGCTCAGTGAGAAATTCATGGCCAAGATCTCTAGGGATGATGTAATAATCGGCTAGGTAGTGTTCATCTCGGGAAGTTTCAAGCTTTATTCCTTCGGGTCCACGTGTCCAATAGGGAGCAAAGGCACCTGTTTCGGTTCCTGCCCCAGCCAGGTTTTGATTCACAAAGCGATCATCTAGTCCGTCAAGGCGGTTGGGCTCCCACTGAATCCACACCCCAATCCAGCGTTTATTGCTCTCTAAAATTTGCCGTGACATGGTGAGGAAAACTGATCGTCGCGACTCACGTGGCATGGAATCAAAACTGGAAAGGGTTAAGGCCAGACTTCGGGTCGAAAAAAGAGCCTCCTCCAGAAGGTTTTTGGTTCGCCAGGCATATTGACCACCAAGTGCTTCCATGTAGGACTTTCCTTGGATTTCATCCCGGGAACGTAAGTTCACATAGATGAAGCTACCAATCCCCAAAAACAAGCCACCAACAACCAAGTTTAGAATTAAAGTGTACTTTATTTTTAAACTCATTCCCTTTTTTTGTACTACAGGATCTGACATGTATTGTTCCTTCGGAATGTCTTTTATTTCGAATATACCTTATTATTATCGTTAGGAGAATAGTAACATGAGTAGTATTTTTGAACGTTTGATGCTTTTATTTCGAAGCGAATTTCAATTCCATCGCCCCACAGAGCATTCCATGAGTCAAGAGGAGTGGGAAGCCTTTCGAGAACTTGAAGAAGAATTGAAAAGGGCTAAACAAAACAAAAATAGCCAAGCCTACACCGATCACGATGGCCCTACCCAACAGCAGTTGAAACCCGAGGTTATTCGAGCCTATGAGTACCTCAAAATTCCAGTGGGCTCGCCTTGGAGTGTGGTACAAAAAGCTTACAAGATTCTCATCGTGCAAAACCATCCCGACCGTTTTGCTAACGACCCCCAACGCTACAAAAAAGCCACTGAAAAAACCCAAGAAATCAACCAAGCCTATCAGGAACTTAAGCAGTACCTCAATCAATAAAAACCACCTCTTGTTTTGATCCTCAGGGCAAGGGACTCAAGATGGGATAGCCATCGGGCTCAAAACGAGTGACTTCTCGGTCTTTTTTAAGGTCCATCAAATCAATCACCACATCGGTAACAAAATAATCACCACGACTGGGCTCGGCGTAGATCAAACCAGCTGCCCAACGCTTTCCACGGCGGAGGATGAAAGAAGCACGCACCAATAGCTCGCTTTCCCAAAAAAGCTGACCAAGTCGGTACTCGGTGGGGGTCCAGCCTTGATTGATCACCTCCTGAAGTGGCCGTGCCACTGTATCGCGCCACGTCGGTGCAATGAGATTGCGCGCTACCTCCCCCCGCGAAAGGCGTCTGAGAAAATTAGTAAACAAGGTGTAAACCTTGGGGTCATCCACCCGTACAGGCACCTGAGAGGCTAATTGACCAATTTGAAAATCATAAGGAGGGGGGCTTTCAATGGGAGGCAAAACCTGAAGGAGAAACTCCTTCCCGCGCAAAAATGTTTGGCTTGCCTCAGGACGAACGGCAGGTGGCGTATTAGGACTAGCCTCGGTGGGGGGAGGACTTGCTTGTGAAGGAGGGATACCAGTTTCACCCGCTCTTGCTGGTTGTTCCTGACGTTGGGCTTGTTCAATCGCCAGCCGCTCAAGCTCTTCTTGGGTTTGAGTCGTGGGCGAAGATTGAACTACTTCTGGGGCGGGGACCGAGGTTTCTGGAACCTGTTCCGCCTCTGAGAGGGCTTCGGGTTGCGAAGACGGCTCTACCTTAGACTCCTGAGGGGTACACGCCAACAGTAAAAGGATGAGCCCAAAAATCCGCTTCATGAACCTTGTTATATCATGAGTCGACTGGACGCTCTAGGGGGAAGCCATTATGCTAAAGTTGTGAATCAAAAGGTCATCACCTACTTGTCGGAGTCGTTTACCCATCCCGTTCGAGATCCTCTTTGGAAACACATCTACCTTACCGCTGGGATGGAAAAATTGATCCAAACACCCGCCTTTTCCCGCTTAAGCCGACTGCGTCAATTGGGGCTGGCGTATCACATCTACCCAGGTGCCGTCCATACACGATTCAACCACAGCTTAGGAGTATTTCACCTTGCCAAGCGCATTATCACGGTGCTGTTGAGCCACCCCGACTGCCCCGTCCTGAGTCTAGAAGGGGTCCGTGCGTTCTTAGTGGCATGTCTTTGCCACGACCTGGGACACTTTCCCTACGCACATGTGTTTGAGGATAGCCTCAAGCTGCTTGACCACGAAGCCCTGAGCGCCCACAAGGTCTTGGAAAAACCCTTGGCCACCCTCATTCAGTACGACATTGGTACCGACCCCTACTGGGTGGCTTCGATCATCAATACCGAATTACAAAGCGTCCATAATCCTCAAGAAACCGAGTTTTACCGTTCGTTGTTGTCTGGGGTGCTTGATCCCGACAAGCTCGATTACCTCAACCGTGACGCGTATTTTTGTGGCATCCCTTACGGCATTCAAGACACCGATTTCATCATCAGCCAAATGATTCCCCTCCCCAGTTACCAGGTTGCCTTAGCTTCCAAAGGTTTAATGAGTGTGGAGAATGTTTTGTTCAGTAAGTACTTGATGTACCGCTCAGTGTACTGGCACAAGGGGGTGCGCGCCCCTTCAAGCATCATCAAAAAATCGCTGGAAATGGCGCTGAATCAGGGAACAGTTCAGCCTGAAGACTTGTACCAGCTTGACGACACCAACTTTGCCTCAACCTTGGCACACAAGGACCCCTCTTTAGCCATCATCCTCCTGGCTGAAACCAAGGGTAATTTTTTATCCATTCATGAAGAGGATTGGGATGGTGATCAGCTCAACAGCGCCCACCTCCTAGACCCACTGAAGCGCTGGGAAATTGAACGAGAGCTGGCACAGCAACTTAGTCGTAAAATTGCACAGCCAGTGAATGAAAACGAGGTGGTCATCGATGTTCCGCGCTCTCTGAGCTTTGAAGTGGAACTGCCCATCGTGCACCATGGCAAAATTACCGCATTTACTGACAGTCGAACGGTGTTTGGGCCCGAAGTGGTCAAGAGCTTTACGCGCGTACTAAAAAAAGTGCGCATCTGTGGACCAGCCCGTACCCTAAGTTTGGGTGAGACACTTTCACTCTAGATTGAAATTTTCTACCCTTCAGCCTAAACTATAGGCGGAG
>Ga0272446_1007021_pt1 | contig 11432 bp, 12 predicted proteins | sample YNPCB0061_FD_194587 | JGI IMG/M metagenome (GOLD analysis project Ga0272446, IMG submission 194587) | Hot spring microbial mat communities from Yellowstone National Park, WY, United States - YNP-CB-006-1 | ecosystem: Environmental > Aquatic > Thermal springs > Hot (42-90C) > Sediment | place...
ACCCATCCACGAGCGAACCCGAACCCAAGGAGGCCCAGGCATGAGCCGCACACCTTTCGTTTCCGCCGTCTTCGCTGCCATCCTGCTAATGTCGGGCTGCGAGCGCCCGGTCACGGAAGCGGCGAGTACCGCCGCGCAGACGGCTCCCGTGCAAGGGGTTTCCTACCCGGTCGAATCCCAGCTCGACAAGTTCGAGTTTCGGCCCAATGAGTGTGCGGGGGAGCTGCTCAAAATTCTGGCGGCCAATAAATTCGATCCCATTCGCGGTGGGTTCTACATGGAAAAACCGGGCCGCTTGCACTACCTCCCCGGCGCCGACCCTGGTATCGGTGGTGCCGCACTCAATACGGACCTGGATTCCGAAGAACTGAGTAGTGCCTGGTGGTATCAGTCCCTGGACCTGAACGACGATGGGCTGTGCGATTTTGTGCGCACCAGCTTTGCCGGTGACCAGGCAAATGGGCAGCAGTTCGAACTTTATATGCGTACCGGGCCGGGGTACGATGCGCTTAGCGGCAACATGGCATCGGAATACTTCGACTCGGAAGACGCCCTCGACTGGCGCCACGGCGGCCCCATGCCCCTGCCCGGCACGCGCAACGACCAGTTCATCGTCTTCAAGATCTACCCCAAGGCCGGCGGCATGCCGTATATCGTGATGCCGAGTTATGAGTTCACAAGGGGGAGAAGAGCCGATTTCACCTTCTTTGCTGACTTGAATGAATTTGGTAAATATGAATTCAGCGGTGCGGACGCCTTTGGACCACGCCTGTATATTTACCGCTGGGATCCGGCCCTGCACAAATTCGTCGACTTAACCGCCGGCACAGCCAGAAGATCGGATGATGGAAAATTCACCGCCGAGCACCGCGAGGACTTATTCGGCAAGGCAACCGCCGAGTACTGGGCGGTGCGCGCCTATCTTGCCGAACGTTACCTGCAGGACGGGTTGAAGGAGTTCAAGGCGCACGACTACCTCCGCGCCTCGTTCGCGCTGGAATACGCCACCGCCGCCGATCCGCGCAACCCCGATCTCTGGGCCTGGCTCGGCAACCTGGAATACGCCAGCGGCCACTTCAAAGATGCCGCCCGTTACTTCGAGACGGCCATTGCCTGGACGCGGGCGCGCAATCTGCCGGTGCTGCCCACGCTGTATTTCAATCTGGGCATGGCGTATGAATCGGCCTGCTGGAACGAGATGCAGGATCGCCGCGAAGGCGACGAGGCCGGCTGCGAGGAACGGATGAGCCGGCGCGCGCGGGCGGCCTACGAGGCGTATCTGAAAGCGGCGCCCCAGGGCGAGCGCGCAGCGGAAGTGCGGCAGCGCCTGGCCGATATGGCGCGCGGCGTCTTCCGCGAGCCGGTGGTGGATCAGGCCATGGCGGGGTCGGCGGGGGCCTTAGACCGCATGGCGGCCGCCTATGCCCAGGCGCAGCGCGAGATGTTCCAGGCGGCCAAGGCGAAGGAAGAAGCCGCCGAGGCCGCCAAGGCCAAGCAGAAACCCACGGCCGCCCTCGACCCCGAGACTGGCCAGCCCAGGGGCGCGCCCACCGCCGATGTGTTCAAGCTCACTCCGGCGGATCTCAAGAAGATCGATGACGAAATCAATCGCCTGCTGCGGCAGAAGGGCAAGACCTTCCCGCAGTCGCGCATTGACTGGATGGTGGCCTACAAAGCCAAGTTTCCCCAGGCCGATCTCAACGACATGATCGATCGCCCCGAATATTACGAAGCCCTGCCGTGGGTGAAGAAGTGGCGGGCGACCTATCGGGAGCTCTCCCGCTAGGGAAACGCTGAAAAACCCCCTTCTCCCCCAAGCGGTGGCGAGGGGATCAAAGGAGCGTTTTCCGAGGGGGCGATGGGCCACCAAAAGCCAGCTCAACTACGCCGCCTTCGAGGCGGCGCGGGCGGGCACGGTGGCGCAAGCGGCATCAGGACGAGGGGGAAGGGCCCGACAGCCCCGCCCTTCAGGGGCGGGGTAGGGTTACTCCTGGACCTTGAGATGGCCGCCGGTACCGAGACCGCCCTTGACCTCCTGGGCGCGGTAGTTACGCACGGCCTTGACGATACCGTTGTAGGCGTCGGTGAAGGCGGCGACGATCACCTTGCCTTCGGCGGTCTTGGCATATCCCCCCGCGGTGCCCCAGGCGCCACTGCCAAAGAGGCCGCCGAGGAGGCCCATGTCGATGTTCCGGGCGCTGCCTTCGGCCGCCGCCACCTGAACGCCGGAGCGATTGTCCACCAGCGTGAGCAGCGTGCTGGCTTCCTTGGCCTTCAGATTGCCACCGATAAAGGAGCCCACCGGCCCCAGGATGCCGCCAATGGTGGCGCCAAGCCCGCCGGCATCCTGGTTGCTGAAGGTGATGGATGGGCTCAGCGCGTAATCGGCGGACACCATCTGGCCGCGCCCGAATTTGGAATTGCTGCGCAGTTCACCGCTTTGCTCCAGTTGGCGCTCCTGCATCATGGAGCCCATGGCGCGTCCCCGCTCGACGACGACGAAGCAGTTGGACTGTTGCACCAGGAGTTTGAGCACCGGCACGGTGGAGCCGAGGCGGTACTGACCGGTGAGGATGCCATACCAGGGCGCGGTGCTGTCTTCCACCACGGCGACGGTGCCCAGGGGACGGTCGCATTTTTCCAGCTGGGAGTTGGCGTTTTGTGCGTTGGCCCCGCCCACGGAGCCGGTGGCGGTGGTCTTCGCTTCCTGCGCGCCCATCTGCATCTGGGCGCAGCCGGCGGTCATGAAGGCCGCACAAAGCAACGCGGAACCGGGGAGCCATTTGACGAGGGGACGGAAAATCATGCTTCTCTCCTTTTGCAAATCGGATGTGGCCGGGCCATGCCCGCGACATTGTAGCACAAAATGGCGAAGGCATACCCCGCCGTCATGGGCGGCCTCTGGGGCCATGCGGGGCGCCAGGCAGGACGGAAGGAGTTGCCGGCCTGCGGCCGTGCCATCAGGGACCTTGGGACGAGACGGGCCGGATCACCGCCTGAAAAGCCAGAGGATCAGGGTGAGCAGCAGGGAGACGAGCAGGCTCGAGGTCAGGGGAAAATAGAAGGTGAAATTCCTGCGCTCGATGCGGATGTCGCCCGGCAGACTGCCTAGGCCCAGTTTGGAGATGAGGGGCCAGGCCAGTCCCAGGACGATGAGCAGAACGCCGAGGGTGATGAGCCACTTCGCCATGGATGGGCTAAGCTGCAGGATGGAGTGCACTGATTATAAGCGCATGGATGAAAACCGGGTGAAGGCCCACTGGGAACATTTCCGCCACGGGGCGGACATCGGGGTGCGGGGCATCGGCCCCACCCTGGAAGCGGCTTTTGAGCAGGCGGCGCTCGCGCTGACTGCGGTGGTCTGCGAGCCGGAACGGGTGCGGCCAGAACAGCCGGTGGAAGTGCGCTGTTCTGCGCCGGATGCGGAATTCCTCCTGGTGGACTGGCTCAACGCCATCATCTATGAGATGGCCACGCGCCACATGCTGTTTTCACGCTTTTCCGTGCACATCACGGATTTGACCCTTGCCGCCACCCTCTGGGGCGAGCCGGTGGAGGTGGCCCGGCATCAGCCGGCGGTGGAGATCAAAGGCGCCACTTATACTGAGCTCAAGGTTTTCCGCGCCGCTGATGGTGCCTGGGTGGCGCAGTGCGTGGTGGATGTGTGAAGACCGCGCGGGGAAAACCCGCGCCGATGAAGGAGTGTCACCATGGACCTCTCGCGTTTCAAAAGAGTATCGGACTACGAATGGCGGGTCGAGCCTTTCGGCAAGATGCGGGTGCCCGCCATCATCTATGCCAGCGAGGCGCTGATGCGGGAAATGGACGAGAAGGTGTTCGAGCAGGTGACCAATGTGGCCACACTGCCGGGCATCGTCAAGGCCGCCTATGCCATGCCGGACGCCCACTGGGGCTATGGTTTCCCCATCGGTGGCGTGGCGGCGTTTGATCCCGAGCGGGGTGGGGTGGTTTCCGCCGGTGGGGTGGGCTTCGACATCTCCTGTGGTGTGCGCACCCTCACCACGGGGCTGACCGTGGCCGATGTGGAGCCGGTGAAGAAACAACTCGCGGACCTTCTCTTTGCGCGTATTCCCGCCGGCGTGGGTTCCACCGGCAGCCTTCACCTCAGCATGGAGGAAATGGATGCGATGCTGAAGGGCGGCGCGCAATGGGCGGTGAAGCGGGGCTATGGCACCGAGGCCGACCTGGAGCGAATCGAGGAGCGGGGCTCTATGAAGGGAGCGGAGCCGGGGGAAGTCTCCGCACAGGCGAAAAAGCGGCAGAAGGACGAGGTGGGCACGCTGGGCTCGGGCAACCATTACCTCGAGGTGCAGAAGGTGGCCGAGATTTATCAGCCCACCATCGCCGCCGCCTATGGCCTGAAGGAAGGCGATGTGGTGGTGTCCATCCATTGCGGTTCGCGCGGGCTCGGGCATCAGATCGGCACCGAATTTCTGCGCAGCATGGCGCTGGCGGCGAAGGAGTACGGCATCGACCTGCCCGACCGGGAACTCGCCTGCGCGCCCATCAACTCCGACATCGGGCGTCGTTACCTGGGCGCGATGCGCGCCGCCATCAATTGTGCGCTGGCCAACCGGCAGGTGATCACCCATCTCGCCCGCGAAGCCTTCGCCGAGCTCTTTCCCGGCGCGCGGCTCGAACTCATCTACGATGTTTCCCACAACACCTGCAAGGAGGAAGTGCACGAGGTCGAGGGACGCGCGCGCCGGCTTTTCGTTCACCGCAAGGGGGCGACGCGCGCCTTTGGTCCCGGCCGGCCGGATCTGCCGGCGGTGTTCCGCGACGTGGGCCAGCCGGTGTTGATCGGTGGCTCCATGGGCACGGCGTCCTACGTGCTCGCCGGCCGCGAGGAGAGCGAAGCCCACGCCTGGGGTTCCGCCTGCCATGGCGCGGGCCGTTCCATGAGCCGGGTTCAGGCCACCAAACGCTGGAGTGGTCGGCAGATCATCGATGCCCTCGCCGCCCGCGGCATCGAGATTCGCAGTCCTTCCCTGCGCGGCGTGGCGGAGGAGGCGCCCGAGGCCTACAAGGACGTGTCAGCGGTGGTGGAGGCCGCGGATCGGGCGGGGCTTGCGCACAAGGTGGCCAAGCTCGTGCCCCTGGTGTGCATCAAAGGGTAGCCGCGCCGACGCCCATCGCGGCGAGCCGCGGGCCGGGGGAGGACATCCCCCGGCGTGGCTTGGCCGGTTTCCCGCTGAAACGGGCCCGCGTTCGTGCCCGCGCGGGGGGATCGTCAGCCGGCCTCCTTTTCCTCGTGACGGTCGTCGAGGCCCAGCTCCTGCAGCTTGCGGGTGAGCGTGTTGCGGCCGATGCCCAGAAGCTGGGCGGCCTCGATGCGTCGGCCGCCGGTATGGTGCAGGGCGGTCAGAAGACAAGCTTTCTCGAAGCGCGCCACCAGGTCGTCCATGATGCCCGTCTCCCCACGCGCAAGGCGCACCGTCACTTCCGTCTCCAGGGCGGCGACCCAGTCGGGGCCCTTCTCCTGGGGTTCCTCACGCAGCTCCGGTGGCAGGTCCGCCACTTCGATGTTCTGGCCCGGCGCCATCACCGTCAGCCAATGGCAGACGTTTTCCAGTTGCCGCACGTTGCCGGTCCACTCCAGGGATTGCAGATACTTGAGGGCGGCTTCCGAAATCTTCTTCGGTTCCACGCCCAGCTCGCGGGCGCTCTTTGTGAGGAAATGGCGCACCAGGAGCGGGATGTCCTCGCGCCGCTCCCTGAGCGGCGGCAGCCGCAGGCGGATGACGTTCAAACGGTGGAAGAGGTCTTCGCGGAAGAGCCCCTGGCGCACGCGCTCTTCCAGGTTCTGGTGGGTGGCGGCGATCACCCGCACGTTCACCTTGATCGGCTGGTGGCCGCCCACGCGGTAGAACTGGCCATCGGCGAGCACCCGCAGCAGACGGGTCTGCAGTTCGGCGGGCATGTCGCCGATTTCGTCCAGGAACAGGGTGCCGCCGTCCGCTTGTTCGAAACGCCCCCGGCGCATGGTCTGCGCCCCGGTGAAGGCGCCCCGTTCATGCCCGAACAGCTCGCTTTCCAGGAGGTCTTTCGGGATCGCCGCCATGTTGAGGGCGATGAAGGGTTTGTCGCGGCGCGGGCTGTGGCGGTGGAGGGCGCGCGCCACCAGTTCTTTGCCGGTGCCCGATTCGCCGGTGATGAGCACCGTGGCGTGGGAGAGGGCCAGGCGGCCGATGGCGCGGAAGACTTCCTGCATGGCGGGCGCCTGTCCGAGGATTTCGGGGCTCGCCTCCTCGCCGGCGCTGGCGTGATCCCCATTGCGGGATTCCTGCAGCGCGCGGCGGATCAGATCCACCGCCTGGTCCACGTCGAAGGGCTTGGGCAGGTATTCGAAGGCGCCACCCTGGAAGGCGGCCACCGCGCTGTCCAGGTCGGAATAGGCGGTCATGATGATCACCGGCAGGTTCGGGTGGCGCGCCTTGATCTCCCGCAAAAAATCCAGGCCGGAGCCGCCTGGCATGCGGATGTCGGTGATCACCACCTGGGGCGTGGCGTGTTCCAGGGCGGCCAGGGCCCGATCGGCGCTGTCGAAGGACTGGTGGTCGATGTGCTCCCGGGCGAGGGCTTTTTCCAGGACCCAGCGAATGGAGCGGTCATCGTCGATGATCCAAACGGCGTTGGCGGCTTTCATGTCAGTGACCCTATTCCGGCTGAAGGTAGGGGAGGAGCACCGTAAAGCAGGTGCGACCCGGGCGGCTCTCACAGTCGATGATGCCCTGGTGCTGGGCGACGAAGGTCTGGGCAATGGTGAGGCCCAGTCCTGAGCCCTCCGGCTTGGTGGTCACCAGGGGATAGAAGATCTTCTCCCGGATGTCGTCGGCAATGCCCGGCCCGTTGTCGATGATCTGCAATTCCACCGCCAGGCGGAAGGCGCGCTTGCCGATGTTGATGCGCCGCGCCACCCGCGTGCGGAAGACGATCTCGCCCTGCTGACCCACGGCCTGCAGGGCCTGCGCCGCGTTGCGCGCGATGTTGAGCACCACCTGGATGAGCTGCTCGGGATCGGCATAAAGCTCCGGCAGGCTGAGATCGTAATCCCGTTTGATGACCAGCCCCGCCGGCTGTTCCGCAAGCAGGATGCTGCGCACTCGCTCCAGCACTTCATGGATGTTCACGGAGGTGAAACGGGGCGCCCGGTTCGAGGCGAGCATGCGGTCGAGGAGGGATTGCAGGCGATCCGCCTCCTTGATGATGACCTGGGTGTATTCCCGCAGCCCGGCCTTGGGCAGTTCATGCTCCAGAAGCTGTGCCGCACCGCGGATGCCCCCCAGGGGATTGCGGATTTCATGGGCCAGATTGCGCAAAAGCTCGCGGTTGAATTCCTGTTGCCGGTAGAGGCGTTCCTCCCGCGCAATCTTCAGGTGCTTGTCCAGGGGCTGGAACTCCAGAAGCAGCGCCTGCTCCGGCTGGGGCAGGGGGGTGAGGGTGCAGTTCAAGCGGTAATGATGGGCGAGGGTGGCAAGGGTGAGATCGTGCTCCGTGTAGCTCGCGCCCTCGGTGAGGGCTGTCTGCATCGCGGAGATGAGGCCACCGGTTTCCACGAAGATCTGCGTCAAGGGTTGCCCGCGGATGGTGCGCAGACTGAATTCGAAGAGGTTCTCCGCCGCCGGGTTGACGTAGCGGATGCGCAAAGCCTCATCCAGCACCATCACAGCGGTGGCGAGGTGTTCCAGGCCGACGGGGGCGGGGGGCGTCATCGGGGCAACCATCCTGTGGGAATCGGCTAGCAACAATCGGGCCATCGCCGGCCCCCCTGGTTCCCGCCGGCCGGCCCTCTAAAGCCCTCAGCGGATCAGGGCGAGTTCCTTGCGCAGGGCGGCGATGTTGCGTTCGTGCAGGGCCACCGTTTCCTTCAGACGCCGGATGCGTTCCTGGTATTTCTGGGGATTGGCCGCCTCTTCCGGCAGACGGGTGGCCTCGCCTTCCTGCAGGGCTTTGCGCGCCTCGGCAAGGGCGCGCTGCTCGTTGGCGAGTTCGTCCTCGAGAATCTGGCGCCGTAGGTCGTCGCGTTTTTTCTGCGTCTGATTGTCGACCTTGGGGAAATTGCCCGGGCCGGCGTTGGCGCGGGCGCGTGGCGGTTCGGCGGTGCCGATGTCCAGCTTGATGGCGCCCTTGCGGGGGATGTTGGTGTAGGTGACCCGCCCGTTTTCATCGACGAACTTGTAGATCTCCCCCTGGGCCGGCAGGCTCGCTGCAAGGACCAGGGGCAGGAGCAGGCATCTCTTCATCGTGGGCCGGAACTCCGGGGTCCGGGGCTTAGGGTCTGGCCGCGACCTTCCAGGTCGGCGAGCTGGGCCTTGAGCTGGTCCAGCTCCTTCTGTCGGCGATCCACTTCCTCCTGCAGGCGTTTCATTTTTTCCTCATAGGCGGCCACGTTGCGGCCCCGCGTGCCATTGGGCCGGACGAAGACCTCCGGCTTGTCCGCCTCCTCCTGATAGGTGCGCTTGGCCTCCGCCAGCGCCTTTTCCGCCTCGGCGATGCGCTGCCGCAGTGCCTCCCGTTGGCTTTCCCGCTCATCGGTGCTGGGGCGCGGAGGACGGGGCTCCAGTTTGGGGGCGGGCACGGTGGAGATTTCCGGCAGCTCCACCTTCTGCCCGCCCTTGATGGGCTTGTTGGAGTAGGTCACATGGCCTCTTTCGTCCACGTACTTGTAAATCTCCCCTTTCGCCGGGGCCATGGCCAACAGGCTCAGGCCCAGCAGGCCGCTCACCAGGCGAATGATGGTGCCGGCGCGCTGAAAGCCCGGGGAGGGGAGGGGAGGAAACGCTTCGCGTTGTTCCACGTCAAGGGGACCCATGGCGTTCTCCGCAAACTGGCAAGCCGATCCAGTGTATGACAGGCGGGTGGCCTTGGCAACGCGGCAAAGCAGGGGCGAAGAAAAAAGGGCGGGGACCCCCCGCCCTTGATTCCGTGTGTCCTCAGGCGTTCACAGGGAATAGTACATGTCGAACTCGATGGGATGGGTGGTCATGCGCAGGCGGGTGACGTCTTCCATCTTGAGTTCGATGTAGGCATCGATGAAGTCGTTGCTGAAGACGCCGCCGCGGGTGAGGAACTCGCGGTCGCGATCCAGCGCCTCCAGTGCCATGTCCAGGCTGTGGCAGACCTTGGGGATGCGCGCCTCTTCTTCGGGCGGCAGGTCGTAGAGGTTTTTGTCCGCCGGGTCGCCCGGGTGAATCTTGTTCTGGATGCCATCGAGGCCCGCCATCAGCATGGCGGCGAAGGCGAGATAGGGGTTCGCCGTGGGATCGGGGAAACGCACCTCGATACGCCGCGCCTTGGGGCTTGCCGTATGGGGAATGCGGATGGAGGCGGAGCGGTTCCTTGCCGAATAGGCCAGCATCACCGGCGCCTCGAACCCCGGCACCAAGCGCTTGTAGGAGTTGGTGGAGGGGTTGGTGATGGCATTCAGTGCGCGGGCATGCTTGATGATGCCGCCGATGTAGTAGAGCGCCGTCTCCGACAGGCCGGCATAGCCGTTGCCGGCGAAGAGATTCTGCCCGTCCTTCCACACCGACTGGTGCACGTGCATGCCGGAGCCGTTGTCGCCGACGATGGGCTTGGGCATGAAGGTCGCCGTCTTGCCGTACTGGTGGGCGACGTTGTGCACCACGTATTTGAGGATCTGCGTCCAGTCCGCCCGTTTGACCAGGGTGTTGAAGCGGGTGCCGATCTCGCATTGTCCGGCGGTGGCCACTTCGTGATGGTGCACTTCCACGGGCACGCCCATTTCCTCCAGGGCAAGGCACATGGCGGAACGGATATCCTGCAGGGAATCCACCGGCGGCACCGGGAAATAGCCGCCTTTCACTTTCGGCCGGTGGCCGATGTTGCCCGCCTCGGTCTGCTCACCGGAGGACCAGGCGGCCTCTTCGGACTGGATTTTCACCGCGGAGCCCGACATGTCGTCATGCCAGGTCACCGAATCGAAAATGAAAAACTCGGGTTCGGGGCCGAAATAGGCGGCATCGCCGATGCCGGTGGACTTGAGGTAGGCCTCGGCCCGCTTGGCGATGGAGCGGGGATCGCGGTCATAGCCCTTCATGTCCGAGGGTTCGATGACGTCACAGGTGAGAATCAGCGTCGGCTCCTCCATGAAGGGGTCCATTCTGGCCGTGTCCGGGTCCGGCATGAGGATCATGTCGGAGGCCTGGATGCCCTTCCAGCCGGCGATGGAGGAACCATCGAAGGGATGCCCGGCCTCGAACTTTTCCTCGCTGAAGGCGGAGACGGGCACGGAGACGTGCTGTTCCTTGCCCCGCGTATCGGTGAAGCGGAAGTCAACGAAGCGCACTTCGTTGTCCTTGATCATTTTCATGACATCGGCGACCGCCATGGGTTTCTCCTCAGGTCAAAGTGGGTTGGAATAGGGGCGTTTTGCTCCGGTGTGGGGCAAAAGCAGGAATTGTGCCAAGGAAACCTGTAAAAAACATGCATTCTGCCACAGTTTTCCCGCAGCAGGGTGGAGAGCAAGCCCTTTTTTGCCTCAGCAGGGGAGGGGTCGGTCAAAGAGCCCGGGCACGTTCAAGGCGCCCCGTGGCATGCCTGCGCCGGTATGCACCGGAATAGTGCAAAAGCCCTGGGAGATGCGCCAAAATGGGGCACGCATTGGTAAGAGGCTGCTCGACGGGGAAAACGTGGATTGTGGCTATACTCGAAACTCAGCGCCAAAAAACGATCATGGCGCCGGTCGCCCCGAATGGGGAAAGGGCTTCGCTCTGACCGTTGCCCAAACTTCCCCTCCCGCAAAGGGGTGGCTTGAGGCCGGGTGAGGGGAGAGGGGGATCAGGAAACGTTTCGCATTGTTGCAGGTCAAGAAGCCATGACGAGCTTGAGGGAAATCCTGGCCCGGGCGCAGGAGCGGGCGCGGCTTGCCCACCTGCCCTACGAGGGGGCGCTCACCCCCATCGAGGCGTGGCAGGTGCTGCGCCAGGCGCCCCATGCCCGTCTGGTGGATGTCCGTTCCCGTGCGGAGTGGGACCTGGTGGGCACCATTCCCGGGGCGGTGCAGATCGAGTGGCAGACTTATCCCGGTTGGCAGGCCAATCCCTATTTCCTGGAACAGCTCCGGCAAGCCGTGGACCGGGAATCCCTGGTGATGTTCATCTGCCGCAGCGGCAGCCGCTCCCACCGCGCCGCCGAGGCGGCCACCCGTGCCGGCTGGCTGGACTGCTACAACGTCCTCGAGGGTTTCGAGGGCGATCGCGACAAAATCACCCAGCAGCGCACCGTCAACGGTTGGAAAAAGGCGGGGCTACCCTGGGTGCAGAGCTGAAGCCCCACAAAGGGCGGGCGTCCGGCTAGAATGCGGCCCTCGTCATTGCGCCCCCCGGACCATGCCGGACCGTTACGCCGTTTTCGGTAACCCCATTGCCCACAGCAAGTCGCCTGTC
>Ga0272446_1007022_pt1 | contig 11431 bp, 15 predicted proteins | sample YNPCB0061_FD_194587 | JGI IMG/M metagenome (GOLD analysis project Ga0272446, IMG submission 194587) | Hot spring microbial mat communities from Yellowstone National Park, WY, United States - YNP-CB-006-1 | ecosystem: Environmental > Aquatic > Thermal springs > Hot (42-90C) > Sediment | place...
ATAAAAAAGGAGTGTGTCAATGCCCCGTCTACAAAAACCGGAATGCCTGTTGAATGCTTTCGTCTACCGTAAGTGGGAATTTGTTCGAGCCACTCGGAAATATTTGGGTGATATGATTTTGGAAATCTATAAAAATCACGATTACGCAGAGAAGGTTGCCACGGCCGCCAGTGAACTTATTGAAAATGCTTACAAGTATTCACCGGAAGACTCGGATATGAACATCACCTTGGAGCGCAATGAAAAAGAAATTGTCCTTTATGTTCGGAACTACGTTTTGGGGAACCCCCAGGCAACCTTGAAGTACATCAAAAACGAAATTGAGCTGATTTGGTCGGACCCTGATCCCACTGAAGCCTTCAAGAAGAAGATGATGGCAAGCCTCATCGATCAAAGCGGCAAGAGCATGCTGGGCTATGCCAAAATTCGCCTTGAGACAGGTGCTGTGTTGAACGCCGAATTAGAAGATGAAAACCTCATCCTGATCACCGCCGTTTTTCCCGTTGATCCCAACAAGGCGTCCTTGCTTGGCAAGGCAAGTTCCTCCACCTAGGATAAAATTTCAAAGCTACTCTTGTACTGCGGCTGAACCTGGCTGGTGTTAATTTGATCGACACGAGCGCCAGGTGGACCCATTCGTAAATAGGTTTCAAATTGCTGGAGGTCTATCTCTCTGCCCTCAGCATGAACAAGGACGGTGCCGTCGTGTTGATTTTTCACCCAGCCTTTTACCCCGCACGCAATCGCACGATTCTGAGTAAAATAGCGAAACCCAACACCTTGAACACGGCCGTAAATCACGTAGCGTCTTGCAATTCTCAGACTTGAAGACATTGTCTGATTTTTTGTTCTAAATCAGCGTAAGAATAGGGTTTGATGATCAATTCGTATGGTATGGGGAAATCGGGTTTTAAGAAACCACTGGTCAAAATAACCTGGGTATCACCACAAAACCGTTTCAAAAACCGAACCCAGTAATCACCACCCAGCACGTCCATACGATAATCTGAAATGATCACCCCGATGGGATAATCTAGGATTTGTTTAATTGCCCCTACCCCATCTGAAGCAACCAGCACCTTGTAGCCCGATTTTGCTAGGTAATCGCGCAAGGTTAAACGGATCGGATCTTCATCTTCAACAATGAGCACGTATTTGTCAGTAACTACTTTTTCATGTTCATCGTTTTGGTCCATGATGACCTCTATCTTCGGATGATACAATTTTCAATTGCGGACGAAAGATCGTCCATGTCGATAGGCTTTGCAAAATATCCTTCGGCACCCGCTTCTAATACAGCATCGCGATCCTTTGGGCTATCAAATCCCGAAATTGCAATGACAATGGGCTTACCAAGATGCTCGTCATTCTTAATGTTCTTGCAGATAGTAATTCCATCAACACCGGGTAGATTTAGGTCAAGAATCACAACCGAGGGTCTTACCTTTTGCAAGGTAGCACCCGCTTCAAATCCATCAAAGGCCGTGTAAAACGTAAAGTCACTAAATCGCTTTTTTAGGTGGTTCACAAGAGAAGCGTTGAAATCTTTGTCATCATCAATCACCAAGATTGAGCTTTCTTTAATGCCGTCGCGCAAGATTGCTTCGTACTCGGGTGGAATACGCATTTTTCGTTCTTCTAAAAAGACCAACAGGTCATCGGCGTAGACGCGGTATTGACCACCCGGCGTGGTGAAGGCTTTCAGGTATTTGTTTTTGATCCAATTGATGGCGGTCTGGTTGACCACCCCACAAATGTTTGCAACTTCCAGAGCGCTAAAGATTCTTGTCCGCTCATTTTTTTTGACCATAATGTAAGTATAAAAAACAATTTCAAATTGTCAACAAAAAAGTCGGGAAAACCCGACTTTGAAAAAAAAGATTGATCTTAGCGTTTACTGAACTGGGTGCTTCGGCGTGCCTTGCGCTTACCGTATTTCTTGCGTTCGACCATTCGCGGATCTCTGCGAAGGAAGCCATTGGCCTTTAACACCGGGCGATTAGAAGGATCGAGCTTCTCAAGGGCTCGGGACAGACCATGACGAATGGCTTCAGCCTGGCCGTGGATTCCTCCCCCCCGAACGTTGACCTTGATCGAAAACTTATTGTGTAAATCCAAAACCTCAAGAGGCTGTTTGACGATATTTTGTAAAATTGCCTCAGGAAAATATTCAGAAAGGGCTTTACGATTAATGATTACATCACCCTTCCCTTTTCGTAAATAGACACGAGCAACACTCGTTTTTCGACGTCCAACGGCGCTCATCAGATTCAACATTCCTTACTCCTTAATTTCCAAAACACGGGGCTTTTGAGCGACATGAGGGTGCTTCTCATCAGCATAGACCTTGACGTTGTTGAATAACTTTCGTCCCAATCTATTTTTGGGTAACATACCACGAATAGCGATCTCGAGAGGAGCTTCGGGGCGACGTTTTAAGAGGGCGGCGAAGCTGAAGTTCTTCATTCCTCCAGGAAAGCGGGAATGAAAATGGTACATCTTATCCTGTTCCTTGTTACCCGACACTACTACCTTTCCGGCGTTGATGACCACAACGTAATCTCCAATCTCCTGATGGGGCACAAAGTGGGGTTTCTTCTTGCCACGAAGAACTGCAGCAACCTCAGCAGCTACCCTACCTAAGGTTTTGTCTTTGGCGTCAACAAGCCACCAGTCCCGAGGAGCCTTTTCGGGGTTAACATAAATTGTCTTCATAGAACCTACCTTCATTTAGGGTGAGAGTCTTACTTAAAAAAGAGTTTTAGTCAAGAGCCCTCAAAAAGGATGACTACTTGGATTCCTTGCTGGCTTCTTCGGCTTCTTTTTTTGCTGCCAATGCGTCTTTAATGTCGGCAATGCCCACAAGGACGGCCAATAATCCAAGAAGTACGGCAATGATGGGTGCCCCTCCCTGAATCACAGCAATGACTTGCGGAAGCCAGTTTAGACCAAGAGGAAACTCAAGGGGTAAAACTGCCCAAACACCTAAGGCGATGAAAATTAATCCAATAATAATTGCTATCATGGCCCCAGACTAACTTTTTTTCTTGCGCTTGTCAACCTTTTCAAGAACCTCAAATTTTTGAATTTCTTTCAATAAGTAGATAAAGCCCACCACAAAAGCCAGGTTTGAAAGTATCGAGGGCAGCCAGCCTATGGCCTTATAATCGCCGAAACGTAACCAGTTTTCTTCAAAAAGCCCCAAGATGGTCAAAAATTGAAGCATGAGGTCAACATAGTTGAGAAGAACCCCTAAGACGATCCAAGACCAAGCCGCCTCACGGTTTTTAGCCCAAACCACCAAGGCAACGGCAGAAGCTAAAAAAGAAAAACCAAGCTTTATCCCTAGTTCTATGAATGTCATCGTGTTCATCGATTTAGATTATTCAAAACCCTTGGTTCTGTCAGCATCTGGTTCTGTTCGAACGCCAGAAGCGTTGCCAACGTTTCCTTTCAGCGGGAAGTGGGTCAAACGGAAGGCAAGCGGGTTGTTTTTTCTGGACTGGTAACAGGATGCGCTGTTGGACAAGTTCTTGGCGGTGGTGTTCGTAATCTTCTTCGGTTCCCTCATAAAAAAGCCAAGGTCCCACCCTCTTCCACAGGGGAACTTCCCATTCTTTCCAGTACTCGTGCTCCTGGGCTTGATGATGTTGCCAAGCCCCAAAGGCTGCGCACAGGGCTGCCTTACCCGCGGGCGAAAGGGGGACTTCCTTTATTTCCAACTCTGGTACCTCTAAGTTCTGATAAAGATAAAGATAGCCACCTAGGCAAAGATCCGGAAGCACAAGGTTGAATGGAAGTTGTGCATCTTGATCTAGCCATGGACGAACCACCCGTGCGGTGGGTTCACGTACCACCAAAAACGAGCAATTGGGATACCACATCTTTACGTGCTTCACCAGGCGGCGATCCCAGTAGCTCGGGAAGAAACCACTGAGCCCCACAGCCAGCACCGAACGGTATCGGCGCATGACCCGCCCCTCATTCCAGCCAAAAAGAGCCCGTCCTCCCGCGCGATCAAGGTCTAAAAAGCGCTCGTGCTCTGTGTACAAGAAGGGGCCACGCACCCGCTTGATCACGAATTCCCTATTCATCTTCAACCAACTCAAGGGGTGAGTACTCTGCGATGAAACGGGCAATGGAGCCGTTATCAAACTTGATGGTCAAAAGGTGTTGAACGTCCCTTCGCTTAAAATCAATGATGTAGCCGTAACCATAGTCATCATGAAAAATGCGTTGCCCCACCCGCCAGGTTTCAGTGGCAATTTCACCAAGCCCGTGGAGTTCCAGGCAACTCTTGTCAATTTCTCCCAAGAAGGGACTGGGACTGCGTAGCTCGTAATTGCCCCAAACTTGACGTTCTTGAGCAAAGCTGATCATGAGCACGTGTTTGGCCCGAGTCATCCCCACGTAGAATAAACGACGCTCTTCCTCAATGTCATCGTCGGCATGACCGAGGGGTAAAAAACCTGATTCAGCTCCAGCCACCAACACGTGATCAAATTCAAGCCCCTTTGCGTTATGCAAGGTGATCAACAACACCCGAGCCTCGGAATCGTCGTCATTGGTGCTACTCAAGGCAGCTTGCTCAAGAAACCGAATGATGTCTGCATCGGTAGCCTCGAGGTTTTCTGCCACAGAGAGAAGTTCACCCAGGTTGGAGAGCTTATCGGTGGCTTGTGTTTCGTCGATGAGTTTGTAGTGAGCTTCAAGCCCAGTTTGTTCATAAAGCAGAAGTAAAAATTCCTTAAGTGTTAAATCGGCGCGTCGTTGATTGAGTTCCCGCATCATCTGCTCAAAATTTTTGAGCGCATTGAGCGACGAAACACGGCCTTGGAGACGTGCGATCGCCTGGGTAAGATCGGCACTAGAACCCCAGGCGTCAAAGAGCTTTTCCAAGGTGGCAGGCCCAATTCCTCGCGATGGTTTGTTGATGATGCGCTTCAGGCTTACTAAATTCTTTGGGTTTACAAACACAGTCAAGTAAGCCAGTACGTCCTTGATTTCTTCTCGTTGAAAAAAGCTTAACCCTCCAACTACCTTATAGTGAATTTTTTGTTGATAGAATTGCTTTTCAAACAAGCGGCTCTGGGCATTAGTACGGTACAAGATGGCAAATTGGGTTTGGGGATGGGCCAGCGCATAGCTAGCTGCAAAGGCCGCTTCAGCCTCATCGCTTTCAAAACCGTAAACCTTGACTCGATCACCCGCATCGGATTCGGTCCAGAGGGTCTTGCCCATACGCCGCTGGTTGTGGGCAATCATGGAACTCGCTGCCGCCAAAATGTTACCCGAAGAACGGTAATTTTGTTCGAGCCGAATGATGTGGGTCTTGGGAAAATGCTGATTAAATTCAAGGATGTTGTTCACATCGGCCCCTCGAAAGCTGTAGATGGACTGATCGTCATCGCCCACCACCGTCAGCCAATCCCCTTGAGGTGAAAGTAGTTGAAGCAACTTAAATTGAAGTGGATTGGTGTCTTGAAACTCATCTACCAGAATGTGAGTAAAGCGCTGCTGGGTTCGCTTCGCAACTTCGGGATATCGGCTCAATACTTGCAAGGTTGACAAAATCAAACCGCCAAAATCGACCGCATTGGATTCCAACAGGGCTTTCTCGTAATCGGCGTAAAGGGGAATAGCCCAGGGATGGTCTTGTTCTAGGTTGGGGTCGTCGGGGAGGATGCCCTTATCTTTGAGTAAGGATATTCCTCGCGCCTTTTGACGGAGGCTGTTCTGGTTGAGCTTGGGTTGAATGCTTTTGAGAAGCTGAAGGCTGTCATCCTCATCGTAAATGCTAAAGTGTGGATTTAAGCCAGCTAGCTTAGCGTGGTGGCGAAGGTACCAGGCACAAAAGCTATGAAAGGTGCGAATCATGGCAAGTTCTGCCTTGGGTTGTAGCTGGCAGGCACGCTCCTTCATTTCCTTGGCGGCCTTGTTGGTAAAGGTTACAGCCAAGATGCTTTGGGGGTCGATTCCAAGCTTCAAAAATTGCGCAATTCGGTAGGTAATGACTCGGGTCTTACCGCTTCCTGCCCCCGCTAAAATGAGGAGGGGCTCGCTACCATGGATAACAGCTTCACGCTGTTTGGGGTTCAAAAGACTTAGCCATGCCTCATCACGAACCATGTGCGCTCAATAAACAGGGTCAAGACGGAGTTGATACTCGTTTCTCGATTGCACCCAGCGCAAGACCCGTACAATGACCTGGTCTTGGGTGTTTAAGTCAAGTTCCTTATCGTTGATGCGGATTGAGAAGGCGTTAGCATTGCTAACTCCTAACACCACTTGCCGCACCACATCGATTTTGAGCACTTCGCCTTTATCCCAAAAACCTTCCTCACGGGGGCGCTCATCAGCTTGGTAACGAAGCATCGTTCGACCTCGAAAAACGATCTCAACCTGGAAAGGTGAGGGATTGGGTGCGGTTTGAACAAGCACGGACGGTCGTTGGCGCTCTGGCCGAACATTAGCCAAGGTTGAGATAACCACCGGCGCCTCATTTCCGGGAAGAATTTGGTCAGAAGTGGTGATCTGGGTCACGTTCTCAATTCGCTGAAAAGAAAGGTTAGCCCCGATCTTGGGATTTCGAGGGTCCATGTCGGTGACGCTCACACGCACATCCATGGAATTGTCCTCATCAAGGTCTAGAAACGCTTCTTGACCTAAGCGCAATTTTGTTTCCGAATTGGGTGAAACGATGAGGACATAATCATCAAGTTGGGCGATCTCTAACAAAGTTGAATCGTTGGTGTTTAGTTTGATCTCCAACTTGTCCCCTTGAAAAAAGCGTCGTTCTAGCTCTTGGGCATCTTTTTCCAAGGTATAGGTCTTCGCCTCATGTCCCTCGGAACGATTAACCAAAAGATAATTGGGTATTTCTTGAAAAAAACTGACCAGGTCGCCCCACCCCAAAACCAATAAAAGTCCTAAAACCACGATCACTCCCGCAAAAACGATCGCACGCAGCGGAAGGGGCTGAGGGGGCAAAAGTTTTTCCATGGGTGAAGGCTGCTCTTGAATTTTGTAGTTACGGTAAAGGGTCATCAATTCGTCTGCAGAAAGCTCGAGGTACTCGGCGTAATTCCTTAAAAAGCCAAAGAGGTAGGGCTCTCCGGGAAAGGCAGCAAAATTTTCCTTTTCAAGGGCTTCTAGATAAGCTCGTGAAATGTTTGTTTCACGCGACACGTGATCAAGAGAGTATCCTCGTTTTTCGCGTTCTCTTAATAAGATTTGCCCTAATGATTCCATTTAGGCATCCGGCTCAAAAAGATAATTGTGAATTCGGTTGGCATTGGGGGGTGGCTCATACTGGAAGCGCCCTGCCCCAATCCCCTTGTTGGGTTCAATATTGGTGAAATCCATTTGAACGGTACGATAGTTGACGGTTACTCCCGTAATGCGGCGAATCAGACCGTTTTCACTGATGGCTAAATCGATTTGACGAAAAGCCTCACCCGAGCTTTTCCAGGTAAGACGCAGCTTGGTCACCATCTCGGTGGAGTTGGCTTGGAGCGGTTGCGGTGATGGGCTGTCAGCATAAGCGATGGAATAATTATTTCGAAGAATACTCAACCCCTGTCCCGTCGCCAAGCCGCTCACGTTGTCGCTTCGACCCAATTCCTGGGTGAACGTGACTGCATAGGAGGGCACATAAACGGTGAGGGTTTTCCCATCAGAAACAATGACCTGACCCCGAGGCTCAAAAAAATCGATGCGCACCAAATTGGGGGAACGGTAGATGAGATTCCCAAGCATCACACTTCCTCCTTGGGAAATGGCCACTTGGGCAGAGTAATCATTAAAGGTAGCGTAACGTTCACTGACCTGATTAAAAAGATCAGTTGCCGTAAGAATTTGACCCTGAATGGGGAAGTGGGATAATCCCGCAATCAAGAACACGAATAATCGATACTGAGGTTTCATCAAGATGATCCTAAACAAATTAGTTTGTTTGTCAAGCTAATTCCCAGAATCAGATTCGAGACCTACTTTGATAAGATAAACTAGGGCCTTGTCTAAAATCAGTGGTTGGTGGGTTTCTGGGCAAAGGAATCTGCCATTTTCAAGGTGGCGCTGGGCGCAGTCCACACAATAAATTTTCCCCGTTACGGGGCTCTTGCCCGCTGGCAGGTGAGGGGGGAGGTCGCCCACAAAGCGTAACCGCCCCGGATCGGGAAAATCATTGGGTAAGTACCACATGCAGGGGCAGGAGGCGCACTGGAGCTTGGTATGCGTGGCCTCAAGCCAACGATCTTTCCAGGTTGACCAATCATGGTGGGGACAAAATTGTTGTGCTTTGTCAATTTCTTCTTTAACTCTGGCATACCGTCTGATAGCCAAAAAGTGGTCAATGAGGAGGGTACGGGCTTGAACGTTGTTTGGCTCGTGTTCAAGTACCACTTGAATGGCAATTTCTCCTCGGGGCCAATCGCCTAAGGCGAAGGCGGTATCAGCAGCATCGAGGAGAAATTCAGAATTGTTGGGGTCCCTTTTGAGTAGCCAAGAAAGGACCTCGTCCAATCTTCCCATTTTTCCTTGTTTTTTCAGAACCAAGCGCATGTTGGAGTACGCTTCAAGGAACTCCGGATTACTTTCAATTGCCTTGGTATAGGCTTCTTCTGCTAATTCCCAATTTTTTTGTTCGGCGTAGATATTGCCCAAAGTGTTCCATGCTCGGGAGGTTCGAATCATCTGAAGCATCTTGATGGCCTGAGAACTTTGGCCCATGAGGTGGTATTGCCAAGCCAAATTGAGTTGGGGGTCTTCCAAGGTGGGGTCAAGCTGGTGTGCTTTTTCAAAGGCTAGAAGTTTTTGATGGGGGTCGGGGTGGCAAAGTCCCAGAACGTTCCAGCACCAGGGATTTCGAGGTCCTAACTCGCAGGCACGCTGAGCCAAGTTAAGCGCTTCAGGTCGGTTCAACAAATGGGCTAATTCAGCTGCTCGAAACCAAAACAGATCATAACCAGGTTCTAATTCACACGCGCGACGGCACAGGGCGTAAGCATCTTCGCGCTCACCTTGTTTTTGACGAATCAAAGCCTCCAAGTACTCCACGGCGGCATCAACGTTGCCAAGCTCTCGGCTCTTGCGGAAAAAATCTAAGGCGAGATCCCATCGTTCTTCTAGGTAGGCCGCTTTTCCTTCAAGAGCCATAAGCAGGCCGCTTTCGGGGGCAAGCCGCCGTAGCTGTACTAAGAGTTCGTGCATGTCAGCGTAGGCTTCTTCGCGGAAAAACAATTCAGCGGCGCGACTTAAATATGGCAGACTTTCTTGAGATCGGCTTAGCACCATCAGTTCCTTGCCCGTGTAGAGCCAGGCAAAGGGCACTTGGGGTTCAAACCGACTCCAGTTCTCGTAGGCGCGCAAGGCACTCTCATGGTTGGACAGGTGATGCTCGGCGTGTCCTAAAAACATCCAGAGCCTGCCATCCTCGGGAAAGGTTTGAACCTGCTGTTGAACATAATCACGGAGTTCCAAGAATCGAGACTGCAAGTAAAGGATGGAAGCCTTTTGCTTCACCGCTAACAGATCGGTGCCCTCTTTCAGGATGTCTTCGACAGCAGCCAAGGCGTCTTGGTGTAAGCCCTCTTCTAACCAACACTGGGAAAGAAGAAGTTTTCCTTTGGAATCAAGCTTTCCCCGACGGCGCAGTGCCACGAGCTGGAAGGCTGCTTCGCTAAAAAACCGTGCAGCCGCCAAGGATTCAGCTAGACGGTACCGTTGAAGCTCGGCTTCTCCAGCCTTTTCTTCCAATTCTTCAATGCGATGCTCGATTTCAAATTCGCGGCTTTCTAAGGTAATTCGGTGAAGGTGAACGTGGACATGAGCGGACTCATAAGTTTGAGCCGCTAACCCAATTCGTCCCTTTTCTAGGGTGTTGTCAGAGGTTTCACCCGCCCACTTCCCGTTGTAGGCGATGACAATGCTGGATGCACGAAATGCGATTGTTACCTCAAATTTTTCGGTCAATTCGTCGGGAAGTTCTGTCCAGGGGATGAGAACCATGGGGCTTGAATTGAACACCACCTCCACACGAAAGCGCTTTTGGTTCGACACAAGTAAGTAGTAAAAATTCCCATCGTCCATGTAGCGAAACACCAAGCCCGCAGCGGCGTAACCAGGTGCCTCAAAACTCAATTCGGCGGTGAGCACAAAATCACGGTAACGAAAAAGCGGGTTGATTGACCAAGCAAAGAGGTGGTCCTTGTGGAGTTGAAGCTGAGGCCCCAGCTTGAGCAGTCGAAGGGCATAGTCTTCGCTTTGTTCCTCTTGCCAGCGCCAGTTGTTCTCGTTGCCACCGGCTTGCCAGAGCTCTTGGGGTTCAGAATCAGGATCGATTGAAACTTCTTTTTTGCGGAATAGCCAACTGAAAAGGCCCATGATGGGGCAATTATAACCTGCCCCCTTTTCTCTTTCCAGGGGTTTAAGTAGAGTGAGGCCAATGAGTTTCACTACCATTATCATTAGCCTGGGGGGATCGCTCATCTGCCCAGAGTTCCAACCCAGTTTAAATTTTCTGTTAGATTTTCGCGAAGTGCTTCGTGCTTGGCTCCGGGAGATGCCTGACCGCCGTGCAGTGATTATCTCGGGCGGTGGCGGTCCTGCGCGCTTGTTTCAACAAGCAGCACGCAACCTTAATCCCCATACCCCCAACGAACAGCTCGACTGGATTGGCATTAGGGCGACCTGGCTTAACGGCGAGTTGGTTCGATCTTTGTTTGCTGAAGACTGCAAAAGTCCGCTTGTGATTGATCCTAGCCAGCCTCCCCCTTTTGAAGGAAGGGTGATGGTGGCTGCTGGTTGGAAGCCAGGGTTTTCAACCGATTTTGATGCCGTTCTGCTTGCCGAGAAGTTCGGAGCCACCACCCTTCTTAATTTATCTAACATTAGCCACGTGTACACCGCCAATCCTAAGGAAGACCCCACGGCTCATCCCATTGAAGAAATGAGCTGGGATGATTTTCAACGTCTGGTGGGAACCGATTGGACACCTGGGTCAAACTTACCCTTTGATCCCATAGCGACAGCCCGTGCCAAAGCGCTCAACCTTGAGGTTATCGTGGCGGGTCCATCATTGGAGAACCTTAAAAGTTACCTGAAGGGTCTGCCCTTTGTCGGAACACGCATTCGACCGAAAACATAACTGGGCTAATTGCATGCTCAAGTGCCAACGCCGGGACAGTCTATTCAAATCCACAATCTCGGGGACAACACTTGGAGACCCACAATCTCGGGGACAGCGCTCGGATGCCCACAATTTTGGGGTCAGCCACAATTTTGTGATCAGCGCTTGTAAGCCCACAATTTCGGGGTCAAGCACAATCATGGGGTCAGTATTCGAGTACCCACAATGTTAGGGTCACTTTCTCCGGATGCCCGCGATCTTGGGGTCAGAACTTGGAAGCCCACAATCTCGGGGACAGCGCTC
>Ga0272446_1007023_pt1 | contig 11431 bp, 11 predicted proteins | sample YNPCB0061_FD_194587 | JGI IMG/M metagenome (GOLD analysis project Ga0272446, IMG submission 194587) | Hot spring microbial mat communities from Yellowstone National Park, WY, United States - YNP-CB-006-1 | ecosystem: Environmental > Aquatic > Thermal springs > Hot (42-90C) > Sediment | place...
GCTGGTCAGCATTCTCGGCGACGGGCTGGACCCGGTGCCCGTCCTCTACACCGAGCGCGCGCCGGGCTTCGGCCGGGCGCTGGCCGGCGGCGTGGACGTGACGGGCGACGGCACGGCGGACCTCGTGGTGAGCGCCACCGACGCCAACGTCAACGGCGACGGCACCGGCGCCGTCTTCGTCTTCGCGGGCGGCACGCTGAAGGCGGGCCCCAACGCGCCGGCCCTCACCATCGTCGCGGACCAGCGCGAGCGCGCCGGCTTCGGCAGCGATCTCTGGCTGTCGCCGCCCGCGGGGGCGCTGCCGGCGGCGCTGGGCATCGGCGCGCCGCTCAGCTACCGCGGCGGCACCGCCAACGGCGCCGCCTTCGTCTTGCCGCTGGACTTCTGAGGACGCCGGGCAGCGAGCCGCGTTTGAGGGCGGCGCGGGAGAGCCGATGAACGCGAAGACGACGGGTCGCCCGCTGCTGCTGGCCGTCGCCCTCCTCGCCGCCAGCGCATGGGCGGCCGACGTCGCGCCGGCGCCCGCCGCACCGCGCGCGCTCGTCGTCGCGCAGGGCCTCGAACGAAGTGATGCGGCGGCTGGCCCGGACTCGCCCGCACCGGCCGCGGTCCTCGCGCCTGCGACGGCGCCCAGCGCCGACGACGTCGGGCTGCTGCGCGACGAGATGCGCACGTACTTCGACGGCGAGCACCGCACGGGCGTCCTCGCGACCGGGCTGGGCCTCGCGTCGCTGGGCGCAGGCATCGGCCTGTACGCATCGGGTGGCGCGACGCGGCAGGGCTTCGCGGTGCCGGTGATGGTGATGGGCGCGCTGCAGCTCGCCCTGGGCCTGGGCCTCAGCCTTCGCACGCCGCGGCAGGTGAAGCGTTTCGAGGCGCAGCTGGACGACGCGCCCGCGGCCTTCGCCGCCGAGGAGCGCGCGCGCATCGCGAGGGTGAACTCGCGCTGGTGGCTGTACCGCGTGGTGGAGGTGACGGTGGCCTTCTCGGGCATCGCCGTCGCGGGCATCGGCGGCGTGACGCAGACGGACGCGGCGGTGGGCGTGGGCTTCGCGCTGGTGGCCGAGGCGGTGGTGATGCTGCTCATCGACCACTACGCCGAGGCGCGCGCGCACCGCTACGAAGGCGCGCTGCTGGGCTTCCGCTTCTGACGCGGCCCTCGACGCTGCTAAAGCCGGTCGCGCCGTGTCCGCCTTCGAGCCCTGCTTCACACCCTTCGAGCCGCAGCCCGCGGCCGAAGAGCGCCCGCGCGTGCTCAACAGCCCCTTCGACGCCGAGGCGCCGCACCCGCTGGCCCGGCGCGCGGCGGAGGCGGTGATGGCGCAGCTGCGCCGTGGCCTCATCGGCCCAGGCGTGCCCACCTCGGCGCTGTACGGCGACGACGGCGGGAAGATGCTCGGCGTGCTCGTGGCGCAGGCGCCCGACGGGCGCGTCGGCTACCTGAAGGCCTTCTCGGGCCAGCTGCTGCGCGCGTGGGACGTCGAGGGCTGGGTGCCGCCAGTGTTCGACCGCGACGCCCGCGCGCGCGCGGAGGTGCCGGGCGAGGCCGCGGTGAAGGCCCTCACCCGGCGCGTCGACGAGCACCGCGCCGCCCCCGCGTGGGCCGAGCTCGCGGACGAGGCGCGCGCCCTCGACGCGCGGCACCGCGCAGAGAAAGAGGCGCTCAGGGCGAAGCACGCCCGGCGTCGAGCGTGGCGCCACGCTGAGCGTGCCCGGCTGTCGGCGCCCGACCTCGTGCGCGCACCGGCACCCTCCCCCGGCGCCATCGACTCGACGCCGGAGCTCCCGGCGAGCTCGTCGGGTGTGCGCGCCGGGTCGACGCAGCCTCGCGCGCCCGGCGCGTCGAGCCCCGACGAGGCGTTGACCGCTCCGGACGTGGGCGCTCGCGCGGCGGAGCTCCACGCGCTCGACCAGTCGAGCCGCGCCGACGACGCGGAGCTGCGGCGCGAGAAGGCCCGCTGGCGCGCCGAGCGCGAAGACCTCGGGCGGCGCCGCGCCGCGCTGGAGCGCCGCCTCGCCGCGCTGGAGCGCCTGCGCCGCCTCGTCTCGCAGGAGGTGTCCTGGCAGCTGTACGACACCTATGTCTTCGAGAACGCGCGCGGGCGGCAGGTGTCGCTGCGCAGCCTCTTCGCGCCGAAGGTGCCGTCGTCCGGCACGGGCGACTGCGCAGCGCCGCGGCTGCTCGTCTTCGCCCTCCGGCACGGCCTCACCCCGCTGGCGCTGGCGGAGTTCTGGTGGGGCGGCGCGCCTCCGGGCGGCGGGCGGGTGGAGGGCGCGTACTACCCGGCGTGCCGGGACAAGTGCGGCCCACTGCTGCCCTTCCTCCTCGACGGCCTCGAGGTGGCGCCGTCGCGCCGCTATCGCCCGCCGGACCTCTCGGCCGACGAGCTGCCCGTCGTGTACGAGGACGAGCGGCTGGTGGTGGTGCTCAAGCCCGAGGGCCTGTTGTCCGTGCCGGGCACCGACGCCACCGTCACCGACTCCGTGCTGGCGCGGCTGCGCGCGAAGTACCCGGGCGCCACCGGGCCGCTGCTGGTGCACCGGCTCGACGTCGAGACGTCGGGGCTCCTGGTGGCCGCGAAGGACGCCGAGGCGCACGCCGCGCTGCAGCAGCAGTTCATCGAGCGGACGGTGGAGAAGACGTACGTCGCGGTGCTGGACGGCGCGGTGGCCGAGCCGCGCGGCGTCATCTCGCTGCCGCTGCGCGTGGATCTCGAGCAGCGCCCGCGGCAGGTGGTGGACTTCGAGCACGGCAAGCCCGCCGTCACCCGCTACGAGGTGCTGGGCGTGGCGCAGGGGCGCACGCGCGTCGCCTTCTTCCCCGAGACGGGCCGCACCCACCAGCTGCGCGTGCACGCCGCTCACCCGCGCGGGCTGGGCGTGCCCATCGTCGGAGACCGGCTGTACGGACGCCCGGAGCGCCGGTTGATGCTGCACGCGCAGGCGCTGCAGCTCAGGCACCCGGCGAGCGGCGAGGTGTTGTCGCTGGTCGCGCCGGCGCCCTTCTGACGTCAGGCGCGGGGGCGACGGCCCTTCCTGGCGGGCCGCTGCGCCGTGGCCTCGGCCTCTTCGAGCTGCTGCGCGTCGTGCTTCGCCTTGCGGCGGGCGAGGCGCGCGTCGATGAAGCGGATGAGCGGATCTCTCCACGCGCCGGAGCGCTTGCGGGGCGCGCCGCGCTCGTCGCCACCCCAGCGCGCGCGGGCCTCCAGCTTGGCGTCGTAGCCGAAGAGGGCCTCGTAGAAGGCCTCCCACCGCGCGCCGCTGTAGCGGCAGACGAACTGGCGCAGCGTCTGCTCTTCGAGGCCGCGCAGGCGCATGCCCTTGAGCATCTCTTCGACGGCGGCGACGTGGGGGCGCAGGTCCCGGGCCACGCGGCGGTCCAGCCAGAGGAAGGACGCGAGCCCCACGCCGGCGGCGAGCGCCAGCACCTCGAGCACCGCGCGCAGCTGGCCGTACCACCCCAGCACGCCCGCGACGACGCCCACCACCGCGAAGCCCACCGCCCAGGTCCACAGCGGCGCGCCCAGGGCCAGGTGCCGCACGCGCAGCACCAGCGGCGAGCGGTTCACCACGCCGTTGACGACGGCCGAGGTGCCCGCGCTGGTGATGATGAAGGCCGTGGCCCACGCGGCGAACTCGCCGAAGCTCAGCGCGAGCGCGATGCCCACGACGGCCAGCGATAGCGCCACGAAGACGAAGCGCGCCAGGCGCCGCCGCGCTGCCCAGCGTGAGCCCTCGTAGGCCGCCACCGCGCGCTCGAGCAGCGAGGCGTGCTCTTCGCGGGGCGAGAAGCCGACGCCGGCCTCCACGCCGAGGAAGTGCTCGAGCGCGGCCACCACGGCGCCCATGTCGGCGAAGCGCTGCTCGGGCTTCTTCGCCATCATCTTGAGCACGATGGCCGAGAGTTCGGCCGGCACGCGGTGGTTCTTCTCCTCGGGCGGCGTGGGCGGGCGCTGCACGTGCATCGTCAGCACCTGCACGGTGGACTCGCCTTCGAAGGGCGGCTTGCCGGTGAGGCACTCGTACAGCGTGCAGCCCAGCGCGTAGACGTCGGCGCGGCCGTCGAGGCGCCTGGAGCCCAGCACCTGCTCGGGCGCCATGTACGCGGGGGTGCCCATGATGAGATCGCCGCCGACGAAGTCGAGGTCGGTCATCGTCGCGCCGGGGGCCGGCAACGCGTCGGCGCTGGCGCGGGTGTCGAGCCGCTTCACGAGGCCCAGGTCGGCCACCTTCACGATGCCGTCGCGGTTGAGCAGCAGGTTCTCGGGCTTCACGTCGCGGTGGATGAGCCCGCGATCGTGCGCGAACTTGAGCCCGCGCGCCGCCTGCAGCACGTAGCCGGCCGCCACCTCGGGGTCGAGCTTGCCCTCGCGCCGCACCAGCGCCGACAGCGACTCGCCGTCGACGTACTCCATCGAGAAGAAGTGCAGCCCGTGGTCGAAGCCGATGTCGTGGATCTGCGCGATGTGGTGGTGCACCAGCTGCGCGGCGGCGAGCGCCTCGCGGTTGAACTGGATGACGAAGGCCGGATCGTTGCCCAGCGACGGCTGCAGGATCTTCACCGCGACGTTGCGGTCGAGCGACACCTGCCGCGCGAGCCACACCGTGCCCATGCCGCCGCCGCCGATGCGCGCCAGCAGGGTGAGGCCGCCGAGGTGCAGCCCGGGCCGTGCCCCCTGCAGCAGGCCGTCGTCGGGCGCGACAGCGGACGCCCGCGGCTCCCGGGGCGCCACGGCCTTGAGGCGGGCGCGCGCGTCCTTGTCAGTCACCTCGTCCTCGATGGGGAACTGCGACGGCGGCTTCGCGGCGGCGCGGGCCGGCTTCACCGGCGTCGAGGCCGCCTTGAGCTCGCGCCGGGGGATGGGCTCGGTGGGCCGCACGCCGTGCCCCAGGTCCGACACCGTGGCGCTCGTCTCCTCGACGGGCGCGACGCGGCTCACCTCGGGCGCGGCCCAGCGCACCCAGTACGCCTTGCCGCACGCGGCGCACGCCTGGCGGTGCACGCCCACCTCGGCGGTGGCCTCTCCCGGAGCGCGGCAGTGCGGACAGGCGATAACGGTCATGGGACGCGGGAGCTCCCCCACGCCGCAGCGTGCCACACGCGCGCGGCCCGCCGATGGAATTTGAAGCCGGGGCTCCCGTCGGGGAAGCTGCGTCGTCCCTCTCCACCGGAGTCCGCCATGCATCGTGCCACGCTGCTCCTCGCCGCCTTGCTCCTCGCGCTGCCCGCCGCCGCCGCCGAAGTCGGCAAGGAGGTGAAGGACGTCGAGCTGCGCGACGGCACCACCGACAAGCCCACCGGGTTTCCGGGCTTCGGCTCGAAGGTGCTGGCCATCTTCTACAGCGACGCCGACACGGCCGACATGAACGACCCGCTGGCCGACGCGCTCAAGGCGAAGAACCTGGACCTGAAGGTGTACGCCGGCATCGGCGTGGCCAACCTGGCCGACTCGAAGGCGCCGAACTTCATCATCAAGAGCGTCGTGCGCGGGAAGATCGAGAAGTACAAGTCCACCATCCTCAATGACCCGGACCGCATCCTCGCGAAGGCCTGGGGCCTGGGCGACTGCAACAACACGTCCGTCGTCATCATCGTCGGCAAGGACAAGGTGGTGCGCCACGTGCAGCGCGGGGAGATCCGCGGGAAGGACATCGACACCATCGTCGCCCTGGTGCTGAAGCTGATGGCCGAGCCCGCCCCCGGCGCCGCGCCCGCCGCGCCGGCGCCGCCAGCCGAGAACGCCGCGCCCGCTCCAACGCCCGCGCCGGAAACCGCGCCGTCCGCCCCGCCCGCGCCATGAGCGAGCGCACGTTGCTGATGATCCCCGGCCCCATCGAGCTGGAGCCGGCGGTGACGCACGCCATGGGCGATCGCCAGCGCGGGCACCTCGACCCGCGCTTCATGGCCGCCTTCTCGCGCACGCTGAAGGGGCTGCGGGGCGTCTTCCTCGCGCCGTCGGCGCAGCCCTTCGTGGTGGCCGGCAGCGGCACGCTGGCCATGGAACTGGCCGTCGCCAACGTCGTCGAGCCCGGCGAGGCCGCGCTGGTGGTGAACACCGGCTACTTCTCTGACCGCATGGCGCTCATCCTCGAGCGGTACGGCGCGCAGGTGACGCACGTGCGCGCGCCCCCGGGCGAGGTGCCGTCGCTGGACGACGTGAAGAAGGTGCTGGCCAGCGCGCCCTTCAAGGTGCTGACGGTGACGCACGTGGACACGTCGACGGGCGTGCTGGCGCCGGTGGAGGCGCTGGCGGCGCTGGCGAAGGAGCACGGCGCGCTGTGCGTCGTCGACGGCGTGTGCAGCGTGGGCGCCGAGGCCCTGCGCATGGAGGACTGGGGCGTCGACGTGGCGCTCACCGCCAGCCAGAAGGCGCTCGGCGCGCCCCCGGGCCTGGCGGTGGTGCTGGCGGGCCCCAGGGCCCTGGCCGCGTGGCGTGCGCGCAAGACGCCGGTGCGCTCGCTGTACCTCGACTTCGGCGAGTGGCTGCCGGTGCACGAGGCGTACGAGGCCGAGAAGCCGGCCTACTTCGCCACGCCCGCGGTGCAGCTGGTGAGCGCGCTGGACGTCAGCGTCGCCCAGCTCCTCCAGGAAGGCATGGAGCCGCGCTTCGCCCGCCATGTCCGGCTGGCGAAGGCGTTCCGCGCCGGCATGAAGGCGCTGGAGCTCTCGTTCCTCCCGGCGCGCGACGAGGTGATGGCGCACGCGCTGTCGGCGGTGCGCTACCCGAAGGGCGTCGACGCGGGGCTGGTGAAGGCCATCGCCGCGCAGGGCGTGACGGTGGCCGGCGGCCTGCACCCGCAGCTCAAGGCGACGTACTTCCGCGTGGGGCACATGGGCGCGGTGTCGGCGTCCGACGTGCTGGCGGTGGTGGGCGCCGTCGAGCGCGGCCTGGCGCAGCTGGGCGCCACGCACGACCGGGGGCGCGCGATGGCGGCGGTGGAGCGCGCGCTGGCGCTGTAGCGTTTTTCTTCCCGCGATCGCCTCGGCTGCTACAAGTCACGGGGTGCGACTCATCACCGTCCTGTGTGCCGTCGTGCTGTGGGGCTGCGGCCCGACTGCGCCCGACGAGGTCATCAACGGCCTCGTCGTCGTCACCCAACCGTCGCCCAGCACCGACTTCGCCGCGCTGCGCACCTTCACCATGGCGACGCAGGTGAACCTGGTGGCGCAGACACCTCCGGGCACGAAGAGCTGGATGGCCGACATCCCCAACCTGCTCTCGGCCGTCGAGGCGAACCTCGTGGCACGCGGCTAAAGAACGCCGGCGACCCGACGAGCGCGGACTTCGGCGTCACCGTGTCCGCCATCCTCGGCACCGAGGAGGAGTACTACACGGGCGTCTGGTGCGACTACTGCTTCTGGTACCCGGGCACGGCCTACTGCGGCACGCAGTGCAGCTGGGACTTCTCGTACATCGGCGACTACCGCTACGGCACGCTCATCATCGAGCTGCACGCCTTCACCACGCCGCCGCCGGCGCCGGGAGACAAGGTGAAGACGCACTGGAGCGCCGCCCTCTACAGCGCGCTGCCCGACGAGGGCCACGACGGCACGAAGGTGAAGGCGGCCATCGACCGCGCGTTCTCGCAGTCCCCCATGGTGTCCCGATGACGCGCGCGCTGGCCCTCTTCGCGGTGCTCCTCTCGTCCGCGCCGGCGCTGGCGCAGGTGGTGCCGGGCAGCGTCACCTTCATGCCCATCGAGCGCGACCGCGACTTCCGCAAGTACGACACCATCTGGAACTTCACCTACGAGCTGGGAGGCGCGCTGGGCTCGTTCCAGAACTTCATCTCGGCGGTCAGCCCGGTGGGCTTCAACCTCGAGGGCCGCAGCAAGGTGACGAAGCGCCTCTCCGTGGGCCTCGCCTTCGGCTTCAACCGCTACTCGCAGACGACGGACCTGGCCACCTTCCCGCTGGACAACGGCGGCACGGCGTCGGGCCCGCTGTACCGCTACGCGCACTTCCTCTCGCCGCGCATCACCACGCACTACTACTTCCTCGACCAGTCGGTGCAGCCGTACGTGGGCGTGGGCCTGGGCGCGGTGTGGAGCTACGCGTACCAGCGGGCCGCGGACCTCGAGCAGGGCGACTCGGGCTTCCACTTCGCCGCGCACGCCGAGGCGGGCTTGTACTGGAGCCTCGCCATCTCCGACTCGCGCCTCGCGCTCACGGCGGCGGTCCGCTACACCTTCACCACCGTCACCTTCGCGCAGGTACAGAACGCCATGATGCTCTCTGGCCTGCTCGGCGTCGCGTGGCAACTCTGAGGTACTCACCGGGGCTCACCATGCGCATCGTTCTCCTCGCCGTCGTCCTCGCCGCCGGCGCTGCCTCGGCGCAGGGCTTCCAGCCGTCGCCGCTGGACCCCACCAACCCGCCGCCGCCGTCGCCCATCCCCTCGTCGTCGAGCGAGACGCGGCCGGGGCGCTTCGACCTGTCGCTGCAGGCCGGCTGGCAGACGAGCCCGACGGTGTACTTCGGGCGCGGCATCAAGCTGACGGACGGGGGCAGCTTCGGCGGCTCCTTCGGGTGGATCACGGCGCAGGGCTGGAAGCGCGGGCACTCGCTGCGCGGCGAACTGTTCTACTTGTACCAGCCGTCGGGGCTGTCGGTGGCTCCGGTGGGGGCCAGCTCCCCGCTCGAGTACCAGTTCGGCCTCACCATCCACTACATCCACGCGGCGGCGCTGTACGAGCTGGGCAATGACCGGGTGCGCGGCTTCTTCACCGTCGGCCTGGGCACCACCATCATGCACCCGCACGAAGGCGGCTACGGCGACCAGTGGCTCTTCTCGGCGTCGACCTCGCTGGGCATCAAGCTGCGGCTGTTCGCGAAGTTCGGCCTGCGCGGCCAGGCGCGGCTGCTGATTCCGTTCTTCTTCACCGGCGGCTCTGTGTGGTGCGGCGGCGGCGGGTGTGCCGTGGGCATCACCGGGGGGGGTGCCATGCTGCAGGCGGACTTCACGGCCGGGCCGTACCTCGAGTTCGGGTGAGTTTCCCTTGCGTTCAGCGGCGCAGGCGCGAGGGTCCGTGCATGCACGCGCTCATCGGTCCGCTCATCGTGTCGCTGGCGCTCGGGCAGTCCGCGCCGGCGCCGACCGATACTTCTCCCGCGGCACCGCAGGCTGACGTCGCGCCCGCGCCGTCGACGACGCAGCTGAAGGACTCGCCCGTACACACCCGCGCCTGGGTGCCGGCGATTCTTGGAGGGGTCACGCTGATCGCCGGCGCCACGTTCCTCATCATCGGCGAGGTCCAGTACAACAGCGCGAAGTCGCTCCCCACGCAGGAAGAGGTCGAGGCGGCGCAGAGCAACGCGACCTCGAACGTGGTGGGCGGCGTGGCGCTGCTCAGCTTCGGGGCGTTGATGGGCGCGCTGGCGACGATGCTGTTCCTGTGGACGCCGCTGCCCGACACGGCCCACGTGGGCTTCGCGCCGACGCAGGGCGGCGGGCTGTTCTCCTTCGGCCTGGAGCTGCCGTGAGCGCGCGCGCCGTGGGCTTCCTCATGGCGCTCGCCGCGTGCGCCGCGCTGGCGCAGTCGTCCGACGTGCCTTCCGCCGACGTGCCCGCCACGAGCGATTCGCCGAGCCTCGTGCCGTCCGACGCGCTCGTCCCCGACGCCGGCACCGAGTCGGCGGGGCAGGCCACGGTCTCCGAGTCGCCCGTCGAGCCCGGCCACGTCACCTTCGTCGGCAAGCCCAAACGCACCAGCTACCTCATCCCCGCCATCGAGTCGGAGGCCCTGCACATGGGCTTCCTGGCGTTCTCCAACCTGGTGTCGCGCGAGAGCTTCGCGCAGATCTCCGCCGAGTCCATCGCCAGCCACTTCAACGGCGAGCGCCCGTGGACGTGGGACGTTGACTACTTCCTCACCAACCAGTTCGGCCACCCGTACCAGGGCGCGCTGGCCTTCACCGCGGCGCGCTCGGCGGGCGTGCCGTTCTGGCTGGCGTGCCTGTACCCGCTGTTCGCCAGCTTCACCTGGGAGCTGTTCTACGAAGTCGACGCGCCGTCCTTCAACGACCAGATCACCACCACCATCGGCGGCATCTTCCTGGGCGAGGTGCTGCACCGCGCGGCGCTGCTCGTCCTCACCGACACCGAGGGCCGGGCGCCGTCGTGGGGCCGCAAGCTGGGCTCGTTCCTGTTGAGCCCCATGGACACGGCGAACGCGTGGCTCACCAACGACGAGCTCTACGCCGGGGACATTAACGAGCACGTGCCGTACTTCGCGCAGCTGGCCGCGGGCGCGAACTTCGGCGGCATCTTGCGCGACCCGGTGACGAAGGAGCCGTACCTCACGTCGGACGTGCAGCTGAACCTGCAGGGGCGCATGACGTACGGCATCCCCGGCGACCCCGACTTCCGGTACCGCTTCCCGTTCTCGCACTTCGACATCGACTTCAACCTGTCCATCGGCGGCGGCGCGTCGGCGGGCGCGTACTTCAGCCGCGGCCTCCTGCTGGGCGCGAACTTCGGCAACGCGAAGTCGTCGGTGCGCGGCGTGTGGGGCCTGTTCGGCCAGTACGACTACTCGGGCCAGTCGCTGGTGCGCGTCTCGTCGGTGGGCGTGGGCATCGGCACCTCGCTGCAGTGGAAGCTGAGCACCAATGGCTTCCTGCAGGCGACGGGGCTGGTCAGCGGCGTGCCGTTCGCCACGGCCGGCAGCCTGGGCCTCGACAAAGAACTCTACCGCGACTACCACATCGGCCCCGGCGTGCAGGCGGCCCTCGAGCTGCGGCTCGTCCACCGGAACATCGGCTGGCTGCGCATCGTCGCGCGGAACTGGTTCGTGGTGGGCGCGTACACGCCCCCGTCGGGCTGGGAGAGCATCACCTACCTCACCATCGGCCCGATGGTGCGCCTGCTGGGACCGGTGGCGCTGGGCGCCGACGTGGTGATGGCGCTGCGCCGCAGCGAGTTCGAAGACCACACCTTCGACCGCAGCGTCACGGGCTTCACCGCGCGCGTCACGCTGTCGTGGCTGTCGGACTGGCAGTTCGGCGCCGTCGACCGCGCGCAGCGGCCGGGCCCGCAGAACGTCGCGCGGCGGTAGCCTTCTTCAGCCGCCCTTCACGAAGCCGTAGCCGAAGCGGCCCTTCACGCAGAGGTGGCCGCCGGTGACGCCGTTGTCCGACGGCGAGGTGACGCGGACGATCTCGTTGTCCTGCACGCGCAAGGTGAGCGTGCAGCCGACGCCGCAGTACGAGCACACCGTGTCGGTGACGGTCTGCTTCGACTCATCCCACGCGCCTTTCGCGCGCAGCTCGTGCTCCCGGGTGAACATCAGCGCGCCGGTAGGGCACACGCCGATGCAGTTGCCGCAGAAGACGCAGGCCGATTGGTCCAGCGCCAGGTCGTTCTCGGTGCTGATGCGCGCGTCGAAGCCGCGGCCCGCCACCGCGATGGCGAAGGTGTTCTGCGCGTCG
>Ga0272446_1007024_pt1 | contig 11429 bp, 12 predicted proteins | sample YNPCB0061_FD_194587 | JGI IMG/M metagenome (GOLD analysis project Ga0272446, IMG submission 194587) | Hot spring microbial mat communities from Yellowstone National Park, WY, United States - YNP-CB-006-1 | ecosystem: Environmental > Aquatic > Thermal springs > Hot (42-90C) > Sediment | place...
CGCGGCCGACCGTCCAGAGCCTTGTGGTGTCATCGCGGCTTTGTGGTATTAGAAGGTTTTCCCGGTGCATCCCTGCCCGCACGCCCCCACCGCTACGCCTTCGGCTCCGCTCCGGGGGCTCCCCCAAAAGGTGGTTTAGTTTCACGATTTTTTCCGGAAGACAGGTGTTTGAAATATTTTTTCCCCAAAGGGCATCCTCAAGCGATATCTATTGGGTTTTGATATTTATCTAACAAGGGCTTGACTCTCGGTTATATCCTATAATAGGATATAACCTGTCCGGGTGCGAAATTTGGAGGTCTAATGTCAGAAATATTAAACGTAGCTCCCCCCAGTACGGTTGGTCGTGGAAAAACGATAACTTCCTCGAAATCTTCAAAAGAGATTCCGGCTGATTATTCAGATTCCTTCGTTTGGCTATCCTGCGGGGACAGCTTAACCAAGTATTCAGAGTGGCCCAGTCCAACAGTCATTGTTTCTGACGGTGGCTATGGGATTTTAGGTTTTGACGGTGATACTACTGATCACATGACCCTTCCCCAGTGGTATGAGCCGCATATTGCCGCCTGGTCAAAATACGCTTCTCCTGCAACAACATTGTGGTTTTGGAACTCTGAAATAGGCTGGGCTGCGGTTCATCCCATTCTTGAAAAATATGGCTGGCGCTACATTAACGCCAACATTTGGAACAAGGGTAAAGCTCATTTGGCCGGGAACGTGAACACAGCCAAAATTCGCCGCTTTCCAGTTGTTACGGAAATCTGTGTTCAATACACATTGGAAGCTAAAGTCAAAGGGCTGACTTTGCAAGATTGGCTTCGGTCAGAATGGAAACGAACAGGGCTTCCAATGAAAAGGGCTAATGAGGCATGCGGTGTTCGTGATGCAGCCGTTCGAAAGTATTTGGATTCCGGTCATTTGTGGTATTTTCCGCCGCCGGAAATGTTCAAGAAATTGGCCGATTATGCCAACACTAACGGTGATGTCAAAGGCCGGCCCTACTTTTCCCGAGATGGTAAACACCCGATTTCCATCAAGGAATGGGAAAATATGCGGTACAAATTTCGTTGCCCATACGGGTTTACGAATGTTTGGGATAGGAACCCCTTGTCCGGGAGCGAGCGTATCAGGGCGTCGCACGCCGATGGCCGGGCCGCCCATCTGAATCAAAAGCCATTGGACCTGATGAGACAAATCATTTCAGCCAGCAGTGATGAAGGCGATGTTCTTTGGGAACCCTTTGGCGGTTTGTTCTCCGCCTCCTTGGCAGCCCGGGAAATCGGCCGGAAAGCCTATGCTTCTGAATTAGATCCAGATTACTTTCAGCTAGGAATTTCTCGGTTCAAAGGGTTGTTGTTCTAGGTCTTCTTTACAAGCTTTTCAATAGCCGCCGCCAGGATGTTTTCATCTTCGGCGGCGATAATCTGTGCCCATTTTTCGATGGTGTTTCCTTCGACAACCCTTTTCAGGACCTTCTTTTTGAATTCCTCTATTCCCGTGTGTTCAATTCGATCCATCTTTGCAAAATTGGTGTCCAGTCGATACGTATATTTTGAAAGAAGGTCACGAAGCCGCCTCTGGTAATCAGCGGCATGTCTGTATTTATGCCCGCCTTCGCCCCAGGAGTCGACAATCTTCTTTGCTTCTGCAAATTTCTTTGCGTCATCTTGGAATTTATACCCAGCCGTGTTTGTCTGTTGGAGGTTTCTGGTCCTGGTGGAAGTGTCTTCAGGTTCGATTACCAAATAATCAGGTGGGTTGTGGTAATGCTCATCCCGAGCGGCTGCAACGGATTGCCCGGAAACTACCAGCACATCAAGTATTTTTGGTCGGCCAAAAATGATCTTCTCCGGCAGCCAAGCCAGCATCGCAACATACGTATGATCCTGGACGAAGTGCTTTTGACTATCCTTGAATCTTGCTGTGATCTCTGTTGCGAGAGGGAACCATGCCTTAATTTCAAACCCTGGTTGAGGACTTATTTTTCCCTCGAAGACGGTGTCGGGAAATCCCGGATCTTGTCTTTTCCAGATTCCATGCGGCTTATACTCGGCCCTCTTGTTCAATTCCTCAACGCTTCTGAACTCGATGAGATTTCCAACCATCGGTGAAAGCTTCGAAACGATCTTGGCAAGATGGACGGCTTCAGCAATGGTGGCTGGTTTGGCGATAGTCAACACCTCGAAAATGGTTTCATCCATTTCCGCGAAATGTCCTTGTGCAAGCGTGATAATGTCCCTGGTATTCACTTTTTTCTCGTTCTAGGTTTTATTCTGCAATCGTCCAGGAGTTCCTTAAATTTCGGGAGTGGATCAACTTCGAGAGCCCTTACAACTTCGACGAACTCCAGAATATCTAACCGTCTTTCGCAGTTTTCATATTTTGAAACAAAGGATTGAGGCTTGCCGAGCCGCTCAGCTACATCGGTTTGCTTTAACCCATGCGCTTTCCGCTGCTCAACAAGCCACTTTATCAACTCAGCGTATTTTTCAGTATGTAACGGGTTCATGCTTTTGTCAGGATAAACCCGTTTTGGGATAAAACCCAAAACGGGTTATACTCTCTCTGCATCTTCCGAGCGCAAAGGGTAGGATTTAGAGGAGCTTCGATGCCTGTATTCTCGTTACCTGAGCTTCAGAGAAAAGCGGCTGTCATCAGAACGCATGAATCGGCCCTTTTCAAAAAGACCGCTTCTCAGGTTTTAACCGAATCATCCCTTTCGTTTTCAGAAAAACCAGGTTACGACGTGTTTTTGTCCCACTCCTTCAGAGACGCTCATTTTATTCTTGCGCTGAAAATGGACTTGGAAGGCATGAACTACTCGGTTTATGTTGACTGGCTGGTTGACTCACAATTGGATCGTAGCAAGGTTTCAAAAGACACTGCTGATCTTTTGCGCCGCCGCATGAAATCCTGTCGCTCTTTGTTTATTGTCCATTCGGAAAATTCGCAAGCTTCCAAGTGGGTTCCATGGGAACTGGGTTTTTTTGACGGCATGAAAGGTCGCGTTGCAGTTCTCCCGATCGTTAACACTGAATTTCCAGATGATCGGTATTACGGCGTTGAATACATGGCCCTCTATCCTTATGTGACAAAGGCAAAAAATCAGGCAACCAATAAAGAAACCCTTTGGATACACGATTCAGAAAACTATTACGTCCATTTTGACGCGTGGTTAGGTGGCAATGCTCCTATTTATCACGAACGATATACCCGGTAAATTATTGGAGGGAAACTCAAATGTTGGAAGATAACAAAATCAAGCACTTGGAATTGATTCAAAACATTGTGACCAGAATGAATGGAAATTCTTTTCAAATTAAGAGTTGGACAATAACTCTCGTATCAGCAATTTTTGCCATTTACGCCACAAGTCCAAACTCTTATTTCATTTTGGTGTCATCATTCCCGGCTATCATGTTTTGGTTTTTAGATGCCTACTATCTTCAGCAAGAAAGAAAATTTCGAGGGCTTTATAACGACGTCGCAGGCGTAACCGAGAAGCCGCAGGCAATAAAATTATTTGAAATGCGCCCGGATTTATATGTCGAAGAAAAGCATGGTTTCTTCAATGTTTTCAAGTCAGGAACGGTTGCGGGTTTGTATGCTCCTTTGACAGGAATTATATTTGCAATTTTTTTCATCCTGAAAATGATCGGGAAATAGGAGGCAATTATGGCCAGAAGAGTTTTTTTCAGCTTTCACTTTGATAAAGATGCCTGGCGGGCAGGTCAGGTAAGGAACATGGGTGTAGTCGAGGGTGACAAGCCTATGTCAGATAACGATTGGGAAACCGTAAAAAAGGGCGGAGATAAAGGCATTGAAAAATGGATTGAAGGCCAACTTAACGGGACATCATGCACTATTGTTCTGGTGGGCTCAGAAACTTCCACGCGCCCATGGATCAAGTATGAAATAAAGAGAAGTTGGGAATTGAAAAAGGGCATGTTTGGCATTTGTATCCACAATCTCAAAAACCAGGACGGCAACCAGTCATATAAGGGTGCAAACCCTTTCGACAACTGGAATATCTCCGACAAGCCTATGTCTAATTTTGTAACGCTCTATGACCCTCCATATCAAGATTCCCAGTCAGTCTATAATTACATCAAAAGTAACATTAGCAGTTGGGTGGAAACAGCCATAGCTGCAAAGTCTTAGCATCTTTTTAGCCGAGCCTCATGGTATCGGCTGATGATCGGCCCCACTGTGGCAAGCCCCTTCCCGGCCCGGTAGCGGTAGCCCTTCAGGAAAAACTTGCCGATCTTCTCGGGAAGCTCATAACCGAACATCGCCTTGCAGAGCCCGCGCACCTGGTTCATGGTGGCGGAATAGGTGCCGCCGGTGTGGCTCCAACCGCCGAGCCGCATATACAGCACCAGCCCGATTGATTTGAAGTCGGCCTTGTCGAGATCCCAGATAACCAGCTTCTGCAGGTGATAGAAGCGTTTATCCTGAATCCCGCCGATAAGCTCCTTGAGCCGGTCCTTGTTGATCTTCGGTTTCAGTCTCAGGCGAAGCCCCGCCGCCGGTTCCGCCTTCGGCCCGAGCTTCACCAGCCCCCGGACGGTCTCCCACTCCCCGCCGTGAATCCGCTTCCAGGCGATCAGGAAGTTTTCCTGGTAGTCGGAGATGACATCCCAGACCCAGTTTACTTCGTCCTGGTCCACCTTTTCATACTTCTCGATAAAGGGGAATTCCGCACCCGGAACCCCAACCCGCACCAGCAGATACTTTCCACCGGCCCCGGTGATATGAACCTTCGGCGGGTCCTTGTCTTCCGGCTTGATGGTGAAGTCAAAAACCTTGTCTTGATGAACGATTGGCATGTTCTATCCTCCGTCGCCTTTCGGCATTCATTCTACCCGCTCCCCTGCTTCCCAGGCCCGGAACCATTCCCGCCTGATTCGAGGTGGGAGTTTTTAGGCACCCGCTTCCCCCGGGCAAACCATGTGCGCCAGATTTGGGCCTGACGGCCTCCCTGGTGCAACTGGTGCGCCCCAGGTGCGTTTCAGGGTTCCACGGGGAACCTGATTTCCGGCAAAACCTCCCACCAGTTCAACCAGGGCCGCACCAGGCGAACCCAGAGCGCACCAGCCGGGCCGTTTGGCCCCGGGAGCCTCCAAAAGCCCTTTTTTGGGACCCTCCGCCGCGAAATGGCCCTACAGCCCACGTGCCGTCTGCCCCCCGCACCCTTTCCGGCTTTTTGGGAAAGGGAATGAGCCGGCGGGCCGCCGTGGTCATCCCCGGCCGGGGTGGCCGGCAAAGGTCCGTGGTTGTCCGGTGCCGAGCCTCCGGCGGGGGGAACCAAAAGCCGACTCCGGGTTCACCACCGGGGGAGTGATGGGAAGCCCGCCTTCCTCCCCCGACTCCGCCACCCATCGCAGCAAGGGTGACGATGGGTGGCTCCGCCGGGGGAGGAAGGCTACCGCTTGCCCTTTCCAAGTTTTCGAAGACCGGAACCAAGACCCTCGAGGAACCGCCGGCGGATCGCTTCGCGGTCCGCCGCGTCGCTCTCGATGCCCCAGATGGTGACCGTCTTCCAGCCGCCGCCCTTGTCTTTCTCGCTGATGAACCGGTCATCCTTCAGGGCGTTGAACCAGTCGCGGCCCTTGGTCACCTGGCTCATTGAGGCAGGCGGAACCGGCTTCAACTGATCCCCTTTCACGTCGAAGGAAACCACCGGATACCGGACGATCTTGATTTCCTCGGTTGTGAATGACGACGGGTCAACCAGCTTCACGACCCGGGCGACCTGGTGCCCGTTCCGCTGGAGGCCCCCGACCAGGTTCCCCTCGATGGAATAGCCCGCCGGGTCCAGATCGGAAACGCAGAGGACGGTTATCGGCTTGCCCCCGCAAACCCGCTTCAGATCGTCGGCAAAGTATTCCAGGGAAAGGACCGCCGGTTCCCCTTTCATGCAGATGAAGGAAACCCCGGCCTCTACCGCCAGTTTCTTGATGAACAGGTAATGGCCCAGCTTTTCCGAGGCAAGCACGACCTCCGGAAGCTTTGCGCCGGTCCCCCGGTATGGTTCGTTCATGTCCAGGAACCCGAAATCCTTGTACCGGAAAAGGTTGTGGACCTCGACCATCTCTTGAAGCGTGTTGTAGAAGGTATCCACGTCGCCGGATCCAAGAATGTTCGAGTGATAGGCCAGAACCGCCTTTATCCGATACCACAGGGACCGGATGTTACCGTCGGAAGGCGGTTCTATGCCTTTCCTGATCCAGCGGAACATCTGGTAGATGATGTTTTTGATGACCCGCTTGGTGTTGATCTCGTTGACCCCGAACTGCCGAAAGTAGCTCAGCATCCGTTCCCGCGAGAATTGCTTGATGTCCCACTTTTTCTTGAACGCCTCGACAGCCGCTTTATCAGAGGGGTCAAGCCCATACAGCTCCCGCCAGCCGAAGTCAATCAGCTCATAGAGCCGGAGCGCCTTATCGGCCGGATGCTCCGGAACCAGGTGATGCAGGCTGGTGACCCCCAGGGCCTTTTTCAAGCCCTTGGCATAGGTCACGGTTACCGGAATCCGGGTTCTGGTCCCGCGTAGCGCCAACTCGCATTCGTCCGCCGCCCCGCCCTTGTCGCGCACTAGGCCGGGCCCGCGCCCGGTGGGCGCCGGCGGCTTTTCAGCTTCCGGGTATCGTTCGAAAACGCCATCTATCCGATCAAAAGCCACCAGAAAGGAACGGTGGACCCGCAAAAAGTAGCCTTTGAAAAGGGTTTCGTAGAAATTCAGGTTTTGCGCCAGTTCCAGCCGCTTCCCGCTCTCCCCGACCGCATAGGCTTTCCCGCCTTCGCCGAACAGGTAAACCGTATCCTTGGCCCGGAAAACCTGATTATCACGGGAAAGTATCGGGACCTCAGGCAGAAAGAGCTTTTCTACCCGTGATTCAAGATCCTGGGTCATTTGAACCGCTTTTCGAACTCGGCCAGGTAGGTATTGGTGACGGCGTTCACTACCGGCTCTTCGAGCCCTTCGAACCACAGATCCCGCGCCGCGGTCATCTTCAAGCCGCGGATCTTCGTCAGGTTCACCAGGTAAAACTTGCTGGTCTTCAGGAAATGCGGGTGTTCCTTCAACCGTTCCTCGATCTCCGACAGCCGGAGATTGCTGTAATAAGGCTTCTTCCCGGAAGTCATGAACATGGTTTCCTCCCGGCCCGCGTCCGCCTTCGTGGTGATATAGCAGACGTCTTTCAGGTCCAGGAAACAAACCGCCATCGCCGGATCTTCCGGCGTGACCGGGAATTTCTTGATCGGCGGGTCAAGATACGTCAGCCGCTCCAGAACTTTTTGTAGCGTATCGGGGTCTCTCGTTGGCATGTTCTCACCTCATTTCTTTATTTCCGCCAGGCCGCCCTAAAACCCGGGAAACGGCCTACCAGCGCACGTATTTTCGACCCGGCGCGACCTTGCCGCCGGTCCGGAAATACGTGTCCCCCCAGGCCATTTCACGCTTTCTTGCTGCGTTTGGCGGGAGTCATTTTCTTGGGTTTCGGTTTGGCCGTGACCTTCGGTTCCGCTTCCATCATGGAATATTCGACGGTCACCGGATCCCCCTCTTTCAGGTCGATCCTCTTCAACTTCTTCCTGTCGACGTAGATTTCCTTCGTGCAATCTTCGTTATCCGGGTCCCGGATGACCACGACCGCTATATCACCCTCGACCCGATCAACAGTCCCGGCAACCCGCTTCTTTTCAGGCATTTCTCAATTCCCCCTTTCAATGTGAAGTTGATCTTTCAAGCATAAACGAAAAGACAAAAACGCGGCGGGGAAATCCCGCCGCCGCGATCCGCGCGAACTCTTGGAAACTAGCTTAGGAAGCGTATCGCCGCATCCTCCACGGTTCGAAGCATTCGACCCAGACCCGTTGATACCAGGCCATTCCTTCAAGCGGATCTTTCGGTTTTTCCGGTTGCCAGGCAATCGCAGCCGTTGCCGGTTTGGCCGGCGGCATCAGAAGCATTTGCATTCCCCCGACCCGTTGAACAAGGTTCCGGTTTTCCTCAACCAGCATGAGAACCGCTTTTTCGAGGGATTCAATCCTTGCTGACATCCTGGTTACGGCATCATCAGGCACTTCAAGGGCCTTTGTCGGTTCTTTGGGTTCCTGTTTTTCGGAATAGGTGAGCTTTACATGCTCCGCCGCCGCCGAAGGGGTAAGCCCGGATTCGATAGCCAGGCGCATAGCTTCGAGCAAAACGACCGCCCCCAGCGGAACAAAGGACTTCTGTTTTTCCTTGATGAGGCAACATCCGAGAAGCTCAAGCCAGTATTTAGCCTTATCCCGTGATACCGCCGCTTGTTTAGCCGCTTCCACGAGGGAAATTCTGTCATTCATTGATCAATTCCTTTTCGCCGCCGTTCGGAGCCGCTGCGGTGAATCGCCACCGCTCACCGCTGACACTATCGGCAGATGTCGCGGTTTCTTTTACAGAGCGGGCCGCCGCACCAGATCACTTTCACCGGAGGCTCACCGCCGGTGAAACAGCGGCGGGATTTCCCCACCGCTGTTTTTGGGTCCGGGGTGTATCTTTCCGTTGTATTTTTCAAAGGGCACTCGAAATACCGTAAACCCCATCAATAGCGGGTTTTCATGGTATCCCGATAAGGTTCATTATGTAAACAGGGTTCTTCTTTTCCTCTTCAGAAGCGCTTTTCGTGGCTTTTGATTCTTCAAGGGCACTGTACGGAGGGGAAATATCCTCCCGAAGTAAACCCCGTTTTTTGCCCTTTGGCGTGCCCCTGGGGGAACTAAAATCTACCCGGTAGGGTTTGGGGGTCTTCTGTCTTTTTTTCGTTGGTTCTTTCATCTTCGAAAAAACAACAAACAACCATTCCCAAATTTTGCATACCTCAAAGGCCAGTTTTGGAATCCTAAGTTTGGATTGCCACTTGTCGTAAGTCTCTCCTAAGTCTCTCTAAAAACTCTCCTCTAAAAAAAAGAGCCTTCTCGCGCCTTACTGATGCTGACTTCCGGGTATGCCTCTGCCCCCAAAACACGATAGTTCTGCCCCCAAAACACGATAGTTCTGCCCCCAAAACACGATAGTTCTGCCCCCAAAACACGATAGTCATCAACGTGTTTCTCTAATTAGACAGCACTTCCTGTTTGTGCTATTGTTTGGCTGTTATTTTTACACGATAGGGGGGCTTATGTCGAAAGAGATGGTCAAACAGGATATCAACCTCCTGGAATACCCTTTATGGTTTCAAGACGAATGCGAAGCGGAAAAATGTGTAAATGGGTTTGTTTGGAACCACTCCAAGGGTTTTGTTCTCCGAACAAGCTTCAAACCACCTGTTAAAACAGATGTAGTTTTTTTGTTTTATCTCCTGCTCCAGTCACAAAGCCAAGATTGGAAGGATGAGTTTTTCATAACAAGATATCAGGTTCTAAAAGGCTGTGGTTTAACTACGGATGCCCAAACTTATGATCGTCTTGAAGAAAGTTTGAAACGATGGGAAGACGTAAAGATTGAATTTAACAATGCGTTTTATAATGGAAAGGAATATTCTACTCTCCATTTTGGGGTGATAGATTCGTGGGGTTTTGAAGAGAAAACAAAACGCCTCCGAATCCGATTTTCACCGGAATATCTATCTATCGTAAAAAATACGGCATATTACAGATACTTGAATTTCAACCAGGTAAAAGCCCTCCGTTCTCCCCTGGCAACAAGGCTGTATCAACTCTTGGTAAAGACCTTTAAGAACAGGGATACATGGGAGATTGACGCGGTTCTCTTAGCGGAAAAAATCCCGATGAAAAAAGTATATCCGGCTCATATTGTTTTGAAAATTAAACCGGCTGTAAACCGGATTTATAAATATACTGATTTGAAAGTTACGGTTGAAGAGCGCAAGAAGGCCCGAGGGGAAACCGTTCTTATCTTCCGGAAAGAGGCAAGCAAGCTGGCAGAAAAGCCGCTGGAAAAGAAAACCCCGGCGTTTGTCATGCCCGAAAATGAGGATTTCAAGAAGCTGGTTTCAATGCTTCCCCCGGAACGACAACGCCAAAAGAGCCTATTAGAGCTTGTCTTGAAGGCCCTCAATACAAAGGGTTTTGATTTCGTGGCCTGGAACATCAAGTATGCAAACAAGCGGGCGATCGGGAACTATCCCGCCTACTTTCTGAAATCTCTAAAAGGGAATTTCGGCGCGGTCATGCAGGAAGAAGCAGAAGTTAGCCAGGTGGCCGCCTCGAAGAAAACCGAGGAAGCCAAGGCGAAGCATGTCAAAATTGCGGAAGCCGAAGCCAAGGAAAAGCAGGAATCGGCCCGCGTTCAAGAGTTTCTAAAATCCATGACCCCTGAAGAATTGGCAGCGGTCGAACTGGAAGCCCATGCAAAAATGCCCGGGTTCCTGAGAAAGCCTATTGAGGATCTCCGAAAGGCAAACCATATTTCCTTCCGAAGTTTTGTCCGCCTGGTTGCCCTGGAAAAGCTCAATGCCCGGGAAACCGCACCAACAGCCCCGCAACAACTCGAACTCGCGGAAGGCATGGAATAACCAGGCCAAAAGCCGGATGCCTTCGGCACTCGGCCGAGGAAACCGGGAGAGCGTTCAACCGTCCGGCCGGCGGCCCACAGATGGACGGTTGAACGCCGACGAAAGACCCGCCAAAACGCGGACCGCTGATCGCGGCCCGCGCGGGATCGGGAGCCGTGGCGGTCGTCCGCCGGACGCCCACCACGGGGAACCAACCACGACGGACGGCGAGCGCCGACCGTTGCCCGGAGCCCGGGAATTAGCCGGTAGTGCGGCCCCGGGCGGTAGCCCGAACCGGTGGCCGCACACAAGAACGTTTTCCAAACGGTAGCGGCCCGACCGGGAACCCGGATCGTTGGCCGCTTTTTGATCTGGTCTCCCCCGCCCGCCCAGGGAATGTCCGGGACATGCTAACCGGCCTTCCGTTCGTCCGGTCGTGTTTTTTGGCTTACGCCAAAAAGCAGGGGTGGGGCTTAGCTCCGGGGCAAGCTTCGGTCGGGGCGGGTCATATTTTTTTCACTCCGCTTCGCTCCGTAAAAAAAATACCGGGCTGTCCGCTCCGCTGATGCAAGGCCCGCGCCAGTCCCGGCCCTCCCTGGCCGGTCCTGTCACGTTCCTTGCGGCGTCGCCGTCTGATAAGAAATTTCTTATCAGACGCACCCCTTGACCCACCCCGCCCTCGGCCTCCACCCGGCGGGAGCCCGCCGGGGTCGGCTTTACATAACGTGACGCTATGCAAACTTGCCCCTACGCCAAGCCCCACCCCGCCGCGCTCACGCGCGGCCGACCGTCCAGAGCCTTTGTGGTGTCATCGCGGCTTTGTGGTATTAGAAGGTTTTCCCGGTGCATCCCTGCCCGCACGCCCCCACCGCTACGCCTTCGGCTCCGCTCCGGGGGCTCCCCCAAAAGGTGGTTTAGTTTCACGAT
>Ga0272446_1007025_pt1 | contig 11428 bp, 12 predicted proteins | sample YNPCB0061_FD_194587 | JGI IMG/M metagenome (GOLD analysis project Ga0272446, IMG submission 194587) | Hot spring microbial mat communities from Yellowstone National Park, WY, United States - YNP-CB-006-1 | ecosystem: Environmental > Aquatic > Thermal springs > Hot (42-90C) > Sediment | place...
ATGCGAGGTGCGGTTCGTCCGCTATCCGCGCGAGGGACACGGCCTGCGCGAGCCTCAGCACCGCCTTGACGAGGCGCGCCGTTGCCTGGACTGGGTCGACCGCCACCTGCGGCCAGAGGGACGCCTGCATCGACTGGGCGACCCCGTGCGGCACGACGGGTACGAGCTTGTCGTCGCACGCGTCGAGGACGTCGAGCCAACGGGGTGGGACGAAGAGTGGGGTCGGCTCATGGAGATTACGATCACCATTGCAAGCGATGATGAGGTCGACAGCGCGTGGCGGTTCGCACTGAACGACGTGCGTCTCGTGGAGGTGGGCGGCGAGCCGCGCGCGATGCAGGGCGTGATCTGCGATGGCCCCCTCGGCAAGGCACTTGTCGGTGGAGACGGTCTCTACGTGGATGTGCATCCCGACCGGAACACCGGCCGCATCGCGCTGGCGGTTGCCTGCGCTTTCGACGTGCCCGCCGAGGGGGGCGTTTTCGACCTGTGCACCGGCGATTTCCCTGCCGTAAGGGTGGTGGTGCCGCCAAGTCACCCGCCAGCCGACGAAGAGGGGGCGCGCTGACACGAGACCTGTTGACGACGGGTCCGCGCTCCGCGGCCCCGGGGAGGACTGCTACGATGAAAGACGCCGCACAGCTGGCCCTTGACACCGCTCTTCAGCGCGGCGCGGAGTACGCGGATGTTCGCGTGGTCCGCTATTTGCGCCAGAACATCAGCACGGAGGACGAACGGGTCAGCGGGATCAGCGACACCGACGATTACGGGATCGGCGTGCGCGTCCTTTACCAGGGAGCATGGGGATTCGCCGGGTCCGGTGTGGTCAACCGGCAGGAGGCCATGCGCGTCGCGACGCTGGCCGTGGACATCGCGAAAGCGAGCGCCTCTTCGCTCCGAACGCCGGTTCGCCTGGTGCCCGAACCCGCGCGAGTGGAGACCTTCCGCACGCCGTGCACCATCGATCCCTTCGCCATTCCGCTGGACGAGAAGGTCGGCCTGTTGCTTCAGGTGAACCGCGAGGCCCTGAAGCACAAGGGCATCCGGAAGTCGCACGCATTCATGACGCTCCGCCGCGACGAGCGGATCTTTCTGAACTCCGAGGGCTCGGACCTCTCGAGCGACGTCGTCACCACCGCCGCCGGGTACCAGGTCACCGCCGTGGGCGAGGGGGACGCCAAGACGCGCTCCTACATGCCGCCGCCGCGCACGGCCGGCTACGAGAACATCAACGGGGAGGACTTGCTGGCGAATGCGCCGCGTGTGGCCGAACAGGCGATCGAACACCTGTATGCGCGCGAGTGTCCGGTCGGCGTTCGCGACCTCATTCTCGACCCCTTGAACCTGGCACTCACCATTCACGAGTCGGTGGGACACGCCACGGAGCTCGACCGCGCGCTCGGCTACGAGGAGTCGCTGGCCGGGAGGAGCTTCGCCACCCCGGACAAGCTGCGCGCGCTGCAGTACGGTTCCCCGCACGTCACCTTTGTCGCCGACAACACGCTTCCGGGCGGCCTCGCCACGATGGGTTTCGACGATGACGGGGTGCCCGGGCAGCGCTGGCACATCGTCGATCACGGGGAGTTCGCTGGCTACAGCACGAGCCGCGAGGTCGCGGGCGAGATCGGCCTGGAGCGAAGCACCGGCGGCTGTCGGGCGGACCACTGGGGAAGCATTCCCATCGTGCGGATACCGAACCTCTCGCTGATGCCAGGGGAGAAGCCGCTGTCGCTCGACGAGCTCATCGCCGACACCGACGATGGCATCTACATCGAAGGGATGGGCTCGTTCTCCATCGATCAGATGCGCTGCAACTTCCAGTTCGGCGGTGACGCCTTCTGGGAGATCAAACGGGGCAAGATCGTGGGCATGCTGAAGAACGTGACCTATCAGAGCATGACGACCGACTTCTGGGGATCGTGCGATGCGGTGTGCGACGAGCGCTTCTGGGTGCCCAACGGCGTCATGAACTGCGGCAAGGGGGACCCCATGCAGATTGCGCAGATGACACATGGAGCGGCGCCGGCCCGGTTCCGCAAAGTGCGCGTGGGCGCAGCTCGGTAGGATCGCCCCTCAATGCAGGGAACGCAGGGAGACGCTCCGACGTGTGATGGAATGGACCGCGGCGGCGCCGCCCGGCAACCGCCTGCAGAAATCGCGCCGCAAGGAGGGCAGAACAGCGATGGATGAGGTCGTGATCGAGGTGCGAACGAACGGCCCTTACAAGGTGACGGGCCCTGTGAAGCTCGTGGACATGGACGGGAACGCGATACCGCGGGAAGGCGAGGGCGCCATCTTTCTTTGTCGCTGCGGGCAGTCGGGCGAGAAGCCGTTCTGCGACGGAAGCCATAAGCGCTGCGGCTGGAAGAGCGAGTAGCAAGTCGGTCGGGAGGCGCCTGGCCTTGTCCACCGGGCGCCTCTCGGAACACGCCTCAGTTCTCCGGGCGCGAGGCCACCACGAGCATCCTGTCGGTCGCTGGCTGGACGGGCCGCAGCGTGTAAGCGTGGAACGTCTCGGTCTCGACAAAGCCCGCCTGCGCAAGCAGGGTCCTCAGCTCCCCTTCCTCGTAAGCGTACTGAACGTGGGTCTCGTGGAACTCGCGGACGGTGCCGTCGGCTTCCCGCAAGAGAAACCGCATCCGGATGGTGCACAGCCGCGTCGCCGGATCGAACGCGCTGCGCCAGTCGTAGCGCAGGCGCTCTCTGGGATCCCAGCACGCCTGATCGAAGAATCGGTTCTCCAGGGCATAGCGCGTGTTCACGTCGAAGACGAACAGCCCGCCCGGCCGCAGGTGATCGCGGACCGCCCGCATCGCCTGCAGAAGTCGCGCCGGGTCGGTGATGTTGTTCAGGCTATCGAAGAAGCTCACGCAAAGATCGTACGGGGGTGGCGGCAGGCGCAGTTCGGCCGCGTCCTGCACCACGAAGGTGACGGTGGCGTTCCGTTGCGCGGCTTTGCGGCGCGCCTCGGCGACCATCGCGTGGGAGATGTCGACGCCTGCCACCTGCCAGCCTAGCTCGGCGAGGAGGAAGGACACGTTGCCGGTCCCGCACGCTAGGTCGATGACCCGCTCTGGCGTCACGGAGCGGTGCGCCAGAACGTCGCGCAAGTACCGCACCCACATAGCGTAGGGCACGTCGCGCATGAGCTCGTCGTAGTAGGGCGCGATCTGACCGAAGGCCGCGTCAGCGTCACTCGCCATGCGGCTGACCTTGCCGTCGCCACCTCCACCGCCACCCGCGGCGAGTGGGCGGTACTCCAGGTGCTGGGTGGACGCGCACCTCGTGCGCCGTTTCGCGATCGAGAGCCACGTGGGTGAGCCCGCAGGACACGACGAAGGCCGGGAAGCGCTGGACCACCGTCACTCGTGCACCCGGCGCCAGCCCGAGCGCGATCAGTTTGGCTCGCTCATGCGAGGAGGCGCTGTTCAGAGCGACCACGACACCGCTGTCGCCGCATCGCAGGTGAGCCAGCGGAACCGGGTGCGACGATCCGCTCTCAGCGCCCTCTCGCATTCGGCCTCCTCCGCCACTGCCCCAGCCACCGCGTGAGAGCCGAAGGCCTGGGCATCTCGTAACCGCAGCCGGGGCACCGCACGAGCCGGCAACCGCCGAAGGAACTGCACCGAGCGCAATGCGACTCGGCATCGAGGATGCGGAACGACTGGCCGCAGAAGCTGCAGATGAGCTCCTCACCGTCCTCCGGGACCTCAGGTGAGCATGACATCGCGGGCGCCTACAACGACACGCCGAGCGCGTGAAGCGTCCAGTTCAGGACAGCGCCCGTCAGGATAGCGAACGGGAAGATGAACGCGGCCATGCTGATGGCGGCCCGGGTGCCGCGCTCTTTCTTCGTCATCAGGAACTGCGCGATGCAGGGGACGAAGATGGTGAGGGTCACCACCGCCACCAGCAACTGGTTCCCCGTGAGCGCGCCCGTCTGCTCCAGACGGTAGAGGCCGGCCGCCCCGTAGTCGCGCCGGAAGAACCCAAAAAGGAACGTCTCTGCGGCGGCGTCGGGCAGACCGAGCAGCCGGACCACCGGCACCAGCCCTGCCAGCGCCCAGCGAAAGGCGCCCGTCAACTGCCCAACCCACAGGATGATGCTCGCCACCACGAAGAGCGGCAGCACCTCGAGGAAGTACCACTGCATTCGCGCCACCGTCTTGCTCAGGATGTTGCCCAGACGTGGGAGACGCAGCGGCGGCATCTCCATGGCGAACCGCGACGGCTCGCCCGGCAAGAGCCGCGATGTCAGAAAGCCGATCAGCACGAGGATGCCTGCCACCACGCCACCCCACACCCAGAAGGCCGCCGGATGATCGTGCAGAAGAGCGGTCATCACGCCGATCTGAGCTGAACACGGGATGGCGAGCGAGAGCAGGAACGTGGCGATCAGGCGCTCGCGGCGCGTTTCGAGGATCCTGGTCACCATCGTGGCCATCGTGTCGCACCCGAAGCCCAGAACGATCGGGATGACAGCCTTCCCGCTCAGGCCAATCGCCTTGAAGAGCCTGTCCACCAGCAGAGCAAGCCGCGGGAAGTATCCGGAGTCCTCCAGGGCGGAGAAGGCGAGGAAGAACGTGCCGACGATCGGGAAGATGAGCGCCACGCAGTACGTGACCGCCAGCGTCCAGATGCCGTACTCGCCGACGAAGAGGCTCGACAACCACGGCCACGGCACGGCGCGCTGCACCCACGCGGTGACCGCAGGGTTCACCACCTGGCCGAAGAGCCCCTCCTCCAGCCAGCCCACGAGCGTGCCGCCGCCGAACACGCCGACGAACTGGTACAGGCCAAGCCAGAGCACGAGGACGAGCACGGGGACGCCGGTGATCGGCGAGGTACAGATGCGACTCAGTCGCTCCTGGAACGACACATGGCGCGAGGAGGGGCCGCGAACGAACCGTTCGACGAGGCGCGCGGCTGCTTCCCGGCGAGCGGCGCCAATGGCCTCCTCGCATGCCGCTCCGCACTCGGCGCGCACCGCGCGAACGATCGCCGCGACGCGCTCGTACCGCTCACCCTCCGATCGAGCGACCGCCTCGTCGGCATCGAGGTCCCCCTGCAGCAGCAGGATCGCCATCGCTCTTCGGTTGAAGCGGTAGGCGCCTTCGAGCTCGCGCTCGATGCGATCGAGAGCCGCCTCGACGCTCGGGCTATACCGCAACCGACTCGCGGGCTCGGTCGCTGAAACGCTCATCCAGCAGTCCTCGCAGATGCCCCAACCCGCGCCCGCTGACCGCCGCCGTGCCTACCACGGGAACGCCCAGCGCGCGCTCAAGTCCCTCGAGGTCGATGCGAAGGCCGGCTCGCTCCGCCTCGTCCAGCATGTTCGCCACCAGCACCACCGGCAGGCCCGCCTCAATCAGCTGGAAGGTCAACGGCAACATTCGCTCCAGGCACTTCGCGTCCACCACGTGCAGCACCACGGTCGCCGGCTCCTCGAGGAGCAGCCGCCGGGCAACGCGCTCCTCATCCGAGATCGTCCGAAGCGAGTGCAGGCCGGGGGTGTCGACCACTTCCACCTCGCGCGCGCCAAACCGCGCGCGCCCGCGGGTGACCTCCACCGTGGTGCCCGGGTAGTTCGAGACCGTCACATAGGCGCCGGTCAGCCGGTGGAAGAGCACGCTCTTCCCCACGTTCGGCGTGCCCACAATGGTCAGGCGCGGCAGATGACCCGACGTTCCGCTCCCTGGATGGCCGCGCGCGCGCCGCCGTCCGAAGGCGAGGTCGAAGAAAGGGACCCTCATGCCGCCGGCTCCTCACAGGCCGGACGGGCGTAGACTACTCCGGCCACCTCCGCGCCGATCGCGACGGCCTCGGGCGCGCCTTCCACCTGGACCTTCAGCACGCCGCCGAACGGCGCCCGTCCGACGAGCGTCGCCCGAGCGCCCGGCGTCAAACCCAGATCGTCGAGGTAGGACAGGAACTCGGCGCGCTCGTCGGTCACTCTGACGATGGACATCAGCGCGCCCTGCTCGGCATCGCACAGGCGGATGGCGCCATCTTCGGATGCGCCATCAACGGGGTTGCCGTGGGGACACGTGGTTGGGCCACCGAGAGCGTCCTCGATGCGGTCGGCCACGAGGTCCGGTATGCGGTGCTCGAGATTGCGAGCCAGCTCGTGGACCTCCGATGCGGGCAGATGCACCAGGTCGACAAGCAGACGCTCCAGCAGCCGGTGGCGACGCACCACCGACTGCGCGACCGCCGCCCCGCGCTCGGTGCATCGAACGCCGTTCTGATCTCCGCGCTCCACGAGCCCCTCGGACTGGAGACGGCGGAGCATAAGCGTCACCGACGGCGGAGACACCCCCATCCTGTGCGCTACGGCCCCAGGCGAGACGGCGCCTCCCGACCCCTGCAGCCGCCAGATGGTCTCCAGGTACTCCTCGGCGCTCTCGCTCAAGCCGGCTCGCCATCGAGGAGAAGTCACTTTCATAGTCTTGGGTAACACGCTAGACCACCTGGACCATCGCGGCGTCCGCCTTGCTTGCCATGCTCCTCTCGATTATGCCACATGCGGCCGATGGCGTCAATCGATTATCGGTTGCGCGTTAGGCGCACCTAAGTCACCGAGTGCGTGCGATCACGGGTGGACCCGAACAAAGGCTGAGGGAACGGAGCGCGGAGTCAGCGAGGGTAGGCGAAGCCCTGGAGGAGCGCCCAAGCGATGAGCGCCGCTCCCCCGATCGAGAGAAGGTTGACGACATCGTTGTCGACCCAGGCAAGGCCGCGCAAGCGGGTCGCCGCTGCGTCGCAGTGCCTCGCCCGCTCCGTGACCCGCTCGCACCGGGAGCACCGCCAGATCCCCTGCACGCTCGCCCCGAGAAGGCTGTCAAGGTATGAGCCCATCAGCCCCGCCCAGACGAGCGCGAGCGACTCCGCCATGTCGGGGCGACCGAACAGCACCGCCGTGCCGGGCGGCCAGGCGGCCACCCCCGCGGCCACCACGACGGCCGCCCCGAGCAGCGAGGCGACAAAGCCCGTCCATGAGACCGCCCCGGACATGCCTGGCTCCACGGGCCGCCACGTGGAGACGAGCCTGGGGCGTCGGCTCAGACGCGAGCCGATCTCGGTCGCCCATGTGTCTGCATTGGCGGCCGCGAGCGCTGCAAGGCAAAGCATCGCCAACAAGCGGCTCTGCGGATGGAGAGCGCATGCCAACGCCAGCGCGGCGGGAACGCCTCCGTTGGCCAGCACCTGCACGGCATCGCGCCGCGAACCGCGCGTCTGGGACACCGCCGGACCGCCGCGCCGCGGGAGCCGCGAGAGCAGGCTGGAGGTCGCAAAGAACGCCACCAGCGGGAAAGCGAGAGCCACCCCGCCGAACCCGTAGACCAGAAAGCCGACGGCCCATGCGGCCACCGCGCCCGATAGGCTAAGCGACCGCGCAAGGGCGGCAACCACGACGATGGCGCCACTGAGTACGGCGCTGATGGCGAGATGCCCCAGCCCAATCTCATCCAAGGGGGAGGTCCCTCGTCGCCCCGCCCGACAGGGCCGGCGCCGACACAAAGGGGCTGCCGGCCAGACAGAACCGCCATGGGCGATCGGAAGCGCGCGTCACGCCGACCCGAGGCCCGCACGCGAGCGGGTGCGCCCTGCCGTCTCCCTGCACGATGCGCAACGGCCACTCCCCAAGCGGTGTCCCATCGAGAGACAGATCGATCTCCAGCGCCTCGCAGAGAGCACCGGGGCCTCGGCAGAGGCGGCGCTCCTCGGCGACACCCCGGTTGACCGACATCCGGTGCAAGCCATCCAGAGGCGCCAGAGCGCGGATCAGGACGGCCTCACCCCTTCCTTCCTCGTTCGTCACGGCGTTGAGGCAGCAATGCACACCGTAGATGCGGTACACGTACGCGCGACCTGCCGGGCCGAACATAGAGCTGTTCCGAGCGGTCCGCCCGCCGTATGCGTGACTCGCAGGGTCGTCCTGGGCGTAAGCCTCGGTTTCCACGATCTGTCCCCGCAAGACTCCCCCATCGCACCGGCGCTCCAGCACGCACCCGATCAGCTCCTGCGCCACGACAAGTGCGTCTCGGCAGTAGAACGCCTGTGGCAACGGCCTGCCCGACCGCATACGGCGATCACTCGACGCTGTCACCCGGCCAGACCCGATGCGACAGGAGATCCTCGTAGAGGCGGCCAGGCAACGCCACGCTCACCGGGCAGGGTACCTTCAGCGCGGCGCACCGATCGCGCACCGTTGAGAGAATGTGGCCGTCCTCGTAGCGGCGGGAGATGTGGTAGAGGCCCAGGTGCCCCACCCGCGCATCGCGCGCAGCCGCCAGCACATCGTCGAGATCCGAGTGGGGATGCCCCATCAGCGCCGACTCCCGCTGCTCCTCAACATTGAGGAACGTGCACTCATGGAGCAGCACGCGGCTGCCCACGAACTGCTCGGGGGGCAAAGGCATCGTGTCACCCGTGACGCTGAGGAGCACGTCCTCCTCCGTGCGCGTGATGTACGTGCGCCCGTGGGCCACCCTTAGCGCGTCCAGCTCCGTCTGCGACAGATGACGATACTCCGGACGCACGCGATCGACCTGCCGCACGATCTGGTAGCCGAGGCTCAGCGTGCGGGGACGCCCGTTCTGCGGATAATGGTCCGTGGCGAAACCCCGAAGCCAGTGCCGTTCCGGTTCGATGGCCACCGAGGCGCCCACCCCCAGCGGCAGGAAGCGAACTTTGCTCGACGACCTGGTATCGAAACCCGACAGGAAGTTCAGAAGCGCTCGCGCCGAACCGCTGTCCTCGGGAAACACCGTGGCGAAGTCGCCGGCGCCCCCTCGGAGGTTCAGCAACTGCATCAGACCTGAGCAGTGATCGCGATGTGTGTGCGTCAGCGCCGCAAGCCGGATCTTGTGGATCTTGCTCTCCATCAGCGCTGAGACCCCGTCGCCCGCATCGAACAGAATCCGATGGGTCTCGTCGAAGACCCACGTCGACACCAGCGGGGTGCTGAACACGACGATCCGAGGGACATCCATGGGCTGCGGGAGATTCCCCTGTTGGTCCGGCCGACGGTCCGCGTCAGGCCTTGATCTTGCCGGCGTTGCGGAGACTGTCCAAGAACTCCGCGCTGCGAACCTCTCGTTCCGCCCGATGGCGTATGTACCAGCGCAGCGACTGCGCGAGTTCGCGCGCGACCCCCGGCACTTCGAGGTCGCCCCCAAGGCCGCTGGCCCCCTCGTGCAAGAGCGCCCGCAGGGCCCTTACTGTCTCCGGCTGCAGCGTGATCGCGTCGCGCGCGAACCGACACTCCCGGCACAGCAGACCGCCCTCGATCGGGCTGAACGCCCCGCGCCCGCCCGGCAGGGCGCCCTGGCAGACAACGCACCTGTCGAGCCGCGGCGCATACCCGCGCGCCGACAGGAAGCGCAGCTCGAAGGCGTGCACGACGCCATCCGGGTAGCGAGGGCGCTGGTCCAGGCCCCGGAGGGCGTCCAGCAGGAGCCCCAGCTCCGCCGTGGCCGGCTCGTGGTCGGCCGTGAACTCATCCGTCAAGTCGCAGAGATACGTCGCTCGTGCCAGCAGCTCCAGATCCGACCGTGTCTGGGCGAAGGTCTCGACCGTCTCGCACTGTGTCATCACATCGAGAGAGCGCCCAGCCGCGAGGAGACCACGCACCCGCGTGAAGGGCTCCGATGCGCCGGACAGCTTGCTGCCCGGCTTCCGCGCGCCCTTGGCGACGGCGTCGAGCTTGCCATGCTCGCCCGTCAAGATGGTGACGATCCGGTCGGTCTCGCCCAGGGAGACCCGCCGCAACACGACCCCCTCAGCGACGTAGGTGCGCATGGCGGCTAGTCCCGCTGCTCTCCCAGAGACTGAAGAATCTGCACGCCGGCGCTCGTTCCGATGCGATCGGCGCCGGCCTCGATGAGCGCGCAAGCGTCCTTCGCCGAGCGGATGCCGCCCGCAGCCTTGACTCGACACCTGCCCTCGACCGCATCGCGCAGGAGGCGCACATCGGCCACCGTGGCTCCTCCCGGCCCCAGACCGGTCGACGTTTTCACGAAGTCCGCACCCTCATCGGCGGCAATGCGCGCAGCGATCCGTTTCCGATCGTCCGACAGGTAGCACGTCTCGAGGATCACCTTCACCAGCGCGCCGCCCGCACGCCCCTCCTCCACCACCGCGCGGATGTCAAGCGCAACGACGTCGAGCTCGTCCGACAACAGCGCTCCTACGTTCAGCACCATGTCGAGCTCGGAAGCGCCTGCGGTGACAGCGTCGCGCGCTTCGGCGCGCTTGACTTCGGCACGGCTTGCGCCATGAGGGAAGCCGACCACCGTCCCAACCGCCACTCCCGTTCCCCTCAGCGCCGTGGCGGCGAGCGGAACGCGATACGGAAACACGATGACGCCCGCGAACCGCCAGCTTGCAGCCTCCGAGCAGAGCCGTTCGATCGCATGGCGGTCGGCGTCGGTGCGAAGATTGGTGTGGTCGATCCGGCGAGCCAGCTCCTCACGAGGGCTCACGTGACCACCTCGCGCGCGCCTTGCTTCAGGTCGGCAACGAAATCCCGAACCTGACCCAACCAGCCGGGGCGCTGATCGGAGCGCCCGACGAGGTCCACCAGGGCGCTTCCAACGACGGCGCCGTCCGCAATCGAGGTGACCGTGCGGACGTGGTTCCGCGTCGAGATGCCGAAGCCAACGCAGATCGGCGTGCGGGTGACGGCGCGGATACGCGAGATCGTCTCCGGAAGGTCGGACGGAAGCTCGGAGCGCACACCCGTGACACCGGTGCGCGAGACGCAGTAGACGAAGCCCGTCGCCAGCCCCGCCACCAGCTCCACGCGCGATGGAGTGCTGGTCGGCGCCACCAGGAACACGGTGCACAGGTTCGCACCGCGAGCTTCTGCCACCCACTCGCCGGCCTCATCCGGGGTGAGGTCGGTGACGATCGCGCCGTCGGCACCTGCATCCGCAGCATCGCGGGCAAACCGGCCCAGCCCGTAGCGCAGCACCGGATTGAGGTACGTCATGAGCACGACGGGCGCCGACACACGCGCCCGCGCGCGCTCCAGGTACCGCAGCGCGCCAGGCAGAGAGGCGCCACGCTCGAGAGCGCGCTGCGCAGCAGCCTGGATGCTCGGCCCGTCGGCGACCGGATCGCTGAACGGAATACCCAGCTCGATGACATCGGCGCCCCCGTCCTCCAGAGCGCGAAGGAGGTCCGGCACAACCTCGAGCGACGGGTCTCCGGCCACCACGTAGCACACGAGCGCTCGCTCGTTGCGCCCTCGAAGGGCGGGGAACAGCGCTTCAAGCCGGTTCACGTTAGGTCGGACTCCATCGCAACCCGAATGGCGGACGCCGGTCCCCTCACAGCCCCAGCTCCTGCACGGCGGTCTCCATGTCCTTGTCTCCTCGCCCGGAGAGGCACACCAGCACGACCCACTCGGGCGGGAGGGCGG
>Ga0272446_1007026_pt1 | contig 11427 bp, 7 predicted proteins | sample YNPCB0061_FD_194587 | JGI IMG/M metagenome (GOLD analysis project Ga0272446, IMG submission 194587) | Hot spring microbial mat communities from Yellowstone National Park, WY, United States - YNP-CB-006-1 | ecosystem: Environmental > Aquatic > Thermal springs > Hot (42-90C) > Sediment | place...
GGGGGCATGGCAACCTGTCATCAGCTCGGTCATGATGCGGCGTTCGTGCATCACGCGCCCGGCGATCTGGCTGTGTTCAGCAAAGACCGTCGCAATCTCGGTCGCGTAACGTTCTTCTGCTTTTTTTGAAAGCTGCAGAGCCAGCACTCCCTGTCCTGGCGCTGTGGGGAAAAAACGTTCTGGAAATTCGATCGCACGTTCGCACGCGGTTCTGCTTGCGGCAAGACGGGTAAGCTCGCGGCGTATGTGTTCGAGTGCGTCCTGCGGCAACAGGTGTGCATATTTCGATTCGGGCAATTCGGCGAAACCCGTCAGCCGCCTGAGGCCGGCCGAGGCTATCAGTATCGAATTGATTCCGTTATCCCCCGCGAGTAGTTTTTCGAGACGTGTGATTACGTTCCCGCGCAGCGTCACCGTCGTAGCGCGCGGCAGAATAAGTTGCAGCTGGTGCATGCGGCGCAGAGAAGAAGTGCCGATGATAAGTCCCGCGCCGTCAGATGCCAGTTCAGTGTGTTTACCGAGGAGCAGAACGTCCGAGCCGCGCTCTTCGCAGAAGAAAATGGGTTCACCGATGCCAGGCACCTTTTCTGTCGGCAGGTCTTTGAACGAATGCACGGCAGCATCCGCCCGGCCCGAGAGCAGTGCCTCATCGAGTTCGCGGGTAAAAAAAGCCCGGCCTTCTTTACTTTTGGATTGTTGTGCCACTGCATAGAGCGGGTCGTTGAGCTTTATATCGCCCGCTGTTTTCATGCAGACGATGCGCGGGACAAAGCCCGCGGCCTCTAACCGCAGCGCAGCTTCGATTGTCTGTGTCAGGGCAAGCAGAGAGTCGCGTGACGCGAGTGTGATTTTTTTTTCAGGCACGTTCAGCCTGTCGCAATTTACCCGCGCCAGACATGAGGTCCAGAATCATTTCGCGATGCGAAGAAAGCGCGCGGCGTTGCTCTTTCTTCAGGAAGTCATACAGTATGCGTTTCTGTTTTTCGTTCAACGATGCCTCTTGTGCGAGACGTTGCCATTCGATTTCTGTCTGCTGCGACTTGGCATCGAGGTAATCGCGCACCAGTTCTGGGTTTTCACGGTAGAGTGTGTCGAGCCAGAACTGGTAAACGGCGCGGCGGATGATGGGCTCTGCCTGCGCCGCTGACGATAACCGGTCAGCACGCGCCTCGTCAGAAATATTCTTGAGCGAGTCGAGGCTGATGAGGCGTTCTCCAAGGGCTGCGCCAACGTCCGGGTGCACATTGGCCGGAAGTGACAGATCCACAATTGCCGAGCCAGGCTGCAGCACAGCATTTGCCTGCAGCCGCTGTATATCGTCTGCGGAGAACAGAGGGTGGGGTGACGACGATGCCAGCACAATCGCGGAGGCATTGAAGTTCTTCATCTCCTCCGCCAGGTTTTCGAGCGTAACCTGGAAAAATTTTTCAGGATAAGCCTGTATCAGCGTGTTCAGGTCGGCATTCATCGGGCGGGAGAGGTCTTTGCGGACGAGCAGAAAACGGCTGACGTTGCGCCGCAGAGCGAAGCGCGCAACCTTAGCAGACATTTCTGAAGCTCCGACGAGTATAACGCGGTCTGTCATTGGTAGCAGGCCATTTTTGGCGATGGCATCTTCGACAAGACTCATCAGAGAATACGAGTTTTCTGAGATTCCGGTAGAGGTTCGGATCTTCTTCTGCGTTTCGAGCGCTTTGCGGATCACGGTCATCATACCGGCGCTGAGCCAGCCCGTTTGCTGAGCATATGTCATGTCACGCTTCAGCTGTCCGGTGATCTGAGTTTCGCCCAAGGCAAGGCTCTTGAGTCCGCTGGCGACCGCGATCATGTGCTCAAGCATTTTTCCACCGACAAAGACCTGCGGGGCTCCTGCTATAATTCGGGCAAAGACCGGAGACACCGCTGCAACTTTCTGTTCGACCAGCGCGGCATCAAGGCCGGGTTCTGCCTCGACGTACAACTCAATGCGGTTGCACGTTGCCATGTAGAGCAGGCTGCGGATTTCGGGCGCGGGTGCAGGCAGGTTTCCTGCAGTCGCATAGAAGGCGCGCGAATCAGGGAAGTCAGAGAGTTCTTCAAGCGCGTGGCTGGCGATACTGAGCGAGTAAACCCGAAAGTGATCCATAAGGCCCGCGCCGTTCATGATCTGGCAGGAATATTTCGATAAGGCCTACAGCACACAAACGCATTGAGCGGCTTTTGTCAGGAAAATGTCAAAAAGAGCTTGCACGATCTTGTCGCGCAGCCCCAAAATCTGAGACGGTCATTTCACGCCTTTTTCCGCTTGCGGGCCGGCCGCCGGAGCTTAACTGCCACGAGCCTCGGTCGCCTACCTGCTGGTTTTGCCCTTTGCCATGCGGCAACCGAACGGATCGCTGCCTGCATATCGATGTGGGCCGTACACGGATAATATTCACACTTGCTGAGCCTGCAGATTACGCAATCGACAGGAAAGTCGGTCGTAAGCAGGTGTTCTGAAAGCCGGGGAGTTCTTTCGTTGGGCAGCGTGCGCCACCGCCGTGGGGCTGCTGTCTTGTTCTGCGGATAGAAGCCCGTGTGGGGTGTGCCCACGAGTGCCGCCAGGTGCAGCGGGCCCGATGAATTGCCAAAAAAGTGTTCCGCTCCGCGCAGCAAAGCGGCCGTCTGCACCAGGTTTAATTCCGTCTGGATTTTGACCTGCGGTATGGCGCCGAAATACGCCCGCAGCACTTCGGCGTCGTCGCGATCGCCGATCACAACGACCTTGCGTTTCGCTGCCGAGTAGTGTCTTGCCAGTGCCTGGAAATTTTCGATAGGCCAGACAAGTGCCGTGCCCGAACGTTTGTACGGGTGCATGACCATGTAGCGCCCGGTTTCGATTTTTTCCGACAGCGCTGGCAATGCTGTACGCGGCGACCGAAAGGTATTCCCGAGGCGGAGCGAGCGTAGAATCTTAAGATTCAGCTGAAACTCCGACTGGCCGGTTTTGCGCCGGGGGATATAGTACCAAAGGTTGAATTTGCCAAAAAACGAGCGGCGCAGCGGGCCCAGACGGTACGGAATTCCTGCGTCTTTAGCAAGTGCCGCAGAGCGCCTTTCCGCGTAACAGAAGATGGCAAGATCGAAGCGGTGGGCTGAGACTTCGCGCACGAGATTCGTGTACTCGGTACTGAGCTGCATTGCACTCTTTCCGCGGCGGTGCCGCTTGAGCAGGCAGCCTGGGTCAGTCACCCAGCCGTCGATTTCGGGTAGAAACGCTGCCATGCTGTGCAGGCTGCGCGCGGCCAGCACATGGATACGTGCATGGGGAATCTGTTCCCGCAATGCCGAAATGATCGGCAGCGTCAGTATAAAATCGCCAAGCCCGTCATTACGCACGACCAGTATCTTTGGGGGGATCACCTTGCGCAGGAAAATCCGCCGTAGCCTGACGAGGCGGCGCCGCGCACCGGAGAGAATTTCGAGCAGACGCAGCAACATCAGCGTGTGTTACTTGATATATTCGGTCATCTTGTACATCGGCAGCATCACGGCGGCCATGATTGCCGCGACTATGCCCCCGAGGAGTACGATCATGATCGGTTCCAGCGACTGCGTCATGCGGCGCACGGCGCTGTCGACTTCCGATTCCATGATTTCGGCAGCCTTAATCAAAAGCTCCGATAGTCGATCAGTGCTTTCTCCTGCGGCAATCATCCCCCGCGCCATCTGTGGCAGTATCACGGAGTTCCTGAGCGATTCGCGTAGCGAGGATCCTTCTTTGATTTGCTGAATGGCCGCGGTAAGTTCATCGACGAAGATCGAGTTCGTCACGGTGCCAGATACGATCTTGAGCGCGTCGAGCAGCGGCACCTGGCTCTCGATAAGAATACCCAGATTGCGGCAGAAGAGTCCTACCTGTATGCGTCGCAGCAGGCTGCCGAAAAACGGGATGCGCAGGATCATCTTGTCAGTCTTGTGCCGCCCCTCTTTTGTGCTGCGGTAGCGGACGAAGGCGTAGATGCCGCCGAAGGCAGCCAGAATCATGACATACCAGAACGAAGAAAAAAGTCTCGAAAGCCCGATAACAACCCGCGTGATCAGGGGGAGCTCCGCCTTGAAGCCACTGAACAGGTCAGAGAGCTGCGGCACGACCGACGTCATGAGGAAAAAAACGACGCCAACAGAAATGACCAGCATGAACATCGGGTAGATCATCGCGGTAATCGCGCGGGCCTTGAGCTCCTCATTGCGCTCTTCGAGATCCGCGAGACGCTTGAGCGTCGGTTCGTAGTTTCCCGTTGCTTCGCCGACGCGAATCATGCTTTCATATACGGGGGGAAATACGTTCCTATGCTGGCTGATTGCCTCGGACAGCGAGCGTCCTTCAATTACCTGCTGCTTCATTTCCTGGATGATTTTGCGCAGGTGCGGATTTTCCGTCTGCTCGCTGATATCTGAGAGTGCCTCGTTGAGCGGGATTCCGGCCCCGAGCAGCGTGCCAAGCTGGCGGGCAAAAATTCCAGCCTCTTTGCGCTTGATGCGGTACAGAAAGTTGCTCAAAAAGGGAAAAAGCTCGCGGTCGCGTTTGGCCGAATCGGCGCGAATTTCGCGAACGTAGAGATTTTGCGACTTGAGCTTCTGCGTAGCGGCCTGCGGCGAAATTGCTTCGATGACGCCGGTGACCTTCTGGCCCTTTGGACTAAACGCGGTATACTGGTAATGCGCCATGTCGATTGACCTGACTACCATCAGGTGATGCGCATTGCTTCGTCAAGCGAGGTCACACCTGCGACAACCTGACGGAGCGCCGCATTGCGCAGGGTAATCAGGCCCTCGCTGATTGCCTGGTCTTTCAGGTCGTCGAGTGACGCGCGCGCTATGATCATCTCACGCAGCTTCGCGGTGATGGGCATAAACTCGTAGACACCAATGCGGCCGCGGTAGCCTGTATTCATACACTCCTTGCAGCCATTCGGTTCGTAGATGCGTATTTTGCCAGTCGGCACTTCACTCTTTTTGGGGTTATGGTAGCGCAGGCCCAATGACTGCAGATCTTTCACGTTCACCGTCTTTGGTTTGCGGCAATGGACACACAGCTTACGCACGAGGCGCTGCGCCATAATGCCGCGGCAGGTGGATGTCACGAGAAACGGTTCAATGCCCATGTCGAGCAGACGCGTCACCGCTGAGGGGGCATCATTCGTGTGCAGGGTAGAAAACACAAGGTGACCCGTAAGCGAAGCCTGTATGGCGATACGCGCAGTTTCTTCGTCGCGTATCTCACCCACCATGATCACGTCCGGATCCTGGCGCAGAATGGAACGCAGACCTTCGGCGAACGTAAGGCCGATCTTCTGTCGTGCCTGCACCTGACCGATGCCGTCGATCTGGTATTCGATAGGATCTTCAACTGTAATAATATTGCGCTCCGGGCTGTTGAGCCGGGTGAGCGCGGCATAAAGGGTCGTCGTTTTACCCGAACCCGTGGGCCCGGTAATCAGCACGATTCCGTTGGGATTGTTGATCGTTTCGACAAATTGCTCGTATGTGCGCTTCTCGAAGCCAATCGTCGCGAGGTCATACTTTGCCGTCGTGCGGTTGAGCAGACGTAAAACGAGACGCTCCCCATGCTGCGTAGGCAGCGACGATACGCGGATGTCGATATCGTTGCCGCTGAAGCGCAACCGGATGCGCCCATCCTGCGGCAGGCGATTTTCGGCAATATTCAGATTTGCCATGATCTTCACGCGCGAGATCACTCCGTTCTGCACAGACTTGGGCGGCGACATCATCTTGTGCAGAACTCCGTCGATACGGAATCGGATAATGAATTCCTTTTCCATCGGCTCAAAGTGGATATCAGAGGCCTTCTCGTTTACTGCATTCGACAGTATCATGTTCACGAGCTTGATGATCGGCGCCTGGTTGGCAAGTTCAGTGGAGTCGTGCAGGTCCTGGATATCATCGAGAATCTCGAGACCATCGCCCATTTCGAGTTCGGTATCTTCGGCGCGGCTCTTTGCTTCGTAAAAGTTGTGGATGATGCGCAGAATCTCGCTTTCGCGCGTGAGTATGGGCGTAACTTCGTAGCCGATAAAGAGCAGGCGAAATTCGTCGAGTGGGTGCAGAATCGACGGGTCGGTCATCGCTATGCGGATTTCCTTGTCTTGCATGTAGTAGGGTACCACCCTGTATTTCTGCACAAATTTTAGTGGTACCTTTTCTATCAGTTGTTCAATATTGAGTGGTTCGAGCTTGTCGGCATACGACATCTCGTACTGCTTCGAGAGCGCCTTGAGCGCATCCTCTTCGGAGATCAGACCTTTCTTGATGAGAATCTGCCCGAGCTTGTAGGCAGACTTGCGCTGCAGCGTCAGAGCTTTTTTCAGCTCGTCGGCTTCGATTAGCCCCTCTTCGACAAGTATATCGCCGAATTTGCGCATGGCCCTAGTCGATACTGTTACGTTTGTACTCTTTGATCTGGTCCTGGTGCAGATCTTCTGTGACTTTGTCCGCGATGGCGCGGTTAGTCAGAATATGCGGAGTTATGAAGACCATGAGGTTGCGACGCTTGGTGATCGTCTCGGTGCGGCGAAAAATAAAACCGATTAGAGGCAACTCGCCGAGAATGGGGACCTTGGAAATTGTCGCCGTACGGTCGTTGCTCACCAGGCCACCGATCACGATCGTCTGCCCGTCCTGAACGCGGACGAAAGTCTTGATATCTTTCTTGGCTATTGTCGGGTTGGCAGTCGGATCACTCGAGGGAATCAGCGATTTTACTTCCTGAAAGAGGTTAATCGTTACCATACGGTTCTTGTTTACCTGCGGCGTGAATTTGAGTTTGATACCAACCGGGCGGTACTCGAAGCTGTTCGACTGCGTGCCCGTGACGTTGGTAAAGCTGTTGACGCGTACCGGTACATCCTGTCCCACATTGATCTCGGCTTCCTGATTATCGAGCGTAAGCACCTGCGGGGCAGAGACGACCACGAAGTTCGACTTACCCACCTGTGCGTTCAGGATGCCGATGATGTTCGCCACTGAATCGTTCAGAAAGGTGAGCGAGAAGCCGCTGTTCTGGTTTATCGCTCCAGACCTAAAAGTTCCAGAAGTGGGATCGATGAGTCCCGATTTAGCAGCTATACCACCGTTAAACTGGGCGCTCCCCCCCTTGCCAAAAATCCAGTCGATGCCGAAAAGGTTGTTCTTGTCAACGCCCACCTCGACGATGAGCACTTCAAGAAATACCTGCTGGCGCTGCAGGTCGATGCGCTTGATCAGGCTTTTCACCAGTTCGAACTCATCGTTTGTACCCACGTAGATAATACTATTGGTCTCTTTGTGTGCAATTACATCAATGGGCTTTTTTTGTACATTGGCTTGCGTCACCGCGGGTGTACTCGTTTGGCCTGAAGCAGCGGGATTAGAAGGCGCAGCAGGCAGGGGCTCAACCGGTAGTTGAACTTTTTTAAGGGTGGCTTCGATATTCTCGGCCTGCATGTTCTCGAGACGGTAAACGTGGACACTACCCTCCACGCGCACGCGACCGCAGTCAGGGTCTTTTTTCTCGTCGCATTCGGGCGCCGGGCCCTGATAATCGATCAGGTTGCTGATGCGTATCAGTCGGTTCACCTCAAACAGGCTGCCGGTGATGATCAGCATGCTGATGTCGTCGTAATCGACAAGATCGGTGTTGGCGCTGGTCAGGCGTTTGAGGATTGCCGAAAGGCGTGACGGTTTGCTGCCATAGACCGGGAGAATCTGTGTTACGGGCACATCGCTCTTGATTGCCGTGTCCTTGATTTCTTCGCGGCCAAGAAAAATGAGCGGGCTGCCGGCCAAAGCGTCTTTGATAGCAACTACGCGGATCAGGTTTTCATTTTCTTCGACAATGCCGAAGCCCTTGATCGCGAGCATCGAGTAGAGGTATGGATACGCCAGCGAGCTGGGTATCTTGTACGGTGAAATGACGGTGATCTTACCTTTTACCTTCTCGTCGGCGATGATGTTCTTGCCGATGATCTTGGAAAATATCTTCAGGATATCCTGGATTTCCTGGTCACGAAAGTCGGGACGGAAAAAGCTGTCTTTGCCCTTGTCTTTCTTGCTCTTCTTCTTGTCCTCTTTGGCCAGTTTCTCTGCGTCCTCGGGTAGTTTACCCTTCTTGCTCGCTTTCTCTTTTGCAGCCTCTTCGGTCTCTGCCTCTTTGTCGCTTTCGGTTGCGAGCTTCTCGAGCTGGCTTTCCGGCAGGCTGCCGTCAGGTGCAGATTCACTGCCTTTTTCACTTTTCTTTGTGCGAGGAAATACCGGGGCTTTTCTTACAGGTTGGGCCGCGGGCTGTGCCACCGGTGCTGGCGTAGGTGCCGCTTCCGGCTTCTTTTCAGCTGGGGCAGGGGGATTTTCTGCCTTTACGGGAGCCGACATCTGGTCGATCGGCTTCGGTGCTTCGCTGGGCTGAGACTCCTGCGCCGTCAGAGAGAAAGCTCCCACAAACAAGCAGAGGGCCGCAGCATATCGCAGCAGGTGTTTCAGAAGGCGCTCCATGGGTTGTAGCATGACGGGGGAAAATCAGGGCAGAACACGGCAAACCTTTCGGCTGCCGCCAGAGGCCGATATGGCGATTTGCCGACAAGCGGAAAGAGGTGGATATGCACGGTTGTTTTCACTGTTTACCAGGTGAGACGCCGGATTGCTATTTTGCGAGACAAAAATACCCGCTCAGGAGTAACAGCCTGTTTCCTCTCTTTACTCATCGGGAAAGCCAAGGGTGAAACTGAAACTATAAGGGGGATTTATCTTCGAGCCTGGAGCAGGCGTCTGCGCGGTGACATAACCCGCACCGTTCACCTGGTGGTCACCCGGAAACTTGGACAATACCTGGAAGAGCAGTTCTTTCTTGCTGAAACCGCGGAAATCCGGCATCACTGCTTTCTCCTGGCCTACCGAGCGGTATGTGGGGGTAACCAGCGGGCGCACCTCGCTCACGTCGCCTACATGGATCGCCGGAATAATTTCGCGCAGCACGCGGCGGAATGCAGGGGCGGCGACGGTTGCGCCCTGGTGGTATTCGCCGCGCGGTTCGTCGAACATCAGCATGATGGTGATTTCCGGCTTATCACACGGGAAAAAACCCACGAACGATGCCTGGTACTTTCTGGCGTCGTAGCCCTTGCTGCTCGATTTGATGGACGTGCCGGTTTTGCCGCAGACGTCGAATTCCTTGAGCCCGAGGTCGGCGCCGGCGCCCGTACCGCTTTTGACAACTTCGCGCAGCGTACGCCGGATGGTCTGCGCGTTTTCCGCGCTGGCGACCCGGTACTTGACCTGTGGCGCAAAGCGTTCGATCACCTGACCCTGCGCATCCGTAACTTTGTCGATGATCATCGGCGGCATGAACTTGCCGTCGTTGCCGATTGCGTTTGCGGCGATTGCGAGCTGCAGCGGTGTGACGCTCACCCCGTGGCCAATCGGTATCGACATCTTCAGGTAGTAATCCCAGTCTTTGGGGCTTGCGAGGTAGCCTTTGGCTTCGCCCGGCAGCGCAATTTCGGTCTGCACACCGATACCAAAAGCTTTCAGGTTCTCGTAGAGCTTGAGCACCGGCAGCTGCCACGAAGCGGCGATCACTCCATAGTTGCACGAGTTCTTCATGACCTCGGTGAAATTCTGTCTGCCGTGCTGGCGTGGGCAATTGATCCTGCGGCCCTTGTATTCGTAGTAGCCCGGGCAGACATACTCGGTGCGGTCATCGAGCATGTTCTCGCGCAGCAGGGCAGCCATGGTGAAGATCTTGAAGGTTGAGCCAGGTTCGTATTGAAAGCTGATTGGCAGGTTCTTCCAGGTGGTTTCGGGGTATTTGTTGGGAGCGTTGGGATCAAAGTCAGGCTGCGACGACATGGCGAGCACGCGTCCAGTCTGCGTTTCGATGATGACTCCCATTGCGTGCTTGGAGACGCTGTCGGTTAGACCCTGCGCCAGCGTTTTTTCGAGCTGGTGTTGCACGAACGAATTGATGGTCAGGTGAATATTTTGTCCTATGAAGTCATGAGCGCCTTTGCGTGAATTGCTCAGTGTCTGGTTCTGGCTGAACTCGATTCCTGACAGGCCCTCGCCGTCGAGACCGGTGAAACCCAAAATCTGCGAACCGAGGCGACCGTTAGGGTAGTAGCGGTCGGGTTCGTTCTGCAAAACGAGACCTGCAACGTCGAGCTTGCGCAGGGGAGCTGCCTCTTCGGGGGGCATCTTGCGCCGCAGGTAAAAGAACTTTTCACTTGCCTGTATGCGCTGGAGTAATTCATTTTTCGGCGTGCCCGTGACGCGCGCCACGATGTCCCAACCGGCAGTTTGTTGCCTGGCCTCAAGGGGTTTTACTCCCACTGATACCGTGTCGCGCGAAATGGCCAGCTCATGACCCCGCGAGTCGAAGACCACGCCGCGCCTGACCTTTTGCGCCTGTTCGATAACCGAAGGTGGCAGCGGCGAGGCAATCGCCAGCTCGACGGCGCGGTAAGCAAGCACCAGGAATAACGCGAAGAGTAACAGCAATGCGAGTTTATAGCGTAGAGCAAAGGGTGAAGCCGAGCGTGTCTGTTTGGCGTCGATCATCTGTCTCAGGGGTAGACCACCCTGCCTTCTACCTCGTCCGCGGGCACGGGCCCGAAGTCGCGCGAATCTATGGAACGTTCACCGTTGCTGCCCACAAAGTAGCAGAGAAGCCTGCCAGTTTCCGCCGGATCACTGGGCGTCGGCGTTCGGGGCGTAAAGGAGATTATGTCTCCTTTTAAGATGCGCGCACTGCCTGAATAGAATTCTTCTTTAGTTACTGCAAACTTGACGAGCCGCTGCCCGTTGCCGCCGGGATGCCGAAATACATACGCGCTGCCCGGTGCGCAGGGTTTACAGGCAACCCCGCGCTGCACAAACGGCAGGTGCAGGCAGGGCGACAGGCGGCTGATGACGAGCCGCTGCCCGGGAACAAGGTATGGGAGCATAGATTCGTTCGTGACGCGCGCAAAATCGACGAAGACGTCGCGCGTAATGCGGCTGATCAGCCAGGCCAGGCCTATGGCCGCAGCGACTACGAGATAAAGCGCAGTCCAGCCTCGCCTCATTTGCGGACAAGCTCGTACGAGATGCGTTTCCCATTGCGCAGCGTGTCGATTCTCAGACGGCTGCGCGCGGGGAGTGTAAGCCAGATACCCATATTGCGCATCGGCTGGTTAATGCTTTCCCCGTCGAGGTGCGTGATGCAGTCGCCGGATTTGACGCCGAGCAGGCGGAACGGCGCCTCATCGGTAACACTGCGTACGCAGAGTGCGGGCATATCCTCGACAATTTTCCACACCAGGCGTCCCCATTGTTGCAAAAGTTCCGGTTGCGCTTCGACCTTTTTTTTGAAGAGAGAAAAATTTGCCCGGGCGCGCACCAGGCTGCCATCGGCTGAACGGCTCACGGCAGAAACCA
>Ga0272446_1007027_pt1 | contig 11425 bp, 6 predicted proteins | sample YNPCB0061_FD_194587 | JGI IMG/M metagenome (GOLD analysis project Ga0272446, IMG submission 194587) | Hot spring microbial mat communities from Yellowstone National Park, WY, United States - YNP-CB-006-1 | ecosystem: Environmental > Aquatic > Thermal springs > Hot (42-90C) > Sediment | place...
GGTTTCTCAAGCAACCTCGAAAACCGAAGACGAAAAAAGCTCCTTTACTCAAAGATCCAAAGCATCCTCATGTCTCTACCGTAAAGCTTTTATCTCAAGATTGAATAACACCTAGACAGGTATCGTTTCTAACACCCGATAAGGTTCTAATTCGCTTGTGTAGTGCGACAGGGAACGCCCATTCTCAACAAGATTGAATGTTCTGGGTTGTTTTGGGCATGAGAAAACAGGATCGTTGGCCAAACAGATTCGGTTAAAGGCCACAATCGCTTTTGCTGTCCCTTTCTGCTTTACATTGGGGGATAATGCGGTCTAAGCATGGAAATCCAGTCAGTGTCTGAACCTGGAGCAGAAGACAGAAAAGTGGTGGCAAGGGTAATGGAGCAGAATACAAGGGATTGGGCATGGACTTACTGGCCAGCGGTGCCATTGTACCCCTATGGGCAACGACGCACTCTGCGCCATGAGGTAGTGCGCGACCAAATTTGGACATTTGACCAGCTCCAGGGCATTTTCTATGTGACAGTGCCGATTCGGATGACGGTTGTGCGGCTGGAGGCTGGGGGGTTGCTGGTTTATGCGCCGGTGGCACCGACCCGGGAATGCCTCCAACTGATGCAGGAACTGATAGCAACCCATGGAGATGTGAAATACATCATCTTGCCGACGGTTTCTGGGCTAGAGCATAAGGTGTTTGTCGGCCCGTTTGCGCGCCAATTTCCCCAGGCCCAGGTATTTGTGGCACCCCATCAGTGGAGTTTTCCGGTCAATTTGCCACTGAGTTGGCTGGGTTTTCCCGGCGATCGCACCAACAAGCTGCCCTTGGATAGTTGCGAAGCGCCCTTTGGAGAAGAGTTTGACTACGCTCTTCTCGGCCCAATCAATCTGGGGCTAGGTCGTTTTGCCGAGGTTGCCTTTTACCATCGGCGGTCGCAGTCGTTGCTGGTAACTGACTCAATTCTGGCTGTACCGGCTGAACCACCGGCAATCGTTCAGTTAGATCCCTACCCCCTGCTATTTCACGCCAGGGATGGGGTCGCTGATCCGATCAGAGATACACCTGCAAATCGCCGCAAGGGTTGGCAGCGAATTGCCTTGTTTGCCTTCTACTTTCGTCCCAGCGTTTTGCGGGTCACTCCGTTTGGGCGATCGCTCTTGAGTGCTTTGCAAGCCCCCGATCACTCGCGTAAAGCCTTTTTTGGCTGGTATCCCTTTGAATGGCAACCAGACTGGGAGCGATCGTTTGAAGCGCTTCATGGAGGGGGGCAGTTGTTTGTTGCTCCCATTCTACAAACGCTTATTCTCAACCGTGTACCGCAAGAAACCCTAGCCTGGGCGGATCGGATTGCTCAATGGAATTTTCAGCGTATTCTTCCTTGTCACCTTGACTGTCCTCTGGTGGCAACCCCCCAGCAGTTTCGGCGGGCCTTTCAATTTTTAGAGGCCACATCACCCGCAGAGCAAACCTATCCCCTCCCCGCTGCCGATTTTGCGCTGCTGCAAGATTTAGAACGCACCCTGAGTAAACGCGGAATTACTCCACCCCTGCCCAAAGGATAGGCGATCGCAATCGCAGTCGGTGAGAAGATCGTGTTTCAGCAGGAAAATATGGATGGGTCGCAGATTTGCAAAATTCAAATCTGATCAACGTTCTAGTGTTTAGTGAGTCCTCAAATCTATAACCAGTCGCTGTGAGAAACATGGCGACTGTGAGTGAGAAAGCCTCGCCAGCATCGATGTTTGAGCACTTGGTTGCATCGACATTTCAATGAATCACTATCGCTGCGGCTGAGAAGGCTGGCTCCCCAGTCGGCCCTCAATATCTGCTTCTGCCTCTAAAGAGAGCGATCGCAACTGTTCTAGCAGGGTAGGATTGGCGCTTTGCCACAGGCCACGTTGGTGGGCTTCCAGAAGGCGTTCGGCCATGTCACGCAGTGCCCAGGGATTCTTTTGTCGAATGAAGGCTTGTACCGAGGGGGCAAGCAGATAGGCTGCAGCGACGCCCTCGTACATATAGTCTGCGACGCATTCGGTGGTGGCATCGTAGGCAAACAAATAGTCAATCGTGGCCGCCATTTCAAAGGCACCTTTGTAGCCATGGCGCATCGCTCCTGCAATCCACTTTGGGTTCACCACCCGAGAGCGGTAAACGCGGGCAATTTCTTGGCGCAGCGATCGCACTTTGGGGTTTTCGGGTAAGGCATGGTCGCCAAAGTAAACGGTCGGATTTTTGCCCTGGAGGGAACGAACGGCGGCTGTTAAGCCCCCCTGAAACTGGTAATAGTCATCAGAATCGAGCAAATCGTGTTCGCGGTTATCCTGGTTTTGCAGCACAATTTGCAGATGGTTGAGGCGACGCTCAAAGGCTTCTGGCTCCGAGTAGCCGTTCTCCTTTCCTGTGTAAGCGTAACTGCTCCAGTTGAGGTAAGCACGGGCTAAGTCGTCTGAGGTTTCCCAGGTTTGCGATTCGATTAAGCCCTGCAATCCGGCGCCGTAGGCACCCGGCTTAGAGCCAAAAACCCGATGGCGCGATCGCCGCTGAGCCTGCTCTAGGGGCAGGCCCGCCTGCTGCCACTCCTGGGTTTCTGTCTGCACCCGGGCTGCTAGGGGGTTTGCCTCTGGTGGTTCATCCAGGGTGGCTACAGCCGTTACCGCCTGGTCAAATAAATCAATCAAATTAGGAAAGGCATCGCGAAAAAAACCAGAAATTCGCAGGGTCACATCCACACGGGGACGCCCTAATAGCGATAAAGGCAGAATTTCAAAATCAATTACCCGCCGCGAAGCTCCTTCCCACACTGGTCGTACGCCTAGCAGGGCGAGGGCCTCAGCCAAATCATCTCCACCCGTTCGCATGGTAGAAGTCCCCCAAATCGACAGGGCTAGCGTTTGGGGATATTCGCCATGTTCCTGGGTGTAGGTTTCAATCAGTGTTTCTGCTGCCTTACGCCCAACATCCCAGGCGCTTTCTGTTGGCACAGCGCGGATATCCACCGAGTAAAAATTCCGCCCGGTGGGTAACACTTCGGGCCGCCCCCGCGTTGGTGCACCGGCAGGCGCAGCCGGAACGTAGCCTCCCGCCAGCCCATGGAGAAGGAAATCCATCTCTTGGGTGGTTTTTTGTAAATTGGGCCAGAGGCGATCGCGGATCCAATCTAGCTCTGCTTGCAGGGCTGGATCAACGGGGTGATCCAGGTGGCCCTGCAGCAATAACTGATCAATAAGGGTTGCGGCGTAGGTTTCAATCCGATCCGTCAGGTCTCCGAGGGTGTGACAGGGGGCACCCATCAGAGCTTGCTTGCTGAACCGGGTCGCAGTTTCTTTGCTGAAATCTGCTGACTGGGCAGGGTCAGCAGTGAGGGGGTCAAATTCTAACTCCCAAGCCTGGGCGATCGCCCGGGTTAAGCCTAATCTCCCCCGGGCAGGATGGCGGGCAATGGCAACGATCAGGTCGCGTAGTTGCTGACCTGTGGGGCAACACCCAAAGATATGGAGACCGTCCCGAATTTGAGATTCTTTGAGTTCACAAAGGTAGCGATCGGCGTCAGTAATCAGGCGCGTCAGGTCAGCAGCCGTTAGTTGGGAGAGGTTAACCTCTCCTGTAAGGGTTTGCAGTTCTTGACTCAGGCTGGTTTGTTTAATTAGGGCGGTGATTCGATCGCAAATGACAGATAACCGAGATGGGTCAAGGGTTTGAGCTTCATAGTATTCGTCGATTAAGCCTTCAAGCTGCTGTAACCCACCATAGAGTTCGGCACGGGTCATGGGCGGAGTGAGGTGGTCGATAATCACCGCCTGCGATCGCCGCTTTGCCTGGGAACCCTCCCCTGGGTCGTTAACAATAAAGGGATACAAATGGGGCAGGGAACCAAGGGCAATTTCCGGGTAGCACTCCTGGGAAAGAGCCAGACTCTTACCTGGCAGCCATTCTAAATTGCCATGTTTGCCCACATGCACTATCGCCTGGGTGCCAAACTCAGCCCGCAGCCAATGGTAAAAGGCCAGATAGTCGTGGGTTGGTTCTAAATCGGGGGCGTGGTAGTTCAGTGCTGGATCGACATCATAGCCCCGTGCCGGTTGAATCCCCACAAAAACATGGCCAAACTGCACTCCGGCGATCGCAAAGGAGTTTTTTGCCTCTCCCCAACGGTCTTTCACCTGAGCTTGAATTCTCTCTGGAAGCGTCTCAAACCAGGTTTGATATTCCTTCAATGGCAAGGTCTGGTGAGCTGAGTTGATTCCTACTGTTTCTGGATCATTCGTTACGCCTGCGGTTAATTGCCGAATCAACTCATCAACCGTATCCGGGAGATCCGTGACCGTATATCCAGCCTGTCGGAGTGCGTGCAAAATCTCTACGCAACTAGCAGGGGTATCCAGCCCGACCCCATTGGCAAGACGGCCATTACGGGTGGGATAGTTGGCTAAAATCAGAGCCACTTTGCGTTGATTAACAGGGGTTTGCCGTAGGCGTACCCAGTTTGCCGCCAAGTCAGCGACAAACTGAATGCGATCGCCCAGGGGTTGATAGTTCAGCACCTCAGTTTCCAAAGCAGCATTCCAACCCTGCACCCCCTTAAAGGAGACCGCCCGGCTGATAATGCGCCCATCGACCTCTGGTAGGGCAACATTCATCGCCACATCTCGAGGGGATAGCCCCCGCCATTCCTGTTGCCACTGGGTCAAACCACCTCCACTCAAAATCACCTGCAACACAGGCACATCCAATTGCTGCCAGAGTTCAGCGGGGGCCTCATCTTCTGGGGTGACTCGACCCAGCGTCAGCGGCTGCCCCAGAGAAAAACTGGTGGTATTCAGCAACACCTGAATTCCTGCTGCATCCTTTGGCCGAAAATAGTGCACTAGCTCGGCCTGGACATCGGCATCCCGCAGGGAGGAAACAAAAATAGCGAGGGGCGCCAGACCGCGATCGCCCAAGGCGCGACAAAGGGCATCAATGGGGGCGAGGTTACTGGCAAGATAATGTGCCCGATAAAACACAATCCCAACTTGGGGAGCAGCGTGGGGCACGGAAATCCCAGGGCACGGATACACCCCAACTGGTGGTACCGGTTGGGGAGGGGCATAATCAAACTTTTGCGAAAGACCGTGGTGAGCCAGCCACTTGAGGGCGTTGACCATGTTATCTACCCCCCCTTCGATAAAGTAGCGCCAGAGCTGATTGACCGCCGCGATCGCCAGGGTGGAATGACTGCTTAAAGTTGGGTCGGGCTGATTATCCCCTGGTAGTACCACCAGGGTTGCGCCAGTACGCTCTACGGTCTCACGCACAACTTCTAATCCATAGGCCCAATAGGCGCGCCCTCCCAGCAGCCGCAGCACAATGACCTGAGCCTGCGCTAACACTGTTTCGGCATAAGTATCGATGGAGAGTTGTTGCTGCAGTTGCAGTAAATTGACCACCCGTAGTGCTGGAAAGTGGTCGGGTAAGTTGGTGGTTGCCTGGGCGATCGCGCTAATGTCGGTATCTGCCGCCGTTATCACCACGATTGGAGCGGGGGTCTGCTCAACAAAGATGACTCCGTCGGTATTAGGAGTCCACCCCCCTGGAGTTGCGGCCAATCGATGCATGTCCTCTCCTTTGCGGGTTGAGCTGATTCCATTGCCCAAGAGGCTCATTATACAGCGACGCAAAAAGTAACCGAGGGTAAGCTTCTGTTTAATTCTCAGCGTTGTCAGCCCTGCGGCCTGGTTTCGCAAAGGGCTAGCAACGCCGTTATCAGTCATTTTGAGTGCTAAAAGCTGCAGCCCATTGCGGGGTTAGCATTGTGTGAGCAGGTCGCCTGTAGAAAACCTGCCAATTTTAATGTGGACTTGAGGGCAAGCCCAGCAAACCTTTCTCCAGAAGGATTTTAAGAATTTTAACTTTTGTGAACTTCCTGAATAGAGAGGTTGTGAACACCGATAGAATGACTTTGGTTATAAAAACGGTATTGCACAACCTGTTTGGTACGGAGTCGCCGATCTGGAGGAGTAATGGGATTCGTTACGGATTTTTTGGGTGGAATCAACTTTGAAGCAATCGTTCAGTTAACGATGGTCGCAGCAATTATGATCGCGGGGCCAGTTGTTATCTTCCTGCTCGCCGCTAGGGGCGGAGATATGTAGGGTTTCAGGTCATCTGGGTCTTTGAAGACAGGGATTTCTTGATATGACCTGGCAAAATTTTAACTCAATAAAGTTTTGGTACGAATATGAGAGAGTAGCAAAAAGCTTGGTGTCAGCCGAGCTTTTTTTCTTATCTACAAACAAACCAGGCGCAACTGAGTGATCGCCTTCCTGCATTAACACAAAAGTGGCTCTCCTGAGATTGGGGGGATAGGCAAACATGATTGCTGAATACCGATCAAAACTTGCTCAAGTTTTGACAGGGGCGTTTGGGTGGGGTTTATTTTGACTCAGCCGACTCTGTTGCCAGCCACGCCCGCAAAGTCTCTGCAACGGTCCAAGCTTGGGCGGGGCAGCCATTGGGCCGCATCGGGGCATCACCATCAAAGATTTCGCTCATGCTGCCGACGCCATGGGCGTGTAGGTGATGAACCATCGGTTTCAAAAACTCACGGGCTTTGGTGGGGTTTCCATAAACGCGGAGGTGGGCAAGGGCATAATGTCCCAGAAGCCAACCCCAGACTGTGCCCTGATGATAAGCGGCATCTCGCTGGAGGGGGGTGCCGCTATAGATGCCACAATAGTCAGGGTGGTTAGGAGCCAGCGATCGCAACCCGTGGGAGGTCAGCAGGGTGCGTCCACAGATTTCTACGACACCCCGCTGCTGGGGCTGGGTAAGGGGGCTTTCTGGTAAAGAAACTGCAAAAATCTGGTTGGGTCGCAGGGAGGTATCATCCCCATTGGGGCCATCCAACACGTCGTAACAATAGCCTAACGCCTGATTCCAAAAACGGCCAAACCGGGCCTGGGCGCGATCGGCGATCGCCTCGTATTCCTGATGGGGTTTACAAATTTCTCGTGCAAAGCGGGCCATCGTGCGGAGGGCGTTATACCAAAGCGCATTCACCTCAATTGGTTTGCCCACCCGAGGGGTAACAACCCAATCGCCAACTTTGGCATCCATCCAGGTGAGTTGCACGCCCGCTTCTCCGGCATAGAGCAAGCCATCGGCTGGATCTAAATGAATGTTATAGCGAGTTCCCCGACAATGCCAATCGATCATATCCGCCATCACGGGAAATAGCTCTTGCAGTAAATCTTCATCATCGCGGTTGGCGGCGTAGTAGGCCCGAACGGCTTCAAAAAACCAGAGCGTCGCATCAACGGTGTTGTATTCGGGGGTTTCCCCTTCGTCGGGAAAACGATTGGGCAACATGCCCTGGCTTACGTGACGGGCATAGGTACGCAAAATTGAGCGGGCAATTTCGGGTCTACCGGTGCAGAGGGTCAACCCTGGCAGGCTGATCATGGTATCTCTACCCCAGTCGCTAAACCAGGGATAACCGGCAATAACAGTCTTGCCATTCGGATCATCGCTAGAGGCACGACTCACGATAAATTGATCGGCGGCTAAGACCAGTCGCTGTGTCAAGAGCGAAGTTTCCTTTGACTCGATCGGGCGGCTACTCCGCCACAACCCTGACAATTTTTGTTCATAGCTGCGTCGCAGTTTGAGAGCAACTTCTCCATCGAGCTTGGGGCGACGCTCTGTGCTGGCCACCAGGGTAACGGTTTCCTCTGGTAAAAGCGTGACTTGAAAGGTCGCGGCATGGAGATGATCTTCCAGACTATCGAAACCCCGCTGCCGCTCAATCGCCAGATCAAAGCCATAATGCCAATTGTGGGCAGGAGAGACTTCGGCGCGATCGCTCAACACTTGTAACTGTACCGCTTCTGGAAAAGCGGCGACACAGATGCCCTCATCAAGGGGAACAATCGTCATCCGCCAATTATTGGCATGGCTCTGATGATGGTGATCCCGGTAGTTTACGAGTGCTTTAATACTCAAGGTCAAGGGTTGACTGGCGCGGGTTAACTGGTAGTACACATAAGTGGTGTTTTCTCCTGACTGCATCCAGATCCGCTTTTCTAGCAGAGCATCTCCACAGGCATAGCGCCACACTGGGATTGTGCCTTCCAGAGAAAACTGCTCTATCTGTTGATACCCATGGGGTTCAACCCGATCATTCGCCCACCGGTTTGTATGAAGCGGGTAGGGATGCCCATCGTAAAAAGCAACCTCATCCAATTTTGCCACCATCAAAGTTCGTCCCAATGGTGGCTGTAAGGCGGCTACTAATAAGCCGTGGTAGCGGCGCGTTAGCAGGCCAGCAATCGTGCCCGATGCGTAGCCGCCAATCCCGTTTGTCACCAGCCACTCACGCTGCTCTGCTTGGGCCAATTCTCCACAGATTGATCGCCCAAATTGAATTTCCATCGGCATAATTGCCTATTCCTGTATTTACCGGTTTGTTGCTGCCTCTATGCTTTCACCGATCGCTCTAAAACGAGCATCATCATCGGAATAAATTTAGGTCTTTTAGATTAAGGCAGAATGAGGTGCTGATAAATCTATGGATCTGACAGTTGGGCCTGACCTTTACAGCACTACGCAAACATGTTGGATCGTTTTGGCGAAAAGCAGGTATTGTAGGCTTCTCCTGCGATCAGAGATTCAACTTTGCACCCAGTCCTAACGTTAGTTCGTGCTGCCCTATTAACTGTGTTGAACTTCTCTTGTAAACACTCAGTCCTTGTGAGCGGAGTTGCTCCTTCCAACTCTACAGCTTATCCATAGGATGGCTAAAGGATGGCTAACTCCGGTTTGCTTGCTAACCCAGCAGCCAAAGATTTGGCAGGAGGTTATGCAAACAACTCGCTCAACTTAAGACAGAAAGGCGGCAGGCAATTAGCTGTTTTACCCTATCACCCGAATCTCCTACAAAAGATAAATGATTCTAGCCCCAAAACTCGAAACTCAACCCTCACGTTGGCGTTAAGATTGCAAAGGAATATTCCAGAGGAACTGCTCATGACCCGCGCTGTTATGGAAACTAGCAAAGGCACGATTCATCTGCAATTGTTTGATGCCGATGCCCCTAAAACCGTCCAGAATTTTGTTGACCTGTCTAAAAGTGGCTACTACGATGGGCTTGCTTTTCACCGGGTAATTGATGATTTTATGATTCAAGGAGGATGCCCTAATACCCGTGCGGGTGCAAGTGGGATGCCGGGGACGGGCGGCCCTGGCTACACAATTCAGTGCGAAATCAATGGGAATAAGCACGAAGCGGGTAGCCTATCAATGGCGCATCGGGGCAAAGATACAGGGGGGAGTCAATTTTTTATTTGCCATTCGCCCCAACCCCATTTAGATGGAGTTCATACAGTTTTTGGCAAGACCGAGGATATGGATGTGGTCAATGCAATTCGGCAGGGCGATCGCATTCTTTCAGTCAAAATTGAAGCAGAGTCACTTTAGGCCCGGTTGCTGATTTTCCGTTCAACTGTGGTTCGGGAACACAGCTTTGCTTAGGAAAATGACTCCGCTTAAAAAACATTGCGCCTAGCCTGCTGACTCAGCGCAGCCGTTTCTCAGAGCACAATGAAACGCCTCGCATCTTCCATAGGAAAGCAGTCAGCAGGTATATCGCAATCAATCACTATTGGGGTGTCACTGTATCAATAGTTTTGAGGGAACCATCAGCTTGTACTTGCCAGACATCGTAGCTACCTACAACATCCCCATTTTCATCAATATCCACATTGCCGCTGGCTCCCTGGTAGTTAATTGGTTCACCTTTTTTTAGTAGGTCTAACGCTTCGCAAACATCTGCCACTTCTTTACCCGGAGCATTCGCCACTTCTCGGAGCTTACCCTTAATCGCGGCACCAGAATTAGAGCCAGCCGCCTGGGCCGCCAGAGCTAATAAGGCAGCGGCATCATAGGCATGGGGAGCGTATTCAGCAGGCGTTGTACCATACTTCCCTTGCCAGCGTTTAGTAAAGGCATCAAGAGCTTTGCCACTGGCACCGGGTACCGTGCCAATTGCCCCTTCTAAAATAAACTTGCCCTCTCTAGTCTTACCTACTTGAGCCGGAAACTTGTCGGATTTGACTCCATCCGTCAATAGAATCTGTACCCCCTGGCTCACTCCTTGCTCATAGGCCGTTTTGAGCAAGAGGCTACCCGTCTCGGCATAGAGTACCGCCAGCACTGCCTCTGGCTTGCCACTAAAGGCGGCTTGCACTTCTGTATCAAAAGTCGTAGCTTTAGGATCGTAACGGGTTGGCTTGGCTTCATTGGTGACAGTGCCGCCTAGCGCCTTAAAGGCTTTCACAAATTCGCGCTCAAAGCCCACTCCGTAGTCATTGTTGATCACAATGGTGGCGGCCCGTTTAATGCCCCGATCAATCGCTAATTTAGCCAGCGCCGGAGCCTGATAGGTGTCGGGGGGGGCGGTTCTGGCCCAATAGCCGTTAAATTCTCCCTTTTTGGCTTGCTCAGTAAACACGGGGCTGGTGCTACCGGGGGAAATAAGGACAACATTATTGCGCACCGCAATGGGTACCGCAGCCGTTGAAACGCTGCTGGCAAAGGAGCCAACGACTCCGGCCACCCGACTCACTTCAGCTAGCTTGGTCATACCCTGCACACCAGCTTCAGGCTTGGTTTCATCATCAACATTACCAACAAACTCCATGGGTGCCCCGTTTACCCCACCGCACTGGTTGACTTCATCCACCAGCAGGGGAACTGCATTCAACATGGGTTGTCCCACAGCCGCCAAATCGCCTGTTGCAGGTAGCAGCGAACCAATTCTCAGCCCCCCGGCACCAGCAGGTGTACCCCCTGGAGAAGGGGTATTTTGCCCAGTCGGGGCGGTTTCCTGGCAGGCAGATGAAAACAAGCCAAAGCTCATCGCTAGGAGCCACAGAGCGATCGCCCCCGGTCGTGGATGAGTGCCCTGACGGGTGCGTTTTGGCCTAAGCTGGCTGGCTGGTGTTGTAGCAGGGGCAAAATTTTTCATGGGCAAACAACTCTTCCACAGATGGACGCATTACAACCGTAGCCATCGATACGATAGCGGAGGCACATCAAAAAGCCTAGCCAGTTTAACCCGATTAAGGGTTTCAGCGATTTACGCTGGTCTAAGCTTTTTAACTAAGACTGTAATTATACTCGTTGTGCTGAAAATATCGCTTTGGTCAAAAAGCTGAGGCCAAAACCAATCGCTCAAACGGCGATGCTGGGCAGGCTTTCTGACGCACGGTCGCCGCGAGAAACATGGTGACAGCTATAGCAGGTGCAGGGAAGCTCGGGACAAGGTACAGAAGTGAAACCCTTTGACTGGCGGAAAAGAACTCATATTCTCCCTTTATCCAAAGCTCTTAACACGCCTGCATAGCGCCATCAATCTCCTTGGGTTCATTCCCCGACTTTTGAAACGAAAAA
>Ga0272446_1007028_pt1 | contig 11424 bp, 11 predicted proteins | sample YNPCB0061_FD_194587 | JGI IMG/M metagenome (GOLD analysis project Ga0272446, IMG submission 194587) | Hot spring microbial mat communities from Yellowstone National Park, WY, United States - YNP-CB-006-1 | ecosystem: Environmental > Aquatic > Thermal springs > Hot (42-90C) > Sediment | place...
GCGGGAGAAGCCGGCCAACTTTCGCACCATCGAGAAAGGACGAGAACGGATTGCGCCCTATCGAAGCCAAGTAAAACGGACATTTCTAATTCCCTCGCACCCGGACATTTCTAATTCCCGTTGACAGTCATCAGGTTGCCCCTTTACAAAATCCCCAGCTCAAGGTATCTTCCGCGCGAGGTCTGATCATGAATAAGAAGACTAAGCTCTTCACGCTCATTGGACCCCCTGAAGCCGGAAAAATGGCCTTGGCAAGAGCTTTGGCTCAGGCTCTGGGAGACAAAATAGAACTCATGCCGCGGCTGACTGATAAACCGTCGGGAGCGACCGCCGAACCGAGCGGTACCGTCCGGCACGTGACCCCGCCGACCTTGCGGCGCCACCTGCAGGACGGACGACTGATCCTGACCCGGGAAGGATCCCATTGTTCCGGTTTCGACCGAAACCAGCTTGACAGTCTGCTACTGAAAAAAAACGTCATCCTCGTCACAACCGAGGACGGAGTCCGCGAACTGCAGAACCAACTCGACGACAACGGCCTTCCGAGATACAACCTCGTCGTCGTCCGCGTAGTGCCACGACAAAAAAACAACACTGAGGCGGAACCACTGTCGGACGTAAAAGCAGACTTCGAGATCCTGGCCGGAGTTGGTCCAGATCCCACCGGTTGGGCGGTCCATGAACTTTCCCGCCATTTTGTCCGGATACTTGCTTGATTCCGCTTCGCCCTGCCCATCCAACGCAGGGCGATTTTTATTTTTCCATTATTTGGAATCAACATCGGTGCGCTCCGTGGCCTTACATCAACTATATTGCCAGGCAGCGTCAGGGACGCCCAGCCGCGTAAACCAAAGCACCGCGCCGTGACTTCGCCTACACTGTCGGTCCCCGATTCTCTGGCCAGGGACGTTTTATTTCAGGGATATAATTTGCATCCCCCTGATGGACATGGCCTATATGTTCTTAAGGACTATCTGATGCTCGAACCAACGTTCCTGGAAACCGACCGCTTTTTCGATTTCCCCATCCGTCAGTTCGCCGCCTTCCGGCACGACCACTAGACAGATTTTCAATCTAGACTGCAATTTTATGAGCGAGGAAATTGCTGACGAACTCAAGCAACTTCGACTCCTCATGCCCCATGGCATTTCTTGAATTTCTTCCCACTGCCGCATGGGCACGGATCGTTGCGGCCAACCTTTTCGAATTTGTTGTTAGACGACGCCGCCGAGCCAACCGAGTCCGAGGCGTCCTTGGATGGCCCGCTCAGGACCAGGTTCTGGTGGCCGGCTGTCTGCGCAGCCAAATCCTGTTGTGCTGTTTCATTCACGACCTGAAGCTTGAAGATATTATCAGCGACCTGCTTGTCGATGGCGGCCAGCAGCTCGTTAAATAGTCGGTACGACTCGCGCTTGTATTCAACGAGCGGATCGCGCTGGCCGTAACCCTGAAGGCCGATGCCGTGGCGCAGATGGTCCATGGATTCAAGGTGTTCTATCCATAGAGTATCAATGGCGTGCAGGAGCAGGGATTTCTCAATCTCAGCCATGCGCAGGCTATCGCCCACCTTATCCTCGAGTTCGGCGTAGGCTTTCCGCGCCGTCTCCATGAGACCTTCGATAATCTGCGTCCGCTTGGCCGCGATGTCCTGCTTGCCCTGGAGTCCGGTGGTGATGACTTGGATTCGTCCTTTAAGGTCGACGGACGATGGGAAGATGGCGGCGCATGCCTTTTCGATCTCAGCCATATTCCACTCCTCGGCGTGCTCCGCGGCCGTATGGAATAATACGATTTGCTCAATTTCTCCCTCGACCGCCTGGAGCACAGTTTTCTTCGTTTCGCGCTCCCCTTCCTGGGTTCGTGCGGCCGCCTGCTCGAGGACGGCGCGCCGCTTTTGGTAAATGAACGTACGGTGTTTATTCAATACATCGTCGTATTCAAGCAGATGCTTGCGGATGTCAAAGTTGTTACCTTCCACTTTCTTTTGTGCCGACTCGATGGCGCGCGACAGAACCTTGCTCTCAATCGGCTGGTCTTCCGGCAGACCGAACATATCCATCCTTTTTTTCATCTTGTCAGAGCCGAAGATGCGCATCAAATCATCCTCCATCGAAACGTAAAACTGGGTCGAGCCCGGGTCGCCCTGGCGCCCGGCACGGCCGCGCAACTGGTTGTCGATGCGCCGCGCCTCATGACGTTCGGTACCGAGCACGTGCAGACCGCCGAGCCTCTTGACCTCCTCGGCCTCTTCTTTTATTGGCGGATTGCCGCCCAGGATGATGTCAACGCCGCGGCCGGCCATATTGGTCGCCAACGTAACCGCGCCGCGACGGCCGGCTTGGGCGATGTACTCCGCCTCGCGTTCGTGATTTTTGGCATTCAGGATGTTAAACGGAATGCCCTCGGATTTAAGCATCTCACCCAGGATTTCATTCTTCTCGATAGAGGCCGTGCCGACGAGTATTGGCTGCCCTATCTGGTGTCGTGCCTTAATCTCCCGAACCACGGCCTTGAACTTGCCAATCTCGTTCTTGTAAACGCGGTCTGGAAGGTCGATGCGCTGCGCCGTCTTGTTGGTCGGGATGGACAGTACCTCGAGCTTGTAGATCTTGTAGAACTCCTCGGCTTCGGTCATGGCCGTGCCGGTCATACCGGCTAGCTTGTTGTACATGCGGAACAGGTTTTGGAATGTGATGGTCGCCATGGTCACGGATTCGCGTTGGATCGGCACCCGCTCCTTGGCTTCGATGGCCTGGTGCAACCCTTCGGAATAGCGGCGGCCATGCATTAACCTTCCCGTAAACTCGTCGACAATGATAACCTCGCCGTCTTTGACTACGTAATCCCGGTCAATCTTGAACAGGGCGTGTGCCCGAAGCGCCTGTTCAAGATGATGGACTAATTTGACGCCACCCTGGACATACAAATTATCTACGCCTAGCATCTTTTCGATCTTGGCAATACCAGATTCGGTTAAAGTCGCAGTGCGTAACTTTTCGTCGATCGTATAATCAGTTTTAGCATCAAGCCGCGCCACCAAATCAGCAAAACGGTAATACAATTCGGTCGCGTCCTCGGCCGGGGCCGAGATGATGAGTGGTGTTCGTGCCTCGTCGATGAGGATGGAATCGACCTCGTCGACAATAGCGTAGTTCAATTCACGCTGGACTGTGTCCTCAAGTCGATTGACCATGTTGTCGCGCAGAAAATCAAAGCCAAACTCATTATTCGTGCCGTAGGTGATGTCGGCGGCGTAGGCCTCGCGCCGGCTGACAGGGCGCAAGTAATCCATGTCCACCCTGAAGTTGCCAGTCTCGTCGCGTTCCTTGTCATGCTGGGACTCGGTCTTGAACTCCGGATCATAAATAAAACTCCCCTCGTGCTGGATACAGCCGACTGAGAGGCCAAGCGCATAATATATTTGCCCCATCCAGACCGTGTCACGACGAGCTAGATAATCATTGACCGTAACAAGATGCGCGCCTTTACCAGTCAAGGCATTGAGGTACATTGGCGCTACGGCCGTCAGCGTTTTACCTTCACCCGTGCGCATCTCGGCGATCATGCCGCGATGCAGGACAATGCCGCCAATAAGCTGAACGTCGTATTGCCGTTGCTTGAGCTTACGCTTAGACATTTCGCGGACCACGGCAAAAGCTTCAGCTAGAAAATCATCCAAGGACGCGCCCTGCGCCAGACGTTCCTTGAATTCCGTGGTCTTAGCCTTCAGCTGATCATCAGTCAGTGTCTGGATGCTCTGTTCCAATGCGTTTATAGCATTGATGATCGGCTGGATTTTAGCGATTTCCTTTGTATTCGGATCACCAAAAAGCTTGGTTATGAAGCTCATAAGTAGAGGCATTCTAGACCGGACGGCCATTTTTTACAAACCTACAGACAACTTACGGAGAACACAAAGGCACGGCGAACCGTGCCTTGATGATTTTAGCTAGGTTGAGCTTATTTCGCGGCCTTGCAAGCTGCACGATCGGCTTTCAGTGTATCTACGGCCGACTTCAGTGCGGCGGCATAGGCAACGTTAGCGGCCTTTATGTCCGCCCTATAAGCGGCAACGGCATCCTTCTTAACGGCCTTCCAGGCTTTCCAGGCGGCCTTGATCGCGGCCTTGTCCGTACCGGCGGCCTTGATCGCGGCGTCAAAGGTATCTTTGCCAGCCTTCAGAGCCGCATCACGTTTCGTCTTGGCTGCAGCCTTGGCGTCCTTCATTGCCGTCCTAGCCGCCATCTTGGCGTCGACATATTTCTTCCAAGCCGTCTGGTTGCAAGGCGACACAACCGCGACATTGGGCTTAACAGCTCCGGTATTTGTGGCCGCCGATGTAGTGTCGGCGGCGAATACCGGCGTAGCGACTAATGAGGCGAGTACGGAACCCGCCAAGAGGTACTTCGTCATCTTCATATAAGATGTGCCCTGTGGGCAAAATTAAGAATTTAAATCCGAAAAAATTTAAAAAATTCGGATGTGCACAATTATACTAGGCCGTCAGATTTTCGTTACATCAGCCCTTGCGCTTCTCTTCGCGCTTCTTCTCTTTGGTCTTGATCATGGATTCGCGCGCATGGTCTTTGACCTTGTCTATGGCCTTATACAGGTTTTTTTCGGTCTTCTTGACCGTAATCACTTCCTTTGGCAACTGAATAACCACCGAGCATGAATAAATCTCACCCTTATTGTGGTGATTCGTGTCCAGGCCGAGTTCCACGTCCATGTTGAGGATGTTGCCGACGAACTTTTCGAGGCCACTGAGTTTATCCTCGACGTAAGTCTTGATGGCGGGCGTCAGATCCATACCGACCGCGCGGATGTTTATGTTCATAATGCTTATATAATAACCGCCTTGCAACGGGCTGCAAATCGGATAAGTCAAGGCATAATATCGAAAACACTCCCACACCATGGCTACTCAATCATTTACCGGTGTATCCATCAACGCTAAAACCCCACCAGCTGCACTTCATCTTCCAGCATTATACCCAACTCGTCGCGGACCTTCATCTTGATAAGCGAAGTCAGCTGCAGGATGTCCTGCGCCCGAGCGCCGCCGCTATTCACAATAAAATTGCCGTGCACCTCGCTGACTTTCGCTGCACCGACGCGCATCCCCTTAAGCCCTAGTTTATCCACCAACCACCCAGCTGAGATGGATTTTCGCTTAAGCATCTCCTCGGGAATTGAGTCGCCTTGGCGCTTGAGGATGTCAAGGTCAGCTTCGCTCTTGAACTCGAAATTCTTAAACATGCAGCCAGCCGAAAGCTCGCCTTGCGGCTGGGTTTGACGGCGCTTCTCTTGAAGCTCGGCAACCTTGGCTTGGACGCGCTCCTTATCGCTCGGCGTAAGCGCAAGCAAAGTCTTTAGAATGACGAGCGGTTTATGTTTGAACAGGCTGTCGCGATACGCGAATTTGCACTGGAGTTTAGGCAGCGCTACGTATTTAGCCGCTTCCGGATCATAGGCATCGACCGTGACGACGATATCCTTCATTTCGCCGCCAAAACAGCCGGCATTGCCGTAAATGGCGCCGCCAATGGTGCCCGGCACGGTCGTCCCCCATTCGAAACCGGTCAGCCCGGCCTCGGCCGCCGCTTTGGCGACGGTGACAGTCGAGGCGCCAGCCGCAGCCGAAACTGTGCGTTCGCGGACCGTAAAGGTCGAATCGAGATAACGGATAACCAGGCCGCGAAAACCGTCATCAGACACCAGAACGTTCGAGCCGCCGCCGAGGACATACCAGGGGATATTCTGGGCTTTGGCCGACTCTATGGCGCCGACCAAGTCATCCGCGCCCTTGGCCTCGAAATACAACTGCGCTGGCCCGCCGATCTTAAGGTAAGTATACGGCGCCAGCGGCTCGTCGCGCTTGGCTTTGGGAAAAATCGTGAGGAAAGTCTTGATTTGCTGATCTGACAAGGAACGCATATTTTTATAGTGTCGTCCTGAACATAGCACAAAAGTGGAGTGAATGACCTTTATTGGAAAAATTTCCTGACCGCGTCATCTATGTCGCCTGCTCCCATGATGATAACCGCGTCGCCGTCTTGCGACAATTCCCGCGTTTTCGCGACGGCCGACACCGGATCCGGCGCGTATTCGACTGTCCGTGGGAAGCCGCGTTCTGCATCATGCTTTTTGATGGCTTCGACGAGTAGCCGCGATGACATCTCGGCGTCCTCGGCTGTGTCGCGACCCTTGACGTCATAGATCTCGCACAGGACCAGGACGTCGGCTGCGTCGGCCGAGGCAATGAAACCGCTGAATAGATTACGTATCCGGTTGCGGTGGTGTGGTTGGAAACACACGACGATACGCTTGTCCGGGTAAACTTCGCGCGCTCCGGCCAGCGTGGCGGCCACGGCCGTCGGATGGTGGGCGTAATCCGTATACCAGATCGCTCCGCCGATTTCGCCGAGCCGTTCGAACCGCCGCCAGATGCCGTTGAACGCCGCCAGGGCAGGGCGGACAGCATCCTCCGAAGCGCCAAGCTCCATCGCCAACAGCGCCGCACCCGCGGCGTTCAGGGCATTATGCGAACCGTGGACATGCAGGCCAAATATATGCTCATTCATCCCCTTTCTCAGCCGCAATTCCGTATTGTCGTCCGTCCGGACAAACGAAACACTCCAGGCATCTTCGACTTGATGCGTCTCGAAGCAGAAACCGACAGACCGGAGCCGACGTTCATTCATGGCTTGTCCCTTGGCCTGGAGCAGTTGAGCGACGTTCTTGTCACCAATGTTCGCGACGACGATTCCATCCTCTTTCACCTTGCCTAGCATCTCGGCGAAGGCGCCGACGTAATCAGCCAGCGTCGGATAGACGTCGATGTGATCCAGTTCGAGATTGTTGATGAGCACAGCATAGGGTGTGAATTCGAGGAAATGCCGCGCGTATTCATCGCCTTCGATGACCCACAGGTCGGACTTCCCGAGTCGCAGGTTACCCTGCTCCCAGTTCGGCAGTTTGCTGCCCAGGATGACAGTCGGATCGAGTCCGGCGGCTTCGAGCATCGCCCCCAGCATGGCCGTCGTCGTGCTTTTGCCGTGCGTCCCGGTAACGAGCACGACCTTCTTGTCCGCGGTCCACTCACCGAGGAACCGAAAATTGGTCATCTCTGGGATGCCGCGGCGCCGCGCCTCGGCGCGCTCCGGATTGGATTCAGGTGCTGCCGAGGTATGAATGAGGATTTCACAATTTTCCGGTACGTTTTTGGCATCATGGCCGATGGAAATTTTTGCTCCCCTTTCCGCGAGGATTTTAGTCTGTTCGTTCTCTTTGACATCTGAGCCTGAAACCTCGACGCCGGCTTGGAGAAGCAGTTTTCCGACCGCCGAGACGTTGATGCCGCCGGCGCCCACCAGATGGGCTTTTTTGATACCTTTGATTTCCATGGCGGATAGATTACTCGTCAGGCAAAGACCGCGCAATAAAAAATGGCCCCGACCGAGACGAACGGGGCCCGAAAGACACTTCGCCGGAATCTATCAGGGTAGCATCCGCGCTTAGGTTCAGACGATGAACGGCAAACGCGTTTGGCCCATCGGCAGACGTTTGCGTCGCCGCACGAAACATCGACGACGCGGCGCCAGCTCAACGCCGGGGATGAGCGCTAGCTGCGTCCATTCCGACGACGGCCGCGGAAAGCGCAACGTTAGCTGGAGATTGGAGATGGCTTGGGGCGAAACCGGCTGCGGAATCGCGATGGGATTCGGTCGGTCGCAGGCGCACAGGCAGACTTGGCCAGAGGATTGAATAGCGAAACGCGGGATGTTCGGCAGCTCCTGTTGGCGCATCTGCCGGCCTCGGCGCTTGGGCGGTACGATGCGCGGCAATTTACCTTCAACCAATGGCTTGAGCCGCGAAGTATGATTGCGCGGCGGGAATTCTAGCACATCCCGGAGTAGCTGAGTGCCCGGCAGCGGAAGTTGCTTGATGTCATCCATCCCCGGCTCCCATGACGGCAGCCAAGCAAAACGGTGTAGCCGTTTTTCGGCTTCTTCTGCCAGCTTGCGAATTTTAGTTTCGCGTTTTCTGGCCAGCCTGGCTGCCATTAACAGACAATCGCGCGACAAGCTGTAAGGCAAATTCGGCAGTTTAATGAGCACCTGCCAAACAGAATCAGGAACGGCCGTAAACCGTCCGAACGGCAAAGCCAAATCCATCTCGCCGGCGACACGGTTGCGGAAAATCTCGAGGGCGCTCCGCCAATTACGTGCTCTGAAAGAAGCAATAGTCGCTCGCTTGAACAAAACGCCTTCGGTCGGGACCTCAAGCGGTCGCAAACCATGGTCGATGCACTCGAGTACTAAGTTGCGACGCTGGTTATGGAAGTCGTCCAGGTCGACCACCCGATAATTGATGAGTCGCGACGGTTTGAAGCTACGCGGCCGACCAAACTTCTCACGTTTGCCGCAAATCCCTTCCTTATCCTCGCTCTGTCTCATTCCCGGCAGGCTGGCCTGATATTCATACTCCTCTTCACCCGGAGGCACAAAGCTCGTGCACAGCGACGCTAGGATTTTCTCACCATATTCGCCGTACAATGCAGCCCTGGCCGCCGAGGCGTTCCAATCCAATTTGGGCTGTCTCAGCCAATAGTTGAAAACGGCGCTTTCAGCCACGGCATAATACCTCTCGTCAAGGTATTTCCTCGATATAGCCTGGCCCAACATGCGTGCTTGGCGGTACTTAGCGAATCCTCCATTCGACGCGAACAACCGCGCCGAATATTCTGTATATGCTCCATCGAGGCGCGCCACCACACAGTCCTGGCGGCAGGCATCGAGAAGCTTACCTTCGTGATCTGCGATGGTTGCGTTCTTGGGATCGCGCCGAGCCCTTTCCACGGCCTCCCTGGCCTTTGCAATATCGATAACTACCCAGCTGTTGCGTTGCTTGTGGTGGTCGCGAGTCTGACGGTTACCAACCAAAGTCTTGGCCATGTCTCCCTCCATCAGGTAAAGGTACGCGTCTTAAAAATATCCGTTTTCGCCATCGCGGTCAATACTTTTGGTTGGGGCGAGGCGGGAAGAAAAAGGGGTGTGGGGAAAATGAATTCCCGTCTCGCCCTAGCTCACAAGCATCTCTATTATCTTTTTGATGAAGTGTTCGGCGTTTCGGTTTCGGTATCCGTAAAAATTTATCAAAGTGAGATATAATGTATTATTGTTGTATATGCAACAAAAATTGTGCTTACATTGTGATCCATATCCTAGTAATAGCAGTCATCTTTTTGAGAAAATAGAACTGCTATTATTTCTTATCACAACCTTTTTTACTCCATTTGAGCAGATATTGCAAAAATTTCCGAGATTTCATGTTGTTACGAATAAGGCGATATTTGGCATTTTTTTAGAATTCTGCTTTTGCTCAAAATTCTTCGAGAAGTTGAACCGCAAGATTCTGATGAAGAGTTATACAACCGTTCGCTCGTTGTAGTTCGTGAAGCACGAAAGCGAGGAATAAAAATTAAATCACTAAAATTTTTTGGAAAGGGCACAAATCATTACTCGATTGAAATAAATGGATCCAAAAAAATTTTCGAAGGTTTGCCGCACTTAGTGGTAGAGTGCGTTTCCTCTGTAGATTTTGATGACAAAGGAAATTTAAAAAAGCTATTACAAAAAGAAAATCTGCCTTGTCCGCAGGGTAGTACATTCCGGGATTATTCGTCGGCATTGCGCTACATACGAGATACTATCGGATTCCCCGTCGTTGTGAAACCAAGATCTGGTTCATTAAGTAAACACACCACTTGCAATATTAAAACTGAAAACCAGCTTCAAGACGCCATCAAGATAGCTAAAATTATAAGTAAAGAATTTGTGGTCGAGGAGTTCGTTGAAGGTGATGTGCATAGAATTACAGTTGTTGATGGCGACGTAGTCGCTTCTTGTCTGCGTGAGCCGCCGAATGTTGTAGGCGATGGTAAGCACACCATCCGCGAACTCATTGAAATAAAAAATCAAAATTCGATTAGAGGACTCAGACATCAGAAAAATTTTACCTTGCACAAAATTATGGTTACCGCAAGAACAAATTTCTTGCTTTCGTCTCAAAATTTAAATTTGGACAGCGTGCCGTCACACAGTCAAAAAGTATATTTGCACGACAAAGTTATCCTCGCCTGTGGAGCAGATATACATGACACAACAGATAAGATGCATCCCGAAAATAAAATATTATTCAAAAAAGTGTACGAGTTGTGCAAGGCGCCGCTGATCGGAATAGATTTTATTACGAAAGACATCTCAATACCTTATTACGAACAAAAATGCGCGATAATAGAAGTAAATAGCCTGCCGTATATTGATATGCATCATTATCCAGTTACTGGCAAGGAAAGAAATGTGGCGGGTCGTATTCTTGATTACTGCATTTCTCTATACAAATTTTCTTGATTTGAAAAAATTGGGGCGTAAAAAATCAAAAAAGTAGAAGAAAATTTATTGAGGCGCAGCTCCCGCTTTTAGCGGGGCGCGGAAGCATTCATGGTGCGCTTGCTGCGCACCACTTTTCTTTCTCAAATATTTTCTCAAATCGTCAAGGTATTTCCTCGATATAGCCTGGCCCAACATGCGTGCTTGGCGGTACTTAGCGAATCCTCCATTCGACGCGAACAACCGCGCCGAATATTCTGTATATGCTCCGTCGAGGCGCGCCACCACACAGTCCTGGCGGCAGGCATCGAGAAGCTTGCCTTCGTGATCTGCGATGGCCGCGTTTTTGGGATCGCGCCGAGCCCTTTCCACGGCCTCCCTAGCCTTTGCGATATCGATGACCACCCAGCTGTTACGTTGTTTGTGGTGGTCGCGAGTCTGACGGTTACCAACCAAAGTCTTACTCAACAGTCCTTTCACTGAGTCGTACTCTCTTCGACTCTAATCAACTTCGAAAATCTGTCACCCTTCACAGGTTAATGGCCTAGACGTACTATGCGAGACATGAAAAACCTTAGCCAGACAGATGGTGAAATCGCCTACCTTATCGAAGCAGAACGCAATCGCCAGCGCGACGGTTTAGTACTTATCCCCAGCGAGAATTACACCAGCCGAGCAGTCCTCGAAGCGCTTGGTTCGGAACTCAACAATAAATATGCCGAAGGCTATCCAGGTAAGCGCTATTATTCTGGTAATGAATTCGTTGACAAGATTGAAATTTTAGTCCGGGAACGCGCCGAGAAGCTCTTCGGCGTGCCTTTCGCCAACGTCCAGCCGTATTCCGGCAGTCCGGCGAACCTCGCCATCTACTTCGCCCTCCTCGAACCTGGAGAAACTTTCATGGGTCTGAACCTGCTGCACGGAGGCCACCTGACGCACGGCTGGAAAGCGTCTTTCACTTCGAAAGTCTGGACTAGCGTCCCCTACCATCTGAAGGATGACGGTTCGACGGATTTCGAGGAGTTACGTC
>Ga0272446_1007029_pt1 | contig 11423 bp, 8 predicted proteins | sample YNPCB0061_FD_194587 | JGI IMG/M metagenome (GOLD analysis project Ga0272446, IMG submission 194587) | Hot spring microbial mat communities from Yellowstone National Park, WY, United States - YNP-CB-006-1 | ecosystem: Environmental > Aquatic > Thermal springs > Hot (42-90C) > Sediment | place...
GCGCCTGACGCTCGGAAATATCGTTCAGCTGCGAATAGTATTTGTTGGTCACAAAACCGTGGCTTTTGAGGAAATCGAGCGCCCTCATCTGCCGCAGGTTCAACCCCCATTGCGGGAGGCGCTCGCCTGGATCAAGTCCCGGAAAGAGTGACGACGGCTGCGACCAGCCGCCAGCCGTCGAGGTCTCCTGTGGTGGGGGCCCAGGTGGCAGGTCCGGTGTGATGGGCGAAATCGGCTCGCGCACTTCAGCGGGCAGGTCCTTCACCTCGATTTGGTCGCCACTGCACAAAATGACCGCCCGCTCGATGACATTCTCCAGCTCCCGCACGTTTCCCGGCCATGGGTAATCGAGCAGCAGGCGCAGCGCTTCCGGGTGCATGGAGAGAGGAGCGCAGCCGCTTTCCTCGCAGTACTTGGCGAGAAAATGGTTGACCAGCGGCGGGATGTCGTCTTTTCGTTCGCGCAGAGCGGGAATGGCGATGTGCACCACATTCAGGCGATAAAACAGGTCGGAGCGAAACCGCCCCTCGGCGACTTCCTCTTTGAGATTGCGATTGGAAGCCGCCACCACGCGAACGTCCACCTTGAGGGTTTGACTGCTCCCCACCCGCTCGAATTCCATTTCCTGCAGGACGCGCAACAGCTTCACCTGCAGGGGCGGCGACATTTCGCTGATCTCATCGAGAAACAAGGTGCCTTCGTGCGCCGTCTCGAAGCGCCCCTTGCGCTGGCTGACGGCGCCGCTGAAAGCGCCCTTTTCATGGCCGAAGAGTTCGCTTTCCAGCAGGTTTTCCGGCAGTGCGCCGCAGTTGACCGAGACAAACGGCAGGTCCCTGCGCGTACTGTTGAAGTGGATCGCCTTGGCGATCAACTCCTTGCCGGTGCCCGATTCGCCGGTTATCAAGATGGTCGCCTTGCTCGGCGCAACTTTTTCAATCAATTGAAAGATACGCTGCATGGCGGCACTCTTGCCGATGATATTGCTAAACTGGTAGCGGCCGCGCAGTTCCTGTGTCAGATAGCGATTCTGCCGGACCAGGTTGTAATGGTCCACCGCCTTGCGGATGGTGAACTTGAACTGCTCGTTCTCGAAGGGTTTGAAAATGTAGTCGAAAGCGCCCTTTTTCATGGCTTCGAGAGCTTTTTCCTGGGTGCCGTAGGCAGTCATCATGATCACCGGCAGGTCCGGGTGCTTTTGATGAATGGATTCGAACAGGGCGATGCCGTCCATGCCCGGCATCTTCATATCGGTGATGACCGCATCCAGCTCCTGCTGTTCGACGATTTCCAGACCCTTGCGGGCGGAATCCGCCGTAACCACGTGGTAGCCTTCTTCCGTGAGCAGGTCTTCCAGAACCAGCAGATAGTTCTTTTCGTCATCCACAATCAGGATGTTTTCCATACTTAAACAACCATCGCTTCAGCGCCCCGTGACGGACTCGGCTGGAACAGGGGCAATTTTATGATCATGGTGGTCCCTTCTCCCTCTTCGCTTTCCAGTTCAATGTCCCCATTATGACTGTCTATGATGCTTTGGACAATAGCCAACCCCAGCCCGGTGCCGGTTTCGTGGGTGGTGAAGAAAGGATTGAAAATCTTTTTTTGGATCTCCGGATCGATGCCATGACCGGTGTCCCGGATCCGAATCATCAGTTGCGGCAGTCCGCCCTTGCCGTTGATCATCGACGTGTGGACCTTCAGCGAGCCACCGTTCGGCATCGCCTGCAGGGCGTTGGCAAACAGGTTGACAAAAGCCCGGTAGAGCATGTCGCTGTCTGCCTCCATGAGGTATTTGCCGGTTTCGTAGTGCCGCTCGATGGTTATTCCGAGCCGCTGGCATTCGGGCTCGACCACGCTCAGGTTCTTTTCCAGAATGGTTTCCACCTGACAAGGTGCCGGCGAGAGCGTCTTCGGGCGGGCAAAATCGAGGAACTCCGTCAAAATGTCGTTCAGGCGCGTGGATTCCTCCACAATGATCGATGAAAAGCGTTTTTGCCGCTCATTTTCCGCCCTGCTCTCAAGCAGCTGGGCGGTGCTGCGAATGATGCCGAGCGGGTTGCGGATTTCGTGCGACACCCCCGCCACCATCTCGCCCAAGGCGGCCAGCCGCTCCGCCTGGTGCAGCTTTTCCTCGAGCTTGTTGCGCTCGGTGGTCCGCGCCGCGATGATGGTGTCCGCCCGCCGAGCGATCAAAATGATGGTCGTCAGCAACACCCCGGCAAATACCAGAAAGCTGATGATGATGATCAGCTGGAAACGGTGAATGGTCTCATATTCACGGCCCATGTCCTGGACGATTTCGAAGACCCCCAGGATCTTGCCTTTTTTGACGCTCATGGGGAGCTCTTCCCACATGGGCAGATAGGTCTTCAATTGTTTGCCGCCCAACTTCCAGTCTAAGCCCAGAAAGGACTGATTTTCCTCCACCAGAAACGAAACCGATTCTTCCTTCAGGGCTTTTTCGAAAGCGCCTCCCAGGTCTCCTCTGGTACCGACGTTGCCGGGTACCGTGCTGTAGGTCAGCACCTGATCGGGATCATAAATGTTGACCCGCTCCACCGCGAAACCATGGATGGTGTTTCGGACCACCTTATCGAGCCGCTCATACTGGCTTTTGCGGCTCAGCCGAATGGCCCCGTCGACAATCAGGGTGGGCAGCGTGAACTCGAAGAACACCTGATGATTGATGTTTTCAGCCAGCAGGTAGGCGTACTGCTCGCTTTTTTGCAGCAGGATGGCCTTCGCCTTTTGGGAAATGAAACCCGACAGCAGCAGCGTGCAGATCAGGATCACCACCAGACTGGAGAGCGAGAGGTATTTGACAAGCTTGAAGGGCTTTAATGACTCGAGGTCTCTTTTTTTGTTTTCGGCAGCTTTCATGGGTCAGGTTCGATCTGTTCAGCATTCTGCATCGAAGTTTTGGCCTTCTGCACCTGGCGGCGGCGATGGGTCAGGAGCTGCCGCCATTTTCCTTCCCAACCCCGCGCGGTAGGAAGATAAAAGACTTGGTCCAAGAGCGCCTCGGGCAAATAGGTCTCGACCACCCACCCACTGGGATCGTCGTGCGGATAAAGATAGTCGCGCCCATAACCAAGTTTTTTCAGCAAACCGGTGGGAGCGTTGCGCAGGTGCAGGGGAACGGCGGCGGAACCGGTTTTGCGGGCAGCGTCTCGAGCCTTGCCGAAGGCCGTATAAACGCCGTTGCTCTTGGGCGCCAGGGCCAGATAGACGGCGGCCTGGGCCAGTGCCAGTTCGCCTTCGGGGCTGCCGAGCAGTTGATAGCTGTGCATGGCATCAACGGCTTGAGTGAGTGCTGCTGGGTCGGCCAGGCCGATGTCTTCGGATGCCATCCGCACCAGTCGGCGGGCGATGTAGAGCGGGTCCTCGCCGCCTTCCAGCATGCGCGCCAGCCAGTAGAGTGCGGCGTCGGGATCGCTGCCACGGACGCTTTTGTGCAGCGCCGAAATGAGATTGAAATGCTCTTCGCCGGATTTGTCGTAGTGCATGGCCGGGCGCTGCAGCGCCTGATGGATGGCGTTCAAGTCGATCACCCGCTCGCCGCTCTGGTTGGGCGCAGTGGATCGAGCCGCAACCTCCAGGGCATTGAGCGCCACGCGAGCGTCCCCGCCGCAAGCGGCCAGTAGATACTGTTCGGCTTCGGCGCTGAGACCGGCCGCCAGCCCACCGACGCCGCGCGTCTCATCCTGCAGCGCCCGTTGGATGATTTCACGGAGGTGGGTCTCCTTAAGCGGTTCCAGCACCAGCACCGGGGCCCGCGAAAGCAGCGGTCGAATGACCTCGAAGGACGGATTTTCCGTAGTGGCGCCGAGCAGCACCACCGCGCCGGTTTCCACATGGGGCAGCAGAGTGTCCTGCTGGGCCTTGTTCAAGCGGTGGATCTCGTCCATGAAGAGGAAAGTGCGCTGGTGGAGTTTGGCCCACACCTGCTGCGCCTCCTCCACCGCAGCCCTGATTTCGCGGGTCCCCGCCATGACCGCCGAGAGGGAAATCAAATGCGCCTGCAGGCGGCTGCTGATGAGCCTCGCCAAGGTCGTCTTACCGCATCCGGGCGGGCCCCACAGGATGAGCGACTGAAACTGGCCGCTTTGCAGCAGCCGGTGGAGAATTTTGCCGGCACCGAGCAAGTGTTCCTGCCCGACAAATTCCTCCAGCGAGCGGGGGCGCATGCGCTCCGCCATGGGCGCCTGCCGCATGAGCTGATGCTCGGCTTGTGTTTGAAACAGGTTTTGCTGGCGCATGGAAACGAACCGCCTCTTCCTTGCCCACCGCTCAGGGATCGCCGCAGGTAATCTTCCATTCGCCGTCAAGCGCCAGCCATTGCCGGGCGCCCGACGACTCGGTATCCCAAAAATAGACAATTTTGAGCCCTTCGGCTAGCGGCAAATGCCGGAAAAATCCAATGGCTTATGCGAAATGATCGCAACTTCTGAAAAAGTGTAGGGACATGCAATCAGGCCCTGCGACCGTCATTCCCGCAGGTTTTTTAAATGAAAGTTTTCCCGTCATAGCGGCGAAAGCCGGTATCCATGAGGCTTTTCTGGATTCCGGCTTAAAACCTGCCGGAATGACGACTTTTGCTGGTTCCCAAGCTCCAGCTTGGGAACCAGCAAATCGTGAATGGTGAATCGTGAATGGTAAAAAGCCCACTTTCATGTTTCGTTGTGCCCACCAGGGCATGGCGGTTAGCGGGAATCCAGACCGGCACCATTACTGGATTCCCGCCTCGAGCTTGCAGGAATGACAAACTGAAGCCGGTATGGCAGCGCAAAGCTACCCTCAGTTATTGAGAAGTTACCAAGGGTCAAACTGGGCGGAAGTTGTTTGGCCGAGCGTGAGGGGAGGAGACGGGACTTTCTGTGCAGCCGCTCACTCGCCAAGGTAGGCTTTGCGCACGCGCTCATCCTGCAGCAACTGCTGGCCGGGGCCTTCCAGAATGACGCTGCCGGTCTCCAGCACATAGGCATAGTTGGCGACATGCAGCGCGGCCATGGCGTTCTGTTCGACCAGCAACACGGTGGCCCCCTGCTGGTTGATGGTGCGAATGGTCTGGAAGACCTCCTCGACGATCAGCGGCGCCAGCCCCAGCGAGGGCTCATCCAGCAGCACCAGTGCCGGCTTGCTCATGAGCGCCCGGCCCAGGGCCAGCATCTGCTGTTCACCGCCGCTCAGGGTGCCGGCCAGTTGCCTGTGCCGCTCCTGCAGCCGCGGGAAAAGCGTGTACACCCATTCCAGTCCGCTCTCAAAGTCCTTGTGGCTGCAGTTGTAGGCCCCCAGCTCCAGGTTTTCCAGCACTGTGAGGTTGGGGAAGACGCGCCGGCCCTCGGGAGCAATGCCGATCCCCTTCATGATGATCTGGTGAGTGGCCAAACGGGTGATCTCTTCATCGAGGAAGGTGACGGAACCGGAGCGCGGCCGCGCAAGACCGACGATTGTCCGTAAGGTGGTGCTTTTGCCGGCGCCGTTGGCACCGATCAGGGTCACAATCTGCCCCTGCTCGACAGACAGGTGAATGCCCTTCAACGCATGAATGCCACCGTAGTAGACATGCAGATTTTCAACCTTAAGCATTCTTTGTTTCTCCAAAGAGGGCGGCAATCATTTGGGTTCACCCAGGTAGGCCTTGATCACGGCCGGGTTGCGTTGAATCTCGGCGGGCGTCCCCTCGGCGATGGAAATGCCGTAATCGAGGACCTTTATGCGTTCGCACAGCCCCATCACAAACTTCATGTCGTGTTCGATGAGAAAGATCGTCAGGCTATGCCGCTCCCGCAGTTTCCTCACCAACTGGGCCAATTCGTTGGTTTCCTGCGGGTTCATGCCCGCCGCCGGCTCATCCAGCAGCAGCAGTTTGGGGCGCGTGGCAAGGGCCCTGGCAATTTCCAGCCGCCGCTGCTGACCATACGCTAGCCCACCCGCCTTCTCCCCGGCCAGGTGCGCCAGCCCCAGTTCCTGCAAATAATCCATGGCCTGGGCACGGATTCTATGCTCTTCCCTGCGGTATCGGGGCAGACTGAACATGGCTTCCCAGAAGTAGGTGCCAAGGCGCTGGTGGAAGGAGACCATGACGTTTTCCAGCACCGTCAGGTCGGAGAACAGCCGAATGTTTTGAAAAGTGCGGGCAATACCCCGCTCGGTGACCTTGTGCACGGGCGTTCCGGTGAGGTCCTCCCCCTGCCAGATCACTCTACCCGCCGTCGGGTTGAGAAAACCCGTGACCATGTTGAAAACCGTGGTCTTGCCCGCGCCGTTGGGGCCAATCAAGCCCACCAACTCTCCCGGCTGCAACAAGATGGAAAAGTCATTGACGGCGGTGAGACCGCCAAACTGCATCAACAGGCCTTCTAAACGGAAAAAATCATTCATGCAGCCGCCTTATCCCTTCTCGCTCCGGCCCAGCCTTGCCAGCAGCCAGTCCCAACTGAACTCAGCCCGCCCCATGATGCCCCGACGGGCGAAGATGATCACCAGCATGAGAATGATGCTGAAAATTACCATGCGCATTCCGGGGATGCCGGGAATTTTAAAGAGGCCGAAGTCCATGGGACGCTCCACGATCCTCAGGGCTTCCCCTCCCCAGGCAAACAAAGCCGCCCCGAGTACCGCGCCGGTGGTGCTCCCCAAGCCGCCGACCACGATGATGATGAGCAAATTGAAGGTCAGGAAGAAGGTGAACAGGGTGGGAGAAATGGTGGTGATGAGATGGGCCAGCAATCCGCCGGCAACCCCGGAAAAGAACGCGCTGATGAGAAACGCCAGCAGCAGATGTTTAAACGGGTCGACACCCATGGCGCGGGCCGCGACCTCATCTTCGCGAATGGCCTTCATGGCTCGCCCGTGGCTGCTGTTGATCAATTTGGTGATGGCGATGATGGTGACCACGGCCACCCCCCACGACCACCACAGATTGGTGTACGGCAGCAAACCCTTCAGCCCGAGCGGTCCGTTGGTGACGCCCTGCAGCGCATTGGCCAGGACCCGAATCACTTCGCCGAAACCAAGGGTCACGATAGCGAGATAATCGCCGCGCACCCGAAACACGGGAAAGCTGATCAGAAAAGCGAAAAGGGTCGCCATCAGGCCGCCGGCGAGCAGCGAGACCACAAAAGGCGCATGCAGCACATTGAGCGGCCAGACCAGCGGGACGATGATGTAAGTCATCTGCTTTTCGGCGGCGCTCATGGTCAGCAGCGCGGACGTGTAGGCGCCGATGGTGATGAAGGCGTTCGGCCCCAAGTGTAAAATCCCGCAGATGCCGTTGACCAGGTTGTAGCTCACCGCCAGTGTGATGAACACCGCCATGTTGTTCAGGATGCGTATCTGGTATTCCGTGCCATAACGGCTGAACAGATACAGGATCAAGAACAGCAGGCCGATGCTGGCGAGGTTCAACAATAGCTTTACCCGAGCGTTATTCATTCGGTGTTCCTTCGACCTTCCTCAGGTCTTGTCGATAATGGGCTCCCCCATGATTCCCGTGGGGCGGAACAACAACACCAGGATCAGGATGATGAAGGCAAACGCATCCTTGTACTGTGACACTTCCGGGAAAAAGGCCACGATCAAAATCTCGCCCAGTCCCAACAAAAACCCGCCGATGACCGCCCCGACGATGTTGCCGATGCCGCCCAGCACGGCTGCGATAAATGCCTTGAGGCCGGGGAAAACCCCCATGAAGGGGTTCACCTGGGGATATTTCATCGCCCACATGATGCCGCCCGCCGCCGCCAGAAACGATCCAAGAAAGAAGGTGGTGGCAATGATCCGATCCAGGTTGATGCCCATCAGCCGGGTCGCCTCGAAATCCTTGGAAGCGGCGCGCATGGCCTTGCCCACCTTGGTGCGATAGACGATGAAGAGCAGCCCGAACAGCAAGGCGATGGTGATGACCGGGGTGTAGAGGGTCAGCACCTGGATGCGAAGGTCGAGGATGGTGATGACATGATCAAAAACTTCCGGGCGTGGAAACCCCTTGGGGATGCCGCCAATGATGACTATCGCCAGGTTCTCCAGCAGGAAGGAAGCGCCGATTGCGGAAATGAGCAGAGAAATCCTGGGGGCGTCGCGCAGCGGTTTGTAGGCACAGCGATCGAGCACGATGCCCATCAATCCGGTGCTCAACATGGCCAGCGGAAAACCGACGTACCATGGCAGCGCGAAAATTCCCACCAGGTAGATGGCAAGGTAGGTCGCCAGCATCAGCAGGTCGCCGTGAGCAAAGTTGATCAGGCGCAGGATACCGTACACCATGGTGTATCCGATGGCGACCAGACCATAGAGACTGCCGAGCGAAATGCCGTTGATCAACTGCTGCAAAATGATGGTGCCAGTCACAGAGAATCCTTCCACTAGTTACGAAAAACCTCTTCAGTTGCAAGAGAGCGGATGCCCCCAAACTTAATCGCTGAGAATACAGCAGCTGGAAGTCAGGAGCCAGAATAAAAACAACGTGTTGATTCGTTGAAAAGAGGCCGGCACCCAGCCTGAAGGCAAAAAAAAGCAGGGCAGACTGCTCGTCCACCCTGCTCCTGTCATCAGCCAAGACCCTCGTGATTCGTCGCCCGGGTCGGCTTTTTCGCCTCAACCCCCATGCCAAACCAGGCGGCATCCACTCTACTAAGCCAATGCAAAATCACGTTTATGGATTCACCGTGGTCACGTAAGCGAATTTGCCATTGGCCACTTTGTTGATCACCATACTCTTGATGGGATTGCCGTTGGGCCCCATCGTGATCAATCCGGAAACACCCTGAAAATCCTTGGTGTTGGCCAATGCTTCACGCACTTTGGTGGGGTCTGTCGAGCCGGCGCGCTTGATGGCGTCCACCAGCAGGAAATAGGCGTCAGCACCCAAAGCGCCAAAAGCGTCAGCCTCTTTGCCGAATTTTTTCTCGTACAGTTTGATGTATTCTTTGGCGCGTTCCGTGGTCGCAGCTTCCTTATGGAAATGACCGGTAAAATACATGCCTTCCACCGCAGCTCCACCGATTTCGATGAGGGCGTCCGCCTGGGCGCCGTCGCCGGTCAGAATCGGCGCCTTGATGCCAAGATCACGCGCCTGCTTGGCCATCAGAGCATCTTCGGTGTAGTAGTTGGGAGCATAAATGACGTCGGGCTTGGCCGCCTGGATGGCGGACAACTGCGCGGAAAAATCCTGGTCGCCGGTCTGAATGTAGGTGGTGGAAACGATCTTGCCGCCGTTTTTGACAAACTCTTTGACAAAGAAGTTGCCCAACCCGACACAGTAATCCTGCGCAATGTCAATCACCACCGCCGCAGTCTGCGCTTTCAGCTCCTTTTGGGCAAAGCGCGCCGCCACTTCTCCCTGAAAGGGATCGATGAAACAGGCCCTGAAGGCGTATTCCTTGCCCTGGTTCACCAGTGGATTGGTGGCCGTGGGGCTGACCGACGGCACTTTGGCGGCTTCGGAAATGGGGTTGCCGGCCATGGTGTTGCCGCTGATGGCCTCACCGATAATGCCCACCACCTTTTCCTTCTCCACCAACAGAGTCACGGCGTTGGCGGCTTCGATTTTGTCACTTTTGGTATCAACCAGCATCACATCGATCGTCTTGCCCAATACCTTGGGTTCCATTTCCTTGGCAATCTGGATCCCGTCCCATTCCATCTGGCCGTAAGCCGCCACCGCACCGGTCATGGGCAGGTAAGCACCGAGTTTGAGGGTATCGGCAGCGACCGCCTGTCCCGCCAGTCCACAGAAAACCAACGACACCACCGCCATCATGGCCAAAAGGTCCTTTTTCCGCATCATTGCCTCCTTTTAGTTGAGCCGTGCTCTGTTCCTTCAAAGGGTTTCAGCACCAATCTGCAACCCGGCCTAAGTAACGAAACTTAAGCAAGTATTTTTACTTCAGCATCACTTTGGCGTCAACGAAAAAGGTTTGGATTGACCAACAACTAATGGATATCACGTGGTTTTCTGTTTCAAACGGATACGTCCCGCGACTGCCGGGTGTGAGCTCACAGTCAGTCGAGCCAGAGGTTGCCAAGGTCGAGCTCAACGTCGGTGAAGGGCTCCACACGAACTTTGGCGTCCCCGGCATAAACCGCCAGGAGCAACCATTTATCCACATCGAGGCGGAAGACTTCCAGGGTCTTGATGACGGGATCGATAAGCCAGGCGTGCATGACTTGGTGAGAGGCATAGATAGGCATTTTCCTGGCGCGATCGATTGAAGCGCTGCGCGCCGAGAGAATTTCGCAGACCCAATCCGGCGCCGCCGAAATCCAGTTGTGAGGCTCCTCCACCGGAAATCTCTCTTTTCTCCACCCGGCCATATCGGGGACGAGGATATTTTCCCCAAAGGCCACTTCCGGTTCATCCAGAATCACCCACCCGCCCGGACTGCTTCCTCCAGAGCGAAAGGCAGGACCGATCTGGACCCCCAGTGCTGATCCTGTATAAAGGTGTCTTCTCGATGGTCGAGGGGACACGACCAATTCCCCGGCAATGATTTCTCCGGTCATGTTTTCAGGAATGTCGAAAAGATCCTGGTAGTCGGCTGGTTTTTTTGCGACCTCGGCCATCGAAAACCCCCTGTTAACTTAAAACAACGCGCTGTGCTTATGGTACATCGCGTTATTTTAGGGTTTTGTCAAGGCCGAGGTCGAAAGGGTGTGCAGTGGGTAGTGAGAAGAGCTCTGGGCGCTGACCGAAATGGCGACCCACTAACGCTCGGCTTGATCTGCACTCATGAAACGGCTGCCCGTGTTTTTGCCGGCGGGCCTTCGGCCGGTTGCCTTTTTGCCGCTAAGAAATTGCTTCGCCGGCATTCTTCACAGCGGGCAAATTTGGCATAGGCATACGAGACAAACGTCCGACCGCACTGCTTGCATCTGAATTCTTTCTTCATTTTTCTGAAAGCTCCTGTCCAGGCAATGGCCCGGTCGCCCTCAATGCGAGTTCGTTTTCACACTCATCAGTGAACGCTCAACTGTAGCCCCCGCGGTACCCCTAAAGTCCGCCCGCTGCTCGTTGCCATGGGGCACCATGAAACGTCACCATGCCCGCTCATTTAAAGTGCGAATAGGCCGACTGCAGGTGCTTCACCCACACATCGACCACTTCCGGGTATTCGGCGGTCCCTTTGAGAACGACTTTGACATTGTAGCCGTTTTTCTCCAAAATCGATTTCCAGCTGTCCGGCTCCGCACCGGCCATGTCATTGCGCGCATGGTCCCCCGCAACGGCCATGAATGGCATCAGATAAACCGTTTTGACCTTTTGCTCGCGCAGTTTTGGCAAAACATCATCGAGGCTTGGATACCCTTCAACGGTAGCGACAAAAACATTCCGGTCCGTCTCTTGAAAAATTTGATTCATGGCCAAATAGATGGCATCGGCGGGATGATGTTCGGTGCCGTGCCCCATGAGCACAACAGCC
>Ga0272446_1007030_pt1 | contig 11422 bp, 6 predicted proteins | sample YNPCB0061_FD_194587 | JGI IMG/M metagenome (GOLD analysis project Ga0272446, IMG submission 194587) | Hot spring microbial mat communities from Yellowstone National Park, WY, United States - YNP-CB-006-1 | ecosystem: Environmental > Aquatic > Thermal springs > Hot (42-90C) > Sediment | place...
CGAGTACACCACGGTCGCCAAGCAGGTGCCCGTCAGCTACACCGAGTGCGTGCCGGTCGTCACCAAGCAACTTCAGAATGTGACCGAATACACCAAGGTCGCCAAGCAGGTGCCCGTCAGCTACACGGTCAACGTGCCGGTCACCGTCAAGCAGCCCAAGATGATCACCGAGTTGGTGTGCGTCACCGAGCCGTACACTTTCATTCGGAAAGTCTGCAAGTACGTTCCGGTCGAGATCTGCGATCCCTGCACCGGCTGCAAGAAAATCGTCGGCAAGCCGGTCATTGTTTGCGAACCTTTCACTCAGATGGTCACCAAGAAGGTTCCCGTCGTCAAGCAGGTCATTGTTGATGTCGTGACCTACCAGCCCAAGACCGTCACGGAAACTCGTACCGTTTACGAGTGCGTTCCGGTCACCCACCAGGTGGAAGTGCCTGTCGTGACCATGCAGCAGGTCACCAAGACTGGCACCCAGACCGTTCACGAGTGCGTTCCGCAGACTCACGAGGTCATGGTGGATGTTGTCACCTTCCAGAACGTCACCCGTACCGGCACCCAGACCGTTCACGAATGCGTTCCGCAGACTCGCGAAGTGACGGTCAACGTGACCACCTATCAGCCGGTCACCAAGACGGCCACGGTCAAGAAACTGATCGCTGAGACGGTCAATGAAACCGTCATGACAACTGAGTGCTACACCGAGATGGTGCCCTTCAACTACACGGTCAAGGTGCCCGTTGGCGGTTGCGGTGGCTGCGGTTTCCACGGTTGCTGCAAGTAATCCTCCCCGCTGACATCTGAGTCAGAACAGGCAATCCCGGCAGGAGCATTCCTGCCGGGATTGGACGTTGGATCTGGAAAAATTCTTTGACCCGGGGCAACCAAAGACATCCTGATGGCACGGCTAGCTCCTAGGGTCGGCCGACAAGTAGGGAGACGGAGGCTGCGAGCCCCCCTCGCACCCGATTGTTCGCAAAGCACGTTGGTGAGCAGGAGAGCCGGTGAGGCCGGTTCGACGTTGCTGGTCGAGCTGTTGTTGCAATTCAGCGATTCGCCGAATCCGGTCGCCGTTCGCGAGATCGCATTCGCTGGGCCAGGTCTCGACACTCGTTCGGAAAATCACGCCGCAGAGGAGCAAACACCGCCGCTGAGGTCAGGCGATCCGCCAAACCAGCAGGCGGCGACTTGCTCATCTCTTCCAGCCACTGCAAGATTCGTTTGCCAATCCTTTGACGCAGGTCGTCGCGCTGAACTCGTGTCAGGGCACGATCACCGGCAGCACTGTCCAGGCATTGGCACAGCGACTCGATGATTGCCTCCGTTTCGGGCCAGGTTCTAGCGATGCGTAGAGGAATTTTCTCCAAGGTGGCGAACGCTCCACGGTAGTTGTTTCCCAGCAGTTGCCTTCGAGCCAGACTTTCGAGCGTGACGATCCAGTCCTGTCGAACTCGCAGGCGTTGCCAGAACACATCCAGGCACTGCCAACTCCAAGAGCCGATCATCTTGCCCAGTAATTCATCGAGTTGCGACCGTAGTTCGACCAGGCGTTCGATATGGTGGATTTCCTTGTCGCCGGTAGATTTACGAGCCAGTTTATCCCGACAGATCAGGGCGTTGGTGTAGACGATCCGCAACTCGCTGAGGAGTGCGGGGCGGAGATCGGGGCGAATGTCCAATAACTTCCGCAAACGCTCGGCCGCTTCGTCGAAACGGATAGCAGCGGTTTCTAGATCTCCTTTGTCACGCAAGATCAACCCTTCGCGATTGTCCAGACTGGCCAGATCCTCCAGCAGCAGCGATTTTTTGGCTTCTTCTTTGGACAGATTGTTGAGGCGTTTGCGTGCCGCCTGGAGGTCGGCCCATCCCCGGTCGCGGTCTCGGGTGGCGAGCAGATGCAAAGATCGATTGGCCTGAGCTAGAGCCAGCAACCGCTGATAGTCGAAAGCCATTGGCACACGTTCGACGAGTTGACTCAGGCGTTCGATGGTTTGGTCGAAGGCTCGCAAGGCCTGGGAGTTCGCCTGGCGGCTGGATTGAATGCTGCCATAGGCCTGCAGTGCCTCTCCGAGCAATTTAGCCACGACCACATCATCCTGATGTTCGAGCAGCGATTGCAATCCTCGTACTACATCGTCCAATTCGCGTACTGCTTCCGTGCGGAGTTGCTCAGCCTGTTGTGAATCCCTGCCGGCTAGAGCCTTGAACTGTGTTCCTAGTAGCACGGCTCGATTGTAGCGAACGCGAAGCCGATCGAACTCTCTGACATCCGCAGGAACCGAGTCGGAGAAATGTTCGATCTGCGAAAGAGCAGCATTGTAGAACGCGAGGGCCTGGGTCGCTTGACCATTCTTGTGGGCCAGGATGCCGCGGTTGGCCTGCCACAGCATTTGCAGTCGCGGATAAGGAGGAATACTGCGACGTTCGGCCGGCACCTTGCTCAGATGTTGCTCCAGCTCGTTCAGTAGGTTACTGGCCTGGGGCGCACTTAGGAATTCCAGAGCGATCCATCGCTGCAAACCCACTTCCAGCCATTCGGCATAGTAGTCATCCTGCCCGACCACGGCGGAGGCAGGTTGACCGGGGGCAATCTGGTCGATGGCTCGCTGATAGAAGGTGCTAGCCTGCTGGTAATACTCGAGGGCTTTGCTGCTGTTTCCTAGAGCAAATTCCAACTCGCCCATCTGTCGAAAGGCCTGGGCCGCTCGCCGTAGGCCAGTGGGTTGATCGCCCTTATACTCCGAGAAGGGCTGGCACAGAGCCAACGCCTGTTGCATGAGCGGACGAATTGTATCCTCTCGGCCGGGGCGGCGCAATTCCTTTCGCGCTAGATCGAGCAACTGGCGAGCGGCTTGCAACGCCTTGTTCAAGGCATCTTGGGCCGCTTGCTCGGCGAGTTCGATTTTCCGTCGGGCCATCTCGGCTTCGGCACGAGCTTGGCGGGCCTTTTCGGCTTCTCGTTCTGCTTCCTGCTGGGCACGACGGGCCTTTTCGGCTTCTTGCTGTTCTTTTTTGTTGGCGATCTTCAGGCTCTCGTTGGTTTTTTCCAACTCCGCCTTTTGTTCCTCGATCTGGTCGTTTTGTCGCTGAATCCGCTGGGCGTATTCCAGGCTGACGCCGGCAATCATCAAAGGGAAGAGAAACAGTAAAGTCAGCAGCAATGCGCTGCTGGGATGACGACGTGCCCACTTGCACAGGCGTTCCAGTTGGGAAGTGGGCCGAGCAAGTATCGGTCGCCCATCCAGAAAGCGGCGCAGGTCGTCCGCCAGAGCCGCCGCGCTGGCATAGCGTCGCTGCGGGTCTTTCTCCAGACATTTCATGCAGATGGTGTTCAAATCGCGCGGCAGGTTGGGCTGCAGCCGCACCAGGGGAATTGGCTCGGCGGTCTGTACCATCTGGAGCGTATCCAGAGCGGTTGTGCCTCGGAAGGGCGGACGACCACTTAGCGCGTCGTAGAGGATCGCTCCCAGAGCGTAAATGTCGGCAGCCGGCCCGACCTGTCGCGTCTTGCCCTGAGCCTGTTCGGGAGCCATGTAGGTGGGAGTGCCTAGGATGGCCTCAGTAGCGGTTTGCCCTTGATCTTCGTTGAGCCGTTTGGCCAGTCCGAAATCGGTGATCTTGGGGGTGCCGTCCGCTGCAAAGAGGATGTTGGCTGGCTTGAGGTCGCGATGGATGATCTGTCGCTTGTGGGCATAGTCCATGCCTCGGGCCAGGCTCTCTACCAGAGCGGCTGCCTCGCGTGGCGGCATGGGGGTGCCGTCCAACCGCTGTTGCAGCGATCCTCCCTCGCAATACTCCAGACTGAAAAAGGGATACCCGTCTTGCTGCCCGATTTCATAGATCGCTACGATGTTGGGATGCTGCAATTGCGCAACGGCCTGGGCCTCGATCTGAAAGCGGGCGATGTCCTCTGCCGTGGCCTGATTGCCCGCCAGGATCATCTTCAGGGCGACGATGCGATTCAGACCTAGTTGCCGGGCCTTGTAAACGACTCCCATGCCGCCTCGTCCCAGGATGCCGAGGATCTCGTATCCTGTGATGTTGACAAACGTCCCTACGGTGTCTCTGGCGGTGACGCGGGTGACAACGGTCGGCTCAAGCGGAACCACGGGCGGTTGGGGAGCAAGGTTGGTCCCCGGTTGGCAGTTGGGCGGTTCAGGCGAATTGGCGGCCTCAGCGGCAACCGCTCCCGGCGAATCGAGTCGCAACGGCAAACCACACACCGGACAGGCCGTCAAACCGATTGGCCCATCCCCGCTGTGACCGCTCAGGCAGAGCCAGTGCCGAACCGGCTTCTGCTCGCTCAGCTTACCGATTGCCATTCCCTCTCCGCCGGACAGGGTTGTTGGAGTCTCGCCTCCCTTCCTTCAAGAGTACTTGTCTATCCTAAAGATTCTTTGTCGAGAGATCAAATGGAAGGCCTTGTGTGAGCAGCGAATTCGCTCTGCCCGGCATCGTTCCCACGGCAGGATCGACCTTGCCGGTTTTCTCGATGCGACAGGTTGCCGGAACCTGTCCGAAGGGAACCCTTGTGACGACAGGGACTTGACCGAGCTGTTGCGATGCTCGAAACTAAAAGGCATACGCGATCTCGCGACCTCCGCGCGGAGTACAAATGGCTTCGACCGTGCGAGCAGTCTGGTCGAAAAAGCAGGTGATCCCACGTCAGGGCCGACGCTTGAACGTGGAATCGCTGGAGCAACGGCTCGCGCCGGCCCTGTTCACGGTCAACCTCAGCTTTTCCCTGGCCGATGCCATCCTCGCCGCTAATCGAACTCCCAACTTCTTCGATGGGGTAACCTCTGTACCGGATCGCATCGAGTTCGATCCGCAGGTGTTCGGCCCCGGGGCCGGTCGCATGGCCACGCTGGAGTTGCTCAATTCGCTGCCGCAAATCACCGAGAGCGTCGAGATTCTCGGCCCAGTCGTAGCTGGATTTCGCCTGACGATCACGCCGGCCATTCCGCATGCCTTTGGCCTGTTCGACATCGCCGACAACGTCCGCGTTCGGCTCGCCGACCTGCGCTTGACCCACGGCTCTGCCCCATCGGGCGGTGGTATTCGTAATCTCGGCGAATTGACTCTCGAACGATGCGTTCTGGAGAACCATCTGGCCAGCGCAGCAACCGGCCTGGGAGGAGGTGCTCTGTACAGCGGCCCCGGCAGTCGTCTGACCATCCGCGATAGCCTGTTCAGCAGCAACCGCTCACTCGGCGACGGCGGCGCGGTCTACCTGGATGAGGTGGCTTCGGCAACCCTCTCCCGCACCGGGTTTTTCGACAACGAGTCGCTACGCGGTGGCGGTCTGTTCGTCGCTGGCAACAACACCACCGTCGCCCTGTCGAACTGTACCCTGTCGGGCAACCGAGCCACGCTACACGGCGGTGCGCTGGCCACCTCGGTGACCGGAGGCGCATTCTCCCTGGAACTTCTCGCCTGCACCGTTGCTGCCAATCAAGCTGCCGCGGGCGGCGGTCTAGCGCACACCGGCACTCTGGGCGGCAGCAGCGTTCGCTATCGCAACACGCTCTTTGCCAACAATCCCGGCGGCAACGTCTTCGTCAGCGACTCGCAGTTGGCTCTCACGGCACAATCGCAAGGATACAACCTGTCCGACGATGCGACGGGCAATCTGTTGTTGCAGACCGATAACCGCGTTCTCCCCTCGGACGTTCGATTAGGAGTCCGAACCCTGGCCGGCGGACTGGCTCCCGTCCTGCCCTTGCTGCCGGGTAGTCTGGCCTTCGCCGCTGGCGATCCGCTGCTGACGGGAACCGACCAGCGCGGCGTGAGCAGAGGTGCGCAGGGCTTCACCGACATCGGTGCCTTTCAGTCGCGGTTGACGCTCAATCCGATTGTCCCCGAGCAGGTCAGAGTGGATTCCCGCTTCCCCGTCGGGGTGCGACCTGTGGATGAGTTCGGTCGAGCCTGGTTAGGATACTTCCGTCGGCCCACCGTCTTGCAGTTCGCTTCTGCCGATCCAAGCAGCGAGGGGGTGGCGGAGGTCGATCTGAGTACCCTCACGCCTAATGGAACGGGAGTGTTCCTGACCGAGACGTTCCGGTTTCTTCAGATGGGTCTGCATCGCCTCGACATCCGCCTGTTCGGGTTGCTAGCCGAGAAGCGGTTGCTGGCCATCCCCGAACCGCAACTGTGGCAGGTGCGAACCGCGCAGTCGCTGCGCGGCTTCCTCGCCCAGCGTTCCGAGCGACCTCTTGGCGCGGTAGCCGTCGCGTTCGAGAGACTCGGCAAGTCGCAGCAAGCGGCTCCGCCTGTTGTGACACCTGTCATTCTCGGTGAGGACGGCAACTTTGCTTTGGAAGCGTTTTTCCCACAAGAAGGCTCCTATCGAGTTACCGTTCGCTTGACCGACCCCAGCGCACCTGGCGAGGATCGGCAAATCCGTTTCATAGGTCTGGTGCTGCCCCGTGGTGAGTTTCGCGTCGTGACCGTCGATGCTCCGGTAGTGACCGCCTCCTTCGCGGGCATCCGATCGCAGTATCGACAGCCGGTGGCCGGCACCGATCCCACCTTGCTGGTCATCGGAAGGGTTGAGCAAGATCAGGTGCGAGCGACTCCAGCTGCGGGTAGCCGACCGACCGACCTTTATGAGTTTCGAGCGGTCAATCCCTCGGCACAGGACATCACCTCGATCCGTTTTGCTTATCGCGGCTCGTTGACGGACATTCCCCAACTGAACATTTACGACCCGAACACCAAGCGGTTGATCCCAGTGAGGTCGTCGGAACTGGTGGTGGATCGCGTCGCAGGGGTCATCAGCGTTGTGCTTGACAGGCGAAGCACGCCGGCTCTGGACGAGCTGGAGGGCACAATTTTTGTGATCACTGTTTCTCCCCCTTCGGAGACTCCTGCTGCCGAACCGTCGTTGGTAGTGAATTTGCCTGCGAACAAGCCGGCAAACCAGGCGGGTGCAGTCGATGGCTTCCGAGGCAATGCCGAGCCGACCAGCGGTTTGTCGTTGTTACTGGTCGGACGGGAATTGCCGCCTTTGGAACTCGGGGGCGAGGGGGGAAGCAGTGAGCCGAGCGAGGAAAGCGAAAGCGATCTACCGCCGGTCACGGATCGCCCGCGCGACCTGGGCTTCCGCATCACGCTCAGTCCGCCTGGCTCTGAGCTAGCTGTACCGCCCAAGCCAGCCGATGCGGCATCGCCTCCACCGCCTGAGAGCAAAGAGTCTCAAGAGCCTACGCCCAAGATGCCACCTCCGCCCAAAACTCTGCCCATGCCCAGGGAAGAGCCTCCTTTGCTGCAACAATCCTCCGCCGCGCCACTAAAACAAGTCGAAGAGCCGATTCATGGCAGTTCGCTGGAGCAGGCAATTCTGGTTTCTCTTGCCATGCTACTGCGTGAGTCGGTCGCAGGTGGCACGGGAACAAAGAACGGTAGTGGAGTGCGGCAACGTCGCCGTCGGGAGACCGACTGAGCCATGAGTCTGCTGGTCAAATTGCGTCGCGGTCAGGGGCCGTTCTGGGGAACGCTGAAGCGATTAGCGCAAAGCATGCTGCGTTGGCACATTCCGGTGTTCTGGTTAACACGTCCCTTTTTCGCGCTGTGCTATCATCTGCACGTCGGCATCCGCGGGCTACTGGCTCGCCTGGTGCGGTTCTTCTGGTGCGAACCGATCTTTCGCAGTCAGTGCCATGCCATCGGTCGCAACTTTCACATGGAACAGCTACCGTTCATCCACGGGCAGGGCAAGATCATTCTGGGTGATGACGTGACCTTTGGAGGCAAGCCGGTCTTCATCTTTGGCAATCAGGCGGAGGACAACCCCGAACTGGTCATCGGTGATCACACCTTCTTGGGCCATGAATGTAGCTTTTCGGTGGCGCGATCGATCCGGGTGGGCCGACACTGCTTGCTGGCCGAAGAGGTGCGCATCGCCGATTTCGATGGGCACCCTGTGGATGCCGAACGCCGTCGTGCTGGCCAACCCACGCCGCCCGAAGGCATTCGGCCTGTGGTCATCGGCGACGATGTGTGGATTGGCACCCGTGCGATTATCCTCAAGGGCGTGACCATCGGCGATCGCTCGATCGTTGGAGCCGGTGCCGTGGTCACGCGCGACGTGCCTGCTGATGTGGTCGTGGCCGGCAACCCCGCACGCATCGTCAAGCAACTCGCGTCGCCATCTTCCACGCAGTAGGCGTACCTGCTGTCGAAAATTTGTCTGGACAAGTGTTGGGCTTCCATCTAAGAAGAAGGGTGTAATGGGATCGTCTTCCGAGTCGTCGGATCGCCGACCTCGCTCCTTCGATTCGTCCGAGCAAGAGGTGTACCTGAACCTCTGGCGGACCTACGACCGATTGCGCGCTTTGGAGGACGAGTTGTTTGGTCGCTTCGACCTGACCGCACAGCAGTACAACGCCCTGCGTCTGTTGCGAGCGGCGCATCCACAGGGAATGCCGACCTTGCAATTGGCCGGTCGATTGATTTCTCGCGCTCCGGACATCACCCGCCTGCTCGATCGGTTAGAGCAGCGCGGTCTGATCGAGCGACATCGACAAGCGAGCAATCGACGCGTGGTACAAGTGAGGATCACTCCTGCTGGACTGGCCTTGCTGGAAAAGTTGGCCGATCCGGTGATTGATTGTGCCCGACGACAGGTTGGCCACCTTTCACCAGAAGAACAGAGGCAACTGATCCTGCTGTTGCGGGCTGCCCGTGCGCCGCATGAAGAGCCGCACGGCGACTGGTAAACGTTTCCTCTAGAGACCAATCCGCATGTTTGCTGCTGGAACAGAGTCGCAGAGTGCCGAGGATCTACTCGCCCAGATGAAACACCTCTCCGTCGAGGAGATGTTGTTGGTCTTGCTGATCCAAATCGCTCTGATCGTGTCCATTGCTCGCCTCTTTGCCATTCTGTTTCGTCGGATCGGCCAACCGGCGGCAGTCGGCGAGATCATCGCGGGACTGCTCCTGGGGCCGAGCTTTTTGGGCTGGATCGCTCCGGAGGTCTTTCAGTTCATTTTCCGTCCCTCGATAGGCGATCTTCCGCCGGCCGCTTCGGATGTGCTGCTCAGCAAGGTGTTCACGGCTCTGGCACAGATCGGATTGGTTCTCTTGCTGTTCCTGATCGGTATGGAATTCGATTTCGGCCATCTGCGCTGGCATGGGCCGGCCGCCCTGGCGACCTCACTGACGGGCATCGTCGCGCCGTTTGTGCTGGGCATGGTATTGGGCTGGTTCATTCATCCCCTGCTTGCCCCCGAGGTGCCGCTGGTCAGTTTTCTGTTGTTCATGGGAACGGCGATGTCGATCACGGCGATTCCCATTCTCGGACGAATGATGATCGAACTGGGGATTCATCGCACGCGGATCGCGGCTCTGACCATCGCTTCGGCGGCGGTGGATGATGCAGCGGGCTGGATACTTCTGGCTGCTGTGGCGGCGATCACCCGTGCCGCGTTCAGCACTGGGCAATTCGCCAGCATGATAGCGGCCACCATCGGCTTCGGCGCGTTCATGGTGATCGTCGCTCGCCCCTGGCTGCGCCGCTTTGTCCGCTTCGCCTTGCGTCAAGTACAGGGCGAGATCGGCAGCAACACGCTGGCGGTGGTACTCGTGATTCTCTTTCTGTGCAGCATCGTCACCAATCTGATCGGCATCTTTGCCATCTTTGGGGCGTTCCTCTTCGGAGCCGTGCTATCCGAGGAACCGGAGTTTCGAGAGGCAGTCAATCGCCGACTCCGCGATTTCGTCACCAGTTTCTTCCTGCCCATCTTCTTCGCCTACACCGGACTGCGAACCAACATCGGCAGTCTGGAAACCTGGCAACTGCTGTTCATCGCGGCCATGGTCAGCGGGGTCGCCATTCTGGGCAAGTTCGGCGGTTGCACGTTGGCGGCCTGGATGTGCGGCCTCAAGTTCCGTGAGGCGGCCTGCATCGGCATCATGATGAACACTCGCGCTCTGATGGAACTGATCGTCATCAACGTCGGTCGGGATCTTGGAGTCATCCCCGAATCGCTGTTCTGCATGCTCGTGCTGATGGCGTTGCTGACCACCTTCATGACCACTCCCATCCTGTTCTGGCTGATGCCCGGCACAGAACTGGAACAGCCCATCCGCGCTTCCGGCTTCTTGCAACGATCCTGGAAACAGACGGCACAGATCGACGAGTAGAGAGCGAGCCAGGTTGCGTCAGCACCTAGAGGGCGCACCCTCCGCCCGCTGACGCGGGGCGGCTCGCTGTAGCGAGCTAGGTTGGAGAAATCTTCTTGCCTCTCTTGCCGGTTGCTAGCGGTTTCCTACGATATGCAGCGGCTAACCGACTCCCTTGAACCCGTACATGCACAGCTATCTCGGCCAGCATCTGAGTTCTTTTCCCCAGCCGCTTGCTCATGGGCATGCAGTTAGTCAGCTACTGGCACTGAAAGCTATTACGGGATAATCGGCTGGCACGTCCAGTCGATAGCGGGATCGATTTCCGCCAGGGATAATCTTGGCTGTTAGCAGGGCTACAAGGGATGGCCGACGCAGCCATCCTTGAACGCGAGGCCGGTCGGTGAGGAATCGGGAGGGCCGTTTCCGCACCGATCACTTTCACAAGGAGAGGTTTCGATGAACCGAGTGTTTGGCTTGATGGGGTTGCTGGCCGTGGCGGTCATCATCGCGGGAGCGAACGTCCGTGCTGAGGATAAGGACGAGGCCGTCAAGACTAGCAAGATCATGAAGGCCTGCTTCGGCAAGGGCGGCTGCTGTGGAGCCACCATCGCCGCTGGCAAAAAGGAAGACTGGGAGACCGCTGCCGCCAAGGCCAAGATCTTTGTAGAGACCATCGAGAAGCTGCCCAAGGGCGAACCGGCCAAGGGCGACAAGGCCGCCTTCCAGAAGCAGGCCAAGGCCTTTGTCACCAAGGTGAAGGATCTCGCTACTGCTACCGAAAAGAAGGACAAGGGGGCTTTTGACAAGGCCGTCAAGGCGGTGCAGTCTTCCTGCGGTGCGTGCCACAAGGCGCACCGGTAAGCCGACGCGGCTAAGATAGCTCCAAGGGGGGCGTTGCTTCTGGCAACGCCCCTTTCCGTTTGTTGTTCAGACTCGTGCCGCAACGGCGGCTCCGACCTCGGTGGTTGTTGCCTTACCGCCCAGATCGGGAGTGAGCGGCGAGCCGGCTTCCAGCAGGCTGGCGACGGCCGACCGCACTGCCGTGGCTGCGGCTGTATATCCTAGATGATCGAGCATCATGCCGGCCGACAGGATGGCTGCCAACGGATTGGCGATGCCCTTGCCGGCAATATCCGGGGCCGATCCGTGAACCGGCTCGAACATGCTCGGATAAATCCGCTCTGGATTGATGTTGGCACTAGCGGCCATTCCCATGCTGCCGGTGATGATCGCGCTGAGGTCGGTGAGAATGTCGCCAAAGAGATTGCTGGCCACGACCACATCGAAGAACTCGGGC
>Ga0272446_1007031_pt1 | contig 11421 bp, 12 predicted proteins | sample YNPCB0061_FD_194587 | JGI IMG/M metagenome (GOLD analysis project Ga0272446, IMG submission 194587) | Hot spring microbial mat communities from Yellowstone National Park, WY, United States - YNP-CB-006-1 | ecosystem: Environmental > Aquatic > Thermal springs > Hot (42-90C) > Sediment | place...
TAATAGATGACGTTTCAAAGATAAACAATTGGTGATTGAAAAAGTTTGAAATAATTTTAAAAATCAATTATTCCTACATGATGCCAAAGGCAAAAATTCAAAAAAAGAAAAAAAATGATGTTATAATGTCAAAATTTCTTTTTCCTTTTTGGCTACATGTTCATCTACCTTGGCTATATATTCGTTGGTAATTTGCTGAATTTTAGCCTCTAAATCTTTGGCTTCATCTTCGCTAAGCCCATCTTTCTGAAGTTTTTTAATTTGCTCCAGAGCATCTCGGCGGGCATTGCGTATTCCCACTTTGGTATCTTCACCCTGCGCTTTGGCAATCTTCACCATGTCTTTACGGCGTTCTTCGGTAAGCGGCGGGACAGTAATACGAATGATGGAACCATCATTTTGTGGGGCCAGGCCTAGGTTGGAGTTAATGATAGCCCGTTCAATGTCTTGTAATTTATTTTTTTCCCAAGGCTGAATTACAATGGTTCGTGCATCCGGCGTATTCACATTGGCAATCTGCTGAAGAGGAGTCATCGCACCGTAATATTCCACCATTACGCTATCGAGCATGCTGGGGGTGGCTTTTCCGGTACGTATTTTTACTAATTCTACTTCAAGATGATTGATTGCCTTATTCATCATGTCTTTGGCAGACGAAATGGTAGCTTCTACGCTCATGGTTTTCTAATTTTGAAGTGCAAAACTATAAAATATTAATTCTTACACTGTTCACTGGGCTTTGCGCCACAAAGGCTGCATGATTCACCGCTTTCATTCAGAAACGGACTCTGGCTGGCACAGGTACCAGCAAATTTTCCATCTTTTTTAACCAGCAGTTTAATGGCTAATCCTGCAACCATCAGCCCCATCAGGCCAACTGACAATAAAATTATTTTCCATTCCATGGTGATCCAGTATTTGGCAGGGAAAACCCTACATTTGTTTGCAAAGTTAGATAAAGTATGATGGAAAAGAAACTAGCAGCATTTGAAAGATTGTTAATCATCATGGATGAATTACGCGAAAAATGCCCGTGGGACCGCAAACAAACCATGGAAAGTCTTCGCTATTTGAGCATTGAAGAGCTGTATGAACTTTCAGACGCGATTTTGGAAGGAGACTATACCGAAATAAAAAAAGAACTTGGCGATTTGATGCTTCACCTGGTTTTTTATGCAAAAATAGCATCTGAACAGGGCCATTTTGATATAGCCGATGTGCTAAATGGGGTATGCGACAAGCTGATTGAACGCCATCCGCATATTTACGGTGATGTAAAAGTACAGGATGAAGAAGAGGTAAAACGTAACTGGGAATCCATCAAATTAAAAGAAGGAAAAAAATCGGTGCTGGAGGGAGTTCCGAAAAGTTTACCTGCTTTGGTAAAAGCACAACGTATTCAGGAAAAAGCCAAGGGGGTTGGATTTGAATGGAAACTTACTGAAGATGTATGGATGAAAGTAGAAGAAGAACTGCAGGAATTTAAAGCTGCTGCTCTGGATGAAAAAAAGAAGGAAGAAGAGTTTGGCGATCTTTTATTTTCGCTGATCAACTATGCCCGGTTTATGGGTATTAATCCGGAAGATGCATTAGAACGCACCAATAAAAAATTCATTCGCCGTTTTCAGTATATCGAACAAAAAGCGTTAGAACAAGATAAAAACTTGCAGGACATGACGCTGGATGAAATGGATGTGTACTGGAATGAAGCAAAAAACACCTTCTATGATTAAACAATTTAAAAATATTCACTTTTTAGAAAACCTGCATATTCCGCTGTGGCTGGTAAAAGATATCAGCTGGTTGATGATATGGAAGCCACTGGGTATGTTTATGATAGTTCCTACAGTTACGGTGGCCGTAATGCTGGTGATTGCTACACGTAAAATTCTGCATCGCCTGCTGCTGAACCTGGCTACCCTATGCTGGATACTGGCGAATTCCAACTGGATGAGCGGTGAATTTTATTCCTATAATTTCAGGTTCTTATCATTTACATTGTTCATCCTCGGAATCCTATTTGCCATCGTGTATTTTATTCTCTACGTTCAGAAAAACAGGTTCAGGAAATGGCGAAAAGACAGCCGTGATCATCGCACGGTTTAAAATTTCAGTATAAAAAATGATTGTATGGATAGCGTTCCCGGTGAATAGCTGCCACCCGGTTATACAATTTGTTTCTAAACTCATCCAGGTTGATCTTTTCTGCAGCTGAAATAAAAATGCAGTCTTCACCCAGCTTGCTCATCCAGGTGCGTTTCAGCTCTTCAAGTGTTTGCTGGCGGGGGGCACCGCTAAGGTCATGCGGATCAATTTCTGGATTTTTGTAATTATCAATTTTATTAAAGACCACTATGGTGGGCTTATCAGCAGCACCGATATCAGCCAGGGTTAGATTCACAACCGTATAGTGATCCTGAAACTGAGGATGTGAAATATCTACCACATGCAGAAGCAGGTCTGATTCGCGTACTTCATCCAGCGTACTTTTAAATGATTCAACCAGCTGTGTAGGAAGTTTGCGAATAAAACCCACGGTATCACTCAGCAGAAAAGGAAGATTTTCCAACACTACTTTTCGAACAGTGGTATCCAGTGTAGCAAACAATTTATTCTCTGCAAATACTTCACTTTTACTCACCAGGTTCATCAGGGTGCTTTTACCCACATTGGTATATCCAACCAATGCAACACGTACCAGTTCACCACGGTTTTTTCGCTGAATAAGCATTTGCTTATCGATCTCTTTCAGCTTTTCTTTCAGCCAGGCTATCCGCTCACGAACAATCCGGCTGTCGGTTTCAATTTCTTTTTCACCGGCTCCTCCCCGCGTTCCGGTTCCTCCACGCTGCCGTTCCAGGTGCGTCCACATTCCTTTTAACCGTGGCAACATGTATTGATAATACGCCAGTTCCACCTGGGTTTTAGCATGGGCGGTGCGTGCCCGCTGAGCAAAAATATCCAGGATCAGGTTGGTGCGGTCCAGCACTCGTACTTTCTTGTCGTATTCTTTCGGATTAAAAATCTTATCAATGTTACGCAACTGAGCAGGAGAAAGTTCATCATCAAAAATAACCAATTCTACCTCATGCTCTTCCACATATTGTTTTACCTCATCAATTTTTCCGGTTCCGATAAATGTTCCGGGTATCGGCTTATCGAGACGCTGGCTGAACCGCCGGATGCTTTCAATCCCGGCCGTTTCCGAAAGAAAATCCAGCTCATCCAGGTACTCATGCAGTTTTTCTTCGGTTTGATGCTGATAGATAATACCCACCAGCACAGCCCGCATTTTTTTTTCTGCAATCTTCTTTATCTCAATCATCTATTTCTTGAGCTCTTGCGTATAACGTGCCACTGCTTCTATTTCACCGGGAGTAAGTTTATTTTTAAAGGGTTGCATGACACCCCGACCGTTTTTAATCACATAAATCCTTTCATCTAACGATAATAAAGATTGTGTGAGATTAGCCGAACCGGCCACCCCTTTATCTCCCCGTTCTCCGTGACACAGCACACACTCTCGATTATAAATGGTTTTACCGTCTATGGAAGTAGTTTGCCCGGTTGAATCACCGGCGGGCTTTGAATGCTCCTTTGAACCGCAAGCCAATAAAATGATAAGCGATGAAAGGAAGGAAAGAATAGCAAATGACTTCATACAAATAATTAAAACCAGGTTCCCCAACTTTTTAGAAACGGCCACGGTATGGCTGCAAAAATCAAAACGAGCCCCAGCGTAAAAAATATAGCTAGGCGCATATATTTGCCCTCGTCAGTTCGTGCTCTTTTACTCATGCTATGCCCTACAGTAATCAATATAATAGCCAGCAACATCATGCTCAGGTGCTCGATGGTCCAGAAACGAACCACAGCAGCCAACTCAGGCTGCCCGGCAGCTTTCAGTTCTTTCATATGAGAAAATCCTTCAAAATGTTTTTTCATAATGTATAATGCCAATCCCAGAATCAACTGAAAATGGGTCAATCCCATCACCATAGCTCCCAGCTTACGATCGGCAGGCTGAAATGATTTTTTACCTAACCAGCTGATCCATGCCTTGATAACTACAAAAATCAGCATTCCTAAAATAAGATATCTCAACGCCGAGTGAATATGCAACAGACCTGTTTCCATTTTTTTCCCAATTTTGTTTGCACAAAGTTAGCTTAAAAGCCTAGTTTTACAACATACAATCATTGATATCCGAATTATGAATTTACGTGATACAAACCTGTTCAACGCTCATTTGCTGTTCATACTTTTTACCTCGGTACAACTCTATGCACAGCAGGTTAAATACAATACCGTACGTGACGAACGAAAGCCGGTTTATGCTTTCACCCAAGCCACCCTACACATCGATTATGAAACCACAATCAATGATGCCACCTTGTTGATTGAAAAAGACCGGATTGTGGCAGCAGGAAAAAATGTATCCATTCCAAAGGAAGCTATTGTAATAAATTGCCAGGGTAAACATATTTATCCTTCATTTATAGATCTATACAGTTCTTTTGGTATGCCTGAAATTAAAAGTCAGAACCGGGGAAGAGGACCTCATTACGAACCTTCAAGAAAAGGAGCATATTACTGGAACGATGCCATTAAACCCGATGTGCAGGCTTCCTCTCTGTTTAGCTATCATGATCAGGCTGCAGCCGAACTCAGAAGTTACGGATTCGGAAGTGTGAATACCCATCAAAAAGACGGAATTATTCGTGGAATCAGTGCCGTTGTATTGCTGGCTGGTGAAAAAGAAAATAAGCTGGTTGTAAAGGAAAAAGCCGCGCTGCATTTTTCATTCAGCAAGGGTGTTTCACAACAGGAATACCCCAGCTCACAAACGGGAGCGATAGCGCTGATTCGCCAGTTTATGTACGATGCCGAAGCGTATAAAAATGAAAAAGAAAAAGTAGAAACCAATCTTTCGTTGCAGGCATTCAACGAAATGAAGAGCCTGCCTTACATCATTGAAACAGCTGACAAACAGGAAATATTCAGGGCAGCAGCCATTGCCAAAGAATTTGGATTTTCATTTATCTATAAAGGGAGCGGAACAGAATACCAACGGCTGCAAGAGTTAGCAGCCATAAAAGCCCGGCTGATTGTTCCTGTAGTTTTTCCGCAAGCCATGGATCTGAGTAATCCTTATGATGCTGACATGGTTTCGCTGGCAGATTTGAAACACTGGGAACTGGCTCCTTCCAATCTGTCGTTACTCGAAAAACAAGGTATTGAATTTTCCATTACTGCCGATGGGTGTAAATCATCCAAAGAATTTTTCGACAACCTGCACAAAGCAACACAACGCGGACTCAGCAAGCAAACATTACTGAAAGCCCTTACCCATACACCGGCAAACATGATGGACGTGGATGACAAACTGGGCGCCTTGAAAAAAAATTACCTGGCCAACTTTATAATCACCGAGGGCGAACCCGGTGATAAGGAATTTAAAATTTCGGAACATTGGGTGGCCGGCAAACAATATGTAAATGACATGCAGGCATATCAGGCTGATCTGCGCGGTGATTACCGAATCAGCGTGAATGGTGTGGAATTTCTTAACAAAAAAAAATTATCGGTAACAGGCAAGAGAACGCAGTATAAATCTACCCTGCATATTACAGACTCTACCAAACTGGTAATGGATCTGAAACAGGAAAAAAACACCATAAACGGAAACATGTATGCCCGGGCTCTGGGCGGATTTGTACGCTTCCATTTTGAGTATGATACCTCCGGTACCTGGAACGGATGGATGACACATCCCAACGGAAACAACTTCGCCGTGAAAGCTGAACGCATACAACGGTTTACCGAAGAAGAAGAAATAAAAAATGATTCAATCGCTACCGGTCCGATTTTACTTCCTCTTCGGGCTTACGGATTTTTACAGGAGGAACTGAATGCACTTTCAAAAAAATCATACCTTATCCAAAATGCAACGGTTTGGACCTGCGAAAAAGAAGGCATTTTAGAACAAACCGATGTTTTGCTCGAAAATGGGAAAATCAGCAAAATAGGAAAAAATTTATCTGCTGATAAAGAAACAATTGTAATTGATGCAAACGGCTTGCACTTAACACCGGGGATTATAGACGAGCATTCCCATATTGCCTTAAGCAAAGGCGTGAATGAAGCTGCTGAGTCAAGTACCGCTGAAGTACGAATGGGCGATGTGGTAAATGCAGATGACATCAACATCTATCGTCAGCTGGCAGGAGGAGTTACTACCGCTCAGTTGCTGCATGGATCTGCCAATGCCATTGGCGGACAATCCGCCATCTTTAAACTCAAATGGGGAAGAACAGCACCCGAAATGCTGTTTCCCAATGCACCGGCTTTCATCAAGTTTGCCTTGGGTGAAAATGTAAAACAATCCAACTGGGGTGAAAATTATACCATTCGCTTTCCGCAAACCCGAATGGGTGTTGAGCAGTTTTATTACGACATGTTTCACAGAGCACGCGAATACGGAGAAAACAAGGATAAAAACAAACGCAAAGATTTAGAACTGGAAGCACTATGGGAAATACTAAACGGTAAGCGTTTCATTACCTGTCATTCCTATGTACAATCAGAAATCAACATGCTGATGAAAGTAGCCGACTCATTGAGATTTAAAGTAAATACATTTACTCACATTCTGGAAGGATATAAAGTAGCTGATAAAATGAAAATTCACGGAGCTAATGCTTCCACCTTTGCCGATTGGTGGGCATATAAAATGGAAGTAATGGAAGCTATACCTTACAACGCCGCCATTTTAACACGCATGGGAGTAAATACTTCCATTAACTCTGATGATGCGGAAATGGCCCGAAGACTAAATCAGGAAGCAGCCAAGGCTATAAAGTACGGAAATATGAGTCGTGAAGAAGCACTTAAACTTGTTACAATCAATCCTGCCAAAATGCTTCATATAGATGATAAAGTAGGAAGTATCAAACCCGGTAAAGATGCCGATGTAGTAATTTGGTCTGCTGATCCGCTTAGTATCTATGCTAAAGTTTTATATACATTTATTGATGGTGAATTATATTTCAGTCGCACCCGAAATGATCAACTCATCGAACGTGATAAAAAAGAAAAAAACCGCCTCATTCAGGCTATGTTAAAGGCCAAAAACGACGGAGAGCCTACGATCCCTGTTACACGTAAAGAATACTGGCTGTATGATTGTGAAGACACCCACGTGGATGAAGTTGAACTTTTACAAATTGAACCATGAAAAAATTACTCATTGTATTTATTACACTAAGCGGAAACATCTTTACCGGATTGACTCAGCGTCCCTCCCCTGCACCACCGCAGCAGCAAAGTATATTGATAACTAATGCTATCATTCATACTGGGAAAGGGAATTCATTTACCGGACATGTTGGATTTCGTAGCGGCAAAATAGAGTTTGTTGGAACTTCTGATACCAAACCGCCTAAGTATGACACCCTGATTGATGCGGCCGGACAACATCTGTATCCCGGATTTATTCTGCTGAACACAACACTTGGGTTACGAGAAGTAGATGCTGTACGTGCAACACTCGACTATGCTGAAACCGGAGAAATAAAGCCTGAAGTACGTTCGGTCATCGCGTTCAATACCGATTCAAGAATAATTCCTACGGTACGCAATAATGGAATACTCATCGCTCAACCTACACCGCGTGGCGGAATAATTCCTGGTCAATCGGGAGTGGTTCATCTGGATGGATGGAACTGGGAAGATGCCGTAGTACTCATGGAAGCAGGTCTTCATGTAGTTTGGCCAACGCGTATTAGAAGAATCTACCCTTGGGATGAACTAAATGAAATCAATAATTTTCAAAAAGAACGACAGCAAAAACTGCAAGATCTGCGAAAACTCTTTGAAGATGCTAAGGCATATCATGCCGTAAAAAAACCTGCTGTATTTAATCAAAAACTGGCAGCCTTGAAAGGGTTGTTTACCGGCGAGAAGAGATTGTTTCTTCATGCAAACCTGGAAAACGACATCATAGAGGCTGTGCTTTTTTTAAAAGAATGGGGAGTAAAAAATATCGTGATTGTGGGCGGTTATGAAGCTTATAAAATTCTTCCTTTCATCAAAATACATCAGCTTTCTGTTATTCTGCAACGCACACACAGCCTTCCGGGCTATGAAGACGATGCCGTGGATCTTCCGTTCAAAATGCCGTTTATGCTGGATACGGCAGGTATTCTGGTGAGTATTGATTATTCCGGCGACATGGAAGCCATGGGGAGCCGGAATCTTCCTTTTACTGCCGGAACCTGCGTAACGTATGGGCTGCCTTACGAAAAAGCAGTACAGCTGATTACCCTGAACGCTGCAAAAATTTTGGGAATTGATCAACGGGTAGGAACCATCGAACCAGGCAAGGATGCAACGTTCTTTTTATCGAAAGGAGATGCACTGGACATGAGCACCAACAAACTGACGCATGCTTTCATTCAGGGACGCGGCATCAGCCTCGATTCACATCAGGAAGAATTATATAAAATGTATATGAATAAATACGGGCTGAAGGAATAGTTAACTCACTAAAGAGACACAAAGAGTTATATTTATATTTTAAAATTATCTCCCATAGACGTAGAGAAAAATTTTTGCGACCCTGCCTGTCGGCAGACAGATTTGCGTGAAACAATTTCATAACTAAAAGCTCAAAAACGTATTAAACTCATTCCCCAAAAAAATCAAAAACAAACTTTGCCAGCGGCGCCATTCGTCCTTTGGTAAGAGTAAGCGTATCATTTCTGATTATAAACTGATCAGCTTTATTCAGGGCATCAAAAAATAAACTTTCCGTACGATTTCCATCCTGATCTACACAAGCCATTTTTGTAGAAATCAAATCCTGAAAAAATATTTTATTAGGTTGTGTAATTTTTACACTTCCGGAAAATGTATTACATCCACCGTTACCTTTTACCTTTTCATTCAAAATGATTATGTATGGAGTTTTCAACATTTTCCCTATTTTCCTACCTTGCAATTCTATCAACTTCCAATATTTGTCCTCTAAAATCGTATCCGGATAATACTTAGATAAAACATATTCTTCAGCCAATTCACCGGTAATACGATTTCCCTTTAGATCCAGCTGAAAAACTTTTTCTTCACCCACCTGAAAATGACGGGGGCCTTCACCTTCGGCTACCTCTTTCAGCATGATCTTGTTTCCGGTTTTATCCCATTCAAATCGTCCTTCACGTATCACAGGTCCTGATTTCCCTTTCCCCATATACAACATTCCCAACCGAAATGTACCGCTCTCATCCAACACCAGTTCGGTTTTTATTCCTTCACAATCGGCACAGGGCAAAACCCCTCGGTATGTACCCGCCCAATCTATTGATAAGCGACTATTATCTGCTATTGGAATCATAGAATCAATTGCTTCATGGGGTAAAAATGTTTGAATGCTATCATTTCCTTCATGAGACACAGGTGGCGTTAATTGCTTGCCGGTCTGATTACAGGAAGAACTAATGAAAAGAAAGGCTCCTAGAAAAGCAGGATAAAAAAATATACGCTTCATCTCAACAATAAATTTTAACAACAATATTAAACAAATGTGCCGATGAATACATTTTTTAATACCCATGAAATTTTTTAAGAAAATCATCGTTGTTTCCCTTCATTATATCCTGATTGAATATATTTAAGCATGAAAAAAACCGTACGTGCTATTCTGTACCTTTTCTTTTCAGGCATGGTGCTGGGGCTGGCAGCCATCATCGGTTACTGGTATTATACACATCAGCCGCACATTCGAAACACTCTATATAACAGATCAAACAACAATGATCAGAAGCCCTCTGCTTACAGTGAGCATGGAATTCCACGAGGATTTGAAAACCATCCACTGGGTATGGATGTATCGCGCTATCAGGGAAAAATAGACTGGCAACAAATAAAAAAAGAGGGCAAAATTCAGTTTGTATTTATCAAGGCTACCCAAGGAAAAAGCCTGACCGATCCGTTGTACTGGAAAAATTATTTTGGAAGTAAAAATCATCAGATTCTTTGTGGGTCTTATCATTACTTCATACCATACCTGGATGGTGCCTTGCAGGCAGAACACTTTTTAGCCAACAGCAAAATAGAAAAAGGCGATTTGAGACCTGTACTGGATATTGAAGACATGCACTGGAAAGGCCCGGCTGCTCTGCGAAAAGAAATTGACCGTTTTATACAAGTGGTCAAACAAAAAACCGGACAGGAAGTTATTCTGTACAGCGGAAATAATTTTTATAAAAAATACCTTAAAAACTATTACCCCCATCATACAGCCTGGATTGCACACTACAAAATCGCTAACATCAATCACCATATCAACCGATGGCATATCTGGCAATACACCGAAACCGGAAAAGTAAAAGGCGTACCAGGGAATGTGGACTTAAACCTGTTTAACGGTACGTTACAAGAATTTAAAATGCAACTTTTAATTAGATAAAATTTTATTGGATTTTTTGGGCGTGCCCCCGCCAGAAATGATTAAAACGCATAATACATGCGTTTTAATTTACCATTAACTGCAAAACGTTTGCACTACTGTTAACGGGTGGCGGGGTCGGGCTATTTCGGGGTTCGCTATCGCTTCCGTGCTACGCACCGGCCGCCTGAACGGCAGCCGCCCTACACATCCCTCACGCTGCCAACACCTTTACCCATTAAAATAATTTTTAAAATTAAAAACGCTTTAAATTCTTACTTCTAAAACTTCCTTCCCTTATCTCTATCACCTGTCCTTCATCATTTACCACATCACCATAAAATGTACCGGCATAAATTTTTTGTATCGTATCAATTTCCGTTATGGTAAATTTTCCCGATTCAAATATGTATGAATTCAGATAGTTTGAATATACAGGATTATATACCCCATACGCCGCATTCATTAACAAACTATTTGATTGTAAATTATACTCACCTGCTTCAATAGCATTTACATTTATGTTGATTGTTTTCTCATTTTCGTGCATATTGCTCGTAACATTGCAAGTAAGCATATTTCCGGTAATAATACCATAACTGGCATTCCAAACTGTGGTTTCCACCCATTGATTATTCACCTTAAAGCGAATAAAATTATCCGGATCTGTGGATTTAGTACATGATACCAAGCAAATAACAAGGAAGAAAAACAAAAAATAAAATTTAGTTTTCATAACTTTAGTTTTTTTCAAATGTACTAAATATTATTTAAGTTCAGATATTCTAAATATTGAGGTTAAATCATTTTTTGAGGTGCTGGACTGAAATAAACCATTATCCTGTAAAAGAAAAAATCCTTGTTTCGAGCTCCATAGTTATTGATAATAAACCTTTGTATTCGTGCGTTGATGTTTTCAGCTTTGGCATTGGTGAGTCCTTTTTCAAAATAGCGTAAGATTTCCTCCTGGTGGT
>Ga0272446_1007032_pt1 | contig 11421 bp, 10 predicted proteins | sample YNPCB0061_FD_194587 | JGI IMG/M metagenome (GOLD analysis project Ga0272446, IMG submission 194587) | Hot spring microbial mat communities from Yellowstone National Park, WY, United States - YNP-CB-006-1 | ecosystem: Environmental > Aquatic > Thermal springs > Hot (42-90C) > Sediment | place...
TGCAAGGGATCCCAGGAAACAGCCTAGGTGTTGGGCTTGGCTCAGTAATTGCGGATAAACACTTCCCGTCCCATGGCGGCGGTGGTCTGCCTGAAATTATTCATGCCGTACTGCAACTGCCACTCCTGAATATGGGCAAAGCCAAACAAGTCTCGAATGGCAGGGGAATCGTCATAGGTGATCAACCAGCGATGAGAGCAATGGCGCATGGTTGCGGCAAAACGCCTGTGATCAAAGCCGGTGTGCAACTCTCCCCGGATCCCGTACAGTCGTGACGGCATGGCTCGGTAGTAGGGGGGATCCAAAAAGAGAAACACCTCTTCTCCAGGGGCATTGACGCAGGCTGCATAATCTCCACAGGTAATTTCCACATGGGTCAGTACCCCTTGTAAGGCTTGGAGTCGTTCAATACTGGACAGGGTAAACCGCCGTTCAAAAGCCTGCTGAGAATAGCCCCCCGCCTCCACCGTACCGGAAAAGGTAATGCGATTGAGAATAAAAAACCGTACCGCCCGTTCAAAATCTGTCCAGGATCGCTCTTGCGTCAAATAAGCAAAAAGGTCACGTCCCTGTTCAAAGCGGCTCTTCATCCGGGTGATTTCCTCCACAAGGGGGGGCAACTCATCCCTGACCATGCGCCAAAAACAGCACAGATCATAATTGAGATCGTTGATCCAAAGTCTTTCAAGGGAGTAAGGGGAACGCTGGCAAACCGCGAGGAAAACCGACCCCCCGCCCACAAATGGCTCCCGTAACTCCCGGATCGAATCGGGGATCAGGGGCAGGATCTGAGCTAATGCCTTGGACTTCCCCCCTGGATAGCGCAGCGGACTCTTGAGGGTGATTGGCGTCGGAGAAGCAGGTTTAGCCACAAAGATTAAGCCAAAGACTAAGCAGGTCGGACAAAATCTTTGGGACTGAGGTTTTGCACAAAGGCATGAAAGGCTTCCCGCTCTTCTTCGTCAGCATCTTGATTCATGGGAATTGAGGCTTCAAGCATCACCTCTTCCACCACCCAAATCGGCGCATCCGTACGCAGGGCAATGGCAATGGCATCACTGGGACGGGCATCAATGCTTTGACGGACATCTCCTCTTACAGTACTAATGACGGCAAAAAACGTATTATCCTGCAGCGCATGAATAATCACCTTGTCAACCTGGATATCCCAGAGCCGCCAAGCATTAACCAGGAGATCATGGGTCATGGGCCGGGGGGGCTTCTCCTCATCTAGGGCTTGCAGAATAGCATTGGCTTCCGCCCGCCCAATCCAAATCGGTAAGGCGCGCCGCTCATGGGCATCACGGAGGATGACAATCGGGGATTGATTCATGGCATCAATGGCAATCCCAGCTACGTGCATTTGAATCATGGCTGAGCCTCTCCCTCTCCGCTATGGGTGATCCTAGTGCGCCGCCGCAGCTTTGACAAGTTGGTACAATCCAAGAATTATTTCCTCACTTGACATGCTAGAACTGCGGGACGTCCATACTTACTATGGTAATATTCATGCCCTCAAAGGGGTCTCCCTCACGGTCAATCCAGGGGAAGTGGTGACGCTGATTGGCTCCAACGGCGCCGGTAAAACCACAACGCTCCGCACCATCCAAGGTCTGCTACGCCCTAAACAGGGATCCATCACCTTTGAGGGGCGCGACCTCACCACTTTGGGCACAGATCACATCGTCAGCCTCGGCATTTGCCAAAGTCCAGAGGGACGGATGATCTTTACCCGCATGACTGTCCTAGAAAACTTGGAAATGGGAGCGTTTTTGCGTCGGGATCCCAAGGGTATCGCCGCCGATCTCGAGCGGGTGTTTGCCCTTTTTCCCCGTTTGCAGGAGCGCATCCACCAAAAGGGGGGAACCTTATCCGGGGGCGAACAGCAGATGTTGGCTATTGGTCGGGCCTTGATGGCGCGACCGCGATTGCTGATGCTGGATGAACCGAGTATGGGACTAGCACCTCTTCTGGTCAGCCAGATCTTTGACATTATTCGGGATATTCATGCCCAGGGGATGACGATCCTGTTGGTGGAACAAAACGCCCGCCGGGCCCTGGCTGTAGCGGATCGGGGCTACGTTTTGCAAACTGGAGAAATTGTCCTCAGTGACCAAGCAGAAGCCCTACAGCACAATGAAATGGTGCGCAAAGCCTATTTGGGTGAACACTAGCCAGCCCCCCTACCGTTGACCTGATTCCTGAAAAGAACCGCAGGGCATGGGGAAACTGGGTTGGAATGCTTGAGACAGGGGAGGTGGTCAAAGCCTCATCAGCCGCTCGATCAACAGGTGATAGAACCCTTGGGCATCCACCTGAGTCACCACCTGAGCATTAGGGGGCTGACCTGTGACCCCGTAGCGATCCACAACTGTCCGCCCCAAGGTGAGGGGATCCCCAGTCACGACCGTCACCGCACAGGCCTCGGTCACAAATAAATCCGGCGCCAGTAAGTAGGCAATCACACAGGGATCGTGGAGGGGGGGCCCTGCCAAGCCTTTTCGAGCGGCTTCCTGCCAACCATAAAAGCCCAGCCAACCGGCCACCGCTGCACTCACGGGGGTATGCAAATCCCGGATCTGCTGCAACCGCGCCGGGGTGGTCAAAACCTGGTGAGTGGCATCCAAGCCAATCAGGGTAATCGGGATCCCGGATGCCATTACCACCGCAGCAGCATGGGGATCGGCATAAAAGTTAAACTCTGCCGCCGGGGTGACATTCCCCAGTCCCATGGCCCCACCCATGATCACCAGGCGTTCAATCTGCGGGGTTACATCGGGATCCAAGATCAAGAGAGTGGCAATGTTGGTCAGGGGACCTAGGGTAGCCAGGGTCAGAGGCTGAGGCGCAGCCCGCAACCGTTCCCTGAGGGCAAACACACCATGCTCCGGTTCTAGGGGTTTATTGGGGGGGGGTAATTCATAGCCGCCCAGTCCCGTTTTGCCGTGGATGTCATGGGCTGGGGTGAGCTGATGGAGGATGGGGCGGGGGCAGCCGCCATACACTGGCACATATTCACAACCCGCTAATTCGCAGACTTGTCGAGCATTGTGGCTTGTCCACGGCAGCGGCACATTCCCCGCCACGGTGGTAATCGCTTGCAGATCCAATTCTGGGGAAGCCAAGGTCAGCAAAAGGGCGACAGCGTCATCCACCCCAGGGTCGCAATCAATAATCAACCCCATTAGCTATTTGCCCCGCTGACGGCATCCCGGAAAGACTTGCCGGCGGTAAAGGCGGGAACGACCGTGGCCGGAATCTTGATGGCTTCGCTGGTTTTGGGGTTGCGCCCTTCCCGTTCCTTGCGCTGCCGTGATTCAAAGGAGCCAAAGCCCACCAGGGTGACCTTTTCCCGCTTGGCTACGGTATCTACGATCACTTCTAGGGCTGCTGTCAATACCGCCTCGGCTTCTTTTTTGGTGACGTTAGCACGCTGAGCCACGGCATCAACTAATTCAGCTTTGTTCATAAAATCTCCTGAAAAGAGCCTAGGTATGGGAGAACGGTGTTGAGAACTGACCTATTCTACAGCCTGATCCCGGCTGTAACGCTTATCTGGCAGGGATTTTCCCGGTAATTTCTGCAATCATCAGGGGGAATGTCACAATTCGGCCACAATGAGATCACCTTGTCTACTGTTGCCCTGGGGATTGTGACTTATGAGCCATCCCGGATCCCTGACTCACACGACTTTGGTTGAGCAACTCGATGTGATGGTGCGGGCGCGTTACCCCCTGATTTATCTGGTCACACCGGAGGAGGAACCGGCGGAGCTGCTTTTGGATGCGGTTGCCAAACGGGGGGATCCGCCCCGGCAGGTGGTGTACTGGGATGTGGTGCGGGGCTGGGAGGATACAGGAGCAGATAAGGGTTCGGTGATGGCTGCCCTGGGGCGGGTGGGGCGGGCTAATCCTGAGGAGGAGGTTCTCTTTGTGATGCGGGATCTACATGGGATCCTTAGAAATGCCAGTAGCGAAAAGAATGCTCCCATCCTGCGGGAACTGAAAAATGTGGGTCGAGGGCTGAAGCGGGGGCGCCCAATGTTGATTCTTTTGAGTCATACCCTGGAGCTGCCAGCGGAGGTGCGGGAACTGGTGACCGTGGTGGATCTGCCCCTCCCCGATGCCCAGGAAATTCAGGGCTTGATTCAACAGGAGGTAGCCCCAACACAGCGTGTGCTTTCCCCCTTAGCAGAGGAACAACTGGTGAAGGCGTGTCAAGGGCTAAGTCGGGAACGGATTCGCCGGCTGCTCGCCAGAGCCCTTGCGGAAAAACAGGTGATCAGCGACAAAGACATCGATCTGGTGCTGGAAGAAAAAAAGCAGGCCATCCGCCAAACCGAGATCCTGGAGTTTTTTACCAGCCGGGAAACCCTCAAAAGTGTGGGTGGACTGGATCACCTCAAGGCTTGGGTACGGCTGCGCCAAGAAGCCTTTACGGAAGCGGCACGGCACTACGGTCTGCCCAATCCCAAGGGGGTGCTGTTGGTGGGGATCCAGGGCACTGGCAAATCCCTGTCGGCGAAAACCATTGCCAATGAATGGCGCTTGCCCCTGCTACGTCTGGATGTGGGGCGGTTGTTTGGCGGCCTTGTTGGGGAAAGTGAAAGCCGGGTGCGCCAGATGATCCAGGTGGCGGAGGCCATGGCGCCCTGCGTGCTCTGGATTGATGAAATTGATAAAGCTTTCGGTAATATCAGCAGTGGCGGTGATGGGGATGCAGGCACCAGCCGCCGGGTTTTTGGCAGCTTGATTACCTGGATGCAGGAAAAAACCAGTCCAGTGTTTATTGTGGCTACCGCCAATAATGTGCCGATGCTCCCGCCAGAACTCCTGCGCAAGGGGCGGTTCGATGAAATTTTTTTCCTGAATCTACCTACGGAATCGGAACGCAAAGAAATCTTTCGGGTTCATTTGCAACGGCTGCGCCCCACCCGTCTGCGGGAGTTTGATCTGACAGCCCTGGCGCAGGCCTCAGCCAATTTTAGCGGCGCGGAAATTGAGCAGGTGATTGTGGATGCCATGTACCAAGCCTTTGGGGGATCCCAAACCGGGCGGCGGGATTTTACTCAGGCGGATATTCTCCAGGCTCTCAAGGATACTGTTCCTCTGGCGGCTATTGCCCGGGAGCAAATCGAAGAGCTGAAATGTTGGGCAGCACGCGCTGGCGCTCGCACCGCTTCTGGGGATGCGACGGTTGCTCTGGAGATGCAGCAGTGCTTGCGGCCTTAGCAGCAGGTTTGAGCGGAATAACTATCCCCCGACCCCTCTCCCAGAACGGGCGAGGGGGTTGGCAATGAAAGGTTCACTGCTCTCGGCATGAGCCTGAATCGGGGGAATCTGCTGCCTCCAGGATGAGGCGTTGCCGACAGGATCCCGCCCGTTGGGAGGTGACTACAACTTCCACTTCCGTGCCACGGGGAGCAGCCAGGATCCACCTCACCTGGGCGCGGTGACTGAGTCCCCCCAGTCCGGCAAAACTATCAAAGGCTTTGCTCACCCGTCCCGCCAAGTGACCAATTTCCTGGTCACGTTTCCCGGAGAGAATCTGCGCTTCAGGGGGAAGGGTCAACATCACCCGGATGGGTTGCACGGTTTTATTATCCAGAGCTTTTTGGCTGGTGTGGGTGGGTAAAAACCCTTGGTTTTCCAGTCTTAAATCCAGACGATAAATCTCAGAAGCAAGGTTTTGACAGCAAATCTCACGGATCCCTAATTTGGGTGACATCAGGGCGTGCTGAATCGTCCATTGACAGTGTTTTTGGCACAGTTCTGGTAGGAATTGAACGGGGGCATTTTGCCAAACTTTTTTGTAGTCCCAGCCGCCAATTTCTACGGTGCCAAGTTGAGGATGCTCAAAGGGTTGCCAAGGGATAAATCCTGTTCCGCCTAAATATTCATCTTGCCAGCGCAGCATTTGCAAGTCATCACTTTCGGGGTGCTGGCGATACCACTCAATATAATCATTTTTTTTGATCCCGGCTTGGCGAGGTAAATCCCACAGTTCGGTGGTAAAGCCAAACCAACCCCAGTGGTCATAGCCATAGTCATCCATGCCGCCGTGGATCACTTCTTTGGGGTGATAACGAAAACGATGATACACAGAGATACACTCATAGCCGGTGACTTTTTCGGCTTGTTCCCCCATAAGTTTGTAAATATCTAAATCTTGGACTGGGAAATACTCGTCAGGATGGGTGCTGTAGGGACGCAAAATCACAGCAGAATAGGTGTGATAAGTTACAAAGCCATTGATGTTAGGGTGGGTGCGCCAAAATTCGGCTTCGGCGCGAGTTTCTGGCTCGGAAAAGGGGAAGTCCCCTGCCCCAAATTGCACTCCCTCTGGGGCCCATTCGTGGGGGTAATTGCGGTTAAAATCCAAGGCTTCTTGGCTGCGAGCTTTTTCCACCGTCCAGCCCTGCCAATCGCGGATCAACCCCTCCGTCAGGATGGAGTAGTACTGCCCGCCGTAGTCCCAGGGATCCCGACGGCGCATCAAACGGGGATCCTGCTCACTGATTTTCCAGGCGCCAGCGGGATCGGGGAGACGCATCTGCAGGATCAAGCCATCCCCATTCACATCACAAGAGTATAAGCCTGGCCATTCGCGGCTGTCGGCATAGGGATAGGGGCGGACACTGGAACGGAGGTGCTCAGGAGTGGTGAGGTATTTCTCGGCGCCATCCACGGCAAGACGAGGCAGGACATACACTGTGAAGTGATCGAGCAAAAATGTGACCTGGGGATCCCGGCCGTAGTGATGGAGGAGATGCCAGATGGTGTAGAGGGCCACTGCCGATCCTGTCACTTCCCCGGCATGGGTATTGGCATCAATCCAGTATCCTGGTTTATCGAGGGGGGATCCCTGGTGGGTGAGGGTAGCGACATAAATTTCCCGCCCCTGATAGCTTGTGCCGATACTCTCTACAGTGATCAGGTGGGGGAAGTCCCGTTGGCAGGTTTGCAGAAAATCCACTAACTCAGCGTAGGTCAGGTAGTGACTGAAATCAAACATGACTGTCTCACAGCTCTCACAAACAGGGCAAGGATTGTGGTTATTGTGGCAGACTCTGCTCGGTGCAACTTGAGATACTCCTGGAGCGAAAGCACGCAGGCTTTGGGGCACCTGCTGTAAAACCTGTAAAATAAGAGATCATCAGTTGCTCCTGCTCCGCCCATGACCCTCCGCAGCGCCGCCATCACCCAAGGGATCCACCGTTCACCCAACCGGGCCATGCTGCGAGCCGTGGGCTTTGGGGATAAAGACTTTACCAAACCCATTGTGGGCGTAGCCAGTGCCCACAGTACCATCACCCCCTGCAACATGGGGATTGCCCCCCTGGCGGTGCAAGCGGAAACCGGGATCCGAGAAGCCGGCGGGATGCCCCAGGTCTTTGGCACGATTACCGTCAGCGACGGCATTTCCATGGGCACCGAAGGTATGAAGTACTCTTTGGTGTCGCGGGATGTGATTGCCGACTCCATTGAAACCGCCTGTAATGCCCAGAGTATGGACGGGATCCTGGCGATTGGCGGCTGCGATAAGAATATGCCCGGAGCGATGATCGCCATGGCGCGGATGAATATTCCGGCTATTTTTGTTTACGGCGGCACGATTAAGCCGGGGCACTTAGATGGGGAAGACCTGACCGTGGTCAGTTCCTTTGAAGCCGTGGGGCAATACAGCGCCGGGCGCATTGATGAAGTCCGCCTGATGGCCGTAGAACGCAATGCCTGTCCAGGGGCGGGCTCCTGCGGCGGGATGTACACTGCCAACACCATGTCCTCAGCCTTTGAAGCCATGGGCATGAGCCTGATGTATTCCTCCACCATGGCGGCGGAAGACCCAGAAAAAGCAGAAAATACCCGTCTAGCCGGTCGCGTCCTGGTGGAAGCGATTCGCCGGGATCTCCGCCCCCGGGACATCATCACCCGCCGCAGTATCGAAAATGCCCTGGCTGTGGTCATGGCTGTAGGGGGATCCACCAATGCCGTGCTGCACTTTCTGGCTATTGCCCATTCCGCCGGTGTCCCCCTCAGCTTGGATGACTTTGAAACCATTCGCGCCCGCACCCCTGTCCTCTGTGACCTCAAGCCCTCAGGACGGTATGTAGCCACGGATCTACATCGGGCCGGCGGGATCCCGCAAGTGATGAAAATGTTACTCAATCACGGCTTACTCCACGGGGACTGCGTGACCATCACCGGAGAGACCATTGCCGAGCGGCTGCGGGATGTTCCGGATCAGCCCAGTCCCGCTCAAGACGTGATTCGCCCTTGGGATCAGCCCATGTACCGCAGTGGCCACCTAGCCATTTTGCGGGGAAATCTGGCTATGGAGGGGGCTGTGGCCAAAATCAGTGGTGTCAAAGTCCCCAAAATGACTGGGCCAGCACGGGTTTTTGAATCTGAAGAAGCCTGCTTAGCGGCAATCCTGGCGGGGCAAATCCAAGCTGGAGATGTGGTGGTCATCCGCTATGAAGGGCCCAAGGGAGGCCCGGGTATGCGGGAAATGTTGGCCCCCACCTCGGCGATTATTGGGGCAGGCTTAGCAGACAAAGTGGGATTGATCACAGATGGGCGCTTTTCTGGGGGCACCTACGGCATGGTGGTTGGGCATGTGGCCCCGGAAGCTTTTGTGGGCGGGACGATTGCCTTGGTGCAGGAGGGGGATCTGATTACCATTGATGCCGAACAACGGCTGCTTCATCTCCATGTGGATGACACCGAACTCAGCCAGCGCCGTGCCCAGTGGTCCCCGCCCCCACCCCGCTACACCCGAGGTGTACTGGCAAAGTACGCCAAACTGGTTTCTAGCAGCAGCCTCGGTGCAGTCACCGATTTATTGGAGTAAATAGCCCTCACCTCTAGCCCCTCTCCTGGGGCGGGCGAGGGGGAGTTTAGAGCGACTCTGGGTGCTCAGCTAGGACAACAGCATGAATGCCCCGGCCCTCATACAGTTCCTCCCCCTGAACTAAGGTCGGGATCCCAGTTACTTACCCAAGATCTTGACCAACAGGATCCCGAAAAAGTATAGCCCTGTCACCGCCCCCGCCAATAAACTCTGGGTCAAGGGATCCGTAGAAGGAGTGAGAATGGCTCCAGCAACGACAGCCCCAAGGAGGACATAGCGCCAGGCCTGGAGCATTTGCCCCGCACTCACCACCCCCATCACCCCGAGAATGGCTTGTAAAACCGGGACTTGAAAAGCAATACCCGTACTAAACATCAGCAGCAAAATGAACTCAAAATAGCGATCAATGGACCACGCTTGTTCAACCACCCCTTCCCCATACTGGATAAAGAAATTTAGAGCAGCGGGAATGAGCAGATAGTAGGCAAAAACCAAGCCCACCAGGAATAATATCCCAGAACCAAAAACAATCGGGGCGAGAAACCGCCGTTCCTTCACACTCAAACCAGGCAAAACAAAGCGGGCAATTTGATAGACCACCACAGGTGTCGCCAACAGTAATCCCGAATAGGCAGCCACCTTCATCGAGACAAAGAAATACTCCCCAGGGGCCAACTGCAGAAAAGTAACCCCCTTAGCAGGAGCTTCCAAAATGGGGACAAGTTTATTCACCACCGCAAAACAGCCAATAATGGCCACAACCACAGCAATCAGCGAGGCAAAAATCCGCCCCCGCAACTCCTCCAGGTGCTCCATCAGCCCCATTTCCACTTCATCGGGAAACTCATTGCGGTCAATGGTGCTCTCTGTCGATTCTTGGGATCCCTGGTCAGGGGTAGCATGGATAGGGTTTTCCGCAGCCGTCGTCATAGGGAAGGTCAATTCACGCTGGCATCACTTTAACACCTGCTCCGCAACAGCTGCAGCGACCACCGTTGCCACCTGGGGATGAAACACCGAGGGAATGATCATTTCAGGGCTTAAGTCATCGGGGCTGACCAGGCTGGCAATGGCTTGAGCGGCTGCCAGACACATGGCAGGGGTAATCGCTGTGGCACGGCTTTGGAGAGCGCCCCGAAAAACACCCGGAAAAGCCAAGACATTATTGATTTGATTGGGGTAATCACTGCGTCCCGTGGCCATAATAGCGACGTGATCCCGGGCCAGTTCCGGTTGAATTTCCGGAATCGGATTGGCCAAAGCAAACACAATCCCATCCTTAGCCATCGATTTGACCATATCCACACTCACTGCTCCCGCCACACTCACCCCGATAAAGACATCCGCACCGACCATCGCCTCCGCCAGGGATCCCGACTCCGATACAGCAAAGCGTTGTTTTTCCGGGGTCAAATCCGTGCGAGCCAGACTGACAATCCCTTTGCTATCACAGGCGATCATCTGAGTTGCCCCGGCCAACTGCAACAACTGCATGATGGCAATCCCTGCCGCTCCCGCCCCATTCAGAACAATTTTGACCTGATCAAGAGATTTATTCACCCAGCGCAGAGCATTGACCAAAGCCGCCAAGACCACAATCGCTGTGCCATGTTGATCATCGTGAAAAATCGGCATCGCCAGTCGTTCTTTAAGTTTGCGTTCAATCTCAAAGCAGCGCGGCGCACTAATATCTTCTAGATTAAAGCCGCCAAAGCCCGGTGCCAAACGCACCACCGTCTCCACAATTTCATCCACATCCTGAGTTGCCAAACACAAAGGAAACGCATCTATATCGGCAAACTTCTTAAACAACATTGCCTTGCCTTCCATCACCGGCAGGGCTGCCTCCGGGCCAATATTGCCCAACCCCAAAACCGCGCTGCCATCGGTGACAATCCCCACTGTATGCCCCTTCATGGTGTAGCGATAAACCGCTTCGGGATCCCGAGCAATCGCCATAGACACTCTTCCTACCCCTGGCGTGTAGGCCATAGCCAGATCGGCACCACTGTGAATATCTTGTTTGGCTACCACCGTAATTTTGCCGCCCTCATGGAGATCAAAAGTCCGGTCTACACTTTTCAGGACTCTAATCTCAGGGACCGCCGCCACCGCCGCCATAATCTCTTGACCATGGGTTTCACTGCTAGCATTGACCACCACCCGGCGCAGGGTGTACTGACTGGTTTGATTCAACAAATCAATCGTGCCCAAATTCCCTTGGACACTCGCAATCGCTTGGATCACCCGTGCCAACATCCCTGGTTGATTGGGAATCTGCAGTTCAAGGGCCACACTAAAACTGGGATTAGGGGTGAGCATGAAAGTTCCTGGCAAGCTGGACACAGTATAGAAGGAGTTATGGCGCCGAGTCACCTATGAGACCGACACCTGCATGAAACCTTCATAGGGATCCCGAGCCAGCCTTTCTATCAGAAAGAAGTATAGTTAGATTTAGATTTGGGGTAGCCGGTGAGCTCAACCCTTATGCTGATTAGTCTGCGGCGGTAGCCGTGCTGGAGTATAGATCTATTTGCATCTAAGTTGAAAGCTACCCTAAAGTTAGCT